>Ga0209501_10000402_pt1 | contig 52354 bp, 64 predicted proteins | sample ArcticOcean_MG_C_4_FD_187434 | JGI IMG/M metagenome (GOLD analysis project Ga0209501, IMG submission 187434) | Marine microbial communities from western Arctic Ocean - ArcticOcean_MG_CB4_134 (SPAdes) (version 2) | ecosystem: Environmental > Aquatic > Marine > Oceanic | place: Arctic Ocean...
TTTCAAGACGTAGATTTTTAGAAAGTGTTGTTGGCGGTTTTGCAGGTATTGGTAGTTTAGTTAGCTTGGAGGAAACTGATGCTGGAAGAGCAGTTAATGAATATTTATTTGGAGAGGATGAAGCAGGGTTTAAGCCTATTGGAGAGGAAGGTGATTTTGAGAGGGTTTTTGCAGCTTATGATGAAATAGATCCTAGGCTAAGAAATAATAGTGCCATAGGTGAACTTCCAGAAATAAATGGAGATGGTTCTATTTATGTTTTGGGTAAATTTGATAACCCTCTAGGAGTTGCTTATGTAGATACTTTTAATGGGCCTGAACATTTTCTTGAAGAAGGGCATTTGGCGAAGTCTATTGCAGGTTATGGGAGTTTTAGAGATGGGATTTTTGATGGTTGGAAAGGTGGAGATGTTATAGAAGTTGTTCCTACTAGTTTTTATAATCAGCGGTTTGATGGTGTTGCAGGGGATTTAGGAAATGTTGATTTGAGTAGGCCTTCTTCAAACGTTCTTCGTACTATGGTTAATCAGGCAAAGGAACTAGATGGAGAATATATTTTTATTAGGGTTCCAATCAGAGATGCTTTTAGGGTTCATACTGCTAATCCTTCTTCTGCAGGAGCTATGGGTTTAGATTCTATGCTTTTAGTTTATGATAAAAATAATGATGGAGCATCCTATGATGCTATTAGTTTTTAGAAAATAAATTTAATTTTTTTAAGCAGCCGCTGGAGTTTCAGCAGGCTTTTCTTCACTTGCTTCTTCTTTCTTTGTAAGTTCAGTAAACTTTTTACTACCTTCCTTAAGAACTTTAGTGTTAATTTGATGGGTTTTTAGAGAAATTTCTTCGCCTCTATTTGTTTTTCTTAATCTTACTCCGTTTCTAGTGTCCCTCATTCCAGTTCCCTTAGTTCTTAGAATTCTATGGTATCCTGGACCTTCTAGGTCTTTAAATCCAGGGATTCCTGAAAGATCGCTAGTTCCAGTAATTTCTAGCTCGTAACCTGTTAGGTTCTCGTCAAGGTCGCTTCCAGATATAGTCTCGCCTATAACTTTTCCAACTACAACTTCATTTTCTGACTCTAGCTTGTAGGTCTTTCCATTGTGCGATACATTTATTTTGAAAGGCATAGTAATTGGTACTGAAAGGGGTTTTTAAACGTTACTAGTGGTAACGTTTAACTCATTCAAAATCTATGATTTTGAAGATAAAAAGCTTGTCCCCACCATATTATTAATTCTATATCTTCAATAATTGGAGTAATTATTTATGATTTTGGTAGTATCTAGGCCTCGAATAGAAATTATTCACCAGAGTTATATTGACAATTACCAATATGTTTATTTATGGCTGGGATTTATTTCTGGAATGGAACTAAATTCAAAGCAAAAAGAAGCTGTAGAATTTGTTAAGGGTAATTTACTTATCATAGCTAGTGCTGGGACAGGTAAGACGACCACTATAGTGAATAGGTATGTGAACATGGTGGAAAATCATGGGATTACCCCTGAGGAAGTGATGATGACAACATTTACAAATAAGGCAGCTAAGGATATGATTGAGAAAATAAAACAAGCTAGTGATAGGGTTCCACGCTATATTGGTACAATGCACTCCATATTTCTTAGGTTTTTGAGAATACATAGTAAACTTGCAGGATTACCTGAGAGTTTTATTATTTTAAGTGATGATAATGATAAGAAGAAAATATTAAAAGAAATTTTGCGGAATGAAAATATCCCTGATAAGTATGAGAATTTATTTTATTTTACAAATTGGATAGGTAAATTTAAGAATAAGGGAATAATTTCAGATGACTTGAATGAGGATGGAAGTATAAGTGAAGATAATCGTGAAGTAGTTGAAGAATTGTATGACGATGAAGTTGTGACTATTGCTGGAGATTTGAGGAAGAAGGTTAATTTAGTTTATAAGAAATATCAAGCATATTTACGGGCAAATGGAATGCTTGATTTTGATGACGTTTTACTTTATACCTTGAAATTATTAGAAGAGAATGAAGATGTTCTTTCATATTATAAGAATAGGTTTAAATCGATAATGGTTGATGAGGCGCAGGATTTGAATGTTGTGCAAATTAGGATATTAGAAATGCTAGAAAATGATAATTTGTGTTTAATAGGTGATGATTGCCAGAATATTTATGAATGGCGTGGAGCAAGTAATGATTTGGTTTTTGACTTTAGTCAGAATAAGAAGGCTATTTATTTGGAGGAGAATTATCGGTCGAAAGAAAAGATAATACGTGCTGTGAATGATACAATTAAAGAGATGAGGTTTAAAATTGATAAGCAATTGCAAGGAAGTCGGGATGTGGGAGAAGATATTCATGTTAATTTTTATTTTAGTTTGAAACAGGAGTTGGCAGGAATTGCTAAAAAAGTTAAGGACTTGATTGAGAGTGGTGTGCAAGGGCATGAAATAGCAGTTTTATTTAGGACAAATTATATTGGGAAATTTTTTGAAAAAGAGATGTTGAGAAATAGGATTCCTTGTTACTTATCAAAATCTAAGGGATTTTTTGAGCGAGAAGAAGTTAAAGACTTCTTATCGTTTTTAAGATTGAAAGTAAATCCAGAAAGTGAACTTGATTTTGAAAGGGTTGTTAGGCTTGTTGAGGGGGTAGGTGAAGTGAAAATAAAATTAATTATGGAATATGCTAAAGGCGAAGGAATTGATTTTGTAGAAGCTCTTAACTTTTATGGACGATTTGGAATTGATAGTTTAGCTGGAAGGAATTTGGTTAAGCTGCAGGAGTTGATAAAGGATACAGATGGGAATCCCTCTGTTCAATTTTTTGAGGAATTTAATTATGGGAAATGGGTTGAAATGGCTTATAGTTTTGATATACGAAGATTGAAAGAGAAGCGAGAAAATATAAAATTGTTGAAAGATCTTTATGCTCCATATAGTGGGGATGGAAACGGGATAATGAGATTTTTGGATGAACTAATTGAAATAGATAAGAATGAAGATCATTCGGGAAAGGTTGTATTGTCTACCATACATTCGGCAAAGGGGTTAGAGTGGAAGCATGTGTTTCTTGTATGTTGTAATGAGGGGATATTGCCTTATTATAAAGAAGAGTTGGGGGCTGTAAAAAGGGACAGTGAGTTACGGTTATTTTATGTAGCGATAAGTAGGGCGATGGATCAATTGTATGTAAGTGGCTCGAGGAGTCATAATTGGAATGAGTATGATCCGAGTCATTTTTTGGAGTTGGTATATTAATAAAAAAAATCTTCGATTTTTTTTGATGTCGAAAGAAGATTAACTTTCTATGTTATTTTTTATTATTGATAGATTTTTATATCTTCAAATAGTCTTTGTTTTAAGATGAAATTTCAAAAAGGAGAACTCAAAACATTATGGCCATTTTACTTAGATTATATGTTGTCTCCTATGCTTCATTTTGCTCCGGCATTTATGATTGTATTCTTTAGAGATCTAAACTTCTCCTTATTTCAGATAGGATTATTATTGGCAGCATTTCCTTTGTTTGCTTTAATTTTTGAATTACCTACTGGAGCTTTTGCAGACTTATATGGTAGAAAGGCTTCTTGTTTGTTAGGATACTTTATAGAGGGGATTGGATTTTTGTCGATATTCTTTTTTAGAGATTATTATTTGATACTTGCTGCATTTGCTTTAATAGGATTTGGTTCTACTTTTTCTTCAGGGAGTAAGGAGGCGTGGGTAGCTGATTTGATAAAAAGTAAGGATAAGGATTATTTGCATGATTATTTTATTAAAAGTCAGAGTTTTGATAGTGCTGCCTTAGTAGTTTCTGGTTTAGTAGGGGCCTTTTTTGTTAAAATATATGGGGCGCAGGTAATTTTTATTATGGCTGCGATTTCTTTCTTAATGTCCATTGCTATATTGACATTTGCTGAAGAAGCATATGTGGATAATAGAAAAAAATCAAGTTTTAAAGAATCATTTAATGGAATAGGAAAACAAGGGGGTGCGGCGATTAGTTATAGTAAAAAACATCCAGTTTTATTTTATTTTTTTATAGCTAGTGCAATTTTAATGGTTTCTTATGGATTTAATTCCGAAATAACCTGGATACCTTTCTTACAGGACTTGGGATTGCCAGATTATGCTTTTGGATATTTATTTTCTTTAACTGCTTTGGTAGGAGTATTTGCGCCAAGTATTGGTAAGAGGTTCTATAAGGGAGGTAATGAAAGAAGTTTCTTATCTAAATCAATTTTTATATGGGGAATACTAGCATTATCAATATTTTTTGTAAATAGTATTGTGATGGCCTTTGGATTGATTATGTTGATGGATTTTTTTGATCTGTGGAAGCGGCCTGCTGAAAGGGTTTATTTTCATAGGTATGTGCCTAGTAATTTAAGGGCAAGTATAGGCTCTGTTGAAACTTTGATAGTGTCTTTAGCTGCAATAATTACCTTGCCCGCTGCAGGATATGTAGTTGATGTGATTGGGCCGAGATATGGTATAATGATTGCAGGATTATTTGCTATTGTTGCTGCAGGGATATATTATAGAATTAGGGATGATGATTAAACTCCCCAAGTCACCTTTACTTTCCTCTTAATCTCAGTGATTTTTGTTTATACATAACATTTATATAACCATGGTTCATTATTAAACCATATGGTTCAAAAGATAGACAATATGCAGCACGAAATAATTTTGTTATTGTTAAAGGGGAAAGTACATTTGCGTGAGATAGCTAGGCTTTTAGGAGAATCTCACTCTACAGTGTTAAGAAAGATAAATAGAATGGTGGAGGGAGGGGTTATTGATACTGAGCGTCAAGGTAAGAATAAAATATATTCTATTAGGGATAATTTAATGGCTAGATCCTTTATTTATATGGCTGAGAATTATAAACTTGTTAAATTATTAGATAAATATCCTAAATTGAGGATTATTTTGGAAGATGTTTTGAAAAAAACTGATGAGGAATTGATTGTTGTATTTGGGAGTTATGCTAAATTTTCTGCAGGTTCTAATAGTGATATTGATATTTTTGTTGAAACTAAGGATGGGGATGTGAAAGAACAGGTTAAGAGGTTGAATAGTAAATTAAGTGTTAAAATAGGGCCATTTGATAAAATTTCTTTATTAATTAAAGAAATAATTAAGGATCATGTAATAATTAGGGGTGTTGAAGAGTTCTACAACAAAATCTGAAGATTTTGAGTTCCCAAATAACAAAAATGGAATTAATTTTTTGAAAATGGAAGACTTGGGTTTTTTGTTTAAGTTAGAAAAACAGGGTAAATTGAAATTGGTTGAACCATCTGAGGAAATTATGGAATCTTATCTTGTGAAGGCTAATAATAGTTTGAAGTCTGCTAAGGTATTGTTAGAAAGTAGTTTGTATGAAGATTCAGTTTCAATGTCATATTATGTTATGTATAATTCTCTTATTGCATTGTTGTATAAGATAGGAATAAAATGTGAGAACCATTCTGCTTCGATAATTTTGTTGAAAGTGTTATTTAGTGAAGAAGTTCTGTATAAAGAAATTCATTTTGCGAAAGAAGAGAGGATAGATAAACAATATTATCTTACTGGTAAAGACACATTTCATGTTAATAATGATTTAACAGAAGAAATGATGGAAAGTGCTGAAGATTTTATGATTGAGATGAAATTGTTGATTGAAAAAGTTGGAAAGGATAAGATTAATGATTATAGGGAGAAATTTTCAAAGATAATGAAAGATACTCCTAAGAAATTAAGGTATGAAAGAAGGCCTGGGGAGATAATAAAACTTTTAAGGAAAGCTTACATAGAAAGGAGGAAAGTTAAAATTCAGTATTATAGCTTGTCTTCGGATCAGGTTAGATGGAGAGTTGTATCAATATATCAGATTGGTGAAAGTTTTATTACAGCTTATTGTGATTTGAGAGATGGTGAGAGAATTTTTGTTATTGATAGGATAAATGCTGTTGCAAAGTTGGATGAGGGGTATCAGATTCCTAGGGATTGGAGCTCTGAGAGTATTGTTAATGATAAGTGATTAAACACCCCAAGTCACCTTCACCTTTCTTTTGATTTCAGCTATTTTTTGCAATGTTTGAATTTCATCTTGTCTTAAAAGATCTTTGTTATCTTTGAACTTCTTGAATTGGTTCTCGGTTAAGTCAGAGTATAGATATTCTTTTCCTGCTAGGACTCGATCAAACATAATACCAGGAATGCTCATAGCAATATCTTTTCCTTTCTCGGCTTCTGCTACTTTCTTGTTGTTTTCTTGAACATCCTTAAGCTTTCCTACCTTATTACCCTCTTCATCCATTAATGGAATTCCTGACTTTGCTTTACCGCCTTCTACAGTTGCACCAAATACTGCAGGATTTGAATTACGGAAAATAAATTGATGTAGGATTTTAAGTCTGCAGATTGTTGCAAGAGAAATAAGTTTTCCACGTCTAATTTCATTTTCTTTATCAACTTTGAATTTAACAAGATCTTCGATTATCTTATAGATAACTTCATTTTTTATAATTTCTACTTTAGAAGTTCTAAGCATATCTTTTACTTCTTCATCTTCTTCTACATTGAAACCAACAATAACTGCATTAGTTGGATCTTCACGAACGTTTGTTTCTGCTGAAATGAGATCTTTTTTATTAATTGAACCTATCCCTGCCTTAATTATATCAATTCTTTCTTGCTTAAGTAATGTCATCAATGCTTCTAAACTTCCTAATGAATCTGCTTTAATGATAATTCCTTTCTCATTTGTATTTAATTTATCACCTATGTCTTGTTTGAATTCTTCTTTAATTTCTTCAAGATTATTATTAAATGCCTTGAAGGGCATTCCTGGTAAAATTCCTTCTGAATTGATAAGTTGTAATCTTACTCCAGTACTTGCAGTAACTGTCTTATTAGGTTTGAATTTATTTGAAATTGATTGAATTTCTTCAAGTACTCTAATTTTACTAATAATAGGATCACCAAAACTTGCTATTGCAATTTCATCATTTTGTTTAAGAGTTCCATCATAAAGAATACTTTCTGCATATTGCATGTCTTTTTCTTTTTTTATTTCTAGTATAACCCCTTTAGGCTCTTCTCCTAGTTTTAGGTTTTCTTTTAGGAATTTCTCTGAGATTCCTGCCAGCGTGAGGATTAATTCTTGTATACCTTCTCCACTTTTGGCGGAGCATGGAATTAGGGCTAATTCTTTAGTGAAATCTGTAACTTCGTAATATGGTTTAGCGTTAAATCCGTGATGATGTAATGAACCTTCTAATGTTAATAATTTTTCTTGGAATTGAACTTTTGTATTAGTAGATTGTTTGTCTAAATTTTCTTTTAGATTATCTGAAAGCTTTCTCCATCCCGAAATGTTATCTATCTTGTTTAGAGCTACGATAAAAGGGATTTTGTTTAGTTTTAGGATTCCAATTACTTCCTGTGTTTGAGGCTTAATTCCATCATTTATATCAATAAGTAGGATCGCTATGTCTGCTAAAGCTCCTCCACGTTTTCTAAGATGTGAAAATGCTGCGTGACCTGGGGTGTCGATAAATAAAAACCCAGGGATGTCTAATTTTATTCCTTGCTGGTCTATTAATGGACATTGCTGTTTAATGTGTTCAATAGGTACTTTGGTGAAACTTATCTTTTGAGTTATTCCCCCAGCTTCTGTGTTATAGACATTAGTTTTACGGATACTGTCTAGTAAGGTTGTTTTACCATGGTCTACGTGACCTGCTACAGTTACTATAGGTTGTCTAATGTTTGTCATATACTTTCTAAAATAAGTGTATTTTTAAAGATTGGGATTCATATTATATTTTGATGGGTATTGAGATAGTTGAGTTGACTTATAGTGTTAAGAATAAGGGCAGATTGGGAAAGTTAAGGAAATCTAGTAGGGAATTGAGTGATTTGGAGGTTACTTGTTTTAGGACTCTTAATAGGGAAGTTTATGTTGGGGAGATTCATTATAGACGTTTGAGAAATGATATCTATACTACTAAAAAAGATAATGTTAGGAGATTGGTGAAATATGAGCAGATTAACTAAAAATATTTAAATGAATTATTCATAGGTTTTTTATGAGTTTAGAAAATAGGATATCTCAAGTTAGGGGAGATCCATTAAAATTATCTCTCTCTGATGGAGATCATGAATATTCATCTTTTGAAATTTATGAGTCAGATAGGGACTTTGGTGTTAGCGCGGAGATTTTGGAAGCTCAGTTAAGGAATTGGGATAATGAACTTTCAGGGGTTGTTATGAATTCTGGAAGTTATGAGGCATCTCAAGATGCATTACTTGAATTGGATGAATTATATGGAGTATCAAGATCTGAAATTATTAGAGAAACATTACAGTGGTTTTATGATGGCGGAGTTTTTGAAAAGCTTGAAGTTGAAGTGAAGTTTTTAGATTTGGATTATGAACCCATTGATCAAGAGACTGAGGATTCTGGTAAACCTGAATATTATGTTAAAAGTGGATTGCCATTAGCTATATTTAAATCTGCATTGGTGGTGGGATCATTAAGTTCTATAGGATATTTTCTTTTAAATCCTTAAAATCATTCAGCTAGAACTTTTGCACTAAGAAGTACTAAGATTCCTGCTACAATAATTAGCATGTTTGTGATCCTCTTTAGGGGATCTTTTTCTTTGAAGATTTCTGGGATAAGGTCAGAAATTGCAATGTGGAGGAATCCTCCTGCAGCAATAGGTAAAAGGTAAACTGCTTGTTCTCTTGCCCCTATGAAAAAATATCCTATTATTCCACCTAGGACTGCAGTAAGTTGTGATAAGAAGTTGTAGATTAATGCTTTCTTTTTACTGAATCCTCCATAAATTAGGACTGCAAAGTCACTTATTTCTTGAGGTAGTTCGTGCGCTATTATTAAAATTGAAGTAATAATTCCTAGTGGGATTGAAATTATAAATGAACTTGCAATAATTATTCCATCTATAAAATTATGGACTGAATCTCCATAAAGTAATAATTCAGCATAGGGTTTAGTTGGTTCGTGGGAGTGACCATGTTCATCACATTCATGAGTGTGACAATGGTGCCAGTGTAAATATGTTTCTAGGAAAAAGAAAATTATGAATCCTGCTAAAGTTAAAAGTGTAGTCATCACTATAGATAATTCGGCTGCAGCTTCAGGTAAAAAGTGGATAAACGCCCCACCTAGGAGTGAACCTGTAGTGAAAGAAACAAAATAGATAAGTGATTTATGGGATTTTTGTTTGAAAGACAAAAAGATTATAGCTCCTAGGATGGCAACTAATCCATTTAGAATCGTTACTAATAATATCCAGTTTAGTGTTGAAAGCATATTTACAAGAAGTTTTTATGGTTTTTAAGCTGTTTGATTTAGCTATTTTATTAATAATCAAAATTGGTTTTGATATCTCTCTAAGAACAACTCGATTTAAGAGGCATTGACTTAAGGGAGTAATGAGTTATTAATATTTTTCTAGTGAATTAGATTTAGCTAGCTCTTTTCTTGCTACACTCTCATCTTCAGGATTTGTGATCCCGATAAGTTTGCCTTTTCCTTCGTAGTATCTTAGTTTTATTTTATTATTTTTAATTAAGTTTCCTAGTTCTACATTTAGATAACATTCTTTTGTCCTGTTTTCTTGATTTTCTTTTTTGAATTGGATTAAGATTTCATTTAACTTTTCTAGAGTATCTTTTTGAATTAAGAAAATTCCACAATTGCATTTGCTTGATAATGATAGTTCTTTTTCTTCTAAATTTATTCTTGAAACTTTAAGAACTTCTTTTGCATTTGTAACATAATTGTCTTTTATTTGGAATATTCCCCTATTTACCTCTCCAGTTTCTGGAAGATGTTCACCCAAGTCATATCCTATTGTTGCATTAGTGTTTTCTTTATTGATATGGTCAAAAAGTGCCTTATATGATTCCTTTGAATATAGATCATCTCCTGTGCAAATAAGAACTGGTCCGTTAATTTGATCTAAAATATTGCATGCTGCATCTGTTGTGCCCCAGGGCCTATCTCTAAATTTTGGATCATAGGATTGTAATATGTATTCTACGGGAATATTTTTGTAATCATCTTTGAAGAATTCTTGGAATGCGTCTCTTGTTTCCATCCCTACTATAAAAATTATTTTATTGAATCCGGCTTCTATCGCTCTATCTATAGATAATTCAATTAATGATTCCTGGTTTGCACCTATTTTTGCAAATCCTTTAGGCTTTCCTCCAAACCTCTTTGAGAGTCCTGCTACCATAAATGCTATAGGGTATTCCATTTGTAGAATAGGGTGATTTGTTTTATAATTATTTCTATAGTAAGTTTTATAAATGAAAAATTCTGGAGTAGGATACTTCTTAGAGGTATTATAATATGGTTAAAGAATTAATTGGTAGATATGAGGAATTGCATAATAGGAGGCTGTCTGAGGATGGGGTAGGTGAATCAAGGTTAGTTTTACCTGCAAATTTTGATATTGATATTTTAACTCCTGGAATGATTATCGATTCTCCAGATCCTATGTTTAAAATGGGGAATCTAGTTAGCTCTGTTGGGGGATATACCTCAGGTAATACTCGTGAACTTATAGCTCCATTGGATGAGGGGCATACTTTTCATGCTTTTTTACACAGGGGTAGAGATGATGGTATGTATGGGATGATTACAAATGTTTTTGCTAAGGGAGATGGAAGGGCTTGGAGTTATAGGGGAGAGATAATGGCTCACAAATATTTTCATAATGGTGCTAGGCATAATTGGGCTGCATAAAAAAGTTCTTAAAGATTGATTCTTTGAATCCTTTATGGATAAATTAATGATTGGACTTGAAATCCATGGTTATATTGAGACAGATGAAAAGTTGTTTTGTAATTGTAAAAACTTTCATGATATGAAGAAAATAAAACCTAATGTGAATATATGTCCAGTTTGTACTGGTCAGCCTGGGAGTAAGCCAATGCTTCCAAATAAGACTGCTATAGATAAGGCAATAGAGATTGCCCTTATTTTAGGGTGTAAGGTAAGTAGCGATTTAGTGTTTCAAAGAAAGCATTATAGTTGGCCAGATATGCCTACAGGATATCAAAAAACAATTTCGGGAGCTCATTCAGATTTTCTTGGTGTAAATGGCAAGTTTCTTGGAATAAAAATTACTGAAGTTCATTTGGAAGAAGATCCTGGAGCTTGGAATCCTGATACTGGGAAGGTTGATTTTAATCGTGCTGGAGCCCCTTTGATAGAGATTGTTACTGAACCTGATTTTGTAAGTAGTGAAGAAGTTGGGGGGTGGTTGAAGCAGTTGGTTCTTACTTTATCTTATGTTAAAGCACTAAGTAAGGATGCGGGAATAAAGGCTGATGTGAATGTAAGTATTAAGGGTGTTAGCGTTCGAGCTGAAGTTAAGAATGTTAATTCAATAAGTGAGATACAAAAAGTAATTGATGCTGAATTTGAGAGGCATCAAAGGGAAAAACCTAAGAGTATGGAGACAAGAAGGTGGTTGCCAAAAGAATGCGAGACTGAATTGATGAGGAGTAAGGAGAATGCACAGGATTACAGATTTATTCCTGATCCAGATCTACCTGTAATTAAAATTGATGGCAAGAGAGTTAAAGATTTGGAAAAGAAATTGCCTGAAACTCCTATGGCTAAGTTGGATAAAATAATTAAGAAGCATAAAATTGATAAGAAAAGTGCTGAAATATTGATTGGTAATTTGGAGATTGCAGAATTGTATGAGGCTGTGATTTTAGAAGTTGATGCAAAGTTTGCTTTACCTTGGATAGTGACCGAATGGTTTGGTGTTTTGAATTATAATAAGAAGACAATGGATAACGTAGAAATAGAAAGTAGTCACTTTATAGAATTATTAAATTTATTAAAAGATAATAAAATTACTCCTCTGAAGGCTAAAGAAATAATGAGGAAGTATATTCCTAAGAGTTTTTCTCCAAAAAAAGAGGCAGTTATTGGAGGGAAGATGGAGGATGAGGGAGAATTAGGAAAAGTTATTGAAGGAATTTTGAAAGAAAATAAGAAGAGTAAAGACGATTTTAATTCTGGAAATAAAAATGCCTTGAATTTTTTAATAGGGCAAGTTATGCATAAGACAAATAAGAGGGCAGATTATATAGTTGTAAGAAAACTTTTAGAAAGTATGTTAAGTTAGATTTATTAACTTGAAATTTTTTAGTAGATTGAGGTTATTAATACACAATGAAAATTTTCAATTTTCGAGCATTTAAATTTCCAAAGGATACTGAGGAAATTTAAATATGTTTTATATTCCACTATTAGGTGCTGTTTTAGATGCCGGAGGTGCAATTATGTATAAGACTTTGGCAAATCGTCAAAAGGTTACTTTTAGGGATTTTTTGGTTTATGGGTTTGGTTCAATAGTTTTGGTATGTTTACCATTACTATATTTTTTCTGGAGTATAGATAAGATTGCTGGAAGGAATGTTAATATGGCTTTACTCGCTATGGTTGTAACTTTTTCAATATTTGCAAATTATTTTACTTTTTTTGCATTTAAACATAAGGATCTTTCAAAGATACAAACATTGAGATTGACCATGCCACTTTTTACTATTTTATTTGCTTTTATTTTAAGTTTTTTCTTTGAAGTTTATGCTAATGAAAGAAATTATTATGTATTATTATTTGCCCTTATAGCCAGTATAGCATTAGTTGTTTCAAATATGAATAAGAATCACTTAAAGTTTGATAAATATTCATGGTCAATGTTGCTAGGAAGTTTTCTTTTTTCTATTGAATTAATTTTAAGTAAACCCTTAGTGGCGCTTTATCATCCAGTTACATTTTATTTTATTAGGAGTTTATTTGTTTTTATTATTGCTTTTGCTGTATTTAGGGGTAACTTGAGTAATTTGAAACCTGTGGGGAAGGGATTATTTATTATATCTGCTATGTTCTGGGTAGGATATAGGACATTACTTTATTATGGGTATAATGTATTTGGAGTTGTTTTTACAACAACTGTTTTTATTATGAGTCCCGTATTAATTTATCTTTCTAGTTGGATGTTTTTCAAAGAGAAAATAACAATAAGGCAAGTAGTTAGTTCAATGATAATCGTGGTGTGTATAATTGGTGCAATTTGGGTTGGGCAATAGGTTTAATAATTAATTATTTGTTTAGTATTTTATGACTGAATTACTTGAATTGTATCGAAAAAAACCTCATCTTTATGTTTCTGAAGATATCCCATTTACTGAGAATTTTTATCCTTCTGTAAATGGAAGTAATAGGTTAGAGGGTTTTTCAGGGGCAGCATAAATCTAAATGTTTATAAGAATCTTTTTCTAATAGATAATATGAAAAAGATGGAAAAAAAGAACCCTAATAGAAAGAGACTTAAGAAAATTAGGTATTCTAGAAAGCTTTACCTCCCATTGTATATTATGATTTTAGTTCTGATAGGATTTATGATTTATATTAAATATTCTGGCAGGGGTATTAATGAAATGGCATTTAAGGTAGTGTTGGCTTTTATTATAATAATAATTTTAGCTACTGAAATCCATAGATTTGGAGAAGTTTATCATCTTACAGAAAATGCAGTTATTCTTAATTCTGGTTATTTTGGAATATTATCAAAAAGAATGGAATTTGAAGCTATTAGTGATATGCAGGTTTTACAGAGTGCTTGGCAGAGAGTTTGGAATTTTGGTGATCTTCAAATGTTTAAATTCGCCCCAGGGCCAACACTGAAGAATATAAATAGGCCAAATGCTTTTGCAGAGGAATTAGAAAAAATAATGGCACGTGCTAAGGCTGGAGAACATGATGAGGAATAATTTAATATGGTTGAAGAAGGAGTAGAAGCAGTTTTGACTCATCCTAAAAAAAGTCGTAAATGGATGTTAATGTTAATTGGAGTTTTCTTATTTATTTTTATATTTGTGTTTTATACTAGTTTTATTAATCCTGACTTTGGGAAAATAACTGGGAATGTGATTAGTCAACCGGGAGTTCTTAATGGAATTTCAGTTCAAGTTAATTTAGATAGCCCTGAAAATTTTAAGGTAGATACAAGAATGGATAAGGTTGATATGAAGGTTAAGGGAAGTTTTGAAGTTGATGATAAAAGATATGAACTTGAAACTGCGAGTATAGTGATGGATAACTTTAACGGAGAGGTTAGTTTTGATGATGATAATTTAGTTGTTGAAGGGAAGGTTACTAAGATTTTTATTGAAGGTATACCAATAACAGGGAAAATTAAAGTAAAATTTGATAATGAATATAGTTATCTTAAATTGGGTAATTTTTATACAAGTAGTTTTAGTTATGATGCTTCAGGAATAGTTAGATTAGATGATGAAAAAGTCGTAGTTAACTTGGATGATGAACTTTTTAAGGTTAAGAAATTTACTGGAGATTTAGAAAAGCGGGGGAAAAGTTTTAGATTAACTGGAATTGCTGAAGAGGCTCAGGCAGGATTAATTACAGTGAAGGCAAGTGATCGAGATACAGAGTAAATATTAATTAATCTGCTATATTTTACCTGTGATTTTGATTACAATGCAAATGATGGAAGTTTGAGTTCAAATGATAGTTCTGGTAGGGTTTTACTTATCAGGGCCCCATAAATAAAGATTTAAATCTTATCTAGATGATTCCTTACTTTTTTACTACCTAATTTTTTTAGTTTTTCTTTTAGCTTTTTGTTAACTCTTATTAGATATATTTCGGGGTGATTCATTTTTTTATCTTTGCCAGTCATCTATTAAATTAGAGATTATTATTTATAAACATTTCTGTAATACATATATAATCGAAAGGTATATAAATATATTTGTATTACTAATATGATGGAAATGAATAAAGATTTAGCTGAGATCTGTGGTATTCATGCAGGTGATGGTTATATGAGAATGAGAGAAAGAAATAAGGGGGAAGTACAAATAGCTGGACATGTAGAAGAGAAAGATTATTATGAGGATCATGTTATTCCATTAGTTAATGGTGTGTTTGGGTTGAAAGTCGAAGGAAGGCCCTTTAGAAATAATCTTTATGGTTTTGTTTGTTATGATATGTCCTTGAGAGATATCTTTGTGGATTTTGGATTTCCTTCTGGCAAAAAATCTTCATTTGTAAGAGTTCCAAAAGAAATTATTGATAATGAAAATCAGGAATTTTTATGCAGATTTTTAAGGGGATTATTTGATACTGATGGAAATTTATTTTTTAGAAAATCTTATGCTGGGATAAATAGTTTTAATAAGAAATATAATCATTATCCTGTGATTAAAATTTCAACGATTTCTAAATATCTTGCTGAAGATGTTATTATGATATTGCATAAACTAGATTTCTTGTTTAATTATCATAATGAAGATTCAAAGAAAAAGGGTGATAATAGAAAATATATTATTTCAATAAGTGGATTAGATGGGCTTGAAAAATGGATGAGACTTATTGGAATTAAAAATAGCGTTAAGCTTTCAAGGTATCTTATTTGGAAGAAATATGGATTTTGTCCACCTCATACAACATTACAGCAAAGGGAAGATCTTTTAAATGGTAAATTAGACATTAATAATATGGACCCGTAGTTTAATGGATAAAATTTCCGGTTTCGGCCCGGCAGATCGAGGTTCAATTCCTCGCGGGTTCATATTTTAGTTAACAAAAGCTTTTTAAGGAGTTATTCTTTAAGAATTCTAATGGCCATAGGATATAGAGATTATCACAGAAAGGGAATAGATGTACAAATAAGATTGCTTATTCGTCGTGATATGGCTGATGTATTAAGAATTGAACAGGAAAGTTTTGAATTTCCTTGGGCTGAAGAGGATTTTTTAGGATGTTTAAGGCAAAGAAATTGTATAGGGATGGTAGCAGAACATGAACAAGAAATTGCTGGGTTTATGGTTTATGAATTGCATAAAAGTAGATTAGGGATATTGAATTTTGCTGTGACTCCAGAAGCTAGAAGGAAAAATGTAGGTTATCAAATGGTAACTAAGTTAATAGATAAACTTTCTTTGCAACGAAGAAATGAGTTGCTTCTAGAAATAAGAGAGACTAATTTGGATGGTCAGTTGTTTTTTAGTTGGCATGGATTTAAGGCAGTAAGTATTCTGAGAAATCATTATGATGATTCAACTGAAGATGCTTATGTTATGAGGTATAGATTAGATGATATGTCAAATGAGTTTGGATATAATGGAAAATTAGATATTCTTAATCAACCCAGGATTACTTATGAGGATTGGGCAGCATAGAAATTAATTTAAACTGTTAAAATATATTTTTAAGATGACATATGATCAAGATTTACAGATAATAGAAAAATATCAGAAAGAAATTATTACCTTAAGTAGAATTTCAGCATTATTACAGTGGGATACCCAGACGTATATGCCTAAGCATGCAAATGAAGAAAGAGCTGATCAGACAAGTTATTTAGCTGAGAAAATTCATACAAAAATGACTGCTGATGAATTTTGGGAGGCTGTTTTAAGATTGAATGAAGATAAAAGTAATTTAAATGATAAACAGAAGAGGATTGTTGAAATTTTGTATAAAGATATAGGCAAATCAAAGAAATTGCCTAAAGAATTTGTAGTTGAATTAGCTAAGGAAAGAAGTTTGAGTTTTAATGCTTGGCAAAAGGCTCGTGAAGAAATGGATGCTGAAATTTTCTTACCTCATTTAGGAAAGATTATTAAATTAAAATTGAAGGAGATAGAATATCGCGGACATGAGGGGCATCCATATAATACTTTACTTGATGATTATGAAGAAGGTATGACTGTTGAGAAATTAGATCCAGTTTTTGATAAATTGAAGGCTGGATTGATTGAATTACTTAGAAAGATTAAAGAAAGTGATATTTATAGGGATCAGAAGAAGGTTTTGTTAGCGGGTGAATTTGATAAGGATAAACAAATTAAGTTTACTAATGACATTACTAAGGTTCTTGGACTCGAGGAGAATACATCTAGATTAGATTTGAGCGAGCACCCATTTACAACTACCTTGGGTTTAAGGGACGTTAGAATAACAACTAATGTTAGGGATGATCCTTTATTTTCTATTGGTAGCACGATTCATGAGGCAGGACATGCACTATATGAATTGGGAATGCCAGATTCTGAACAATATACAGTGATTAGTGATGCACCAAGTTTAGGATTGCATGAATCACAATCGAGATTTTGGGAAAATATGGTTGGACTCGGAAAACCTTTTTGGAAACATTTTTTTCCAAAAGCTAAGGATTTGTTTACAATAGAAGATGATATTGAATTATGGCATAAGGAAATAAATCAAGTGAATCCTCATTACATTAGGATAGAAAGTGATGAGGTTCATTACTGTTTGCATGTTATATTGCGTTATGAACTTGAGAAGGGTTTAATGGATGGAAGTATAACTGTAGATAATATTAGCGATGAGTGGAATAAGAAAGTTAAGGAATATTTTGATTTAGATGTACGAAATCCCAAAGAGGGGTTTATGCAGGATGTGCACTGGTCAGAAGGATATTTTGGATATTTTCCAACTTATGCATTAGGAACTATATATTCAGCTCAGATTTATAACCAGTTAGTTAGTGAGATGACTGACGTTGAAGATCAAATAGCTAGTGGGAGTTTTGAAAAGATAAAAGAATGGTTGGGCGAGAAGATTCATAAATATGGTAGTATGAGGATGGCAGATGATATTATCACTGGTGTTTGTGGTAAGGGGTTAGATACTGATGATTTCTTAGAGTATTTGAATAAGAAGTATGGGAAACTGTATAGGTTTAATTAGAAAAGGTTAAATATTGGTATTTGTTGTTAATATTATGGTTTTAGATAGTGCTAGAAAATGGATTAGGAGAGGATATGATCAATTAGTTCATGGATATGATACTACTAGGAATATTTTTGTAGGAAATGATGGGAGTGTTACCTACTTAGAAGATATAAAATTAGGTGATGGGCCTGTATTGGGATTTCCAGTAAGATTCGCTGAAATGATGACTGAGGTTTATCATCCTCAAAGATTTATTGAGCCAGTTACTGATGAAGCAAGATCCTTGAGAAGATCTAGGCTGGAAGATACTTCTGAACAATAGATTTAAAACATATTACTTCTTAATTTTTCTATGGATAATAAAAAGGATAACAAAGGAATAACTGCTGAGAAGGATGAATTTACCGAATGGTTTACTCAGATTATGTTAAAGGCAGATTTGGCAGATTATACTGAAGTTTCTGGTTGTATAATTTTTAAACCAACTGCATATGAGATGTGGGAAAATATTAAGGAAGTTGTGGATGATGGATATCGGCAGCTAGGTATTAAAAATGCATATTTCCCATTATTTATTCCTGAGAAGTTTTTAAATAAGGAAAAAGAACATGTTGCTGGATTCTCACCTGAGGTTGCATGGGTTACTCATGCAGGAAATACTAAGTTGAATGAACGTTTGGCTATACGTCCAACTTCTGAAACAATTATGTATCCTTCAATATCAAAATGGATACGGAGTTATCGTGATTTACCTATGAAATTAAATCAGTGGAATAATGTAGTTCGTTGGGAATTTAAGAATCCAGTTCCCTTTTTACGAACTCGTGAATTTTTATGGAGTGAAGGTCATACAGCTTTTTCAAATCAAAAAGAAGCTGAAGCAGAGGGAAAAGATATAATAGAATTGTATGATTCCGTGTGCCGTGAAGTTATGGCATTACCTAGTTTAATTGGCCGTAAAACTGAGAAGGAGAAATTTGCAGGTGCGGAATATACTATTTCAATGGAATTTTATATGCCTAATGGTAAGGCTATTCAGGGTCCTGATTTTCATCATGATGGTCAGAAATTTGCTAAAGCTTTTGATATCCAGTTTATGGATGAGAAAGAAAAGAAGCAATATGCTTATCAGAATACTTTTGCAATAACTACTAGGATGCTTGGAGTAATGTTTGCAGTGCACTCAGATGATAAGGGATTAATTATGCCTCCAATGGTTGCACCCCATACTATTGCTATAGTTCCTATATTTGATGATGAGAGTAAGAAAGAAGTTTTGAAAGCTTCTCAAAAAATTAGTGAAGAATTAGAAGAATTTGGCGTTATACTTGATGATAGAGATGAATATAGGCCTGGATATAAATTTAATGAATATGAGATGAAGGGAATCCCCTTGAGAATTGAATTAGGTAAGAGAGATCTAGCTACGAATAGTGTTATTGTTGCTAGGCGAGATGATGGAAAGAAGGAAAGTGTAAAAATAAGTAAGTTGAAAGAATATGTTGAAAAGACTTTAGAAGACATTCAAGATAATTTATTAAAGAAAGCTGAGAAATCATTGAAGGGGGCTGTTATTATTGTAGCTAACTTGGATGAACTTATTGAAGGAATAAAGAATAAGAAAATTTGTCTTACAAATTTATGTTCTGGTTTAAGCTGTGAGGAAGAATTAAAACATAAATCTGGTGGAGCAAAGGTTCTAAATATTGATGAAAAGAAGAAGGCAAGTGGAAAGTGTGTAATTTGTAGTAAGAATGCGGAGTATGTGGGGCGGGTTGGGAAGAGTTACTAAATCTTTAAATAATTATTAGTATTATTAATTGTATGCCTTTAGATATTAATTTTGTTCTTGATAGAGTTGCTGATGCCGATAGACCCCCTCATTTTTTAGATATTGGAGCTGGAGATGTTCCAAGAACTAGATATCAACAGTTTGATTTAAATGATATGGCAGGAGAGCAATTTTTAAGGGCTTGGAAAATTAAGAATCCAAAAAAATATCCTGAATTTAGTGATCCAAATCAGGAATATTTTGATGTTATGGAATTTAATAGTGGAGGATTTTTATTTGTTGAAGTGCAGGGATGGCAAGATGGATCTACCTATCATAGCTTTTATTATGATGGAAAAACAACAAGATATGCTGATGGATTGTTTAATAGGGGATAAGAAATTTATTCTATAGCTTTTTCTATACTTGCTTTAAAATTATTCATTTCGTCTTCGGGGATTCTTGCTCCAGTGGCATGTTGGTGTCCACCGCCAGTAGCGTTTTCTATAGTTTCTAGGGCCTTAAGAGTTACATCTCGAATATTATCTCCTCTAAGTGATACATTATAGAATCCATCATCAGGTTTCTTGTAACCAATAACTACATATTTATCAGGGAATTCATATTTTATTCTATTTGCCAGATTTGCACTTATGCTAAATTGTCCTCCATATGTGAAGAAGATTAATTTGTCATGAGTTTGAGATCTAGCTTCTACTAAAAGTGATTCATATTTATCTTTAATTTCAAAGTATTTTGATAAAATTTGTTTAGTTTGTGGATCTTCTTCAAGAAGATCATATGGTGACTTGGCATCAGACATAAATTTAAGCATTTTAACTACATTAGTTATGGAATCTTTAAGTGAGAAATCTAAGATTCTTGCTATTTTACCAATCTCTGAATTGAATAAAACATCAAAAGCTCCTCTTGGGTTTTTTTCGGGATCTTTTTTTGCTAAGTCTGGATATTTTTCTTGAAATTCTTCATAAAAATCTGGAACTAAGGCGTCAGAAATACAACCTATAGTTGCAATCCAGATATCTTCTTTTCTATCAGCAATTTTATAGGATAAATATGAAACTGGCTCATTAGTTTTATCATTGTGGAATGGATTGTAATAATTAACCCATTCTTGTTTAGGAGCTTCAACATCATGATGATCTATCCACACTATTGGTAAGTTATCATCATGTACTTGCTTTAAAAAATCATCTGAAACTAATGGCTTATCTAAAATGAATATGTAATCAGAATTTAATTCTTTAACCCTTCTATAATAATCTCCATTTAAATCTGGATGAGACCTAATAGGTATTCCCTTACCACGTCCAATCATTCTTCTTAATAATAAATAGCTAGTTAGGCCATCGTTATCATTATCAAAAAAGAAAATTGGATTTTGAGCCTTTTCTAAATGTTCTCTAATTTCATTAACTTGTTCTTTTGTTAGCATATTAAAAATCCTACTTGGTTAAGAAATTGTGAGGAATTGTTGTTATATAAAGTTGTTTATTCTTAGCAGTATCTCCGCACAAGAGTTAAAAGGGGAGTTTTGATATCTCTCCAAGAATAACGCGATTTGTATATTCTAAAGATTATCGAGGAAATTATGCAACTTTCAATAGAAATAAGGGAGGATTGTGACGAAGTCCAATTCGGAATTTATGTAAAAACATGTCAATGAGGAGATACTGTCTTAGAGATATTATTTATTTTATTAATAGTAATTGTTATACTCTTTTACCCACTAGGATTTGTTCCCTTAAGTGTGAGATTTCCTTATGGAAGCGATCGACATTAGTTCCTAGAGTTCTAATTAAAAGTTGATGATCTGCATGAATAATTTGGTCGAGATTTACAAATTCTCTAATAAGTGACACAATAGTATCTTCATGCAGTGTTGTTTTACTTAGAATTCTAAATCCTTTTGGATTTATTGCTTGATCTTGAGGTTGACTGAAAAGATTGTTAGCAATATTCTCTATATCTAAAATTTCTTCGAAATTTAATGATGCAAGAAATCTAATTGTATTATTATGGTTTTGCAGATAGTCTTGGATAATTAATTCATCTTCTTGATCTATGCCCCTAATTACTTCTCTCATTCTCATTTTTAGTATAATGCCATCCTCCCCTAATTCAATAATTTGTTCATTAACTATGTGGGTCATTTTTTTGATCATCTCAGTTCTTTGTAGGACTTTACAAATGTCTCCTACAGAAACTAGATTTGTAAGTTCTAGGATATTTAGGTTAACTAGAAGCTCATTGAAAATTTCTCTTTGTTTTTCTAGAAGTTGTAGGTTTTCAGTTGCTCTTCTTAATAGATCTTCAGTGGGTTGTAATAAATATCTATAATCGCTGTTGAAAATTGTCGTTTCACCTCTTCTTTGAGATACTACTATAGCTAAAGAATTTGTTTCTTTTGCTGTTCTTTCTCCAGCCTGATGCCTTATACCTGTTTCAGAACTAGGAAGATTTGTATTTGGTGTTAGGAGGGTATTTGCATATAGAATTCTTTTGAAATCTGTAGAGAGAATAATTGCTCCATCCATTTTGGCTAGTTCCACTAAACGTCTTTGAGTAAATTCACAGTCTACCTTAAATCCCCCTTGAAAGCAATCATAAACCTTAGGATTACAAACAACAATTATTGCTCCTAACCCTCCATGGACTATATCATTAATGGCGCTTCTTAGTTGGGTCCCTGAACTGATTTTTCTTAGAATATCTAATTTAGATAGCGATTGCACTATATTTGTATTTATCTCCTCTTCCATTTTATTTTTAGTAATGAAAATTATTTAAGCTTAATTGTTGTTAAGATATAGTGAAAGAACAAAGTAATCGTACACTTTTTGTCCTTTTCCTACCAGGGTTAAGGCAAAATAATTCTGATTACTTATTGCCTTACCTATAGTAGATAACCTAATTTCTTTGATAACTACAATAACCCTCATATATCTTTATAAATGAATTTCGAATAAAGTTAGTATGAATAAATGGGCAGAAATTTTGTTTGGACTTATCCTAATTTTGGCAGCAGTGCTTGTTTGGGGTTTCTCATATGCATGGGGAGCTTGGGACTTTGGAACTGCAGCTTGGGAATTTCTAAAGGGTGGAGTGATCTGGCTAGTAATAATGGTTGGGCTTCTATTCTTGATGTTAGGAATAAGTGACTTGAAGGAATAGTAAACTTTTATATAAGAATTAGTTAAAAGTTTCATATCTTAACTTTTGTTATATCCCCTTGTGGACCTTTAGCTCCCTTAAGGAAGATCAAAAGTTAAGAATAATTGTTTTTTCTTGGTGTATTATTATTTTATTGTTTTTATTGGTTGGTGGTTTGTGATAATTATTATATAGTTAGTTCATTATTTATTGTGGGTGAATAAAATGGGGCATAGTACAGATTTTGATTTAATAGGTGCAGCATCTAGAGATGCTGCAGGCCACATGAATAAAAAATTATTTAATAAGCCTGTTAAATTTAGATCTCGTAAGAAAGAGATAGTTTATGAGACTAATTTTCAGGTTAAGAAGCATTTTACAGGTGCTAGTCCTCCTGAAATTTTTGTTGGTAGATATAATTATCCTAATGTAAATGCAGGGATTTTAAGTCCTGATTTTCATGAAAATACTGAAGATCTCTCTATGCCTGAAGTATGGCATGAGAAGAAATTTGGAATTGGAGATATATTGACAAGACGTAGTAAACTTATTTATGGAAGATTTAAAACTGGAATTAAGAAGACAGTTATTAAGAATAGATTTAAAGATTTGATGCAGGAAATAGCTATGGCCTATAGGCCAGTAAGTACTGAAATATTTTTGAAGAAGAATCCTACTAGAAATTTGGAAGTAAATAAATTTAGCCCCGTTATCACAAATCTGGCCCCCTTAGAAAATGCTAGATTGCAGGAAAATACGAAGGTTAAGCAGAAGGTAGATTATTTGGTTAGTGATACTCATGTGAAATCGTCTACAGCAATGAATGAGTTGCATTCAAGTGGAATCCCTACTAGTAATATTCAGAAAATTTTAAGTGCGGGGTTACTTGGAATGCAAAATAATAGGAGATTAGTTCCAACAAGATGGTCTATAACTGCAGTAGATGACACAATAGGTAAGAATTTATTAAAGAGAATAAGATATCATAAGGAAATTGATGAAATCATGTTATTTAATGCAACATATTGTGGGAATCATTATGAAATTTTGGTGTTGCCTGGACATTTTAGTTTTGAAATTATAGAGGCAGATGTTAAGTTTGACAAAATTTCCCTATGGCAGGATCATGAGAAATTTCATGGGAGAAAGACTTATGCAGATGAAGTTACTGGAGGATATTACGTTGCTCGTTTGGCAGTATGTGAATATTTAGATAAAATAAAAAGACAGGGGAGTGTATATGTTTTTCGTGAATCTGGAAGTGATTATTATGCACATTTGGGGGTTGGAATTTTAAGGGAATGTTGTCGTGATGCAATGGAAAAGGGAGCTGAGAAATTTTCAAGTAAGGAAGAAGCTTTTTTAGATATGCAGAAGAGGTTGCAATTGAATGTGGAAGTGTTTAGGGAGAAGAGTGTTTTACTTAAGGAATATGGGAAACAAAAGAAAATATCTGACTTTTTTTAAAAAGTTACATTTAAATAATTAATATTTTTGATTTTAATATAGGATATAATATTGATGAAGTAATAAATGGAATAGAATCAAGAAAACTTTTTATTATTAATGGAATAATTGGAGAAACTATAGGTTATGGGGATGCTAAAGACTTTTATCTGGTATCATTGTTTCAGACATGTGATCGACTTTCAATTGAAGATTGCCCCAATCCTGATGCATTATTTTCAACTATATTAAATTGCAGAGTAATTGACTATCATAGGACAACTGTGGGGTATACAAGCAGAGGGAATCCTCGTGAAAGGGTATTGCAATTATATAATCTAGAATTAGTTGTGGATCCATTGACTGAAGGTGAAGATGAGTTTCCAGTAGACTTTTATGAGGTTAATGATTATGCTGAAGAAAAATTAAAACCTGATCAATTTGAGGTATTTCAGTATCATTATATTGATGGATTAAAGGGATCTGAAATTTCTAAAAAAACAGGAATTCCCTTGGGAACAATTCATGCTAGGATGGCTAGGGGTATGAATAAGTTGAAGAAAAGATTTGCTAAATCTGCCTAGATTTATGAGAGAAGAGCGATAAATAGTCCTTCAATAATCCCTGCTATGACTAAAAGTGGAACTACAATAAATATAAATATTCTTAGGGCTGATTTGAAATTGACTTTAAAGTTTCTTAAATTGATTCCAAGTTTTATACCTAGACTGGTACTAATTAAAATAGCTGGTATTTCAAAAATTCCGTGAGGGAGTAATCTCCAAATTATAAAAATCCCTTGATCCAAAATAGATCTATGTAATACAAATCCTAAGACATAGCCATTAACAACTAATGCTAATGTAGGGATTATTCCAAAAACTATTCCTAAAAGCATTCCAAAGAAAGCTACTTTTAAATTGTTGGCCATAATAAATGAAATAAGTTCTATAGGCCTTAGATTCTGAGTTTGTAAAATTAGGGATTTGATTAATTCAATAATTTGTTCTTGGAAAAAAGTTGGAAAAATTAAACCAATTATTGTAAATAGTGAGAAAATAGCTAGTGAAAAATAAAAAAAGTTTTTTAATTCTTTTAATTCTTTTAATGCTAATTTAAAATTTCTGTAAATATAGTTTTCTCTTTTTTTCATTTTTCACCAAATATCCTTAAACTCTCCCACCATCCCCTTAGGGATTGGTGAAAAATAGCTTAACTGAATCTCTTACTTATCATAGCAGATTTTCTTTTATATTTGTTTCTAAGATAATTTCCATACATTAGTCCTGCTATTAATCCACCTAAATGTGCTGTGTTTCCTATAGGCAGATCTACAAAAATTCCTATGATCATTAATGGAACTATTGCCACAATTGGTAAGACCCAGAAGGGCATAGCTAAGGGCATTGCTAGTTTTCTAGTTTTAGAATTGAAAGAGAACATTGTAAATATTGCTAAAAAAATGTATATCATTACTGCTAGATCAATTATTCCAAGTATCGGGTTTTCAGGTATTATAGCATGAATTATTGATTGTAAGATTAATGCAACTATTGGTCCTGCAATTAGATATACCCTCATTTTAGGAGTTAACATTGCTAAAAGTCCTACTATTCCAAATATAGCACCAGAGGCTCCAACACCGGGCATGTTTGGATTAAAAACAATTTTAGCGCCTAGTTCTGAATTTCCAAAGTAAAATGATAGAACTCCTGCAAAGATTCCCGCGAATAATCCTGATAAAAGATAGAATGTAAGAAACTTTTTCCTTCCAATTAATTTTTCTAGAAATGATCCTACAAAAAATAGTGAAATCATATTAAAGAGTAAGTGTGGAGGCCAGATGTGTGTGAACATGCTTGTTAGTAGTGTCCAGTAAGCTCCTCCAAAAAGTGCATTTGCCTGAAGTGCAAATATATAAGAAATTTTTTCACTAGAAATTCCAGTTAATAATAATATTTTAATTAAGATAAATATGAAAATATTAATAATTATTAGCCAGTTAGTTATTGAAAATTTTCGGAATAGTTTGTTAAATGTTTTATTTTCGTTAAGCCTTTTAGAAGTGTATTTTCTAAGATTTCTTTTTTCAAATTTATCATCGAACCATTTATCTGTCATAATATATTAATATTGCATGGATTGTTTATAATTATTTAGGAAATTATTTTTTCTTTGTTGGCTTTTTCTTAGCTGGCTTTTTTTTGGCTTTCTTCTTAGCTGGTTTTTTCTTAACAACTTTCTTTTTAGGTTTTATTCCAAGTCTTTTTTCTTCAGCGAGTTTAATAGCTTTTCTTTCTGCAGCTGCAGCTGCTCTTTTTGCTTTTTTCTCGTCTTCTGCCTTTTTTATCTTTTTGGCTTTTTCTTTCCCTAATTTTTCTTCTTCAGTACCTTTTTCTTCTAAAACTAATTCTAATTCCTTTTCCATTTTTGCAATTTTTCTTTCAAGTTCTTCTTTCACATCAGAATCATCAGAAAGTTCATAAACTTCTTCACATTCAGGACAGCTAAAATCATTAAGTAATGCTGTTTCTTCAGTTACTTCAAGTGTGCAAGTGGTGCATATGTAATGTCTTCCTTCAGTTCTATTTTTTAATTGACTCTTTAAAATGTTTATTCTTTTTGATAAATTTTCATCTAATAATGAAAGTGCCTGATGAGTATTTAGTGTCCAAAAATAAATATACCATCCTTTTCTTTTGTCCTTCTTTCTAATGAAACTTACTAATCCAAAATCAGAAAGTTTGTAGAGGATATTTCTAGTTTGATTTATTGTTAAATTAAGGTTTTTTGCTATTGAAAATTCATTTACATTTTTCTTTCCTGCTAAGAGATCGATAATCTCTACAGATTGTTTATTTATTAGATCCTCAATCACAATTTTTAAAAGTTTAATTTGTCTTTTTTGACTTTCGTCTTTAAGTTCCTTAGCGGAAGGTTTTTTATTTTCAGATTTTTTTAGGGTAGTTTTTTTTGGCATATTAATTAATTGCTGCAGGTTTATTATAAAATCGGGGTTTTAATATGTTTCTATGGTGTGATTCGTTTATAAAACTATTTGTTGAAAAGCACTGTCCGGATGCTTCCGGACGAAGATAATTTGTAAATTTTCACTAAGTAAATTCGATGAAAATTTGCTATCTAACTATTGAAATATGCGACTCCGGACAAAGCTTGTTGAAAGACAAACGTTTTTAAATCGTAAGTTATTATTATAAGAAGGTGTTGAATATGGGATTATTTAGTAAGAAGAAAGAAGAAACGAGTCTATTGCCTGATTTGCCTGAGAGCAATGTTGGTTTACCTAGGTTACCTCAATACGGAGCTGCTGCTAATTTAAATTCAGATGTTCCTATGAATAATAATGGAATGGGAAATATGCCTATGAATCAAGGAACTAATGAAGATTCTCAAAATGCAATAAAGAATGAGATCCATAATAATAATAATTTACAGAAATCTCAATTTGAACCATTACCTCATTATGAGGGCCAAGGAATGCCTGCAAGAATAGTTGCTGAACCTGCTCAGGTAATGGAAGATCATGAAGAGCATCATGAAATTGGGAATAATAAAATTATTGAACCTAGGGCATTTGAGATGCAGAATAATACAAAGATCCCAAGTAATACAAAATCTGCGAGACCAATTTATATTAGGTTAGATAAATTTAAGGCAGGTCTTGAAAGCTTTGAAGATATTAAGGGAAAATTGACTGAGATTGAAGATTTATTGGTTAAGATTAGGGAGATGAAAGAAAAGGAAGAAAGAGAGCTAGAAGAATGGGAAAGAGAGATTCAGGTTGTAAAGGCTAGAATTGAACAAATAGATAATGATGTTTTTAAGAATGTTGAGTAGTTAGTTACTTGTGTAATTAATCCGGTTCTTCTCTAGGAATTTGTAGATTTTTGAAATCTGTGTCGTAGGTGATTATTGATTCGCAATTATTTATCGAGGCAGTTACATAATGGATCATGTCGAAAATGCTTAAATTATGATTTGATATTTTTTTTATAGATTCGAATAAAATCACAATATCTACATTTATTATATCAATATGTGATGAAAGTATACTTTTGATACATTTAATTGCAGTTTCTTGATCTGTCTGTTTTTCAATAATGAAGAATGCTTCGATTAGATTTAGAGTATTTGTGATGCCACCCTTTTTTATTGCTTGCTGACATTTTTCTGTGAATTCATTATTATAGAATGCATAAGCAAAAATATTACTATCTATAAATTTCATATTCAATTATTTTATCCATTTTTTTTGCAGTTAGATGATGTTTAGGATTTTTATTTTTTGCTTCTTTGAATAGATTTTCTAGATCTTCTTTTAATGGTTTTATTATTATGTTTCCCTTGGATTCTTCTATTTCAATATTTGATCCAGCTTTTAAGTTTAGGAGTTTTCTTAATTCTCCTGGAATTGTAATCTGCAAGCCTTTTGATATTTTTGTTATCATGATACATGATTAATGATTCATTAGTTTATATAGTTTTTGGTTGTTTTAAAATCTCTTATGAGAATTTTGTATCTAGGGGGGAGATACTAGGGTTTGTAAGGATTCTGGTGAATGTGATGTTGATTCTGGTTGTCTTAATGGAGATTTTTGTAGGGTATTTTATATTTGATGAATTTAATTCTAAAAAGTGGAAGATTATGGATTTTGCTGTTCATCCTGCATTTCAAAGAGAGAGAATTGGTATGAGGATGATGGATTATATTTTGGATCCTAATGGTCAGATTATAAAAGAGATATAGAAGTTGAAATTCCTATTGAAAATGAATCTGCTGAGGATTTTTTCTTTAATCAAGGATTTGATATTGTTGATTCTTATGTAGCAAAATATAGGGATAAGTCTATTCTTGTTAATTTATTTAGGATAGCTAAGTCTAGAAATCGTGTTGAATGGAATACTTCTTGTAGAGGAATTGGTAGTTTTTGGGCTCTGTCCGGAATGCTTCCGGACGAAGATAATTAGTAAATTTTCACGAGGTAAACTCGATGAAAATTTGCTGTCTAACCATAGAATTATGTGACTCCGGACAAGACCAGTTTTTGAGAAGGTTTAAATATATTGTTTGTTAGGTAAGTTTGAAAAAGTGGTTAAGAAAAAAGTTTCTAAAATTAGTGTGAAAGGTTCTAAGAATAGTTTTAATAGGAATGCTTTGGTTTTGATAGTTGTTGTTGTGTTTATATTGTTTTTTGCGTTTTATAGGGGGGGTGGTGTAACTGGGAATGCTGTTGATGGTGATGAGAGTTTTGATGAATTGAATACAGGATTCTTTGGAGAAATTGGGAAGGTTATTGGTAAGGTATTTAGTGAGTTTTTTGCTTCATTTACTGATGAAGAGGTGGTTATGAGTGGCAATGATGGTGATTGTAGTAGTGATCAATATTGTATAGCTAATGGGTTGGGCGATGAGTGTCTTGCAGGATTTTGTACATTCATTGCAAGTGATGATAATTGTGGTGTGAATGGGTGTGGGGATGATGAAAATCAAGATGGTGATGGAAGTTGTTCTTCTCCAGATGATTGTCATGATTGAGATATTTGTTCTTATGGATATTGTTTCACCCCTGATTGTTCTAATGATATAGAATGTGTGACTGATTTTGGCCCCGGCTATGTTTGTAATAGCCAATTGGGTTATTGTACTGATTGTGAATATGATACTGAATGTGCTACTGGAGAATATTGTTATTATGGTGGTTGTTTGCCTTTGGAGAGTTATGGGGGATCTTGTGAGGAAAATAGTAATTGTATTTCTGATAGGTGTAGTTGCAGTTTTAATACACTTCCGGAATTATGTCCAGAGAGTGATCCTCCTTCTTGTAAGTGTAATACTGCAAGTGATTGTGTAGATCCTTTTGATTCTACAGATGAGGCTTCTGATTGGACTTGTCATACAAATTATGGTATTTGTAAAAGGAAATTAGAAATAGGTGAGGCTTGTACTTCTCATCCCCAGTGTAAATCTGATGCATGTGTTGATAATTTATGTGTTGAGTGTAGATTAGATTCTCAATGCCCTAGTGAAATGAATCCTGATTATAATTACTGCAAATCAAATACATGTAGAGAATGTAAGACTGATAATAACTGCATTGGAAATCCTAATGGTGTAATGTGTAGTTTTGGGTCTTGTACTCCTTGTAGTGATTTTCTTTGTACATTTAGGGAAAATATAGGTAATCCTGGTGTACTTGATCCTCACTATTGTCTTTCAGATGATTCTAATGTGTGTGTTGAGTGCCGGGATAATTTTGATTGTAAAAATACTGTTATTTTTAAGGGAGACATTTGTAGTAATATAAATTATTGTGAACCATGTGAAAATAATGCTGAATGTGGTTTTGGATTTACATGTAATAATGATGCTCCTAGGAAATGTGTTGTTGAAATATTAGTTTAGTTAATCTTTTTCCAACAAATATTTAAACTACATTAGCCTATAAATATAAAGAAGATGGAAACTAGACATGTCAAATTAGATTATGTGAATGCACTTTCGGCTAAGAAGGATTTGTGGTTTAGTTACTTGAGTAACTAAACCAATTATGTTTAATTTTTTATTCTAATCAATTGCTTTTCTAAATAATCTAATAATTTCTCCGCATCTTTTTTACTTATTATAGATTTTTCTTTTTCTTTATTTTTTATGGATACATAACGTTCGTATGCGGTATTGCTTGCAATTTTTTCAATAATTCTAAGAAATTCTTTTTTTGTGGGAATTTTATTTTGTTTTAGTTTTTGAATAATGTAAAGTGTTCTGATTCGTAGAATTAGGGTGTAAATTATTCTGTCGTTGATTTTGTTATTTGAATTTTCTAGCCAGTCTCTAATTATTTCTATTTTTTCTTTTGTGGTGTTGATGTACCATTTGGTGTTTTTATTTGTGATTTTTATTTTGTTTTTTATATCCTTTAAATAGGAATTGTTGAGCAGAGGTATAGCTTCTTTTATCATTGGACCTATAGGTAGGAGGTCATTTTTTAATTTATAATCAATTAATTTTTTTGAAACTATGAGTATGCTATAGATACCTTCTTCTATTATCTCCTTAGATTCATTTTCTGTAATCACTAATATGTCTATATCACTTATCTCATTTTCTTCATTTCTGGAATAACTGCCAGTTAGATATATTCCAATTATCTCTTTTGTTTTTATATAATTTTCAATTATAGCAAGAGTTTCATCTAAGATTGTTTTGTGTGATTTTTTTACTAGTTCTATTCTTACTTCTTTGTTTAGCCAGGATCTTGGCAGTGTGACTGCTGATGAATTTCCCGCTTTAACAGTTTTTTTTATTAGTTCCATTAGTGTTTTCCTAGATATTCTTTATCTTTTTCTATTTGTTTATCAAATTTTTTGTCAATCTCTTCTTGCCAATATTCTTTTGTTGTATCTTTTATTGGTTCTTCGTTTTCTATTTTATCTTTGTGTTTATCTATTTGTTTTTCAGTTGCTATTATTCTCTTTTCTCTTAGTTTTTTCATGCGTTTTCTGTCCTTCATATAGTAAGTACGCGTACTTACTTATTTATAAGGGTTTTGGTTTGGAAAAGGTTTCCCTTGAACGCATAAATAGTTGGTTTTTATATCTTGTCCAGAATAAAACTATTTTAGTTTCACCCAAATATTTATTAACCTTTTCACCCTTTTTTCTAGGTAAAGAAGATGGAAACAAGACACGTCAAATTAGATTATGTAAGTGCGTTAACTGCTAAGAAGGATCTTTTGGGAGCTGAGATTAATTTATTGACTATTGTAAGAAGGATGAAAGCTTATAGGCAATTAAGAAGTAAGGAGATGTCTGTAAAAAATAAGTTGAGAATAGAGATTGGTAAACTAAGAAAGAGTATGGATAATGTTGAGAAGCATCTGCCGATGGAGAATATTAAGTTAGATAAGAGGAAAAATAAGAGTAAGAAGGTTGTTGAAGATTCTAGGAATTTGGATAGTGAATTGATGGAAATCAAGAGGAAATTGGAAAATTTAGGGAAGAAATAGATGTTGTTTTGGTGTTTATTTTAACAGATGGTTTTTGGTAACTCTTATATAATTTTGACTATTGGGTTTGTTGATGAGGGTATAGCTTAACTGGATAAAGCAACTCTTTGACTCAGGGTTAGATTTGGGTTCAAGTCCCGATGCCCTCATCGATTTTAGAAAGATTTATATAACAATTATACTTAGAGTTATTACCTGAGTCAAAGGGTATTTAGTTAGGTTTTCTTGGACCTTATTTTTTTTATTTATAACTATAGTCTGCAGTTTTTAAATCTGTTAATAATTTTGGTCCTTGGAAGATTAATGGTGTGAAGATTTGTATTTCGTTGGCCCCTCCACTTAATCTTTCTGTTAGTCTTTCTGGGCTGTTTATTCCACCACAGGCTATTACAAAAGATCCTCTATTTCTATTTGGTAATCTTGCCCTGAATAGTTGTTGTGCCGCTAGCGATCTATCATAAACTGCATCTCCACTAGCTCCTCCCTTGCCTGGATCTGGATTGATGAAAGCTGGATCTCTGTATCTTGTTGTGTTTGTTGTTGTATAACCTGCCACTCCAAATTCGTTTGCTATGCTTACAATTAGATCAACATCCTCTGCAGTTATTGGTTCATTGGAATTTGGATCTATAGTGTCTGGAGAGATTTTTAGATAAAGATCTTGGTCGTCCTTTTTGTATAGACTAGCTGTTTCAATTAATTGCCTTAATGTTGTTTCATAATTAGTTAGTGCTTCAGTGTTTGGGCAGGAAATATTTAGTTCGTATCTATCTACACCTTTAATATCTTTAGTTAGAATAATTGTTTTTGCTATATCAGATAATGGATCTTTCGAATTTGGTGTTGCCATAAGATTAATAGTTACTTTAGGTTCTATGAATGGTATTCTATTTTGATAAGTAGCTAGATGTTTTTCTAATCTTCTTGATACTTTTAGTGCTCCTTCTCCTGGCAGGCTCATCCAGTTAACTAAAGTTTCTTTATCTGTATATCTTTTTATATTTGGTTCAGGAGCTCCCTTATTTGGTTCTCCTGTGACTGTTCCTACAACTACTCGGTCAAAACCTAAATGGTATAGAAATGTTAAGGGTATATCTGCGTTTTTGTTAAATCCTGCAGCGTTTGAAATAGGTACCGGATTTGTGGACATTTCTTTATGATTGTCTAAAATTAGTTCTTCTAGATTAAAATTAGTTACCCAATTTGCTAATTTTACAAAAGCTCTATGTGCATCGTTACCATTTTTTTTGAAGATTTTATTTCTATTTTTTAGGTAATTTTTGTCTAACCAGTTTCTTATAGATTGCATTGGTTTCAAGTGGTAATGAGGATTTATAAGTTTGATTTTGATTAATAATATATGTTTATAGATCCACATGTGCATTTGAGAGATGGGTCTGAGAAAGATCAAAAGCTTAAAGAAACAGTGAAACATGGGTTGCAGGTGGCTTTGGCTAGTGGGCTTGATGCTGTTTTTGATATGCCTAATACTGATCCTCCAATTATGAATAGACAAAATGTTATGGATCGGTTGAAATTGGCTAAAGATTCTGGTATTACCGATGTTTTTTATGGGGTTTATATCGGATTGACTGCAGATATGGGGCAGGTTAGGAGGGCCGTGGAGGTTGTTCGTGAATTTAATCAGGTTGTGGGGATGAAATTATATGCAGGGCATTCAACTGGTGATTTGGGAGTTATTAGGGAAGAAGATCAACAAAGAATTTATGAGACTCTTTCTAATGAGGGTTATGAAGGAATATTAGCTGTTCATTGTGAGAAGGAGAGTGAGATGGATGGAGGTCTTTGGACACCTGAAAGGCCCTATAGTCATTGTTTGGCTAGACCTGAGAGTGCAGAGATTGAATCTGTTAGGGATCAATTAGGATTTGCTGAACAGTATAATTTTCCTGGGAAATTGCACATTGTTCATGTTTCAAGCCCAACTGCAGTTGAGATGATTGATACTGCGAGAAGTAGTTTAGATGTTAGTTGTGAAGTTTGCCCACATCATTTTATTTTTGATTACGGTGAGATGGATAAGTCTAATGGGATTTTGTATAAGATGAATCCTCCATTGAGAAGTGGAGAATCGAGAGATCAGTTGTTCCAACATCTTAGAGATGGTAAGATTGATTGGTTGGCGACAGATCATGCTCCACATACATTGGGTCAGAAAAGTGGACAGAATGCAGCTTCAGGTATAACTGGATTGAATAGATGGGATTTGTTTAGAGAATATTTGAGCCATCATGATTTTAGTAATTCTTTGATTGAAAGATTGACTTTTGGAAATGCTAGAGATAGGTTTGGAGTTGATGTAGATAATAGGAATAGGCCTACTGAAGATCGGACTGATGATTATCCTGTTGATTTTTATGGAAGAATAGCTGAGGAGATTGGGTATTGAGGGTAGTTTTTTAAATATCACTTAGTTAAGATTCCTATGGATCGTAAACAGTTAATAAAAAAATATATTGAATTTTTTAAGAAGAATAGGCATTCTGAAATTTTAAATAGTAGTTTAATTCCTGAGAATGATCCTACCACTTTGTTTAATTCTGCAGGGATGCAACCTATTGTTCCTTATTTGTTAGGTAAGAAACATCCTTCTGGAAATCGGTTGGTTAATGTGCAACGTTGTATTCGTACTGGAGATATTGAAGAAGTTGGGGACGAGACGCATCATACTTTTTTTGAGATGTTGGGAAATTGGAGCTTGGGGGATTATTGGAAAAGTGACGCTATTAAATTTACATATGAATTTTTGAATAAAGAACTGAAGATCCCACATGAGCGGCTTGCTGTTTCGTGTTTCAAGGGTGAAAAAGGGATTGATAAGGATAACGAGGCTGCTGATGTATGGAGGGAGTTAGGTTTTGATGATAACAAGATTGCATTTTTGGGAAGGGAAGATAATTGGTGGGGGCCTGCAGGAAAGGTAGGGCCTTGTGGGCCAGATACTGAAATGTTTTATTGGAAGTCTGAAAAGAAAGTTCCTAGCAAATTTGATTCTGGGGATAGTAATTGGGTAGAAATTGGGAATGATGTTTTAATGCAGTATCTTAAAGATGAAGATGGCAAGTATAATGATGCTAAACAGAAGAATATAGATTTTGGCGGAGGGGTTGAAAGAATGGTTATGACCTTAAGTGGAATGACTGATAGTTATTTGACAGGACATTTCTTGCCAATTATTGAGAAGATAGAAAGTTTGAGTAGGAAGAAATATAGTGATAATAAGAAGTCTATGAGAATTATTGCAGATCACTTAAAGGCAGCAGTTTTTATTATTGCAGATGGAATAGTTCCCGGAAATACTGAACAGGGATATGTGTTACGTAGATTGATTAGACGTGCAGTTCGTTATGGTAAGAAGTTAGGTTTGGTAAATTTTATAAATAAAATAGTTGAAGAAGTTTTTTTGATTTATGATGATTATAAACATTTGAAAACTAATAAGAAAAAAATCTTAGAAGAATTAAGGAGGGAAGAGGGGAAGTTTTTAGAGACTCTAGATAAGGGGATTCGAGAATTTAGTAAATTGAGTATTGGAGGCATTTCTGGTAAGGAAGCTTTCTTGTTATACCAAAGTTATGGATTTCCAATTGAAATGACTGTTGAATTAGCTAAAGAAAATAAGATTAAGGTTGATGAAAAGGGATTTCTTAAAGAAAATAATAAACATCAGGAATTATCAAGAACTGCAAGTAAGGGAAAATTTGCATCAGGCTTGGCAGATCATGGTATTGAAACTACAAAATTACATACTGCTACCCATTTGTTGCATGCCGCTTTACGGAAGGTTCTTGGAGACACAGTTCAACAAAAAGGAAGTAACATAACTCCTGAAAGATTGAGATTTGATTTTACATATGATAAAAAAATGAGTGAAGAGGAGAAGAAAGAAGTTGAAAATTTAGTTAATGGAGCTATTGATAAAAAATTGAAAGTTTCAATGGAAGAGATGAATCCAAAGCAGGCTAAAGAAAGTGGAGCATTAGGATTTTTTGAGCATAAGTATGGAGATAAAATAAGTGTGTATTCAGTTGGATCTGGTAAAAATTTGTACTCTAAGGAGATTTGTACTGGACCTCATGTTAAGAATACTGGAGAGATGGGAAAGTTTAGGATTAAGAAAGAGGAGAGCAGTAGTGCAGGTGTAAGAAGGATTAAGGGTGTGCTGGGGTAAGGTTTAGTTAACTTTATAATCTATCAAAATGTCCTATTATTGTATTAAACTTATGAATTAAATTGGAGGAAGAAATTTTAAAACAATGAAAATTAAGAATTTTCAAGCATTCAAATTTCAATTAAACTGGAGGAAGAAATTTGAATATGGCGGAAGATAATTGTATATTTCCTAAGTGCCCTGAATGTGGCGAAGGATTTTTATTACCATTCTCATTTAAGGAAGACGTTTTTGAAAAGTGGAAATGTAGTAACCCTAAGTGCGATTTCATGGTAAAGAAACGTGATGATAATTATAGGTAACTAAATGTTATTAGTAATTGTTAAAAATTTGTTTTCATTTTTTTGAATTTTTTTTGGTATCTCCTAGAACTCTGATGGGAGAATATTTTTGTATGACAATGGAGATATCTAGTAGTTGTATGGAGATCATAATAATTTTTTGGGAGGTTATATATAATTTTGATTATTAGCTTGGCTGATGGGGGTATAGCTTAATTGGATAAAGCAACTGCCTAACTCACAGTTAGATTTGGGTTCGAATCCCGATGCCCTCATCGTTTTAGAAAGATTTATATATATTAGATTATTCGTTATTTTGAGTTAGGCGGTTGTATATTAGGTAGAATTCGAACCTTTTTCTAATCATTTTGTTGGTATGTGTTAAATGGAAGATCATAATAGATATGGGAATACGTATTCTCTAGGATTATGCGATAATAAAATTTTGTGGATATTTTACATCAAAATTTCTTTTAATCCCCAAAGTAGGATTATTACCCAGATTAATATATAGATCCAAGATCTTTTTAGGATGTGGGGATCTTTTTGAATCTTCTTAATTAGGGGACTTAATTCTTTTGTGTATTGTAGCATTCCAAAACCAACTAGGAGAATCCCAAATACTGATGCGGCTATTATTTGGACTATTGTTAGTTCTTTTAATAGGAAATATAAAACTATTAGTGCAAGTACAAGCATGATGAATGCTATTGAATGTCCATGCTTAATTATTCTTTTTGAAACTTTGTTGATCCAGAAATTTTTATTTATTACTAGAATGATAATTTTTAATAGGCTAATTATAATAAAAATAAGTGCTATCCATTCTATTGGTGTGTATCCCATCTTTTTGTAATTATAATAATGGTTTGTTGTTTATAAATTTTTACTACTCAATATAAATCCCTGGCTTGCCTTTTGGTAATTATTATAAACTTTCTTTATTCTATAATAGAGGGAGAATATGAATAGGAGAAATTTGAAGGCAAGAAAAGTGGTGAAAGCACTTGTGGATTATGGTTGTGTGATAAAGAGGAATACTGATCATGGGGTGATAGTTGAAAATTTGAAAAATAGTAAATCAACTAATGTTCCTACTCATAGAGATATTTTAGCTGTGTGGATTTACAATAATATATTAAGGCAGCCGGATATTAATAAAAAGGAATTTGAGAAATATTTAGAGTGATATCCTAGACACTAACAATGGTTTGTCTTGTTTAAGTAATTTTATTTTATCGGGGTAGGTTTCTAGGTACATCCTAGCAGATTTTTTGAAATTTTCTAATGCCCCATTTAGATTATCTCCGAAATCAGATATGCCTAGCTCTTCATTATTGACTATTATTACTTTTCCTTCATCCATATTTTCTTCTCGAATGACTATATTTATATTTAGTCCTCCTTGTAGATTTATGTTTTCTGATTCCATGTTGTTAAATGGTTAAGGAAGTTAATAAGGATTGTGGTTTATTTGATAAAATATTTGTCTAGAAAGATAACTTTTCTATTTTATTAATGTTCCAGAAATCTTTAGTTATCTCTATGGCTTTATCCTCATCAAAATTCTTGCAAGTATATATTATTAGTGATATAAATTTTTTATTTGACCATACATAAACAGATATCCCTGAATCTATTAATGGTACAAAAGCATCATATCCCTGATTTTTTTCTTTTCCTTCTCCAACTGGTGAAAAGATTATGGGCTTCCCATACATTCTTAGATTAAGTTTTTTTGTAATTTTTTGAAAATACTCTTCAATCTTTTCTTTATTCACATTAATTTTATAAAATCCTTCTATTAGTAATCTTTGCCTTTTGATGTTTGGTGCTAAATTTTTCATTTTATTCGATATAAATTCCAGGTTTACCTGGTTTAGCTTTCTTGCTTTTGTTTTCAGGATCGTGTTTATCTTTATCGTTGACTGCGAAGACTTTTGTTGGAATTTTGATTTTATCTGAAAGTTGTTTTTCGTTAAAGATTGATAGTTCATTAGGCATTGTATAAATGTAGATAACTTTAGCTTTTGAGTTTTTATCTTTCATGATTGATAAAATGTTATTTATGTCTGAAAGAGTATTATTTAGGGATTGTTCTTGCTTTTCTATATTTTCATCTATAAGTTTTTCTGAATAGACTGGCCAGTTTTCAAGTGAAACTAATGATTTGTTTTTTAAATTCTCCCAGAGCTCTTCAGACAAGTGCGGACAGAATGGACTAATAAGTTTTATTAGATTTTCAATATCTTCTTTATTTGCAGACTTTTCCTCTGAAAATACTTCGACTATGTTTCTTAGTTTGATTACTGCTAGGTTGTATTTGAAATTAGTTATGTCTTCGGAAATTTGTTTTATTGCTTTGTTTAGTTTGCTTTGTAATCTTTTACTAGATTTACTAATCTTAATTTCTTTAATTGTTTCAAAAATTTTACCTGTAAGTTTATACATTGCTTTCATTCCTTTTTCGTTCCAGTTGAAATCACTATCTGGACTTGCTACAGATACAAGAAATAATCTTAGTGAATCTGCAGAGTATTTTTTTGAAATTTCCATTGGGTCAATTACATTTCCTGCAGATTTTGACATTTTACTTCCGTCTTCAGCATGTAGCATTCCTTGGTTGAACAACTTTGTGAATGGTTCATCAAAGTTTAACATTTTCATATCTCTAAGGGCTTTTGTGAAAAATCTTGCGTAGATTAGATGCATACAGGCGTGTTCAGCTCCTCCAATATATTGATCAACAGGAAGCCAGAATTTTATGTTTTTTTCGTTAAATGGTTCTTTTTCATTATTTGGATCTGCAAATCTAAATTGATACCAGCTTGAATCAAAGAATGTATCCATTGTGTCAGTTTCTCTTCTTGATTTTTTATTACATTTTGGACAGTTAACTTCTAGAAATTTTTTGTTAGTTTCAAGTGGATTTCCTTTTCCGAATTCTATCTTCTCCGGGAGTTCAATTGGAAGATCTTTTTCAGGAACTGGAACTGTTCCGCAATCTTCACAATAGATAATTGGTATTGGAGTCCCCCAGTATCTCTGCCTACTTACTAGCCAGTCTCTAAGTTTGTATTGAGTTACTTTTAGACATATTTTTTGTTTTGTTAGATCTTTTGTAATTTCTTCTATGGCCCCCCTATTCTTTTGATTGTTAAATTTATCTGAATTTATTAATTTTCCATCTCCTGTATATGCCCTAGTCATTTTTTCAGTATTTAATTCAAAATCTTCTGGACTGATGACAATTTTTATTGGAATATTATATTTTTTTGCAAATTCAAAATCTCTTTGATCGTGTGCAGGAACTGCCATTACCATTCCAGATCCATAATCTGCCACTACAAAATTTCCAGCATATACTGGAATTTTTTCTTTAGTTACTGGGTTTGTTGCATAGCTTCCAGTAAATACCCCAACTTTTTCTAAGTCACCTAGATCCTTTTCTGAAGTTGAGTTTATTTTCTTAAGGAAATCTTTAACTTTTGATTTTTGTTCAGAAGTTGTTAGTTCACTTAGTTTTGGATGTTGTGCAGAAACTACTAGGAATGTAACTCCATAAATTGTATCTGGGCGTGTTGTGAATACTTTCCATGATTCTTTGTTAATCTCAAATATTATTTCTGTACCTTTTGACTTTCCTATCCAGTTTTTTTGCATGGATTTTATTCTTTGAGGCCAATCTAGTTTTTCTAGTTCTAAGAGTTCATCTGCATATTTTGTTGTTTTAATGAACCATTGTTCAAGGGGTTTGATTGTAACTTCTGTATTTTCATGTCTCCAACAGAATCCATTATGAACTTGTTCGTTTGCTAGAACTGTATCACAATTTTTGCACCAGTTTACTAATGATTTTTTTCTATAAGCGAGTCCATTCTCTAAGAATTTTATGAAGAAGTATTGGTTCCATCTGTAATATTCTTTACTTGAAGTTGTTATTAACCTACTCCAATCGTAGCTTAATCCTAGAGATTTTTGTTGTTTAATGAAATTTTTTATTGTTGCCTCTGTGTATTTTTTTGGATGCGTTTTTACTTTAATTGCTGCGTTTTCTGCAGGTAGACCAAATGAATCGTATCCCATTGGATAGAGTACTGAGAATCCTTGCATTCTTTTAACTCTTGCCTGGATGTCTCCTATCGTGTAATTAAGTGCGTGCCCCATATGCAATCCTGCTCCACTAGGATAGGGAAACATTTCTAGATTGTAAAATTTCTTACCAGAAGCTTTTGCCTTGAAAGCTTGTTTATCTTCCCAGGTTTTTTGCCATTTAGCTTCTATTTTATTGAAATTAGTTGCCATAGTTTAGATAAATAGGTTAGACTTTTAAGGTTTTGGTTGACATAATTCTTTTAAATATATGATTCCTATAATATCTATGGGCTATGATTTTAAATTGGATAGGTATAATAATATTGTTTTAGAAACAGGGGAGGGGGGAGTAAGAAATTATGGGAGAGATTTTATGATTGAACTGCCAATAGTAACCTGGTTGGCATATAAGCAGTTTGCAACTGATGATTTGTGGAAGGGAAATTTATTTAATTTTTTAGATTTGCCAGAAAGTATTGAAAGGGTACGAGATTTATCTAATTGTCAACTTGATAAGGTTATTGATCAGGCACTTGGAGTTTCTAGAAGATTGCCTGGTAGGATTGGGGTTCGAGAGGATTTAAATTATGATCTTGAGATGATGGGATTACAAACTTTTAATGGTCCTGAAAATGAATTTATGGTGGAAGTAACATGTGATTCTTTTGATATTCTTAAGGATGATGGGATAGATTTGTCAGTAGAAACTAATTTGATTTATAGTTTTGTAGGAAGCTTTTATGAATTGATATCAGGTTGGTCAGAGTTAGAATATGCAAGACAAATTACTAAATATGTTTATGGGCGGTTGAAGGCAGGTGATTAGTTTCTAAAATTTTTACTAGTTACTTTCCAATCGGATGCGTCATATTGCTTCATTCCTTTTATTTCTTTAGTTTTTAGGTAATGGTTAATTTGATCTGGAGTTCCACTTACAAAATCATTAATTGTCATTACTTGGGTCTTTGTTCTTGAGTAATCACTTATTGGAATTATTCCTCTTTTTGCTGCATCTAGGCCAGATTTTAAATTTTCAATGTTGTAACATCTACTTGAAGATTCTGATTGCTCGTAATTTCTCACTAAACCTTCAAGAAGTTCAATTGGATTTAGAACTGCATTGTCTCCAAATAATGAAATTTCTTGGTGACTATCTATGTCCTTTGGATTTTTTTTATATGCTACTCCTGCATCGTCTAAGCTTTGAAGCAAGGTATTATGGCCATATTTTGATAATGGAATTAGATTTACTTGCCCTAATGTAATTTTTTCAGCTCCAGTAGTAATAAGTCTTCGGTCATATGACCTTAATTGAAGTGCTAATTCATTAGATGGTTGTGTAGAAATGATGTAAAATGCTAAATCTACATCGTGAGCTATAGCTGCTTGAGAAAATTCTACATAATCTTCTGGAACAATCACATTTAAGATTTCTGTAGCTCCATCTGTATGCGAGATTCTTCCTATTTCTTCAAATAATCCTCCTATTTCCTCCAGATTACTTATAGTTGTACTAAATCTTGGAGTATTATCTAATCTAGACTCTAAATCTTCTATTCCTATTGTTTCTGGTATATCTATCATTTTTATTATTAGTATTTTTTGAAAGTATAGTTTAAAGATTTGAAAAATCTTTAACTCATTCAAAATTATTTATTTTTAAGACTATATAAACCTTCCTATATGTAATTATTATATAGTGGTAACATATAGAATATATCCGTTGTGTAATTGTACCTATGAAATTCTGTATTTAAACCTTTTGTGAAAAGGTTTATTAATGGGCATTTTAATTTTAAAATTTAAAATTTATTACAATAAATCTTATTAACTTGCTCGTGGTTTTTATTTAATGAATCCAGAGGAAACACATGAGAAGATAATTGGTGTCTTAAAAGAAAAGGGGCCTAGTTTGCCTATAAATATAGCTAAGGCCCTCAGTATAAGTAGTTTATTTATTTCTGCCTTTTTATCAGAATTGACAAATCAAAAGAGGATAGAAGTAAGTAGTTTGAAAGTTGGAGGTAGCCCTTTGTATTATATGAGGGGTCAGGAAGAAAAACTAGAAGATTACTATAAATACCTTCATCCAAGAGAATCTGAAGCATTTTTATTATTAAAGGAACATAATGTATTAAAAGATAGTGATCAGGATCCTGCAACAAGGGTGGCTTTAAGATCTATAAAGGATTTCTCAATTGGGTTTAAAATAGATGATGAAATCTATTGGAAATTTGTTTCGGTTCCTCAATCTGAAGTAGATTCTATTTTTAATGGGGGTAAGAATGAAATTAAAGAAGAAGATAATCGTGAAGTTAATGTAGAAGTTAAGGAAGAGATTAGGGTGGACTTAGTTGAGAAAGAAAATAAAGTGGCAACCAATGAAGTTTCTTCTTCCATTATTTCTGAGAAAGTTGAAGGTGTGCAGGAGAATCAATTATCTGAAGCAACAATTGTTAGCAAACCTAGGGAGGTGGTTGTAGTTAAGGAAGAAAATAATGAATTTCAAAATCCGCTAGTTGTTAAGGAGGAGAAGAAAAAAGGAAAAGTAAAGTCTGAATTTGTTGAAGGGGTTGTTGGGTTTATTGAGAGGAAGGGGTTGTTGATTGTTGAAGAGAAAGAGTATAAGGTTAAGGAATATAATTGTATTGTTGGAATTAAATCTGAATTGGGTTTAATAAATTTTTTAACGCAGGCCAAGGATAAGAAAACTATTACTGAAGGAGACTTTAAAAAATTGTTAAGTACTGCTCAATCTATTCCATTACCAGCATTTATGCTTTATACGGGAGAAATTGGTAAGAAGGCTAAAGAATATCTAGAAAGATATAGCAGCGTATTAAAGGCAAGAAGAATTAAAGCATAATTAATTTGAAGAACTGCATAACAATAATGTTTATAATACTAAAAAATCATTAAATAATAAGCTTTAAATAGGGTGAATATGAGGTAATATCATGGGAAGAATTAAGTCTAAATTGATCAAGAGAACAGGTAATAATTTGTTAGAGGATGATAAATTTAGTGGTGACTTTGATTCTAATAAGAAGGTTTTAGGTAACTTGATGCCTGGTAAAAAGGTTAGAAATCAGGTTGCAGGTTTTATTACAAGAAAAAAGAAGGAAATAGAAGATAAGGCAGCAAAGGATGCTTTAAGTCAAAAAAAGTAGGTGTAGTATTCAAATAGTGTATATATAGTAAAATGACTGAAGAAAATAAGGATTCGAAAGGTGAAGAAGGTTCTGTTGATAATCAGGAACCTAAGGAAGGAGTTGATAATATTATTTTTGTAGGGATTAAACCATTTATGAATTATGTTACTGGTGTTGTTATGCAATTCCAGAATAAAGGTCAGAATGAAGTTATAGTGAGTGCTAGGGGAAAATTTATTAGTAAGGCTGTGGATGTTGTTGAAGTTGCTAGGAGAACTTTTTTGAAGGATGAAGACATTAAGGTCAAGGATATTTCAATAAATAGTGAACAATTTGAGAACAAAGAAGGCAAGAGAATTTTTGTAAGTACTATTGAAATTAAGTTAATAAAACCGGTTTAGTTTAGAAATAAAATTTAATGTGCCATATTTACTTAATAATAATATTAATTTATTAATCTTTTTACTTCCATCCCTAAATCACCTTCAATTGTTGGTATAACTGAAACTTCTACAATAGTTCCTGGGACTTCCAAGTTTGTGAATGTAAATTCTTTAGTTTCTAATTGTTTAGGTATATTTTGTGTTTTTTCAATTGTTATAGAAGAATCCTGTTCTCTATGAAAAATAAATCTTAATGATTCCATTTCTCCTCTAATAGTTTTAACTTTTATATTTATATTTCCATTAGGAAGAACTTCTAATTTATCTATTTGAATTTCAGTTGTAAAACTATTAATTTCAATTTCTTCGCTAGAATTACTTATGGTGCTGTTGAATACATTCCAAACAATAACTACTAATCCCAAAACAACTAAGATTATTAATACTGTTGTAATTACTTGAGATTGTGCTTTTTTATTCATTTTTATTTATCCTTTTTATCTTTATGATTATCTTTCCCTTTTTTCTTAGATAGAATTTTATTGACCTTGTAATCTACTTGATCTAGTTTTTTCTCCATTCTTTTAATTCTTTTGTTTCTTTTTATGTTTAGAACAATGTTTACTATTTGTAAAATGAAATATACTATAAAAACTATTCCTACTGTTTTTAGAATTGTTACTAGGGTAATGATTCCTGCAGAAGTTTCTGGAGGGAGATTCTGTAAAATATCTGAACCAATAGTTAATGTGTCTACCATCTTTTTTTATATTATATATAACATGAATAGGTTTTTAAATCCTTATTTTCTTCCATAGGTATGGCTCTGTAGCTTAGCAGTAAAGCGCCGCTCTCATGAGGCGGAGATCGGGAGTGCAATTCTCCTCAGAGCCATAACCTTCAAGGTTATGGCTAGAAGAATTTTCTCCTAAAAGATTCAGAAATCTTTTTAGGTCCAGAGAATTAAAAATTCTCTGGCCGCTCACTACTTACGTAGCTTCGCAAGTGCAATTCCTGAAAATCTTTAAGATTTTCAGTCCCTTCGATTCTTATGAATCTTCAGATCTCCTCAGAGCCATTTTTGGTTTTGGTATCTTATAGAATTAGAACTCAGGATATTTCTCGCGAGTAGATTTATCGATTAATAAAATATTTCTTGGTATCTTATAGAATTAGAACTCGAGAATATCATTGCGGTTAATTTAGGGGTTAATAAAAAGTTTAAAAATTTTTTGAAAAAAAACTATTGGTATCTCCAATTATTATTTTTATAAGTATTCTTGTGGTTAGGGTTGCGACTTTATGAGAAATATAAAAAATATTGATATCTTATACAATTATATCTTGGAATATCCTTGTGCTAGATTGTGGGTTAATAAGATTTATAAATGTAAGATGTGTTGATCTGTTATGGCTGCATCTGGATTAACAAAAATTAAGTCTGCAATATTAGCTTTAGTTATAGCAATCGTACTTGCGAGTTTAGTGGGGTATACAATTAATGTATTTGATCCAAGTCCTGAATGGAATGATTATTGTAGTGAATCTATAAGGGCTCCAAAGGTTGTAGGACAAGAATTTGTTCAAGTTACTGAATCAGATTGTAATGGAATGGATGGATCTAAGTGGGAGAATGGTTATTGTAATCAAAATTATCAGTGCCAAATGGATTATGATGGTGCACGTGATAAACATAGTTTGACTGTGTTTTTAGTTAGTGTGCCTGCAGGATTAATTGCATTATTTTTTGGAGTTACTTTGGGACTAGCTAGTGTGTCAAGTGGATTGATGTTAGGTGGGGTGTTTTTGGTATTTTATGGTACAGCCAATTATTGGAGTAATTTTTCAGATATAATTCGCGTAGTTATATTGGCTATAGCTTTGGGGTTATTGATATGGTTAGGGTATAAGAAGTTAGAACATTAGATAATTGAGTAAAAAAATCATTTTTGTATCGATATCCCATATACCTAACTTAAGAGTATTCTCGCGTTATAATTTCTGAGATAATAAGATAAATAGTAATTTAATCGGAATGGAATTTTTTTCTGAGGTTGCTTAATTTTTGTTTGTATTTTTCTATATCTGGATCTTTTTGATCTAAGATATTTAACTTATGCTCCGCTTCTTTAATTAAACTATATTCTATCTCTTTTGAGTGATATTCTGCAGTTTCTAGATTATCTTCTGAAATATCTTTTTCTAATTTAGCTAAATGATTTTCTATTTCTTTTTTAATACTTTCAATACCTGTTTTTAGTCTCTGAGGAATTGAGATAACCACACCCTTTAGGTGTGGTGATTCCTCTAGATCCTAAACACAATGGCCTGTAACAAACCACGCCCCCTCAGGGCGTAGTGGCCCATTGTGTTTTTGATAAGATAAGATATATAAATTAACCATGACTGATTGTTGTATGAAAAAGAGTGTAGATAGAACCTACTTAGGTTCGATTGTATTGGGTTTGAATGATGCGTTAGTTGAACTGACAGGTGTGTTGGCTGGTTTGACTTTAGCTCTGGCGAACAGTCAGATAATATTAATTTCTGGATTTATTACTGGGTTTGCGGCTTCATTATCTATGGCGGGATCCGAGTATTTATCGACAAAGGCAGAGTGTCGTCATACGAAAAAGGATAAGAAGGCAGGTATATGTAGAAGTCCTGGAACTGCTGCTACCTATACAGGTATAGCCTATTTTATTACTGTACTTTTATTGTTGTTTCCCTATTTGATCTTAAGTAATGTATTATATGCACTTTCTTGGACCTTAGTTAATGCAGTTATTATTATTGCAGCCTTTACTTATTATGCGAGTATAGAAAGGGGAGAGAGTTATTTTCATAGATTCTTTGAAATGTTAGCAATAAGTATGGGTGTAGCAGCGATAAGTTTTGGGATGGGATTTTTAATTAGGATTTGGGTGGGCGGACCTGTTTAGTTTATTGACTATTATCTAATATAGATTATCCTAATTTATTATGGGTAATCTTTAATGCCTAGATTCATAACATTTTATTTTTTGAAGGTCTACATGTGTTGATGCAATTCTCATATTATGTTTCATTTCTATATTCCCACCATTATATTCAGGCCTATAACTTTCTTTTTCATAAATAAGGCCTGCACAGACTGGGATTGCAAGAATAAAAGCTCTAAAATCGCTATCTAATATTGAATTAATTCCTGCTAACATATAATTAAATGAATGATTGAAATATTTAAAAGAATATGTGTGAAGTTTAGGTGCATGGCGAAAAGCTATCGTCTTTGTTTCTAGGTAGAATGTGCATATGGAAATGATCTACCATGTTATCAATCCCATTTAGATGTAGATTGAATCCATCGCATTTTTCATTATCAACTGTTTGCAAGGTTAGCTTTTTAATTGCTTCAAGTAATTCATTGCCTAATGTATTTGGTATGTCTAAAATAGATTTGTAATGGTCTTTAGAAATTAATAATGCATGCCCTTTCATTTTAGGTTGATTGTCTAAAATACCAATAAATTTGTCATCCTCATAAATATGATCTACCTGGATTTCACCATTTACTATTTTACAGAATGTGCAGTCTGTTGTCATTTTAAATTATTTTACCTGCTTCTTCAAACTTTATTTCTTGGTTTATTAATTTTCTTAAGGTGTCTTTTAGGTCCTTTGTTTTTATTCTAATTTGGGAAGTAGTGTCTCGGTCTCTGATTGTTACATCCTGATTCTTTGGAGATTCTTCATCGATGGTTATGCAATAGGGAGTTCCTATTTCATCATTACGTGCATAACGTCTTCCAATTGAACCAGATTTATCATAATTACAATTAAATTCAGATCGAAGATCTATTAAAATATCTTGAGCCATATCTATGTATTCTGGTTTTTTGATTATTGGAAATACTGCTGCTTTTACTGGTGAAAGTTTAGGATTTAACCGAAGAATCGTAGTTTGTTTTTCTTTGTTTTCATGATATGATTCAAGCAAAAATACTATTAATGCCCTTCCTACACCTAGGCTAGGCTCACATACAACGTGTGGTAGGACCTTTTTACCTTCTATTGTTGTAATTTCCATTGAAGACTTAGAATGTTCTTGGTGTTGTTTTAGGTCAAAATCACCTCTATTTGCGAAACCTTGAAGTTCTCTCCATCCCATTGGAAAATTATATTCTAAATCCCAGGTATCAATTGCATAATGTGATTTCTCATCTTTAGTATGTTGTCTTATCCTAAAATTATTTGGATTAGCTCCTAATCTTGTGAACCATTCAAACTCTTTAGCTATCCAGTAAGCATGCCAGTCAGTTTTTATAATTCCTGATTTATACGCTTCATAAATGTCCATTAATTCAGGTTCTTTATTTTCTTTTTGTTTATTTTCATCATAGATTAAAATATGGGTATCTTTTATTTCATCAATATAAGGGCAGCTTTGATTTGGTTCTATAAAGTATTCTATTTCCATTTGTTCAAATTCTCGTGATCTAAATAAGAATTCTCTAGGAGAAATTTCATTCCTGAAGGCTTTACCTATTTGTGCTATCCCAAAAGGTAATTGTAATCTTGCGTTTTCTTGTACTAATTTGAAATTAGCAAAAATTAGTTGTGCTGTTTCTGGCCGAAGATATGCTAGAGTAGAATCTTCTTTAATTGGACCTACTTGAGTAGTAAACATGGGATTGAATTCTCCTTTGTTTTCAAAATCTCCTCCACACTTATCGCATTTTGTTGAATCAAGTTCGTGTTTATCTACCTTAGATTTGTGATGGCATTTTTTACACTCTACTGCTATATCTACAAAACTAGCTACATGGCCACTTGCTTCCCAGACTTTTGGATTTGTGATAATTGATCCGTCAATTGCCACAATATCATTTCTTTGTTGGATGTGAAATTTATGCCATTCTTTTTTTAAATTGTTAACAAGTTCAGAACCTAGATGTCCATAATCCCAGAATCCTCCTAATCCACCGTAGATTTCTCCTGAAGGATAGATGAATCCCTTACGTTTACAGAAATTGGCTAACTCTTCAATGGTTATTTTTGTGGGTTCACTAGCTATTTCTTTTTTTACTTTTTCTTGCTCGGGTGATTTTTCTTTCTTTTCCATTTGTTTTATTTTTTCTGCCTTTAGTTTGGCTTCTTCAAGGTCTTTGCCTAGATAGGCAACTACCTTACTTTTTACTTTATCACCAACCCTTTCTGACTTTTGTAGGTAATAGTATTCTTTACCCGAAATCTTTTTTTTAACTATGAATGCCATCCTATGATTTAACCACTACGTTGGGGTTTAAAAACCTTTTTTTAGGTTTTTAACTCATTCAGATTTTTAATCTGAAGATTTTTAAATATTATGTGTGGTGCCTATGCTCGAAATCGTTGTGTTCTTGGAATGTTTGAAGGTAATCATATATTATTCTCTCAGAAACTTCTCTAGCTGTTGTAATCATGTATTGTGCAGATTCAAAATTTCTTAATCTTTCAACATTTTCATCTCTAATCATTTCATGCATTTGTTCCCATGCTAAAGGAACTGCAGAATCTGTTAATTGTTCAAATGTTCTGCAAGCTTCCAGGGAGGGTAATTCTAATTCTCCTGTTCTTGCAAATAGTAATTTCTTTGGTAATTTTACTGCTTTTTTTATTGTTGAAATTGTTTTTTGATATAATACTTCTGGATCTCTTTTATAGATTAAGGATTGTAAGTGGGTGTTTCTTATTGATCGTAGGTTCATTGCTGCACTGTTTAGTGGGCCTGATTTGTAATTTAATCCATTTAGGGTATCTCTTAAGTCTGGACCTGATAGGATTAATCCTCTCTCTTTAATATGGTCTGTGAAATCTGAGGTGTATGAAAGGAATCTTCCATCTAATGAGCTTCTTTCATCCATTAAATTAAATTCTAGGTCTAATGGATGATCTCTGGTTGTCTCTTCAAGGATTTTGGCCAGTTTATAGACTTTAGCATTATTTAGATATGGCAATCCTGGGAAAATAAATCCTCCATCAGCATCACTTGTTTTTGGTCTAAATCTTTTTCCATCATCTTCCCATAATGTTCCGTATCCATAGAAGCAAACATCTGAATGATTTTTTTTGTAACGCCTCAACAATTTTATCAATTGTTCTTAGATAATTGTCTCTAGTTAATTCTGGCATGGAATTTGGTGATTTATGTTATTTATAATTATTATTGTAAAATTTGTAAGGCTTTTTATATTGTATTAGATTATTAGTTATATGAAAAAGAGGGTGAAAAGAAAAATTGCTAAGGGGCATGATAAGGAAAATTTAATTCCTGAAAGAAGTTTTAAGAGTTTCTTAAAATTGGCCTTCTTTTTGTATTTGTTTATACTTGCTATCCAGTTGATAAAAAAGGCAAGTGGGGAAATAGCTCCTGACGCGCAACAATTTATATTTGCTAACTTAAGCCCATTGAAAGCTATTGCTGCTGGGTGGTTTAGTACTACTGTTGCCCAATCTTCTGGGGCGGTAAGTAGTGTGGCTATTAGTTTTGTTGGAAATAATATTATTGATTTACCTACTGCAGTTTATATTTTAGTTGGGGCGAGTATGGGGACCACTATTACTGCCTTGATAATTAGTTTGATTACTGTTACTAGTAAGAGGAAGGATTTTAGACATGGATTTGAGATTGCATTATGTTACTCAATTTATAGTTTTATTTTAGTATTCATAGTATTTTTCTTGGAATATTTCTTTGCTTTTTTTTCTAGATTATCCTTATATCTTGCACTTTTGTTTGAAGGTAATTTTTCTTATTTGAAAGTACCTGATGTGGTAGATATAGTTACAGGACCTTTAGTAAAACCACTTTCTGATAGCAATTTCTTTTTTGTATTATTAATAGCTTTTTTGATTCTAATCTTTGCCCTGAAGCATATTAGTAGGGCGATAATGGAGGTTTTAGGGGGAGAAGTTAAGGCTAAGTATTTTATTAATCGGCATTTTGATTCTCCTATGAAGGCTTATTTTTTAGGTGTAGTTTTAACTGCAATAGTTTTTTCTTCTAGTATTACTATAAGCCTATTAGTGCCATTGGCTGTTAGCGGACTAATTGGACTAAGACGTTCTATACCCTTTATATTGGGGGCTGATTTGGGAACCTTTACAGATACGTTTCTTGTGAGTTTGATCGTTGGTGAGACAAATGCAATTGCTGCAGCTTTCTCTTATGCATTGTTTGCAATAATTGGCGCTATTATATTTTTACCTAATACAAACTTTTTGTTTCGCGCTACAAAGTTTACATCTAAGAAATTGATAAAAATAAGTCGTAAAAAAGCGCTTTATGTCTTGTTGTTATTTGTTTTAATCCCACTAGGGATAATTGTGTTTTTTTGAATATGAAGATTTAAAAACAGTTAGTTCTTACAACTTTCATGCAGGGATCGCATACAGAAAATATAATTTTCTGTCTCTTCGGAATTATAAATTCCTCAGATAATGGTATTGCGAAAATATAAAGGTTTAAAATAGTGAGTTAATAGGTGAATATATGCAGGGATCGCATAATGGTATTGCGCGGGGTTGCAGACCCCGTTTTCCCGGGTTCGATTCCCGGTCCCTGCTTTTTATAATCAAATAAAAACAGCTCTGTCCGGAATGCTTCCGGACGAAGATAATTAGTAAATTTTCACGAGGTAAACTCGATGAAAATTTGCTGTCTAACCATAGAATTATGTGACTCCGGACAAGACCATAAAAACAATAATTATAAATACCTCATTATTTTACATGTTAAATGGAACAAGAATCACTACCAAAAAATAAAGATGAATTAAAAGAATTTATTTTAGAAACAGTTAATGAGGCCTGTGAAGATTTTATTCCCAGATTATCTGATGATGAACAAGAAGAACTTGACAGGCTTCATGGAGAATCATTAAGCAAACCCATAAATAAAGACGATTTTGTGGCGCTATAATTTAAAAATGTATGAAGTTATTGTTCATAAAAAAGTAGATAAGTTTATTGATTCCTTAGAAAATTCTTCAGTCATAAGGGAGAAACTACAACGGTTAAAAAATTTTAGGTCTAAG
>Ga0209501_10000405_pt1 | contig 52248 bp, 49 predicted proteins | sample ArcticOcean_MG_C_4_FD_187434 | JGI IMG/M metagenome (GOLD analysis project Ga0209501, IMG submission 187434) | Marine microbial communities from western Arctic Ocean - ArcticOcean_MG_CB4_134 (SPAdes) (version 2) | ecosystem: Environmental > Aquatic > Marine > Oceanic | place: Arctic Ocean...
TTCCGTCCCTTGGGCCCAAGGGTTACCTTTACGGCATCCTCCAATACTTCAACGCCCCTCAACAAACGCGAGCGGGCATCAGTACTAAACTTCAATTCCTTCGCTGCCATCGTCCAATTCTCCTAGCTCAATAATTACATAATTACTTCAGTTAATTTATGATACCCATTATGTCGGATTCCTGCATAATAAGGAGTTCTTGGCCATCAATGGTGGCCTCCGTACCCGACCATTTGCCAAATAAAATTTGATCTCCCACCTTTACTTCCATTGGTACAAAAGTTCCATTTTTTTCGCGTGCCCCCGGACCGACGGCAACTATTTTGCCTTCCGATGGCTTCTCCTGAGCGGTATCGGGAATGATGATACCCCCCGCCGTTTTCTCTTCTTCGCCGACCCGCTTCACAGCAACCCGGTCGTGTAAAGGCTTAAAACCCATTAGTTAATCTCCTCCGATTGCATCTTTCGTTAGAATTTTACCTAAGACATAGCCTAACGAAGGCAATATTAAAATAATGTTAGCACTCCCTATTCGAGAGTGCTAGTGACTTATGTCCAGAAGATAGGATCGTCAAGTGAAATTAAATATTTATTTTACGCTAAAAAAATATAGATATTGTCAGGTAAAACTTAAACAGCTGGATCTACAGTTAGCTCGCTATGGATTATTGTTTGTACCTTAGTGTAAGCGCGATTTTCGAGCTGCCGAACGCGTTCGCGGCTGATACCATAATGCTCTCCAAGTTTCTCAAGGGTAATCGGATCCTCTTTTAATCGGCGCTCTGTGAAAATATGACGCTCCCTCTCAGATAACTGAAACATGGCGTCCTTCAAATATTTTTGGCGAAATTCAGTTTCCTGGGCTCTTGCCACTAATGCTTCCGGAGATGGAGTATTATCTTCCAAGATATCAATAAACTCCATACTATCCTCTTCCGAATTTGAAACCGGGGCATTCAGAGACAAATCTCTCGCTGTAATCCGGCGATCTAAATGAGTAATATCGGCTTCCGATATGCTGAATTGCTCGGCAAGTTTAGCAGTTTTTTCAGGATCAATAGTTTGGGCATCAATAATATTGAGTTTGCGCTTCGCTTTGCGAAGACTGAAAAACAATTTTTTTTGAGCGGACATCGTGCCCATCTTAACCAAAGACCAAGACCGCAGGATATATTCAGTTACCGATGCTTTAATCCACCACATTGCATACGTCGATAAGCGACACCCCCGTTCAGGGTCAAATTTTTTCACAGCCTTCATAAGACCTAAATTTCCTTCTGAAATCAGATCAGCTACCGGCAGACCATATCCACGATACTGCATAGCAATCTTTGCAACCAAGCGCAGATGACTCGTCACCAATTTATGAGCGGCTTCAGATTTTCCTTTCTCAAGGTAGTCTTTTGCCAGAAGAAGTTCCTCCTCCACACTCAAAATGGGGAATCGCTTAATTTCGTTTAAATACCGGGATAAACCACTTTCACCGGATAGAATTGGCAGAGTTGTTGTTGTCATAAATAATCTCCCGCTAAACTCAACAGTCTTTAGAAAAAACCATACCTCAAACATACGCTCCGGACGGACGGACTCACCGATCACCATTCCTTCTACGGAAAAGCTCCCAGATTTAGCCCCAACGGCCACTTTTAATTCTTAACGGGATTCACTTCCAGTCTCTGATCACGGGCTACATCCTCCTAAAGAAGCAACAAACCTCAAAAAACGCCACCACACTTCGGTCAGCGCCATTCAGTCATCGGCCCCCATAGGGCAACCGCAAACTTGCAGACTAAACGAGAGTAACAAATTGCTCTTAATGAATCAAGCAAATTGATTGAGTTTGCTGATACTGTATACGATTTTCTGCTTTATTTCAGTAAGTTAATCACTTAATTAGAATAACTTCAGTTAACAAATTTAAATTTAGATTAATTTCCAAAGATTATTAACAAGATAGCCACAATAGCAACTATACCAACACCCCAAACCATAGGAGATAAACCACCACTCTCAGAAATTGTTTGCTCATGACCACTATCGGCTAGTTTACCATCCCGTTTGGCTTCAGCAACCTCCGACGCTGGGTCAACGTCTCCATCACTAACAATCTCAACAAACTTACCAAAAAAGTCATCAGCTGTTTTTTTTGCGACTCCCTCGACCAGACGACTACCAACGCTAGCCAACTTGCCACCAACTTCTGCCTTGGCTTCATAATGGAGAATGGTTGCACCGTCACCATCCACCAATTTAACAATTGCTCCCCCCTTTGCAAAACCTGCAACACCACCCTGCCCCTCGCCAGAGATGGTATACCCATTGGGAGGATCGATATCAGAGAGAGTTACCTTTCCCGTAAATTTTGCCCTAACTGGCCCTACTTTAGCAGTAACCTTGGCAGAAAATTCGGTATCTGAATCTTTATTGAGTTCTTCACAACCATCGATGCATAATTTTAGTACATCTACGTCATTTAGGGCCTCCCAAACTTTATCACGTGATGCAGAAACTCTGTATTCGCCCGTGAAATCCATAAATCATTATCTCCATGTTCTTGTTTGAATGGGTTATTATTTTTAAGTTACTAGTTAGTTGGGCGCTGTCCAGTCATAAATATTGGCAAATTCAATCTTATAGCATCAGAGTAACCTGCTGATTAACTTGTTTAATTTTAACAGACAAAAGTATAGCACAGGTAGCAACCAACCCCGGAATCATGAACAACCAAAGCCCTGTAATAAAAAAATTTATTAAGAAATATTAAGGTTTAGTATAAAAATCAACTTGGAAATCAGCATGGCAAAAAATCCTGTAAAATGTTGGTTCCCTTAATTTGGTGTATTCATTTTGGTGTATTCGTTGAGTGTTAGCGGAAGAGAGATATTAGATCTTTATTCAGGCCAGCAAGGAAAGAAAATACTCGTCGTCATCTACACCTTGCCTTGTTCCACGAGCTAGTCGAATAATTCAGATCCAGGACAAGGTATATAGATACTAGGACTGCAATACGTTGGCGCCCTTGAACATAAGCTTAATCTCAAAGAGCAAAGTTTGCAGTGTATCGACGCACCCTTTTCCGGAAAAACAAATGATTGTATTTGCTGTGACCACCATACCTAGTTTCTGGGGCACCTCCATGTGGGCTAGGTCCACCGCCTGGAACTGTGGTAATCGTCCTTGCTTAATTTTAATTAAGCGGTTGCCGACACTTTCAATAGAGAAGAATTTATCGACGAGCCTACGAACTGTGAGTAAGATTGCGGAAAATATTGATGCAATCACATGGTCCTCAATTTAAATGGATGACGAGCCAGGTTATAGAAAGGAAAAGTTCTATGAAAAACATTCCTGAATTTTCGTGGATTGGTTGCATGCATGAAGGTATTCAGGTTGCTACTGAGAACCTTGACGCCCGTATAAAATTTTATACGGAAGTATTGGGCCTAAATATACTTTCACGCCCAAAGACACTCGATGAATTTGGTCCAGGGGCTTGGCTTGGAGACAAAGATGACACCGTCCAATTTCACTTAATTGCCAATGATGAATGTTCAATCCCAGGGGGAGAGGCGCAAATCGACCCAGTGAGTCGTCACACGGCATGGAAAATCAAAGACGCTGATACCTTCCGTGACCGTCTAAGTGCGCTAAAAATTGAGTTTAAAGAAATAACCGGGTTACTTGGCACACCTCAAATCTTCGTCCTCGATCCACAAGGTTTTACATGGGAGTTTCAAGGCTCATCTTACAGGGATTCATTTTAATGTCGATCGTGTCAGTTCAAAACTCGATTTTTACAAAACTAATTAGCTAGCACCCGGGAATTAAACAATAATGCTCCAAACTCCGGCACTTGAAGAGACCACTGTCGTCACCGTCAATTACAATTCAATTGATATCATCGCCAATTGCCTGGAACCCTTGCTTGAGGCCAAGGAAATTATTGTTGTCGATAACGACAGCACCGATCAGTCCCTGGCTATGATCGCCGAGCGCTTCCCAAGTGTGCGCATTATCGCCACCGGTGAGAACGCCGGTAACGGGGCCGGGTTAAACGTTGGCATCTTTGCCGTAAAGACCCCGTATGTATTAATTATTGACCCCGACGCTGTCCTGACACCTGACAATTTGCAGCTCCTCTATCAAGGCCTGCAGGATTTTCCTGACGCCGCCTTCACGGCACCGCTCGTGTTTATTCCGCGTCATGGTCAGGATTTATGGGTAATGGGACCAGGAGAAACCATGCACAGTCGCACTTACGAGGTACCTGAAGGACCTTTCTGCAGTTGGTTCCTATCCGCTTGTGTGATTTTGTGTCACACTAAAACTATTCAGGACTTGGGTGGTTGGGATGATAATATTTTCCTTTATCTGGAAGATCTAGACCTCTGCATGCGCTTTACCAAGGCAGGTCATTCCATGATCTGCATTCCAGAAGCTACTGCCGATCACTTCAACAGTTATTCCGCCTCAAGGTCATGGAAATTGCATTGGCGCAAGGACTGGAACTTTGCGTGGAGCCAGTTGTACCTAGCAGAAAAATATCGTGGCCGTAGTGTTATGTGGCAAGAGGCGCGGAAATTATTATTTATGCACGGACCAAAGGCTTTATTTTACGCTCTAGTCTTTGACCGGAAGCGCTTTATTCGTGATTTTTCAGCAGTCCACGCCGTTTATGCCTACCTAGTGGGGCGAAGCTCGCGCAGTTGTCTTTAGTTCCAACTGTCATCAAATAGAATCATTAAATGGACGAAAATATAACCAATTCTCAGAAGTTGATTCAAGCTGTCTTCAGGTGAGAGCCGTTTGCGCTAGGGTTTTCAAATACCGTCCATAAGAACTTTCCGGATACCCATCAGCCAAATGTTTAAACCTATCTACATCGATATAACCCGATCGCCAGGCGATTTCTTCTAGGCAGCCAATTTTCAGTCCCTGGCGCGTTTCAATTGTTTCAATGTAATGGGCCGCCTGCAACATGGTTTCATGAGTGCCCGTATCGAGCCAGGCATACCCCCGACCCAGCCATTCCACTTCGAGAGCACGCCTGTTCAGGTAGTCCCTGAGAACTTCTACGATTTCAAGCTCGCCACGGGCCGATGGCTTAATGGTTGCGGCGATATCGGCAGCTTTACTATCAAAATAATACAAGCCCGTCACCGCCCAATTGGAAGGTGGTGTTTCAGGTTTCTCAACGACGCCGGAAATTTTTCCATCTCTATCCAAAACCAGCACCCCGTAGTGGCGCGGGTCAGCAACCTGATAGGCAAAAATACTACAGCCACTCGTGCGCCCAGCCGCCCGCGATAACTGCTCTGGTAGGCCGTGACCATAAAATATATTATCACCCAATATCAAGGTAAACTGATCATCACTGATAAAATCTCGGCCGATAATAAAAGCTTCAGCGAGACCGTTGGGTCGATCCTGAACGGCGTATGTAAGGGTTATGCCCAAATCGGAACCATCACCAAGCAAGGACTTGAATGCGGCCTCGGCCTCCTCTGTGGTGATGATCAGGATATCGCGTATACCACCCAGCATAAGGGTAGAAAGCGGGTAATAGATCATCGGTTTGTCGTAAATGGGCAGCAATTGTTTGTTGACGGTCAGGGTGACCGGATGCAACCGACTGCCGCTTCCCCCAGCCATAATGATGCCCTTCATGTTCTACCCTCTTCATTTGTTAACCCCAAGCGTCCTCCGTCATATCTTTCCATGGCAACTCTTTGCCACCAGTCCTGATTATCCGTGTACCACTGGACGGTCTCCTTGAGCCCTGTTTCAAAATCAAATTGCGGAGACCAGTCTAACTCTTCACGGATTAAGTTGTCTTCGATGGCGTAACGGAAATCATGTCCTGGACGATCTTCGACAAAAGTGATCAGGTTTTCATGGGCATAATTTGACGGCGTCGGGGCTAGTTCGTCCAAAAGCCTACAGACCATCCGCACGACATCGATATTGGTGTATTCGGCATTACCTCCGACCAGATACGTTGCACCCGGCCTGCCTTTCCCGACAATGGCAGTAAGGGCGGCGGCATGATCATCTACATGCAGCCAGTCACGGATGTTCAAGCCACTACCGTAAACCGGCAGCGGTTGTCTCTGTAGGCCCGAGATAATCATCAGTGGAATCAGTTTTTCGGTGAACTGCCAAGGGCCGTAATTATTGGAACAATTGCTCAATACCACCGGCAACCCGTAAGTATGGTACCAAGACCGTACCAGATGATCCGACGCTGCCTTCGATGCCGAGTAAGGTGAGCGTGGATCATAAGGATGATCGACCGTAAACGGCCGGTCATCCTTACTCAGACTACCAAACACTTCGTCTGTTGAAATGTGGTGCATACGAAAATGGTCACGTTTTTCCGGGCTTAGGGTCCGCCAGTATTCGCTGGTTGCTTGCAGAACCTGAAAAGTACCAACAATATTGGTCTGGATGAATTCTGCCGGGCCTTCGATGGAACGGTCGACATGGGTCTCGGCGGCCAAATGCATGATCGCGTCTGGTGCAAAACGGGAAAAGGCTTTCTTAAGGGCGCTCGAGTCACATACATCAGCCTGAACAAAATGATAGGCCGGGTTACTCTCAATCACCTTAAGACTTTCCAGATTGGCGGCGTAGGTCAGTTTGTCGAAATTGATAACCTCGGCCCCGTCCTTGAGCAGATACCGCACCAGCGCCGATCCGATAAAGCCTGCCCCGCCTGTTACCAAAATGCGCATCGCTTATAAACCCTTAATCAAATACTGACCCCAAATCGCGAAGGCAAGGATTGGCGCGGTCTTTGTCTGAAATAATCCCCTCTGCCGGGTCAAGCGGCCAGTCAATGCCAAGGTCAGAATCATCTAGCTGGATACCGCCGGCCTTGTCAGGAGCGTAATGATCTCCCAGCTTATAAGCAACGTGGCAATCATCCACAAGGGTACAAAACCCGTGTGCGTGTCCCTTCGGCAAATAGAGCACGCGCCAGTCTTCGGCGTTTAAGATAACGCTGACATGTTGGCCAAACGTGGGCGAACCTGCCCTAATGTCCACGGTGACATCAAAAATAGACCCGCGCACTACCCTGACAAAAGTGGTTTGGGCGTGAGGCGGTTTTTGGAAATGAAGACCACGAAAAGTGCCTTTCGTGGCCGACACGGATGTTGCATCCTGAACGAAGGTATTTTCAAGACCAAGATTCCGGATGACCCGGGTGTCAAAGGTTTCAACGAACATTCCCCTGCTATCGCTATACGAGTTTAGGTGGATGATCTTGACGTCCGCTATGGCAGTGTCTTCGATCTTCATGGAAGTTCTTTCGTAACCGGTCGTGGGCTTGCGTCAAAATTCTATATGGTGCCCCCCGAAAGGCAAGAGGAATGGTTTGAAAACAGCTGCTTTTTGCGTCATACGTCAGCAGTTTTCTGAGAAATTGCCGCGGGAATACCAATAATGTCACATTGCCGAATTTGCGGATCGGCCATCGAAGCATTCATGAGCTTCGGAAAGATGCCAATCGCCAACGGGTTTTTAAGCCCTGAGGAATTTGATAATGAATATTTCTTCGAATTGGCACCGGCCATTTGTGGCAATTGCGCAATGCTTCAAATCATCGAACAACCTGATCCGGCAAAGATGTTCCACGAAAATTACGCTTTCTTTTCTAGCACCTCAAAATATATGCGGGTCCATTTCGCTGAATTTTCTGCCGCCATTCAGGAACATCATTTGGCGCGCTACGATGATCCGTTTGTAGTCGAACTAGGTAGTAATGACGGCATCATGTTACGCGATTTCGCCGACAAGAATATTCGCCACCTGGGCATCGAGCCTTCCAAAAACGTCGCGGAAGCGGCGCGTGCGAAGGGCGTAAACACGATCTGTGAATTCTTCGGCGAAGACGTGGCCACACAAATCGTTTCGAAACATGGCCAGGCAGACGCCTTGCTGGCCGCCAACGTGATGTGCCATATCCCGGATTTAACAGGTGTCGCCAACGGCGCACAGGCACTACTCAAACCACGTGGGGTTTTGGTTTTCGAAGACCCATATCTTGGCGACGTTGTTGAGAAAACCTCATACGATCAGATTTATGACGAACACGTGTTTGTTTTTTGCGCCCTGTCTGTCGCAAATGCTTTTAGCCGCCATGGGTTTGAACTGGTTGATGTAGAACCACAGATCACCCACGGTGGGTCTATGCGCTATACATTAGCTAAAAAGGGGGCCAAAAAACCTAGCAAGGCAGTCGCTCTCTTAATTGCAAAGGAAACCGAACAGGGCCTAGGCCGGACAGAAACCTTTGATGCCTTCCGACAAAATTGCGAGGCCTCGCGCGACCAGCTAATAGCCGTACTAAATGATTTGTGCGAAAGGGGGGCCAGAGTGGCAGGCTACGGTGCCACTTCAAAAAGCACCACGGTGATTAATTACTGTGGCATCACCGCCAACCACATTGCTTTTATTTCCGATACCACCCCGACCAAACAGGGCAAATTTTCTCCCGGCGCCCACATCCCGATTCGGCCCTATGAAGACTTCGTCGCCGACTATCCTCACTACACAGTCCTGTTTGCCTGGAACCACATCCAGGAGATCATGGAAAAGGAGCAAGCCTATAAGGCCGCCGGCGGTAAATGGATCAATTTTGTACCAAAGATTGATATTCAGTAATGATGTTCGCAAGCTTCCCGAAAGCCCAATACCAAGCTTACCGGTCGGAAATCGATACCGCCATCGCCCGCGTACTTGATAGCGGCAACTATATCATGGGCGCGGAAGTCAAAGCCTTTGAAAAAGAATTTGCCACTCATATCGGCCTTAAGCACGCAATAGGTGTTGGCAGCGGCACGGACGCATTGACCTTGGCCCTGATGGTTTTGGATATTGGCGTGGGCGATGAAGTGATTTCCGTTTCCCATACTGCGGTGGCAACGACAGCGGCAATAAGGCTCACCGGAGCAATCCCTGTTCTAGTAGATATTGAAGCGGATTATTTCACCCTTGACCCAGCATGCTTGAAGGCCGCCATAACGAAAAAAACAAAAGCCGTGGTTGTCGTCCATCTTTATGGTCAGGCTGCTGATATGGACGCCATCTGCGCCATTGCCGCAGACCACGGTCTTAAAGTCGTTGAAGATTGCGCCCAGGCCGTCGGCGCCACATATAAGACTGCCGAATTGGGTAGTATTGGCGACATCGGCTGCTTCAGTTTTTTCCCAACCAAGAATTTGGGTGCAATTGGTGATGGTGGGGCAGTACTGACCAATAACGACGCTTTTGCAGAGATTTTAAGGGGCCTGCGTCAATATGGCTGGCAGGATGACCGGATCAGTCACGTCACTGGCATGAATTCCCGTCTCGATGAGCTGCAAGCGGCAATTTTAAGGGTTAAGTTGCGTCACCTTGATACCGATACAAAACGCCGACGCGCCATCGCCGAACAATACGGTGAGCTACTGGACGAGCTGGAAGTAGATGTTCCTAAGGTACGCCCCGGCACAAACCATGCCTTTCACCTCTACGCCCTGCAATGCCGAAACCGCGATGACATGCTGACCCATTTAGAGACGAAAGGGATTAGGGCTGGCGTTCATTACCCGATACCAGTTCATTTGCAGCCTGCTTACGCACATCAGACAACGCTGCCACGCACCGAGCAGGCAGCTCTTGAAACCTTGTCGCTACCAATGTATCCGGAACTAACAGCGGGTGATATCGTGCAAATCGCTGCAGCCGTTCGCTCTTTTTCAAAGGCATAAGTGATGAGTAGCGCGACCCTGCAAAAAGCTTACAATGGCAAAACAATCCTGATTACCGGGGCCATGGGTTATATCGGCAGCGCCTTGGTCCAGCGCCTGTCGGGTTATCAGTGCCGCATTATCATGTCGTCGCGGCTGGGCGGCTGCGGGCATTGGGGACATACACCCGCCAATGCCAACATTGAAGCCTTCCCGGGGGAAGTCACGGATGCGGATTTCTGGCAGCGCGCTCTTGAAAGTACTGAGGCTGACACAATTTTTCATTTTGCTGGACAAAACAGCGTTTACGCGGCGGCGGAAAACCCTATGGCCGATTTTGCCGCCAACGTTGCGCCAGTCATTAATCTGGCAGAGGCAATCCGGGCAATCCCTAAAAAAATAGATGTCCTCTATTCGGGAACGGCTACGGTTGCCGGCATGTCCGAAAACCTGCCTGTCGGCCCGGACACTACCGTCCGCCCAGTTACTATTTACGACCAACACAAACTTATGGCCGAACAATATCTGGAACTATACGCCCGCATGGGCGACCTGCGGGCTGTAACTTTGCGGCTTGCCAATGTTTACGGACCCGGCATCAGCGTCGGCAGTCCAGATCGGGGCGTTTTAAATAAAGTCATTACGGCCGCTCTGGAAGGCAAGCCCGTATCCATCTTCGGTAAAGGCGACACTACCCGCGATTACATTTACATTGATGACGTCATTGATGCCTTTGCCTACGCCGGGGCTCATATGGAAAAAGTAAATGGACAGCATTATTATCTGGGTACCGGTACCGGACACTCAGTCAAAGAGGCCTTCACCTTGGCTGTTGCCCAGGCGACGGCGGCAAGTGGCAAGAAAGTGGATATTTCCCACGTTTCCTGGCCTGATGGTTTGTCCGAAATCGAGAGGCGAAGCTTCGTAGCCGATATTGATAGCTTGCGCAAAGCCACTGGCTGGTGTCCGAAAGTTGATCTAGCCGAAGGCATAAAGAGAACCATTGCTACGTTTTTAGTCGGAGGAACAGCATGAACAAACGCATCGACCTGCAGTCTTTCATTGACGATGATGGATCACTGATAATCGGTGAAGTAGGCAAACACATCCCATTCCCCATCAAACGGTTTTTCGCCATCAGTAATGTAAAAGCTGGAAATATTCGTGGCCAGCACGCCCATAAAAAACTTAATCAGGTTCTAGTCTGCCTATCGGGTTCGGTAGAGGTCAACTTGAATGATGGCCGGCGTTCCTGGAGCGAAACACTCGACCAACCGGGCAGCGCGCTGCATATTCCACCAATGATCTGGGCCCAACAGACTTACGGCGACCCCAACACGGTACTGCTGGTATTTTGTGATGAAAAATATCAGGAGAGCGATTATCTGCGCAATTTTGAAGAATTCAGTGATGCCGTTTCAAGTGCGGATTTGAGAATTTGAAAATTATCTTGACCGGCGCCCTAGGCCATATTGGTTCGCGCTTGATCCGCGACCTACCAAACCACTTTGAAGATATTGAAATTGTCATGATCGATGATTTTTCCAGCGAGCGTTATGCTTCGTTGTTCGATTTGCCGACATCGTCACGTTACAAGTTTATCGAAGGTGACGTGACCAACATGGACTTGAGTGACGTTGTAAAAGGTGCGGACACGGTCATACATCTGGCTGCCATCACGGATGCGGCCGGCAGCTTCGAAAAGGCTGAACAAGTCGAAAATCGAAATTTCGGGGCCACCAAAAATGTCGCCGAAGCCTGTGCTACCGCTGGGGTTTGCCTGATTTTTCCATCAACCACCAGCGTCTACGGTACCCAAAAGGAAGTCGTCGATGAAGATTGTTCTGAGAAAGATTTGAAACCGCAAAGCCCTTACGCAGAAACAAAATTAAAGGAAGAAGCCTTGTTGTCTGAAATGGCGAAAAGCGGCAAACTACAACATGTTACTTTTCGTTTCGGCACCATCTTCGGCACCGCGCCGGGCATGCGTTTTCACACTGCTGTCAACAAATTCTGTTTTCAGGCAGTGATGGGCCAAAATCTGACGGTGTGGAGTACGGCGCTCGATCAAAAACGCCCATATCTAGATTTAAGTGACGCCGTCGGTGTTGTTGTTCATACGATCAAAACCGGGCTGTTCGATGGTAAAATCTATAACGTGCTCAGCGCTAACGCCACTGTGCGCCAGGTCCTGGACGCCATCCGCGCCCATGTGCCAGATTTGCAGATCAGCTTTGTCGACACCCAAATCATGAACCAGCTGTCCTATGAAGTGTCCGCCGACAAAATCGTCGACCGCGGGTTTACGCCCAAGGGCGATATGATCCAAAGCATCGAAGCCACTATCAAACTATTAAGACAGGCAGGAGGGATAGTTGAATAGAAACTACACAAACTTCATTACTTCTTACTCTTGTATCTTTATTATTCTAGCAATGTTTCTCTAGGTTTCATGAGTTAAACCACTCAAAGTGGTTGTTTACAATTGTATGCCAATAGGCAAAAAACATTCAATTCCGGCGCAAACGTAAAGAAAGTACAACCAACATGAAATTCGGATTATTTGACCATGTTGATGTGAATGATCGTCCGCTGGCGCAACAACTAGACGAACGTATCAGATATGTATCCGCAGCCGAAGAGGCAGGATTTTATAGCTATCATGTCGCCGAACACCATGCGACCCCTCTAAACATGGTACCCGTACCCGGCGTCTATCTAGGTGCAGTTGCCCGTGCGACATCGCATATTCGACTAGGACCTTTAGGTTATCTATTACCACTTTACTCACCGTTAAGGCTCATTGAGGAAATATGCATCCTGGATCACCTCTGTAATGGTCGCCTCGATGTTGGTGTCGGTCGAGGCGTGTCCCCGTTCGAGCTAAAATATCATGACGTTAGCCCAGAGACATCAAAGGGTATTTTCCTCGAAACACTTGAAACGATTATATCTGGCCTGGAAAATGAACAACTCACCCATAAGGGTGAGAATTATTCCTATGTTGACGTTCCAATGGAACTAAGGCCCCTTCAGAAGCCCCATCCACCTATTTGGTATCCCACCACAAGTTCCGAAGGAGCCAAATTTGGTGGCAATAATGGATATCACTTTGTCACTTTAGGAGGCGTCAATTTCGCGAAGCCAGCAGTGGAAGCTTACAAAGAGGCGTTTTCCAAACGAGGCCGACCCGGCGATGGTGCTAATAATGATTTCACCGGGGGATCTGCGATAGGTATTATGCGACACATTGTACTCGCTGAAACTGATGCAGAAGGGATCAAAATCGCTGGTCCAGCCTACCAGGCTTGGGAGGCAAGTCTCACCAAACTTTGGCGGGTAAACAACGTACCCGGCCCCAAAATTTCGGAGTTTATACCGCCGACGCTGGAAGAGGCTATTCAGAGAGGATCTGTTGTCGTGGGATCAGCAACGACTGTTCAGGAAAAACTGGCTGAACATATACAAGCCCTCGGTTTAAACTACATGATTATTGGATTTTACTTCGGCAACATCAGTCATGAGCACGCGCTAAACTCAATGCAGATTTTTGCCGATGAAATTATGCCTCTATTCAATCCCAAAGGGTAACATTGATGTCGGTGCCCGAAACTCAAAATTAGATTAATGAAAAAATTATCAAGACGTTTAAAAGCGGTCCATTCACCCAATTGTTATTCTGACATGATCAACGAGAGAAAGGTTTTTCCATATTCCTTAAGCTTTTGTGGACCAACACCATTAATGTCTAAAAACTGAGATTCACTTTGAGGCCTTTTTGCTGCCATTTCAGTTAACGATCGATCTGAAAAAATGACAAAAGCTGGAACCCTTTTCTCTCTCGCAATGTCGAGTCTTTTCACCTTTAATTTTGCTAATAGTTCCTCATTAACCCCAATAATCTTCGGCAGTGACTTCTGGGATTTCCCGCTTGGAAGCAAACTTTTTGAGTTAATAATTTTATAGTTAAATACGGTGTCGCCAGATAAGATTTTTCGACCTGTATCACTGATACGAAGTGCACCGTATCTTTGAATATCAACCGAAATATGACCTGCAGCTAAAAGCTGACGGATTAGAGCTTGCCAAAATTCTTTCGGGCGTTCTTTTCCAACACCAAAGTTAGACAATTCATTGTGACGCCTTTGTAATACTTTTTCAGTAAGGGTTCCACGAACCACGTTAACGATATGTACAGTTCCAAAATATTCTCCCGTCGTGGATATAACAGATAGCGCCATTTGCGCCAATTCTGTCCCATCGATCAATGTAGGTGGATTAAGGCAATTATCACAGTTTCCACATTCAACATAAACATCATCAAAATAGGTCAGCAAAACTTTTCTGCGACAGGTAGCAGCTTCACAATACGCCACCAGCGTATCCAGGCGTTTATGCTCACGTAGTTTATATTGTTCATCACCCTCACCCTGGATTATCATGCGACGCCGTTTGAACAGGTCATCAAGACCATAAAAAATTACGGTTTCTGCCGAGGCTCCGTCACGCCCAGCCCGACCAATTTCCTGATAAAATGCCTCCATACTACTTGGTAGGTTTGCGTGCACAACAAACCGAATGTCTGGTTTATCTATCCCCATTCCGAAAGCAATGGTGGCAACCATAATGAGACCCTCCTCCGTCATAAAACGGCCTTGGCTATTTCGACGAACGGTCGCATCTTGCCCCGCATGATAGGGAAGAGCGTTAAAGCCATTTTCACTCAAATAAGCTGCCACTGTCTCAGTATTTTTTCGAGATAAGCAGTAAATAATGCCAGATTCTCGACGTTTTGAGTGTAAGAACTCTAGCAGCCGTTGTTTCCAATTTGTTTTTTGAAGCACTGTCAGAGATAGATTTGGGCGGTCAAAGCCACGCACAAAAATAGAAGCGTTTCCTGATGTAAGATTTTCAACAATATCATTACGCGTCGCCTCATCAGCAGTAGCGGTAAAAGCAGCTATGACCGCGCTAGGAAATAGATACTGTAATCTGGATAAATCATTATAATCTGGACGAAATCCCGCACCCCATTTGGAAATACAATGTGCTTCATCAATGACAAACATACCGATACCAAGACCATTGAGCGAAGCCAACATACGGTCAGTCATGAGACGCTCCGGAGATACATAAAGAATTTTTGCCTCGCCTTGACTAAACGACCGCCAAGCAGCTCCGTTTTCCTCAAAAGTACAATTCGAATGGATCTTCTCGGCAGGAAGCTTATTGCTTTTGAGGCTAGCGACCTGGTCATCCATGAGAGAAACCAAGGGTGAGACGATTATGGTTTTATAATCGCTGAGCATCGCAGGTAGCTGGTAACAGATTGATTTACCCGCTCCTGTCGGCATAACGGATAGTAAATTCTTATTGGCTAATAGCGCCTGAACAATCTCCTTTTGACCGGGGCGAAAATCTGAAAATCCGAAATATTGTTTGAGCCATCTTTCCATCACATACCAATAACTCGCTGAATGGGAAATGTGATAAACATAAACGTGGTCCGATATAGTCGCGACGAAAAAAATACATTTTCAAACAACTTGTAGACCTCGTTTTGGCTAAATGGGCAAGTTTTTAACTTACGACTTACAGGTTATAAGTCCAGTTAAACTAGCACATTTCATAATCCGCCTTGCGTGTTAGATACATAAAAATTGGTTTAACAAATTAGGAATTTTGGTCACTAGCGTGGCAACTGATCTTGAAAGTGATTTAACCACTAAATTTTTCTTACAAGACACGTTAAAACAGTTTTGTAGTCTCCAGAATTTCAACGTATTAAACCCCCCCTACAAGAATTTAGGAGACATCAGGTGAATTTAGATCTTTCAGGAAAAAGAGCATTGGTGACAGGATCCACCATGGGAATTGGCCGAGCAACTGCGGAGGCTTTATTAAAGGAAGGCGTGTCGGTAGTAATCAATGGTCGAAATGCAAATCGTGTTTCACGAGTTGCTGATGAACTAGCCCATTTGGGTGAAGTACAGGGTATCACCGCCGATATGTCGACGACTGAAGGGACAGAATCACTCATCGCAAAAATCCACGGCACCGTCGATATCCTTGTGAACAATGTCGGTAGATTTGAAGTTAAATCGTTTTTTGAGATTAGCGATCAAGACTGGTCATCGATGTTCGAACTTAACGTCATGAATGGCATTCGTTTATCCCGTACTTTAGCGAAACAAATGCTGGAGCAGGATTGGGGACGAATAATTTTCATCGGGTCAGATCAGAGCTCTAAACCTAACCCAGAAATGGCCCATTACGCGATGACTAAAACTGCACAAGTTTCTATTGCCCGATGCCTGGCTGAGTTGACCCGCGGTACCAATGTGACAGTTAACACTGTACTCGCAGCACCAACCTGGACCCATGGGGTAGAGACGTTCATGAAGCAAATGGCGGAAATTGAGGAAACTACGCCTGAAGAAATGAGTAGTGATTATTTCGCGAACGGTGAAGGTCAAACTTCATTACTAGAACGCTGGGCAACCCCCGAAGAAATAGCTGTTTTTGTTACATTCCTGTGTTCACCCATTGCTTCAGCTATAAATGGCGCTGCGCTCAGGGCCGATGGGGGTATGATTACGTCGTTATTTTAAGAAAAACGAACTTATAGATCCAATTTAGATCAAAATTTTCCTAATTAGTAATTCAACGATCGAGTTCGATCACGCCTGAATTCATTGCCCGCTCCTGGAGGTCAAATAGTCCTATTTAAGGTCCAATTTATAACCACCACTGAAGAACATAATCGTAAGGGCTTTCACGATTAACTAGATCAGCCCGCTGCAGCGCAATTAGGTATCCGCTATCGGTATGTTTTAGATAATGCCTATATTTTCCAGTAAAGTTGCGCACTTCGTAGCGCAGATATTCTGCGCAATGAAAGCGGGATCGGACAATTATATCCCCATTTTCGCCTTCATTTTCCACGATCACGTTTGATACAACGTGGCAGAGGTGATTCTCAGGGGCCTGGCTGTGTGCCTGGGGATGATTGTTGCGTGCGATATGCATCCTCATCAGGTCAAGATTTTCCCAGAAGATATTGGGTAACCCCTCCCCGTCTGACTGATCTTCTGCCGCTGGCATCCAAAAACTCGGCCTGCTGATGGAGAAAACGTTCAACCGACGACTGGGTAGCAATGCTTACCTCCGTCACCTGAAAATAGTTTGAATTGGCAAGTATTTTTCCAAATTCGCCCACGCTCATTTCCCGCCGTCGTTAGAGGCCATATAGTTTTTCCAAACCTGCATCATGTGACGCATAGGCATTTCGCTCATAGACCCTGGTGTCGATTTCCGAACGTCATCCTCTACCACGTCAAAACCGGCATTGCGATGAAAACTCACCCAGTCGCTAGCGTTCGAATTCAGTTCATGCTGGACTTTCCACCAGTTAAACAGATCGTCAGCGTTAACCATGGTTGAAGGGGAATTAACCAAATAATAGTAGCCCAATGCACGCTGATAAATAACCTCCGGCGCATCTTTCAGTCGAAAATGCCAAATCTCCGTCAAGGTGCGGTCTGGGCCCAGCGGGCGCACAGCGCGCAACTGCTGCAAGGGGGGTTGCACAGAGAGACACGGATAAACCAACACATGGTGCAAGTTCACTCCAAGAATTTCTTCGGCTTGTTCCTCGCCGTAGGCTTCGTACATGAGCCTGACATATCCGTTAGTGTCTTCGTCGTCGGGGCGCAATCCCACTATAACCTTCAAGGGTACAATGCCCCTGGGGATGACCAACAGTGCCGAATTTACCCCAGCCATCGATGCCGAGGCGGGCAAAGTCTGAGAGAAAACCATAGGCTACCGGAGGTTCGTTACCTACTCCTCTCATTTCGCGTTCGACCGTCATGGCGGCAACATCGGTTGACTCATGGGTGGCTCCTGGGTGTGAGGCGTCCAATTGGTTCTCCAGAAAGATCTTCCAGTTGGACTGCTGGATCATGTGAAAACACTCCCCGACCACCTCTGTCTCACCACCTGGTGCCCGGTCGATCAACTGATCAAAGGCAGTTTTTGTATAACCTAAATGGGATTCAAGATCGGGGCCTTCCTCCGCCAATGAAGCTAACCAAAAGCCTCGATAATTATCAGCACGGGGTGCCCTTTGCACCTGAAACTCCGGAGCATCCATCTTAAGATCGGTCCCATCATAACCCTCCGATGCCGGAATGCGATCAAGGCTGCCATCTAGATTAAACATCCAAGCATGATAGGAACAGCGGATGCGCTGCCCGGTGTTTCCTTTACGGGCCGAACTTAGTTGTACCCCGCGATGAGGCATCGGTTATAAAGCACATGGATTTCACCGTTATAATCACGAGTCATTACCATTGGCTGGCGACCGACCTGCGCTAAATAGTAATCGCCAGGGCTCTTTACCTGGCTCTCATGACCTATGTAAATCCAAAGACGTTCAAAAATACGTTCCATCTCGAGTTCAAATAGATCCGGGTCAACGTAAACTTTACGATGTGCACGATTGGGTTCAACCAAAGCGGAGATTGTTTTGTCTGTCCAGCCCATTGTACATCTACCATTCCTCGAGTTTTCGATCGTTCTCCGTCGTTCCACAGATTAGACAATATGACGAATAGAAGATTTCCGTCAATCCGTTATGATGGCATGAATTTGCCAAAGAATTTAGTAAACAATTGGACCCGGATACAAAACATAACGGCTAACTAAAACGCCCCTGTTTCCATAAATTAATTTTGTCTTTAGCCAGGGACCACTATGCCACCTCGATTTCCGATTGTGGTCGCTCCAAATCTCTCGGTAAAACAATCCGGCAAAGGGCGATCACCTGGCACGCTGAGCCACAAACGCAGTAGGTGGCGTTTACGCTCTGGCTCTGGCCAATCCTCAAACCCGGTTCTGTCATGCAGAAGGGTATGATTGTGAACAAATTGTATGTCCCCAGGCTCTAACATCATGGACAGTGTTAGGTCGGGATCGTTAGCCAGTTCATCAAACAAATCCAGGGCTTTTACATGGTTTGGTGTCATTTGCCTAACGTCGGCAAACCGTTGAGCAGAATCGATATATTGCCGCTGGTACATGATGTTCAGGTATCCCCTATACCAAGTAAAAACAGGTATTTCAAAATACGGCTTCATCCCATCGGGTGTCTCACCTCGTCGGTCGGTCGCAACAGGATCAAAAAGGTATGGGAGCAAGTCTGGTCGCCGTTTTAAGAAGGCATTGTAAATACTGGAGGCACTAACGAGCAAGGACACTCCCCCTGACTTCGCCCTCCGTAGGCACATCAATCCTACCACGTCACAGGAATCCGTATGAAAGGTTTGGCGTTCACTTGTCTGATAAATACGGACGTTATTATCCAAACCATTACCACCCAAGTCTTGGACGTGACCGAGAATTTGCCCTGCGGCATTTTGAGTGCGAGCATTGCCGAAATATGATCCCAATCCAAAGAAGAGAATACCAATCTCCCGTTCTGTTAAATTTCCAATCTTTAAACCGCGTATGAGACCGAAACCGCGCCCATTTAACAGTTCATGTTGCAAATCCATAAGAACCGGACCTAGAGATGGCAAAGGAAAATTACCTTTATTAATGTCCTCCATTTTCACGCCGCCAGATATCACTTTGATCAAAGCCTGGCGGAGTTCTAAAACATGATCCGAGGACAAGATCGTCGTCCATTTTTTTTGTTGTTTTTGCAAATCATACCCACGCCAGGCTGCTAAACCATCCTGACGTGGCGGCAGAATAAATTCGTTTGATACGGCCATACAATTTAATCCGCAATTACCTCTGAATGTACCGTAAAACTTTTAATAGTATTGAGCAAAGACCCTCTTCACTCCCACTGAACCGGGAAAACTATATGCTACTCAAGCTTGCAGGCCACGAAATAATGACAGACAAGGGTCGGTGTAATGTGGTTTTAAATGGAATGGATCAACCATTGCCTCTAGACCCCTTGAAGGATTAAGGATGAGATTATCAATCTTTAGATACCAAACGGCTTTCCTCCGCCAAGTCCTCGGTAATATGTTCAACGTAAAGGTGTTCCATCTCTTCTCGGTTAACTTTTATGTGATCAGCATACATATGCCAGGCGGCGGGAAGGTACCCTTTGTAACTCTATTTTCAAGATCCCAGGTGTCGAGTCTTATCAAGGCTTTACCACAATGCTGGAAAGCTTCTTTGATCCGAACAACAATGGCCGAATTAGGTTCTTTACCGTTAATTTCCAGAGACTTAAGAATTTTAGGATCCGAAGTGATTTTTGCGTTACGGCGGATCCTAAACGTCACGTCCATTCCCGAACCAAGAACAAGGTCACCACTTTTGGATTACGATAAATTTCGCGCAGGGCATCAACAGTTACTATAATAAAATCATTCATCATTACCTACCCAAGTTAATTTGGGTCCTATTCATTGAACACGCCCTAAATTATGACCTCTCAAGGTTCACCAATTATCTTTTAATTGCTTGAATTACCTGGTTACAGAATTACCGTCTTTAATCCATTTAACAATGCCTTCGTTCACATTATAGACTTCCGTATAACCAGCCCGTTCGACGAGCATATTTGCTATAACAGAAGACCGATTTCCAGATCGGCAAATCAATATGATGGCCTCATTCTCACCAGCTAAGCTTTTTAGCTTGGCCGGGAATGTCCGAACAAAATTTCCCCTTCCATCGAAAGCGGTTAATTTATGGCTACCTTCAATGATTCCGGTTTGATCCCATTCCTCCTTACGCCGAAGGTCAATTAATTTAGTACCTTTAGCCAGTAAAGCTTTCAATTCAATATTATCAACATGGCTATATTTGGGTGGAGTGACCGAAAGCAGCGTGATTTCAAATTTCAAAGTTGCATTTGGAGGGATTACTCCCCCTGCACCTTTCTTTCCATAAGCTAATTTGGGTGGAATGATGAGTTCCCGTTTTCCACCAACTCTCATATTTTTTACGCCCTTATCCCAACCCGGTATAACCTGTCCTACTCCAAGAGTGAACTCAAATGGCTTGCCCCTATCAACACTGGAATCAAATTTTTTCCCATTTTTTAGCCAACCAGTGTAATGAACCAAAACCTTGGAGTGACGAACGGCCCTCTCTCCATCCCCCTCCACTATAATGTTTTTAATGACGCCTAGATTACTATTTGCACTCACAGTATCCCCGGGGATCGACAAAATCATTGCAAAGATAAAGATAGAACTAAATAGTTGTTTGTTCGACATAACGTAAATTATCCGTTTTATTTAATTAATGACTTTTCACTTAAGGCTAATCTCTAATGAGATCGATTTAGACTTAAAAGTAAAATCTACTACACCGATGGCGGCACCACTTGCAACCTCTGGCAAAGGCCGCGTAATATCTATGGATATAGCCAGGTCCTCTTTTTTAATGCTAACACCCGATGTCCGGAACTATCTACGAACATCACTTTAGCTAGTTTAATTCAGGTAAACATAGAAATTCAAGTGCAGCCATGGATTTTGATCTTTCTCTTTTTATCGAAGCTTTGCCGGCTCTACTTGACGGCGCCCTTCTTACGTTTCAACTGACGATTGTTTGATACCGGGGTGTGATAGCCACACTCCGGTCTCATTATGGCAACATAAGCATAATAGGTTTGCAACGAGGGAATATGTCTCCAGTATTTTGACTGCTATTTAACTTTTTAAAAGAATGAGAGTTTACCGGTAAAATTAATCAGTAAACCCTTTTAGTTGCGGTTGGTAAGTGCAGTGCTGCCACAAGGTAAAATGATTACTATCGTGCTGCCTGAGATTTCTTGTGCGGATTTTCTGAGTGACTGATCAAAAATTTCCTACCTCTATGGTAGTGCTTGTTTGCGGCACGACAATTTTACTGCTGTCGTTTGGTCTAAGGCAAAATCTCGGCCTTTATATGTGGCCGATGAGTACAGACCTCGGTTGGGGACGGGAGGTTCTCTCTTTCGCAATTGCGCTGCAAAGTTTGATATGGGGAATTGCAACACCATTAATGGGGTTTCTTGCTGATCGCTTTGGTCCAGCAAAGGTGGTGGCCGCGGGTGGGTTGTTATACTCATGCGGCCTTTACATATTATCCAACGCATCGTATCCGATCGACGCCACCATTGGTATTGGGGTATTCACGGGTTTTGCCCTTAGCATGACTAGCTTTCCTATTATCCTTTCGGTGATAGGCCGCCGTTACCCGCCGTTAAAGCGAAGCTTAATTCTGGGAATCGCAACTGCCGGTGGTTCCTCAGGTCAGTTGTTCCTAGTACCACTCGGCCATTGGTTAATTGGCGATGTTGGTTGGATACAGTCGCTGATTTTTCTCGCGATTTTATCCACCCTCATAGTTCCCTTATCCGTCGCGATGGTGGGTGGCAATCAACGCGACGACGACGATTACGCAAATCAAACATTTTCTGATGCGATACTCGAGGCTAGAACCCATAGTGGATACATTTTGTTGACCACCGGGTATTTCGTCTGCGGTTTTCAAACAATGTTCATCAGCGCACATTTACCCGCCTATTTGACCGACCTCGGTCAGCCAAGTTGGACAGGTGCAATGGCCTTGACGCTAATCGGAGGGTTTAACGTAATCGGATGTGTTTTATGGGGGAAATGGGGGGACACCAAATCTAAAAAGAACTTACTGGCGTTACTTTATTGTCTGCGTGCTATCGTTATGTTTGGCTTTATCTTGATGCCGATCACGCCTACGTCGTTGATTATCTTTTCCTCGCTCTTAGGTATGTTGTGGCTCGGAACAGTACCGTTGACTACCGGTGTCGTAGTACAGATATTCGGCACGCAATATATGGCTACCCTCGTCGGCTTTACATTTGTCAGTCATCAGATTGGCAGCTTTCTCGGTATTTGGCTTGGTGGTGTCGTCTATGACCTGACCGGTAACTATGACTACATTTTCTGGGGTGGTGCCGTTTTAGGCCTGATTGCAGCAATCATTCATGTCCCTCTTGACGACAAACCGCTAGCAAGAATTGCTTCTTCAGCCATCAGGACGGCTCGCTAAATTTTGGTTGTTGGAACAGTATTTACAATTTTATCTTACTACCTGCGATGCACTACTGACGGGTTGAAATCCTGGTTCATAGTGCGGTCCGCTCATAGTACCATCAACTGCCATACCAATAATACTATGCGACAGATCTTTAAGTGCCAGGAAAATGACATCCTCATCTTCTGTTGCGACAATGGAATGGGGAGCATTGGCGGGAATAAAGATTAGTGCCCCTTCCTGTGCTATAAATTCTTTTCCACTAATCACTCCTTTGAGGGTGCCCTTAACAACAAAATTGAATTGCTCATTCGGATGGGTATGCATGCGAGATCCTGTTCCCCTAGGTTTATGTATAATACCCTACGAGCATACGTTCCCCTTCAACCACACCCCCTCTAGATGTTGAATAACCCGGCCCAGCATCAATGCCTTCCAATTCTCTGATCGCAAAGCAATACTCACCGTTTTCCGCCTTCACCGCACCTTCCGTTTTGGTTTCAGTCTGCGTCGTTTTTATACTCATCCCTAACACTCCCTATTTATTTCAAAAGGTAGCAAGAAGATAAAACCTAGTTCAACTTAGTGGCACTCTAATTTCAAATCCCCCAACCTACTCGACAATCACGGGATTGTCATTTTTAAGAAATTTTCTAAGCCTACCATAGTTGCTGCCGCATCTTTCTTACAATACTTGTAATTGATGCAACGGTTGCCGTTCTTTCGTCTGTTCACATCCAACGAGCCGTTAAACTCCACCATTGATAGCTTTTTGTACAAAAAAAGGGGCAAAAAAAACTTTTTATATTTGGGATTTAAATCATATACTAACCATAGTTCAAAGTGCCTCGGAAAAACCCAAAGACCTATCCAAAATAAGCTTATTTTGTCACCCCTGTTTTACTCTGAGTTTATTAATAAAGAAATATGAAGATGAAACGACAAAACCTCCATTTTGGGTTTCTTAATGTGGGACATTTGTTAGATCACCTCTTCATGCTAATTTTCGCAACGGTAGCTGCACTTGCTTTAGCCACCGACTGGCAGATGACCTACGCAGATCTTATCCCTTACGCCATGCCGGGTTTTGTAGCCTTTGGTATATGCGCAATACCTGCCGGCTGGATAGCCGATAAATGGCACCGACATGGCATGGTTAGTATTTTTTTTATCGGCATCGGGGTTGCGTCGACCGCAACCAGTTTTGCAAGCACGCCGTTACAGATTGGTTGTGGTTTATTTGTCATCGGTCTGTTTGCTGCAATCTATCATCCTGTAGGCATCGCGATGGTGGTACAAGGCCGAGTCAAAACCGGTATGCCACTAGCGTTAAATGGCGTTTTTGGGAATATTGGCGTTGCGGCAGCGGCCCTAATCACTGGAATTATAATTGATACCTTTGGCTGGCAGGCAGCTTTCCTTGTACCCGGTGTAATCTCTGTCGCGATCGGTTTTGCTTACGTGATTTTTACACGGGCGGGAGATCTCGAATCCTTGTATCCAAACGAAATATCAAGTGATGCCGCGAGAACATCGAAGGTTGAAATTGACCGAACAATCTTGGTTCAGGTCTTTTCAATCATCTTCTTCACTACGGCTATGGGCGGCTTGATATTCCAGAGTACAACCTTCTCTCTACCGAAGATCCTAGACGAGCGTCTGAACGATTTTACAACAAATGCTACCGAAGTAGGCGCCTGGGCTTTCGTTGTCTTCACCGTGGCTGCTTTCGCCCAGCTCGTCGTGGGTTATCTAGTGGACCGGCATTCGGTGAAGCTGGTCTTTTCTATCATAGCTGGATGCCAGGTGATCCTGTTCGCTTTGATGATGAACCTCGACGGTGCAGCTGCTTTAATAGTTTCGATTGGCTTTATGTTGATGGTGTTTGGCCAAATTCCTATCAATGACGTGCTCATCGGGCGGGTCGCAAAAAGTGAATGGCGGAGCCGCGCCTTTGCCATACGCAGTTTCATCACCTTTACTGTAATGGCTACCTCAATTCCTTTAATCGCATGGCTTCACGAAACTTGGGGCTTCTCCGCCCTTTTCTTGGTACTTTGCATTTGCTCTGCCCTTATTTTTAGCGCTGTTGTTATGTTGCCCAAAACCGAAGTGGTAATGAGAGTTTCAACAAAATAATACGGAGGCCTACCTTCATAGTGTCGACTTCAAATTGACTTGAGATCAAAGTTATTCAGGGAACCTCATGTTTCCAAACTTAGGCAGAAATATATTCACCCCGGAAGAAACAACTACCTAGATGTTACCATCTAAAAATTTGAAAATTGTAAGAAGAGATTGGTTGCGTGAACCCTTGATTTTGCTAATTAAGGAACTGCCGCTAGATAAATTGAAATTAAACCTCCCATAGTTGATGTGATAATATACCAACCCTATCTTCAATGACCTGAGCAACATCCAAACACATCGTCTCATGGTAACGACGCCCGATTAACTGGACGCCCGTTGGTAGTCCATTGCTTATGCCAGTAGGAACGGATGCCGCCGGCAAACCCAAGAAATTAGCGGCAATGAGCCACCTTTGAGCCTCTAGTATTTGTTGGTACCGTTCATTGCTTTCTTTATCTTCTTGGGGACCTATGGGGGGTTCCAGAGAGACAGGCGCTAGAATTAGCGGATAATCTTCCATTATTATCGACCATTGTTGCAGTACTTCAATGCGCCTGGCTAATGCCTTTACGTAGTCTTCGAGTGTAGCATCCGGATATTTGCTCAATCTAAAATTGATAACTGAAACGATGTCTTCAGAACCATAGTCCTCTATCATTTCTTTCTGCATTACACGAATATCGGTGAATAATAATGTACCCCAAAGTTCTAACATCTCCTCCACAGAAGGAAGTTTAACTGCGTCCACCTGGAAACCGGCATCGGATAAAATCCCGGCTGCGGTGTCGATTGCTTGCTTGACCGAAATATCGACTTTGTCACCTAACTGCTCGGGTTACGCGATACGAAGAGTTGGGTTTTCCGGCATCGAAATTTCAAGCGGAGGGCTCCAGAGTGGATCCAAGATATTTCTGCGGGACATGACATCGAAAGCAAGGCACACATCTGCAACGCTACGTGCAATCGGCCCTTGTACCGCCATTAGTTGAAAACTTATAGGACGGGAGGCTCCGAAGGACGGGTTAAAGTTAGGAACACGGCCAAAGCCTGGTTTGATAGTTGCCAGTCCGCAGCAATAACTTGGATAACGGAGAGACCCCCCAAGGTCGTTGCCGTGTGCAATTGAGCCGATACCCATGGCAACTGCAGCGGCTGCCCCACCACTTGATCCCCCAGGTGTACGTTCGGATCCCATGGATTATTAGTTGAGCCCCGAAGAGGGTTGTCAGTAACCCAACGTAGGCCAAACTCTGGCATATTGGTCTGACCAATGATGATTGCCCCTGCCTCCTTAAGAGATCTAACAACTGGAGCATCGCCAGGTGCCACGTTGTTGAGAAAATGTGACACTCCAAGGGTAGTCGCCTTACCTTCTAGATCAATATTTTCTTTCAGGGTAATTGGAACACCATATAGAGGACCCGGGTTAATCCCATTCGACAGGGCTAGGTCAGCTTCTTTTGCAGCATCTAATGCTTCTTTGGTAAGGTCCACTGTTACCGCATTGAGGTCCGGATTAACACTTGATAATCGGGCCGCGGCAGATTGAACAACCTCAAGGCAGCTATATTTTCCTTCCCGTTTTGCCAACGCCGTTTCACAGGCACCCAGCCGCCAAATTTCCTCTGTCATACATAATTCCCGTATTTATTTCTAATCAAAAAGACAACAAAATCGAGATACAAATATATACGAAATCACACCAATTATTTAAGCTACATGAAACCGACCCATATCAGAATTATGATTTTTTTCTAATCGCTATTTGTATAACCCGGCAACAGACGTCTAGCTATTGACGGTTGCTCCGGATCAATTTGATATTCTTCACAGAACTTAAGAAGATCCGTTTCATTGCCAAGAAGGAAATCCAATACACCTCCTAAAAATTCCTTTTCGTGAACGGCTTGTCTGAAATCTGTCGGCGTTATTCCCGTTATTGACATGAACCTGCCTTGAAGAACTTCATCAGCAAGAACAAATTGTAACACCTCAAGAGCTAATGTTTCTGCTTCATCGCTATTTTTTATAGATCCCCGGGTCATTCTTGAGATTAATCCTTGGAAAAATCAAGCTGTAGGCACAACATGAAAACACCATCGCTGACAAGCAGGGGGCAAAGAAAACGCTTTTACCGTCATAAACGACTTCCGAACACAACTGAATACTAGCCTTGGCATGTTCACATTTTCTCTTCTCTCTGGATAGGCATGTCATTGGTTGGCTCACGCCCAACCCTAGTCTATCATTGCTGTGAGATAGAACCCAAATCGAGGAGATCGTCAAACATGACCATGATGAGTATCGGACAACCAGTCCGACGGGGGGAAGATGAGCGGCTACTTCGAGGTCACGGCCGCTACACTGACGATGTCGATGCGAGCAAGCAGGCTCGAGCTTTTGTTCTCCGATCGCCTCACGCCCATGCTGACATCCTCGCTATAGATACCTCGGCAGCACGTTCAGCTTCAGGTGTATTGGCCATCTTCACAGGACAGGATCTCGACGACCGTGGGCTCGGCACCTTGAAACCGATAATGCCCAGTAAACGCAGTGACGGTTCTCCGGGTTTCGTGTGCACACAACCCCTTCTCGCCCAAAACCGGGTCCGCTTTGTCGGTGAAGCCGTGGCCTTTGTAGTTGCCGAAACTGCTGAACAGGCGAAGGATGCCGCTGAAATGATTACCGTCGATTACGCAACTCTGCCAGTTGTAGTAAGAGTTGACGATGCCCTTACTTCTGATGCGATAGCAATCTGGGAGGATAACCCCGGTAACGAGGCCTTTACCCATGAAGTGGGTGACGCAACTTCCGTTGACGCCGCCTTCAGCAAGGCTGTTCATATCGTTCGGCACCGTGTTTGCGTAAACCGAGTAACAGGCAATCCCATGGAGAACAGGGGTTGTATCGCGGAGTACGATGCCTTCGAAGATCGATACACGTTAAGAGCAACCATCCAATCAGTGCACGGCATCAGAGCTATTCTTGCTGGACAAATTTTCAATCAACCGCAAAGCAAGTTCAGAGTTATCTGCGACAATATGGGCGGAGGATTTGGAACACGTGGCGGATGCCATCCAGAATACGGGTTATCACTTTGGGCGTCGGAAGTGCTCGGCCGTCCCGTCAAGTGGATCGCGGAACGATCGGAAGGTGTGATGACCGATGAACAGGGGCGCGGCGGCCTTGTAGATGCTGAACTGGCACTCGACGAAAACTATAGATTTCTGGGACTTCGAACCCATACGAAGGTGGCGATTGGCGCCTACTTCACGTCTGATCGCAATATCGGATCAACAATCGCGGGTTTAGGCGGACTTGCAGGAGTATACATGACGCCTGCAATTCACGCCCGCGTCACTGGTGTGCTCACTAATATTATGACACTCGCTCAATACCGAGGGGGTGCAAAGCCCGAACCATGTCACATAATCGAGGTAATGGTTGATCAGGCGGCTCGTGAATTGGGAATTGATGTTGCTGAACTTCGTCGGAGGAATATGATAACACCCGCAGACATGCCATTCCGGACCGCCCTCGGGTACTTATATGATTGTGGTGAATTCTCCAAGAACCTGGATGATTGCCTGGAGATTGGGGATTACGAAGGCTTCAAATCGCGACATCAGGGTGCACTGAAGAAAGATAAATATCGCGGCATCGGCATGTCCAACACCATATCCGGCGTCGCACAGGTTAATTTTGAACACGCAGAGGTCCGCTTTGATAATGCCGGAGGCATCACACTCCTCTGCGGCGCCATGGACCATGGACAAGGCCACCAGACTACCTTTCGTCAAGTCCTCTCCGACAAACTGGGAATTGATGCAGACCTCATCGAATACCGCTACGGCGATACCGACAAGGTGACCACAGGCGTTGGTACCTTTAATGCTCGCTGCGCCGTGCTCGCTGGTTCTGCAGTCGTCCAGGCCGCAGAGAAAATTATTGATAAAGGAAAACGGATTGCAGGCCATATGCTGGAGGCTGCGGACAGTGATATAGAATACGGAAATGGTAAGTTTTCCGTGATTGGAACGGATCGATCCTTGGAGATTTCCGAAGTGGCGAAGGTCGCGTTTCAGAAGGCAAAACTGCCACCTGACATCGAACCAGGCCTCTATGAGCATGGCGATTTTGGCAGTGATGCGGGGCCGGTCTTTCCAAATGGCGCCCACCTTGCGGAAATAGAAATCGACGCCGAGACCGGCAAAGTAGAACTGATAGGCTATTTCTGCGTGGACGATGCCGGAACCATCCTCAATCCACTTCTATTCGATGGGCAGGTCCACGGTGGGATAGTCCAGGGAACAGGCCAGATATTGATGGAAGACGTTAACTACGATCCTGAAAACGGGCAACTCCTGTCCGGCTCCTTTATGGATTACGCGATGCCACGTGCCACAGATTTCTGCCATTTCGAGCTCGTTACCAATGAAGTACCCACAAAGCACAACCCACTAGGTGTTAAGGGTGTAGGCGAAGCTGGGACAGTTGGATCGATGCCCGCGGTAATGAATGCCGTCAACGATGCCCTTCACCGTATTGGTGCACCGCAGGTGGAAATGCCGACCACCGCTGAAAGGGTTTGGAAGGCGGTTCAGGAAAGAAGTGGCATTTGACGTAGTAGGTGGGAGATCATTTTAATTTATATCCCGATCGAGAAATTCGGCGATGATCGGATTTACTAATTTAGGATGGGAAACAGGTAACATATGACCACAGTTGGGAATATCCAGAACCTCCAGGTCAGGTAGGTTAATTTTCAACAACTCCACGATCTCGCTGATTTCTCTTCTCGTGTCAGCACCCTTTAAGACGAGCGTACGGCCCACAAACTTCTGCCATTCGGAGATATCGTCTTCACATCCAAGTACGGCATCCCACTCGTAGAGAATGGGCTTTACCATCTCAGTCAGGTTAGCTCTTTGTTGGTTGGAGAGTAATTCCCAGAAACCCTCTGAATTCCAGTAGTCCACGAAATGTGCCGCGACTTTCGTCCATTCACCGACATTGCCGAATTTTTTTACAAACTCACCCAATACCTTAATTTCACGATAAGCTTCTATACGACCGTGGTCGTTAAGCAAATAAAATGGGTTCGGCTCAATCAATATAAGCCTCTTCACCCTTTCATTCAGATTGAGTGCCGCCTTCATGGCGACTGAGCCTCCAAATGAATGCCCAACTAGTCTCACGGGTTCCTCAAACATTTCCGCGATAGCAATCACGAGGATGGCCTGATCTTTCAGTGTCTGCCTCTTGTTTTTTGGCCATGGACTGGTTTCTCCATAACCAAATAAATTAACCGAAAGCATCCTATAGCGATCGGAAAGTGCGCCTACGAGTTTCCGCCACTGTCTATTACCGCTTCCACTGCTGAGGATCAGAATTACAGGTGGACCTTCACACACATCCATATAATCAACAGTAAATTCACCGCATGTGATTAGGGGCATAGCATTTCTTTATTACTTGGATAAAATCCGAATATCCACCACAGGAAAAAACTGTCACTATTCGAATAAACTATATAGGCATTAGTTCTAAATATTATTACACCAAGTATTTTATTTATATGTATATATTTTTCAGAGCTTTCACTCTAATCTTGTTAACGCTTACACTTGTCTCGTGCCAAACGAATAAAATCTTTGATCAAGGTTTTTCCCCAAGGGAAAAAACAACAGAGAAAGAGCGCAAGAATACCTTGAACCGCAGTGTCACCTGGAACCAGGGACAAGAGGAGATCGAGGCGAATAAAAGACATCTTCAAATTAAGCTGGACGGAGGCGACGCCCGCCACCTACTGGAGCGCTCTGGTATTGGCGCCCATCCGTCGGAGATTGCTGCTTTAATGGGTATGACCCGTTCAGAAGCCATTAGCAAAATCATAAGTGAATTCTCTCATACAACGTCTCTTCCGTTGCCGTCATTCATTAACTCGAGTCTGGCTCCTTATTGGATCAGATACGACTACGATGAAAACAAACGCGAGGGATTTCGCATGTCTAGGGATCGCGAGATGTCGGAATACCGTCTGTGGTGGATCCGCGAAATGGTCCAAACCCCTTCACCGCAGACCGAACGAATGGTGTTGTTCTGGCATAATCATTTTGTTTCCGGGTATTCGTCCATCCAACAACAATCCATTGCCATTGCCCGCCAGAACATGATGTTCAGATCTCTGGGGATGACAAACTTTCGAACCCTGACCAAAAACATTATTCGCGACCCGGCGATGCTCAACTATCTCGACAACGATCGCAATGAAAAGGGGAAACCAAATGAGAACCTAGGCCGAGAACTTTTGGAGCTTTTCACCCTTGGTGAGGGAAATTACGATGAAAAAACAGTAAAGGAGTCTGCGAGAGCTCTGACGGGTTACTCGGTCAATATCCTCAAGGATTTTTCATTCGAATTGAGAAAGTGGCAGCAGGATGTCGGAATTAAAAACCTATTCGGCCGCACCGGCAACTTCAACGGTGATGACCTCGTGGATATAATTCTTGAGCAACCCGCTGCCGCAGAATTTGTTGCTCGAAAATTCTGGCGGAATTTTGTCTCGGAGACCTTTGGTGAGAAAGCTGAAATATCCGCAATTGCAGATAGGTTCCGCGCCAGCGACTATGATTTGAAAACGCTCTATCGGGCAATTTTTACGACACCGTCTTTCTGGGATCCGCGCATAAGAGGAACAATTGTGAAATCACCCGTCGATATGATTATCGGGACAGTTAGATCAACGGGTTTTCTACCTGCCGACTGGACGTCTATTCCCTCAAAACTGGAAAAACTTGGACAGCACCTCTTTGAGCCACCTAATGTAGCGGGCTGGCCCGGAGGATCTAGATGGATCACGCCTTCCGGGCTTCTGTCGCGACGCGACGCCATGATGCGTTTTTTTAACACTCAGGGAGATGGTGTCCGCTCCATGATAGAGATGTCTGGTTCCGGCGTAATGGGACAAGAAAACAATATCACCGTCCGGTATGGCGGGGAGAATTTTCAGGGTCCCCCAAAATTCCTGGTAAAACTGTATAAAGAAAAAGGCGGCCGGAAGATCGTATGGCGCAGCGATATTCTCACTGCTATTGGCGGTCATGACACAGAATTAAATGGCCGCATTAAAGACGACGCCAGCATCCCCTGGCAAACTATGGTTCTGGATCTAAACTATCGCGGGAAATTCAAGGAAGTGTCAGTGGAGTTCATCAACGACCACTGCTGCGGTCCCGGCGGTTCTCAAGGCGGTGATAGAAATTTCTTCGTCGACTGGGTCGGAATTGGTCAGAAGGTCTATCTGGCTAGCAAAGGTCATCAGAGGTCCGGATGTATGCCTAAAAAAAAATCAAGATCTGGGCGTCTGTATTGCAGGGGTGACGTTCTCATGAACGAGCCAATATCCCTTTCAACTACTGTCAAACTTCCGGAAAGACCAAAAAATCATCTCGTCGTAGAGCGAGTTGCATTGGACTGGCTCAACAAATTTGATCCTGATAAAAACTATCAGGAATTCTCCATTTCCCTTTTGAACCCAAGTTTTAACAATATCAGGCTTCAGGGGATGAAAGCTCAATTTGTTCGCCGCGGGGACGGCGACATTCATCTCACCATTGATAGCCGTCATTGCCATCCCGATTGTTTAGAAGATAACTGGCCGAACAGCGCCCAATTGAAAAAGAATAGGTCAACACGTCTTATAAATATTTCTCTTACCAGCGAATATCGGACAAGACACGAAAAGCATTACCAGGAGCTTACCATTGAGCAAACAGCGTTCGTAAACGCAATCTGGGCATCATTCCCGCAACTTCTGCAGGAAATCAAGAAAGGCCGCCGATGGCGTAGAAACGGTAACAAACGTTATCCTGGTTGGAAGGAAACCATCGATTACATTCTGCGGACACTACCCCAAACGCGTCACGTAAAAAATAGCGTTGAAAAACCTCTTATCGTTCTCCCTACCGCTAGCCGCCAAGGTATGATGATGATGATGGCATCTGCACGGACAGAACCCCCTAACCCCGCAGGAAGACAACCTATAGTTACTTCATCTCAATGGAATATTCTGGCAAACCCGATTCTGAAGTCTTCCAAACCTTCAGAGATACTACTTGCGCTGGCACCTGTCGTTGCATCGCCTGACGAACGGGCAGTCTCGAAGCTGATCAACGACCCAGTGTTCAACCTGAAATAGGGGAATAATCGATGGATAGACGCACCCTTCTGAAAGTCATGCTTAACAGCATTGTTATTCCCGTGGTCCCTTTGAAAATCGCAAAGGCCTATGCAGATAAAGGCCGTCGGTTGATCCTTGTTGAACTTTCAGGTGCGAACGACGGTCTTAACACGGTCGTTCCGATAAGCGATCACCGTTACCGTGAACTTCGCCCGAATATCGGGCTAAAGCCATCGGAGGTTTTTGACATCGGAGACGGAATAGCCCTCCACTCAGCCATAAAAAACCTTGATAAAATTTGGCAGGATGGTGAATTGGCAATCGTTCAGGGCCTTGGCTATCCGGGTGCAAACCGTTCCCATTTTAAGTCAATCGCCCTCTGGGAAACAGGCGGTGACGGCAATGGGAGCCGCCGCACAGGTTGGCTGACTGATGACATCGAGAACATAACCGCTTCAGGTGGGGTAGATGCCCACGGTATCAGTCTTGATGGTGGCATGGGCGTCTTTGCGTCCCCTGGAGGCCTGTGGCTGTCTATGGCATCGGCACAGGAGTTCAGCCGGCTTTCTTCGCAGGTAATAAAAAAGACGGTATCTGAAAATCCGGCTCTTACGATGCTTTTGGATCGCTTCCACACGCTTAATTCCTCTATGGAAAAGATCTCCCGAAAAATTAAAAGCAAATCCCAAATTCATTTCAGGGTTCGTGGGCGTAAGCTGGGCGCACAACTTGGTACGGCAGCACAACTGATCCATGCAGGTATCGATACCCCAGTAATCAAAGTTCAGCTTGACGGGTTCGACACCCATGAAGGACAACCCGGCCGTCATCGACGCCTCCTCCGCGAACTGGGAAGATCTCTTTTCGACTTCCGCAATGGCATAAAACGGATCGGCCAGTGGGACAATACGCTCATCATGACCTATTCAGAGTTCGGCCGCCGTACTGTTGAGAACCATACAGACGGTACCGACCACGGCACGGCTGCTCCACATTTTATAATGGGGGGTGCAGTTAAAGGCGGAATTCTAGGCAAACACCCCGACTTGGGCGACCTCGTCGAAGGAGACATGCAGTTCACTATGGACTATCGCGCGGTATATGAACGTGTACTTTCAGATTGGTTTGGTATTCGAGAGAACAAATTCGCATCATTCAGGAATAAAAATCTCAGCGGCATGATTAAGTTGTAAGTTCTGGGATTATTTTCTGTGAGGCAAAAGACCAATTGATCGCGGAGGTTCGTTTACCTATCCCCTATTGTCGCGTTGGCAGGCCGTCGATTTTTCGTAAACAACCCAGGTAGACCGCAGCGCCGAAATACATATGATACTTCACGGTCTGATCCTTAGTTTCTGTCTGTTTTTAATTGATTGTTTTTCCACATACCAATCAGAACTTTCCCACTAGCATAAGTTAAGGTGCCTCGCCCGTTGAACTTGTCATTCCTGAACTCACCAACGTATTTTGTGCCATCGGTATAGGTTACAGTACCCTGCCCGTTCTTTTTGTTATCCTTTAATTGACCAACATATTTTACCCCATTGGCGTAGGTTACGGTGACTTGTTCATCGAATTTGTCTTCCTTGAAGGCTCCAACATATTTAGAGCCATTGGGAAAGGTATAGACCCCCTGCCCATGCTTCCTGCCATCTTTCCATGCGCCAAGATATTGAGAGCTATCGGCAAAGGTATAAGTTCCTTGTCCATGTTTACTGCCATCTTTCCACGCACCGATGTACTTAGAGCCGTCGGGAGAACTATAGGTGCCTTGTCCGTGTTTTTTGCCATCTTTCCATGCACCAATATATTTGGATCCATCAGCAAACGTATAGCTGCCATGCCCATGTATTTTATTATTCTCGAATTCTCCAATATACATTCGTCCGTCAGCAAACGTATAGATACCTTTCCCGTGCTTAATGCCATCCTTCCATTCACCGGCGTATGTGTCCCCCGTGGCGTAGGTTAGGGTACCTTGTCCGTTGAACTTGTTATTCTTGAGTTCACCTTCGTATTTCCGCCCGTCGGTGAATGTTAAAATGCCGCTTCTGAATGGTTTGTTATCCTTCCATTCGCCAACGTATTCTATCCCATTGGCATAGGTGTAGGTTCCCCGCCCGTATTTACTTCCATTCTTCCATTCACCGGTGTATGTGCCCCCAGTGGTATCGGTCACGGTGCCTAGTCCGTTGAATTTGTCGTTCCTGAATTCACCGACGTATTTGGACCCATCGGTAAATGTATAGCTGCCTTGTCCATGTTTATTACCATCTTCCCATTCACCGACGTATTTGGAACCATCTGTAAATGTATAGGTGCCTTGTCCGTGTTTTTTGCCATCTTTCCATGCACCAATATATTTGGATCCGTCAGCAAACGTATAGATACCTCTCCCGTGCTTAATACCGTCCTTCCATTCACCGGCGTATGTGTCACCAGTGGTGTAGGTTAAGGTGCCCTGTCCGTGCTTCTTGCCATCTTTCCACGCACCGACGTATATGTTTTCGGGAGACCACGTATAGGTTCCCACGCAGTTGTTCCAAGTGCCTTTGTCGTAACTACCTGGACACTCGGGCGCACCCCACCCCTCACGTGAAGGCAATAACACTACAACTAGGCTTAACAGTGCTGGCAGAAATCGTTTCATTTCGTGATGATACAGAAATTCTAAGAGAATTGAAGTCAGTAAATTATAGTATTAGTTCCTCCGTACCAACAGGAATTCCCCACCATCATGCCCAACACCTCGAACATCTGAATATTGAAGGGTCTGATCAGTACGTCGAACCCTTAACCCTAAATAATCATAATGGTTCGGATACTTGATCGCTTACTGTCGCATTGGTAAGCCGCTGTAGCTCAGAAAACGATATTGGGAAAACACAGTGCGGATGACCCGCAGCCGCCCAAACAGTTTCATACCTGTTAAGCATTTCATCCATCAAAACGGTCAAAGTGGAGGGTAAGCCGACTGGTGACACACCGCCGATCGAGTAACCCGTAATTGTTTTGACTTCATCGGCATCGGGACGAATGCATTTACCCTCAATTCCCGACAATCGACTAAGTGCCTTGGTACTACACCTCCTATCTCCAGAAACAAGAGCAGCAACCGGCGTATCGGAAACTTCAGACTTCAGCTTGAAAATGAGTGTTTTCACAATGGCCCCAACCTCCACGCCCAGCGCTTTAGCCGCTTCTTCTGCACTTCTGGCGGTTTCTTCAAATTCGATTACGTCTTCCGTATGACCGGCGGCAGACAATGCGGCAACTACCCTCTGGACTGAAGAATGTTGTATATACTTTCCCATCAAGTTGCCCAATTTTCCGTTTTATTCATTGCTCTTCCCAGTCTCTTGCCTGGTCATACATCACCCAACGTTGACTGGGAAGTAACATCACGCGTGGCGTAAGAAAATAATCAAGGGGCCGCCTCTTACTTAAAACCCGTATTGAGTGCTATGTACTTGGTTAAAATGGCCGCGATAAGGCAAAATATCGATGAAGCTGCAGTATACTTCTAAAAGACAACCCTCCGTTCCAGGAGGTTGAATGTTAAGAAATGTTAGGTTCTAGCAGAAAATTAAATATGGAGGATAATGATAATACTGCATAGTTTAGTTCAAACGATGTCCGTCACTCTGATCAAATAAATGACAGTGTGACGCCTGCAGACTAAACATCAAATGATCTCCTGGAGAGACCCGCAATTCGGGACTTACCTTCGCAACGAGTTCTTCTTCCTCACCAAATTCAAAATATACAAGGCTTGCATCACCGAGTGGCTCAATAATCCTTGCCTGACCTCGGAGAGCGCCGTCGCTGACACTGACGTGTTCGCTCCGAATTCCAAGAACTACCTTGTTGTCTTTTATATTTTGGGTTGATTCCTCTGGCAATGAAATTTCCAAAGATCCCGATTTGAAAATTGGACCCCCGTTACTGGAAGTAAGAACGCCTTCTAAAAAATTCATTGTCGGCATACCGAAGAAACCCGCAACAAATTTACTCATTGGAGTGTCGTAGATATCGAGGGGACTTCCAACCTGTTCAACTTTACCGTCGTTCATAACGACGATACGGTCAGCCATTGTCATAGCTTCCGCTTGATCGTGTGTAACATAAACAAAAGTTGCTTTGAGCCGATCATGCAGGCGTTTGAGCTCGGTCCGCATATCTACACGGAGTTTGGCATCAAGACTTGATAGGGGTTCATCCATGAGAAACACATCGGGATTGTTCACAATCGTTCGAGCCAATGCGACGCGCTGAGACTCGCCTCCCGAACATTGGTTGGGTCTCTTATAAAGTAACGGCAAAATATGCATAGCGTCGGCAGCAGCACGCACGCGTTCTTGCACGTCCTGGTCTTCCATCTTTTGTACCCTAAGACCAAATGCTATATTTTCAAAAACGCTCATGTGAGGGAATAGTGCGAGATCTTGGAAAACCATTCCCAGTCCCCGATCGCCGGGTTCAACATCGTTTACCACACGATCTCCGATCATTATTTCGCCGGTTGTGGGTGTTTCAAGTCCGGAAATCATATTGAGGGTCGTGGTTTTTCCGCAACCGGAAGGACCGACTATGATCAAGAATTCGCCATTTTCAATATCAAGACTAACGCCTTTGACCGCAACGGTGCTACCAAATTCTTTCACTAATTCTCTCAGTTGGATATTTGCCACGACTTCCTCCCCTAGTTGAGGTCTTATTTAGCTATTTTCTTATAGTACCGAAGCTAAATCCCTTAATAAGATGCTTTTGAATGATCATTCCCAAAACAATAACCGGAATGGTAATAACCGTTCCTATCGCTGCCTGGGGTCCATATAGACGACCTTCTGATGCGCTTTGAAATTTATTCAGAAGCACAGGAAGTGTCGTTACATCTGGATGGGTCAACGTTAACGCGAGCAGAAATTCAGCCCAATTAAGAATAAACACAAAAAGAAAAGTGACAACCATTCCCGAGGCAACGAGTGGAAGAACTACCCGCCGAAGAGTATACATTCGGCCTGCTCCCATAATTCGGGCAGCATGTTCCAGAGAATACGGCACCTCTTCGATAAATGTCAGCATCATCCAGATCACAAACGGCAACGTTATCGTGATATAAAGGAGGCTCATTCCGACCCGCGTATCGAATAGACTAATCCGCGTACCGAGAACAGTTTCTGCTGCGAGGGGAACCATGATTGCGTAATACATCAAGAGAGGAATAGCTATTACGATTGGCGGTATCATCCGGATTATCAGGACGCTATGTCGGAACTTGCTCCCGCCGACGTTAAACCGTGAAATTGCATACGCAAGGAATGTTCCCATAAAAAGTGCGATCAATGCAGAAAGGGTGCAGATCAGTACAGAATCCCCCAACGCTCCCCAGATATTAAAAGGCTGTTCAGTCGCCTGACGGGCCACTCCTTCTTTTGTTATATCAAATGTGAAGATTTGTCCGTAATTCTGCAATGTCGGTGAATGCGGCACCCAATTTGGTGGCCAAGTTACCCATTCGCCAGAATCTTTAAAAGAAGTCTGCACCATCCAATAAATCGGGAACATGATGAGGAGGCCCCATAGAATCAATATTGTGTGCCTAACAATTGTTCTTCTACGGGACTTTCGCATGGCCTGCCGTTTAGACTGGATCGGGGATGCCGTATCAGGCGATAAAACCATTAGACTTCCCCACGTTCAACGGCTTCACTTTGCCTGCCTAACATAAAAATCCCCGCAAAGATCAAAACAGAAAATAATATCAACACTAAAATGGATGCAGCAGCTCCATATGCGAACTTGTTAAACTGCCATACCTGCTCCCACAAATAATAGGCAATCGTTTGGGTCGATGTCCCCGGTCCTCCATAAGTCAGAAGTATAATAGGATCAAACATTTTGAGTGCCTCCATCGATCGAATAACTATTGCAATTACGATGGCAGGTTTTAGCAGCGGAAGTTCCACCCACAGAAATACCTGCGCGCGACTAGCTCCCATTATGCGGGCAGCATTGATCAGTTGCGGTGGAAGAGCTGAAAAACCCGACAGAAATATAAGAAACGTCAATGATGTCCATTGCCAAATATCTGCGAGTATAATCGCCCACTGCGCGGCGAAGGGGTTTGATAACCAGCGGATCCGAGGATTGATACCAAGAAGACCTGTCAGTGGCGATAAAAGCTGATTTAGGGGACCACTGTCTAAATAGATCATTGAGAAGTTATAACCGGCGACTACTGGCACAACCATCATAGGAATCAAAAAGATGGTAATATATATCCTCCGGCCTGCAACAATGCGGTGTACTAGCATCGCGAGAATAAATCCAATTATGAGTTCAAAAATAATAGCAAATCCGGCAAAATAGAAAGTTCTTCCAAGTGACAGCCAAAAATTCGGGTCGCTCAAAACGGCTTCGTAATTGCGGAAGCCATCGAGGTAAGCCTGCTCGAAAGGACGGTTTGCACGCCAACGGAGGAAACTTATATAAATCGTCAAAATGAACGGTATTATGAGAACGCAAATGATCATACCCTCGACCATAACAAAGGGTATCCATCTAAAAATGCGTTCCTGAGAAAGCCACGAACTAAAGCGCGCAGTAATTCCGTCTTTTCGGAGGTTAGCCACCGTGGTAACTCTCTCGTTCATTATTTCTGCCAACGCTATTGATTATATGAGAGTAAATTGATGCAACTCAAAGGAGACGGGGTCAGTACACCGACCAACCCCGTTTTCAACCCTCCGGGAAAGTAATTCTACTCCCCCGAAGAGAGCCCAAATACCTCTAAGTTCGTTAGAACTTATCGACGTAGAGGCCGTCGTTCACACCTTTACGCCATACTTTGATCTGGTTATCACGACCAATATCTTCGGTCACTCGGTTCCAGCCCTTTTCAATTTTAGCAGCAGCTTTTTCGGCTGTTAAATTGTTGTTCATTACGTCGGCAAGGTTATTATCGAGGATTTTCATATATTCGTAGTGGCCTTCAATGAAAAGAAGCGATGTCGTATATTTCGCATTTTCCATCGTCGTCTTAAGAAATTCCGGACCAAACTTCTTGAGAATGCCGGGATGGCCAATATTTTGCGTCCGGTAGGGATCCCAAAATCCTTTAGGATGGGCAATCGCCCGACTACCCACTGATGGGCTCGTTAGCCACTGGATGAAATAGTAAGATAGCTCGGGGTTTTTCCCATGCGCGTTGACCATGTAGCCGGTACCCGCTGCTTCCGCAGCTCTTCTAACGGGAGGTCCATCCGGGGCAGTAGTCGCAGGGATGACACAAGGTATCTGCTTACCCTTAACAGTACTCTTGGGATTAGAGTTTGCATAGCCAAAGATTGATGGAAAAGACATCACAGAATACGCCTGACCGCTTCCCCAGAATGGGTAAATCTGCGGTGTTCCCCAACCTTGTATGTCTTCTGGCATATACTTGACTACTGAAGCAAAAGCCTTGATCGCTTTAATACCCTGCTTAGTAGAAATCCTAGGTTTCATATCTTTATCAAAAAGAAGTCCCCCAAAATACGCCGGGAAGTGACGATGAGAGAAGTTCACAGAACGATAAGCCATCGCACCGTATAGAGGTTTTTCAAATTTAATACCCCAACGGGTCTGTCCGGCTTTAGTATGAAAGAATTTCGCCTGCTCTTCCCAATCAGCCATAGTCGCAGGGCAGCCTAAGTCCTTGCCAGTTTTACTCTTAAATGCCGCACGTGCCTTTGGATTTTCAACAATGTCTTTTCTAAGCACGAGCATGATGTGATCACCATCAAGAACCATGCTGTAGAGCTTACCGTTATACCGCTGCTGAGCAAGAAATGCTCCGGGAATACCAGTAAAGTCGGGTTTTCCTTTTGCCGCAAAATCGTCCAAAGGTAGTATCACCTGGGCACCAGCGGCATCCGGTTGGGTGTAGGGGAAGTCATTAAACATGTCAAAAGCACCTGTTTTTGCGACTGCCTCACCCATAATCTTGCTAGGGATATCTGTATAGCCTAGTGGCACAGTGTGAACATCTATGCCAGTCAATCCCTTCCACTCTGCAATGAAGTCGGGTATTGCATTCCGAAATAGGGAATTTAAAAGCATGTTGATTTTTGGATTCTTCATGTTGTTATCTTTAACGAACTGCTTCGCCAGATTAACAGCACGGTCGGCAACAGGATCACTTTCCGCCTGAACTGCAGTGGCGTTTAAAGAGTATCCAAAAACGATAATTGAAATTGATAAGAGTATTTTTTTCATTTAATTTTTCTCCCTGGTTATTGACCTTTTTTATGAATATCTCACCTGTAAAAATACCATTAGTTCTAAGCTAAGCCACCAAAAATTTACAATCAAGCAGAATCCTAAAGCTTGGATTACAGAAACTACAGAACTGTATCTCAAAGAGTGTCAGGTTTGATGGAAGTAAGGCTTGATGGAAGTAAGGCTTGATGGAAGTAAGGCTTGAAGGCGGTTGGGATCTTCTTACCTCACCTATCCGCAGATCAATTACGTCATCAAACAATGCATCCGCTTCGTCCGATACACGGCTGAATTCATAGTTCGAATAAATAAAGGTTGAGGTCGGCCTTCTCTAGAGGGTAGTTGCATCACCCCGGTAACTGCGCTAGCACAACGAAATCCTCCGGAGATAGGGGCGGTCGTTTCATTGTGTAATGATGAAAGATACAGAGTTTCAGTCCGACAGACTTGGTAACCGATCATTAAAATTAACCTCAGGAATTTAGTCGATAGGAGATAAAATGGTTAAGGCAATACGCTTTCACGAGTTTGGGGGACCCGAAGTTCTAAAATTCGAAGATATCAGCGTCGGTGATCCCGCTCCGGAAGAAGTACGGATACGCCACACGGCAATTGGTTTCAACTTCCTCGATGCATTGGTGCGGGCAGGAAAATATCCCGTACTGCCGGAGTTGCCGGCTATTCCAGGAGCTGAGGGAGCGGGCGTCGTCGAGGCTGTCGGCGGAGACGTCAAAAACCTCGCGGTCGGCCAGCGGGTTGTCTACGCAGCTACCATTCCCGGTGCATATACCGAGGCCCGGCTCATTGAGGCACACCACGTCGTTGCACTGCCCGATGCCATTTCCGAGGACGACGCAGCGGCGAGTTTTCTGAAAGGTATGACTGTCGAGTACCTTATCAAACGATGCTACCGGATTTCCGAAGGGGAGACGGCTTTGGTGCATGCCGCGGCGGGGGGTGTCGGCCAGATAATGTGCCAGTGGCTCAATCATCTCGGTGTCGTCGTCATCGGCGCCACAACGTCTGAAGAGAAGAAGGACCTGATCCTCTCTAATGGCGCAGCCTATGCGGTCAATTCGAGCACTGAAAACATCGGAGACGTCGTAAAGGACGTCACCGGTGGTGAAGGTGTCAACGTCGTCTACGATTCAGTTGGCCCCGACGTCTGGTCAACCTCCATCGATACCCTCCGTCCTCGAGGATATTACGTCAATTACGGCAACTCATCGGGGCCTTTGGCACCCATCAATGCAGTCGATCTCAACGTCAAGGGGTCTCTCTTTTTCACGAAGACTTCCATGCGCTTCTATCAACTGACTAGAGAGGAGCTGGAAAATTCCGCGGCGGCTTTGTTCGACGTCATGGAGAGAGGCATTGTACGTCCTGTCATCGGGCAACGTTACGACCTCTCCGATGCCGCACAGGCCCAGATCGACATCATGGAAAAAAGAACGACGGGATCGACAATCCTGGTTCCCTAAGGGGCTGGCGGACTTTCGTTTGCGATCTATGCAAAAAGGAACGAAGAACCAAATGGATTATCTAGGTCCTTATGTCAGGAGTATTTCCGCATAGGGACTGGTCTTACTTGGCAGGTGTTATTAATTCACCGTCACCGATGACCTGTTGGAACATCCCTATGAGGCTTCTGATTTCCTCCGTATATTCAATTCCCACCCAAATCCCGATGCCGATGCCTATGAGAATTTTGATCAAGTCTCAACTCCCTGTATTTTTGGTTCCTCATTGTCCTTTCGGGGTTCACATCGGGTATCGACATACATATCGACAACCGGTAGAGAAAACTTGAACGTCTTCGAAGACTTGAGACATTCCTCCTGGTTTTCCTGAGGGATCCGCATCTCGATTGTCTTGGGGGGGTCTTTCGTATCGTTGGAGACACCAACTGTAATAAGAATAACCAGCATAAACTTCATTCCGTCGGTACCCCTGCGAAGACATCTCCATCATACACCAAATTATCTTATTCAATGAACCAAAAACTCATCCCCTAAAAAAAGCGAAAACAATCGTACCTCTTTAAAAGGTTACGCAAATTATCCTAAAACAATGGGTCCAATTCCAGGTTCACGTGGAACACCCCATGGATTGTTCCTATCTTCCGGTTTGGAAATAAAAAATTCTAGCGTGTAATAATCATCTATGACAAATATATCAGGGGGCGTCCTGCCATGGCACGAGAGAACACAGCGGAAAAGAATTAAAGTATTTAAGATGCTTAAATTTCTGTTCGAATTAAATTCGAATTAAATATGTCGGAAACGCTCACCTAAGGCTGAAACATGTGGCTCTTTACAATACAAATTCCCGCCCCTAACATTCTTGAAATATATGACACAAGGTAAAAAGAATTGCATCGGGGAGATGCATGAAGTTTTATTGGAGTGTGCTGACCATCGACGGTATCCGCGTCTTGTTCGATGGCAAAGCACCTGATAAGCAGATAGATATCCAACTTTTTTCTACCATTACATTTGAAAGGCGGGTGAATAGGTGGCTACTTATAACATATTGATTTTGGGAGCATCTTACGGCTCCCTACTGGGGTCAAAATTGGCGCTTGCAGGGCATAGTGTAAATATGGTGTGCCTGCCAGAGGAAGCTGATCTGATTAACGCTGAGGGTGCTCGGGTACGTCTTCCAATCAGGAGCCTTGGTGAAATTGTTGAAATCAATTCGAAAATAGCACCGGGTAAATTATCAGCGATAACGACGCAGGGCGTTGATCTATCTGAATACGATTTAGTGGCACTGGCTATGCAGGAACCTCAATACCGATCGCCGGGTGTCCGCGAATTGCTGGATGATGTCGCAAAAGCTAACCTTCCATGTATATCTATAATGAATATGCCTCCCCTACCCTACCTAGCACGTATACCCGGGCTTGAAATCACGGCCCTGAATAAATGCTATACTGACCATACCGTATGGGAGAATTTTGATCCGGCATTGGTAACTCTATGTAGTCCTGACCCTCAGGCATTCCGTCCGCCAGATGAAAAGATAAACCTATTACAGGTGGGGTTGCCTACCAACTTTAAAGTGGCAAGATTTGATTCAGATCAACATACAGCGATTCTTCGGCAGCTTGAGTCAGATATAGATGCTATACGATATGATCTTAACGGTGAGCCAATAGAGTTACCGGTAAAACTTAGAGTTCACGGTTCTCTTTTTGTCCCCCTGGCAAAATGGAGTATGCTTTTAACTGGAAATTATAGATGTGTACTTGAACGTGATATGCAGCCCATCAAGGATGCAGTACACAGTGATCTCGATTTATCTCGACGGGTTTACAATTGGGTTTGCGATGTATGTCAATCCATCGGGGCAAGTGAAAAAGATCAGGTCCCGTTTGAAAAATACGCAAAGGCGGCTGAAGGTCTTTTAAAGCCTTCCTCCGGGGCGCGGGCTCTTCTTGCGGGGGCACCTAATATTGAACGGACTGACCTTCTCGTGCAAACAATCGCCGCGATGAAGGGAAAGCAACTGGACGTCGTTGACGAGACGGTGGCTATGGTCAACCGTTGGCTGGAAAAGAACCGGGAGAAATCAGGCCAAAGCTAATGTAGGCCCACTACTTCCATTAGAAATTCGTGGGGGTTTATTTATAGTTTTTAAGTAAGAAATTCGAATTTAGCCAAAAATAAACGTTCTCTGGCTCCCGCGTTTTTGCCCGGATGATCCTATTTCATTGCACTACTTATCAGTGTGTCGCCTACGCGATCCATTTTCATTTGACCTCCCAAAGTGAAGATCAACGTTTTTTAACGTCATTTGTGACTTGATGGATATGCTCCCAAATAAATTTCTTGGATATGGTCGGGTTTACTATCATTTCGCTCGATGGGACTTGGAATAAGCGTTGGATGCGATCCTTGATAAGTTTCTCGCCGTGATCAGGGGGTTGTCTATGAAATAGGAAAAAATGAAAAAATTTGGGCATCGCTAAAAACGTCCTCAATACGCACCCAGAATCGACAGCGGGTATGAATAATTCGTTAAGCGATTAACATAAAAAGCTCATGTTAACTATGCAAAGGATACTATATGGCTACCCATCTCACCCACCAACTAACTTCAATTCTTCTTCACTTTCTGGCATCATCACAGAATGAAACGTCTGCTACCGGTTCCGATGGGTTTTGCACTCCTCTTGTTGTTTTCAACAACGGGGTGGAGTTTGCCTCCCTGCCCGGGGAGTTACGACAAGACCACCTGGACTGATTGTGTTGGGAAAACCATCCTGGAAACGGGAACACCTCCTGATAATATTGGGGACGAATACGAAGGTGAGTTCCAAAACGGAAAACCACACGGAGAAGGAACTCTCAGAGGTATCAAAAACAGTAAATACAAATATCTGGGTCAATGGAAAAACGGCAGATCACACGGAAAAGGCACCTCCACCTATGCCGACGGGTCCAAATACGTTGGTGAATGGATGGACGACACAAAGAACGGACAAGGTACCCTGACATATGCCGATGGGACCAAATACGACGGTGGATACAAGGATGGAAAAAAGCACGGACTAGGCACGGAAACCTATCCAAATGGAGATGAATTCGTTGGTGATTGGAGGGATGATTATTTCCATGGGGAGGGCACCTATACCTATGGTCCTGAAAGTAAATGGGCAGGAGACAAATACGTCGGTGAATTCAAATTTAACGAATACCACGGATACGGCACCCACACCTATGCCAACGGAGACAAATACGTTGGTGAATGGACGCACGACACAAAGAACGGAGAAGGTACCCTCACATACGCCGATGGGTCCAAATACGTCGGTCAATTCAAGAACAACAAGAGGGAGGGGCTAGGCACCTATATCTATCCCAATGGGAACAAATACGTTGGTGACTGGATGGATGGCAATAAGCACGGAGAAGGCACCTACAGAGATCCCGATGGAAACCAATATAGTGGTCAATGGGAGAATGGTTTACCGAATGGTCTCGGCATTCACACTTACAAAGACGGGAAAGTCGAGGAAGGAATATTTGAAAAAGGTAAATTCCTTGATACCAGGAAACTCTCACCCACAGTTACTGCCCGGAAAGCGCTAATAATTAAGGAGGATAGTCCGCCTCCTTGTCCAAAATATGGTTACTGGAACAATTGCATTGGCACCTATGCCTCTGCTGATGGGACCAAATACGTCGGTGAATTCATGGACGGCAAATACCATGGACGAGGTACCGAAACCTCTGCCGATGGAAAAACTAAAGAAGGCTTATGGGAAAACAATAAATTCCTTGATACCAGGAAACCCTCACCCACAGTTACTGCCCGGAAAGCGCTAATAATTAAGGAGGATAGTCCGCCTCCTTGTCCAAAATATGGTTACTGGAACAATTGCATTGGCACCTATGCCTCTGCTGATGGGACCAAATACGTCGGTGAATTCATGGACGGCAAATACCATGGACGAGGTACCGAAACCTCTGCCGATGGAAAAACTAAAGAAGGCTTATGGGAAAACAATAAATTCCTTGATACCAGGAAACCCTCACCCACAGTTACTGCCCGGAAAGCGCCAATAATTTTTACCAAAATAATCCCAGCTAAAGAGAAAATAATCCCAGCTAACGAGACTTCCAGAAAAAAATCAAATAACACGAACCCCGATCCTGTTACCTACAAATCCACATGGAACAACTGCATTGGTTTCATCTGGCACGGCAGCGGGTGCCTCCGGAATCAGGTAAGGTAGATGCATGGCCGTTTGAATGACCTCTCGTCTACCGGGGGAATAAATGGTTGGAAAAATGAAACCTCGTCACGCGAGAAGGCCGCACCCAAACGCCTCAATAGGCGAGAAATCCTGAGGCAGAAACCGAGGAAACCGTGATATGCCCCGCTCCCCTTCACAGGAAACAACCCTCCCTCCCAGACATATCCTCTTCATCGAAGCCTACTGCATGGGAGAGAACGCCACCCAGACGGCCATAGGAGCTGGATACTCCCCTAAGACGGCACACGTTCAGGGAAGCAGAATGTTGAAAAATATTAAGGTTTTATCGGAAATTCAAGACCGCATGCTGAACCACCGGGAGAGGTGCAGCATAACCGTCGATAACCTGACGGCTGAACTCGAAGAGGCGAGGCTCCTCGCAATGAAGGCAAACAGGCCTTCGGTGGCGGTGAGGGCGACTATTGCGAAGGCGGAAGCTTCACAGAATTATTTAGGAACTAGGAATACCCGGCTAACCTGCTGATAAGAAGTATCAGAAGGGCAGGTGTTCCGGGGATCACAATGCCTTCGGGGCATTTTTCGATTGCTAGTGTAGGGTGCTGTTAAATTGCAGTTTTGACTAGGCCTTGAGAAAGAAATAGAAGACTAAATATGAAAATTCTCGTACTAGAGGGTGACGGCATCGGCCCCGACATCGTGGCTGCCGCCGTCGAAGTAGTCAAAGCCGCAGACCGTCGTTTCAACCTCGGCCTCGAACTGGAGGTCGCCGATAGTGGCCTTTCCAGTCTTGAGAAAAACGGCTCCACGCTCCCCGAAGAAACCTGGGGGAAAATACTGGCGGCTGATGGCGTAATCCTCGGGCCCTGCCATACGGCTATCTATCCGGCCCCCGAAGAAGGTGGCATCAACCCCTCGGCGAGGCTCCGAACCGGTCTCGATTTATATGCAAATATTCGCCCTTCAAAAATCCGCCCCGGTGTAGCGGCGCATGTCAAGGAAATGGACCTGATCATTGCCCGCGAAAACACCGAGGGCTTCTATGCCGATCGGAATATGCACCAGGGTTCCGGAGAATTCATGCCGACCGAAGATATGGTACTTGCCATTCGAAAGATAACCCGAAGAGGCTCAGAACAGATTGCCCGCCAGGCCTGCGAATTAGCGACTAAGCGTCGCGGTCTCCTCTCCATCGTACACAAGGCCAACGTCATGAAGGTCTCGGATGGATTTTTTGTCGATATATGTAAGGAAGTTGCAGACGATTATAAATTGGAGGTGGACGAATATCTAGTCGATGCCATGGCGGCACTTCTCGTACGTAAGCCTGACTATTTTGATGTCATCGTAACCACCAATATGTTCGGCGACATCATTTCCGACCTCGCGGCGGAACTATCGGGTGGCCTCGGCCTCGGTCCGTCGGTAAATGCAGGTGACAAATACGCCATGGCTCAGGCGGCGCACGGATCTGCGCCGGATATCGCCGGTCAGAACATCGCAAATCCGACTGCCATGATCTTATCTGCCGGCATGCTGCTCGATACACTCGGGTCTCGCCTCAGTCGTCCCGAATTATTGGAAGCCGCTAAACAAATAGACGAGGCAATCGACGCACAACTGAACGAAAAAAATGGCCGTACGCCAGACCTCGGAGGCCACATCGGTACCGATGCCTTTGGCGCAGGTGTTGCGGAGAAAGTCAGAGGCGGGACTTAAGCATACGTCGCGGACTGGAAACGATTTTCATCGGGCAGCGCAACATTTTACTGATTTAGAATGGATCCGGGGGGCTTCTACCCAGACCTCCTGCACCAGAACTGATACATCGAACTAAAACTATCCTGATAAAGTTTTTCGAAGTCATGCCAGTTATGGAAATTTGTCATATCCGGATCACCGGGAAACATATGCTTATAAGTTTCTCCGATTTCCGGTCTCGATAATTGAAGGCCAATGCACTCCAGTCCGAGGTTCCTTAAGGCGTCGTCAATTTCGGGAAACGTAAATGTATGTTCCTCGACGTGAAACATCAAATCACGGGCACCGCTTATCGAATAAAAATCGTTGTATGACAGGACGTGACGTTTAGCGTCGCCTTCAGGGGTATCCAATATCAAACGACGGGTTTTCCGGATAGCGTCTTCTGTAGGTTGAAGATTTTGAGCGGAAATCCACTGACGGACATCTTCTACGTGTCGCCTGGCATACTCGCTATAGAGACCAATTTTCATGAGACCGTCGGGAGACAACCTCGAGAGGAGAACTTTCCAGCCAGCTATGGGGTCGGCCATATGGTGAAGTACACCCGTACAATTGATCACATCAAATTGACCCTCACCGTCTTTAAGATTGAGGATATCCCCCTGCAGAAACCGTAAATTGGAAATTCCGTATTCATCTGAACGGCGCATGGCGAAGGCTAGGCTCTTACTGCTTAAGTCAATGGCCGTTAATTGACAGGTCGGGTATCTAAGCGCCTCCTGGATGGGTTGTTGCCCGGTCCCGCAACCGGGAATAAGTATGGAGCAACGCTCAAATAGCTTCTCGGGTGCCTTAAAATAGGGAAACAACGACTGAAGCGTCTCTCCGACAGTGCTCGTTTTAATAGGTGATAAAACCGACCACCTCGGAAAGGGGTTCTCTTCGTATTGTTTTTGGACCTTGACGCTGGTTACGTCGGTTACGGAAGTGAGAGCCTCAATGCCACTCAAGAGACCTTCCTCCACCCGCCTATCGAGGATCTGACTTTTAAATAAGGTGCCAATTGGTCCTTCGTTAAGCGTATCGGGTATTTCCTTCATCCAGTCACCCAATGAAATATAGCCTGCCGAAATAGCCAAGGTGACACGATCAGAATTTTGAAGTCCTTGTTTCGTATTAACTTTACCAAGCAACGCATCCCAAATCTTTTTGAGAATGGTTAACTCACCTTCCCCGGCATAATATGCATACTCTGTGAGATAGGCCTGATGAGCCATAGAGACGCAAAATTCCAGGGGAACGACAGTACGTAAATCTTCATCGAATGCCACCACCTCCAGAAGCCATCGACGGATTGCCGTCAAAAACCGTTCGAATTCAGGTCCGGTCAGGACTGCCGATCTAAGAATATCCTGGAGGAGACGATCGCGGTAAACCTCTAAAACCTGATCACGGTTTAACGAACGGACCTCCTTCCCGGAGGGTTGAGGCCCCAGAAATCCGGATATCGATACAATCGGTTCGGAAGAAAAAATCACTCTCGCCGCAATAGGCACGTATCTCTTCAGATCGAATTCAGGAAGCTTAATCGCGGCTTCCAGGTGACGACGGATCTCCCCCAGAAGGTCTGAACTGACGCCCTCCCAGTTGATTGCCTCGAGGGCATTAAAGAGATTCCTCCGCGTCAGTTGGTCGGAGGGATCCGTTGACAGCGCTCCGCAAAAAAGGGTAGCCGCCTCCAGTGAATTACCCTCTTCCTTGGAGATAACCCCGAGGTTACGGAGGCCGTCTATATTCCCGGGATCAATGGTGAGGACAGCTTCGAACGACAATCTGGCTTTCGGAAAGTCACTACAGGCGTAGTGGTTCAGCCCGGCAAGGTAGTGGTGTTTAAGTGTTGCCAGGTTCTTTTCTTCTGCCTCGGATAGATACCTGAGGGACGTATCGTAGTCTTCCCTATCAAAAGATATTTGGGAAAGCAGTAAATAGGCTTCCGAAGCCGTTTCATTATTGTCGAGAAGGGCTAGGCATTTCTCTTGAGCCGCGATGTCGTCACCGCTTTCATAAAGTTTTTGCGCCAGGAGAAGGTCTGTATTCATTAACTACTATTTGAAGAGCCTATTCGATTTCACTACGTTCCCTGAAATAACGGCAGCTGTCGCAACCCTCTGAACCCTCCGGAATTTCATCGCTTCTTAACGTATCCTTACATTGATATATGATGTCGTCCACCCATCCGGTATCCCCGTCGTAGGGAATGAGGGTCGTCCTGAAGAGCATCCTCCCGACCGTCTCGCCACTAGTTTCTTCGCCGTAGAACGCCGTATCCTTGCGGCCGTTGATGTAGAGAAAGTAACCAGTCTCGTGGATGTCGAAGCCGTTTTTCCGGAAAAGCCACTGGTAGACCTCCATCTGCCTTTTATAACCGAACCCCCATCCGCTTTCGATGTCGGGGTCATCCTTCTTACTCGTCGATTTGTAGTCGACGATATGCAGCTCCCCCGTATCGAGGCGCTCCCATACGTCGTCGATGGCGCCGGTAATCTCTTGGTTTGTCGGTTCATGGAGGTAGCGGATGCCGCGGAAGTTATTTCTCCAGTCTTCCATGTCGGGGTGACTGAAGGCGTGAACGTTCAGGTCATGGGTCTCCCAGACGTAGTGTGATTGCCCGCCGCTTTGTCGTACTTCATCGAATTCGTTTTTAAGGATGGCATCCGTGGCAATGGCAAGCGTCAGGGGAATGAGGCGTGGAGGCTTGAGCCCAAGACGTCTCTTGAAATAAAAGCACTTTTGACACTTGAGAAATTCATCGATAGCCGTTCGGCTCAGAATGAAGGGGTCGTCGCGTTCAGGATCAAAGACGGTGTGTTTAGCCATACGTCACTATAAAACACTTATTTCCCTTACAGTAGCTTCATTATTCCTTTTTCCTGTCGAAAACGGAAACCCCTGCAGCGGCATTGGCATATCTCTGTTCGGCAGCAATTGTGCACCACTTCACTGCAATTTTGTCGTTCTGGGGAACACCTTTTCCTCTATCGTATAACGTACCCAGACTGAACTGGGCAAAGGCATTTCCCTGTTCGGCAAGAGGTTTCCATTCCTGCAGAGCAGTTACGTAGTCTCCTCTATTGGAAGCATCAATTCCCTTTTGAAAATCTGTACTCCACCCCTCTGTTGAGGACAACAACAGGAGTGCAAAACCCATCAGAACTGGAAGCAGTCGTTTCATCCTGTGATGATGACATGAAGTGGGGAAGAATTGAAGTTCATCGCGGATCACGCACCACGGCCTAAGGGCCGGGGTACCTGTTTGTTTCGAAGACTCCCACTCCCAGACTTATTGTTACAGCCTTCCCCTATGAAACGTCGGACCACAGCCCAATCTAACTCTCTTATTCTTTTTTAGGCGGTTGAGACCGGGAAAAAATGAGTTCATTGCCCGTTGAGGCGATCGCGTCGAGGGTATAGCCACCGGC
>Ga0209501_10000406_pt1 | contig 52197 bp, 49 predicted proteins | sample ArcticOcean_MG_C_4_FD_187434 | JGI IMG/M metagenome (GOLD analysis project Ga0209501, IMG submission 187434) | Marine microbial communities from western Arctic Ocean - ArcticOcean_MG_CB4_134 (SPAdes) (version 2) | ecosystem: Environmental > Aquatic > Marine > Oceanic | place: Arctic Ocean...
GCAATCAGCGGTTGTGCGCTAGATCATAGGACAGCGTGGGTGCATCTAAGTGAGCGAGACCATCCAGAGTGCTGTCCATGAAAAAGTTCCTCGAAAAACTGTGGTTCATTCCCATCACCGTGCGCCCTGTGGAGGTGACGATACACTCCGACCGTCGGCTGGCGTGCGAGGTGCTCACGGCGTGGGGGACGACAAAGGTAGGCGACAAACCGGCTGCGCGTGTTATGCGTGAGCAGGACAAAGGCCAGCTGATCGAGTTCCACACGCCGATCATGTCGATGCTCGGAGTCAACTACGTTGCCCGGACTCTAGAGCGTGTCGTGGTCACCGAGCCGAAGCACATCTCCTTCGAGGGTGTCGAAGGGATCGTGCCAAGGATGATCTGCCAGTTCCACCTCGACGAATGGGGCGACTGCACCCGTTTCCGCTACGAGACCGAGTTCGCCATTCACGGGTCTGTGTTTGGCTGGATCTTCGGCGTCACCTTCGTGCGCTTGGCGATGCACTCGATGATGAAGAAACACTCCTTGGAGATCAAGGAAACTATAGAAAAGCGGGCCAGCCGAAGTCGCGTATACCCCCAGAAGGACTGCCCCTCTAGTGAGGGAGCCGAGCAGGTAACTGCTACTGTCGCCTAACTGCCTCTATAATGGCGGGCATGACCGAGTTCGTTCTCACATGGCCTCTCGTCTTTGCCGCAGCCTACCTCGTGGGGTCTCTTTCCCCGGCGTATCATCTAAGCCGGATGCTGAGAGGTACCGACCTCCGAGATCACGGCAGCCGTAACGCCGGTGCGCTGAATATGTCCCGCCAGTTCGGGGTGTGGTCCGGACTGGTCGTGTTAGCTTTGGACACGCTCAAAGGCTTCGTCGTCATCCTCGCTGTTCAGCAGACGGATTTCGGCGACACCGGATTGTTCTGGGCGGCGCTCGGAGTGGTCGTCGGCCATAATTGGCCGGCCTATCTCCGGTTCAAAGGTGGTAAGGGCGTGGCGACGGTGTTTGGGGTATCGCTCGCCGTCCTCCCTGTACTCACGGTCCTATCGGTCGTGATCGCTGTCGTGTCCGGCCTGATCACCCGCAACGTTATCTTCGGGATATCCATCGCATTCGTCACACTTAACATCCTGACCATCATCACCGGACAGAGCGCCGCGACGGTAATCACCTGCCTCGTCCTCTCGGGAATTATCATATTGGCACATTTCGGTTTGGCCCACCGCGAAGTGCTCGCATCAATTCGAGCCAAGGGCGTATGGGGTCTTTTTGAGGTGGACTGAGTCGATGTGATGGGTCCGTCGTTGAGCTTGAGCCTAGCTCGAAATCGGCTGGCAAATCGCGGTCATATCCCGTAGCATCTGAGAAATTGAGACTACATCGCGTCTGGCGAAAAATCATGAACCGGAACGCGTTGCTGTGGCAAGAGTCGAGCGCCGACGAGTACGTCGAAGAGATTTCGCAATGTATCACCGGATATCAGAGATTGGAGCAATGTGAAGGAAAAAATCACCCTCAGCGTCGTCGATCAGTCGCCCATGCGAAAAGGGAGTACTGCGACAGAGTCGTTGCGGGAGACGGTGATGCTGGCGCAGGCCACTGAGGAGTACGGCTACGCCCGCTACTGGGTGGCCGAGCATCACAACTCCACTTCGTTCAGCGGCAACTCGCCGGAAATCCTCATCGGGCAGATCGCGGCAAACACGTCGAAAATTCGTGTCGGCAGCGGCGGCGTGATGTTGCCTCACTACTCGGCCCTCAAGGTCGCGGAGCAGTTCCGCACACTTGACGCGTTCTATCCTGGGCGCATCGACCTGGGCATAGGGCGCGCGCCCGGCAGCGATCAGCGCACAGCCCTCGCATTGACCTATCCTCGTCCGCCCGCCGACGTGAACCGCTTCCCGCAGATGGTCTCCGACCTGCTGGCGTTCCTCGGAGACGATCTGAGCGATGACCACCCATTCGCCGGACTCAGGGCACAGGCAGGCCCGCCGCCGACGACCGTACCAGAGGTATGGCTCCTGGGTTCGAGCGACTTCTCCGCGAGGCTGGCGGGACTGCTCGGATTACCCTTTGCGTTCGCCGACTTCTTCGGCACGACGGGCGAATACGGCCCCGCCGTCGCGCACCTGTACCGCGAGCAGTTCAAGCCGTCGAAGTATCTCAGCGAACCGAAGCTGAACGTGACTGTGCAGGCCCTTTGCGCGCCGACGGAGGAGGAGGCCCAGTTTGTTGCCTCCAGCCGCAACTTGAACAAAGCCGGGCAGCACTTGAACCTGGATGAGGGGCTTCTTTCGCCGGAGGAGGCGACTGCATATCGCCTCACCGATATGGCCAAGCAGTACATCGACAGCCTCAAGCCCGCTTACGCCGACGGCACGCCGGAGCAAGTCCGCGACCGTATCGTCCAGATCGCCGCGAACTACGGCACCACAGACGTGGGCATCGTCACCAACTGTTACTACTTCGAGCACCGTGTCCGCTCGTACAGTTTGATCGCGGAGGCGTTTGGAGTGGGTGATAGGTGATAGGGAAAGCCGCTACGGGAGCATCGGACTATGCGGAAAACCACCGTCGTTCTCGCTATAGCTGTATCGATCGTGGCGATGCTCTTTTTCTTGGGCGATCAATCGTGGGCGCAATCGGTGCCGGACGAGCGCTATGGGGTAATCACTCACTATCCACTCGCCGGTAACCCTGAGTACTTTCTGGATGGTCTGGGGGTCACCTGGTATCACGACCGCTCATCTGATGTGTCGGGCGTCCCGCAAGCCTACGGAAAATTGGCTCATATTTTTCAACTAGACCCTGATCCCGCCACTGGAAATCTCATGACTACTGAAGAGATCGCATCTCTAGTTGAGAGCCGACCGGCAGGCTCATATTGGAGCATCGGAAGTGAGCCTAACTGGGGAGGCCGTTCGTTACCTGGCGATTACGCGGTTGCGTACCAGCACTACTACACGAATATCAAGGCTATAGACCCCGAAGCGAAGATCGCAGCGCCCAGCATCCTCAACTGGGACTACACCTGCTCCCAAAGTGGCGATTGTGACTACACGCCGGGCGTGCTTTGGATGAACGAGTTCCTCGGGGCGTATCAGAATATAACTGGCGAGTTACCGCCGGTGGATGTCTGGACTATCGACGTCTACCCCATCGACTTTCGCAACATCCCGAACAATGATCCGAACCGCTTGGTCAACTATGGTGGAGACCAGGTTCTGCACTCTACGGTCGCGACGAGCCAAATCGAGAAGTTTCGAGCGTTCCTCGACGCAAACGGATATGCCGATACGCCGATGTGGATTACGAATATCACGGCCCACGTCGGCTTCAATGGGTGGATATTCGATACGTCCCTGCCAGGCACCCCGATTGTCCCTTCGCCGTTCGCCACATTTTACTGGGACTTCATGAGCGACTATATCCACTCGGTGCTCGATTGGTTGGAGTTGCGCGCCGACTCAAAACGCATAGAGCGATGGTTCTTTTCGATCACCTGGACGGACATTTTCACTCCCATCGACGGCTACATGGGGATCACCTTCTTCGATGGGCCGGAGGACGGCGCGGCCCTCAACTGCCTGGGGGAGACATACCGCGCACGGGCGCTCGGAGAACCCCGTGTCTCATGCGACCGCGAGGGAAATACCGTCGTGGAGCCTGGGCCGCCGTCGGTGCCGGTGGCGCAATGGTGGGGATTGGCAGCGATCGCCGTTGCGCTGGCAGTTATGTCAGCGCAGCACCTCCAGCGACGGAGGTTACCGACTTAGTTGTTCTTGCAGCGGTACCTCGGTCGGCACGCTGACCTGGTAGATAACAAACAGCACCGCTAGTAGAGCGACGAGCGCGAGGGCTACCCACAGCCAGCGCCGCGACCTGCTGGACTCGCCGGAATGCCCGTGCTGCGCTGCCCGCTCAAGATCCTCCAACTGGCTTTCGTAGCGTTGGACGCCTTATTGTATGCGTTGATTCGCGTCGGGGTGGAATGCCAAGCTGGCCCTCCTTTGACTGTCTTACGGCGCGACGGGATCTTTGGGTGACAGACGGCCTTCTTCCAGCGCGTGTGCAGCATCGACCACGAGGTCCGTCGCGTAGTCGATATCCATCTCGCTGGTGTTGAGAACCATGTGGTAGAGCTCAGGTGCGTCGGGATCGTCGAGATCGAAGTAGCGCTTGTAATAGTAGGCCCTGGCTTCGTCGCGGGCAGTGATCGTTTTCTCGGCCTCAGCGCGTTCCAGTCGGTCGACCTCCATCACTCGGGCGACGCGGTCTTCCCAGTCCGCGACAGTGCCGACGCGAAGTGCAGTGGGCACGTCTTTGAGGAGGACAGCGCCCCCACGGCCGACGACGACCACATTGCCCGCCTCAGCGAGGTTGTGGATCACATGGGACAGGGCGTCGTGGTACTTTTCGTCTTCGAGTTCGTGGCCCCTTGTAATCGTTGGCTGCGGCAACTCCTCGAACTCCTCAGTCAAGAGCGAGACGGTGCTCGGCCCGAAGTACGGGTCGCCCGCCGCACCTGTGACGGCAGCGCGTTCGAGTACGCGCTGCAACATGCCCGTGAAGCGCTCGCCACGGCTCGGAGGGCGCTGTTCGCGTTCGTCGAGGGCCGCGACGGTTGCGCCGACTTGGCGCGCCGCATTAGTCAAAATTAGCCTATCCACGTAGTCCGCGCCAAGGCGCTGGGCGATGCCCGGCCCCAAACGCCGCGCGCCGCCGCCGGTAAGTCCGCTGAGCGTTACAATCGACATGGGTCACCTCCCGAAACGGAGAAATCCATCGTCCAATACGGCAATTATGATATCAGAAACGGGAGTTGCATCACGTTCTGGGAAATGGACAGGAGATGGGACACAAGTGGTGGAGGGAACTATCGCTCAATGACTCAAGAGCCGCATCGCCAAGGCGGTCGTTGAGAACGTGACCAAAGGAGGGGGGTAAGAAAAGTGTCACATTTTGTAACATTCTGTCTCATTCTTACAGGACAGTCTAGGAAGCGCTGCTCATTGAACGATTATAGCACAATTGTTCTTTGAAATGCAGGTGCGTAGCGTGCATCGAGAAGGGAGTTGGCTCTTTACACGTAACCTGACACCTAGAGCCTGACGTCTAGAACCTCAACCGCCGCACCCTCTTCCGCACGCCGATCATCGCCAGGCCGACGATGAATGCCACGCCGGTCAGGTCAAGGGCGCCTGCGCCGTGGAGGGGCGCGAAACAGCCTGAGCCTGGGGCCGGGGTGAAACCTTGCTCGTCGTCGCTATCAGATGGCGCTGGCTGAGGCGTCGGCGACGGGTCGTTCTCAGGTGCGGTTGCCGCGAGAGTGACTGGGGTCGGCGAAGGCGGCGGTGTCGGTGTCGCCGTGGGCTCGGCCTCCTGATTGCCCACGGTCTGACCCCCCGCCTGAGGCGTCAGGCTAAATAGCCCGAGGGCTTTTTGCGGCACCGGGGTTGGTTTGGATGTCTCGGTCGATGGTGGGACGTACTCGATTGCGCGGATGGCCTCGCGCCACATATTTGTGACCGCGATCCGGTCTCCTCCATACGCGTTTGTAAACCCCTCATCGAGGGTGTCGCCGCGCTTGAGATACGATAGAAATTCGGTCATCTGCTCGGTCCCGAAGGTGCGCACAAGCCAGCGAACGATGCTGCGGGCTTGGCCGTAGAAGATGATGATGTCTTCGCCCTTGCTGGGCTGCCCGCGCATGAACATGATCGGCAGGACCCTGTCGGTGTTTACGGCGAACTCGAGCGCGAGGTCGTAGGTGACGGTCTGGTGCAAATTCCCGAACTCAGCGAGGCCCTCGTTCAGCCAGGAGGGCATATTCTGTGCTGTCGGGTTGAAGGTTGCACGGTGAACGATGATGTGCGTGATCTCGTGAGAGGTGGTCCCGAGTGCGTCACGTCCGCCCGCCTCGACCATGACCACACCCTCCTGCGAGTGGGCTTGGCCGTCGACGATGACTCCATGCCCGATAGCACCGAACCTCGGCGGATAGGCGTCGACCAGTTCGGAGGCGTTGTTGTACATGGTGACCCGGATCGGGTCTTCGTGCACCGCCCCGTAGATAGGGCTGATAAGTTCCACGGTTCGCACAGCGGTATCGAGTACGTCCGTGGCGCGCTTCTCGACCGGGCCGTGATACATTACCGTCACGAAGCCATCTGTTACCTCTTTCCATTCATAACGAACGTCAATGTAGATAAACTGCTGCCGCTCGGTTTCGAGCCGGTTGCCCTCCGAGTCGTCGATCTCGAAGTTGAACGTGATGATCGTCCCTGGCGGGATGTAATTCGCGGTCGAATTCGTTCGCCAGAGAAGCTCCGCTTTAACGTTCTTGCGGGGAGTGAGTTCGAGTGATCGGCCTCGATTGCCGATGACAAGGCCGCCCTCGTCGCCCATGTATTCGTATGCGCCTCTAGTACGTTGGCCGATCCTCATGCGAATGGCGATCTCGGTGATATCGTTCTCGCCTTGAGCCTCAACCTTGACCCGGAAGGCGTCTGGGAACTCGCTCACGATGCTGGACGACACCAGCTCGATTGGCACCGAGGCCGTCTCCTGGGCTTTAACCGGCTGAGCCGACGTCACGAGCATCGCTCCGGCCAGCGCAAGCAGTCCTAGTGCTGGGCCGAGTTTACGGGCAAGGTCAACGGTCATTGTTTTTGCATCCTTCTGGACCCCTTTCTCAGGGAGAGGGTAGGCGTCAGAGTCAACGGAGAGGTCAAAGCGATTATTATGGCTATGATTCACTAAACGTTGTAGTCGGTTTCAGGTTACTGGGAGAGTCAGTCTCCGCAGGGGTCGTGCCCCCGTGCCGACCCTAACTTCATCGAGCCAACGGTGTCATCTGGTCGGAGTAGTCGACGATCTGCTCTCCACCAGCCTCGACTTCGCCGGTGGCTCGCAACACCTGTTTCAAGAACAGTTCCTCGGTCATCGCACCGGTGAACTGGACGCGCCCGTTAACAACCGTCTTTGGTACGCCGCGGATGCTATAGAGGCTTGGCAAATCTGGGAAGCTACCAACTTCTATTACGTCGGTTGTCACTTTCGGAGATTCCCGCGCCATCGCGTAGGCGAGACTCGCCGTTTCGCCGCAATACTGACTATCGCGGGTTACGAACACCTGGATGTGGGCATCTTCCTTGAGCCTTCGAAGACGTCGCCTGGTATCCAGCTTGAGCGGAGATTTGTTGGTAGACGCCCCAATGAGGGCTGACACCAAGACGCCCAGCAGCCGATCGGAAGGTGTCCCAAAGTACCGCATTCTGCTCGCGTTGTTTCGTCCAACAGTGAAAGCAGGGATGCGGGCAACACCGTCCTGTTGTGCATCGGCCAGGTTGGCGTAGTAATCGATAGTCTCAAGGGTGACCTTCTGCGAGAGCCCACTCACCTCTGCGAGTAGGTCTTGTACGGGACGGCAAGCCGTACATTCACGACCGGGAATGATAATGCCGCCGCTCGATCCGGTGTACATCTTGATTGTGACGTTGCGGCTGACCTCGGCGTCGAGGTAGTTTCGGACGGCTTGGAGTTCGTCGAGTCGAAGGACGGGCATTCGGGGTTCGCTTGCTGAAGGTACGCGTCATTGTATCAGGGAAGACCCGCGACGCAATCTATCTTTCGGCGGCTTTGCTTACCTGTATGATTCGCTGTCCGGTTGTGAAGACCGTCAGCACCGCGATTACGCCCAGGACGATCAGGATCGCTGGCTCCCACCATTGGCCAACGATGATGCCGACCCCCAACGACACGACACGCTCTGGCCTTTGCATGATACCGCCCTTGCACTCGATGCCGAGTCCCTCGGCGCGGGCGCGGACATAGCTGACCATAATCGAGCCAGTGATCGAAACATAAACGAGGACCGCGCCGAGCGTCGAGCCTTTGTCGAGGTAGAACGCCAGCAGGCCAAACAGGACAACTGCCTCGGAGATGCGGTCCATGACCGAGTCGAATAGAGCGCCGAACTTCGTCACCCTGTCGGTCAAGCGGGCGACGGCTCCGTCGAACATATCGAAAACGCCTGCAAACAGCACGACCGCGCCGCCCGCCGCGAGCATTCCGCTCGCGATAAAGGCAGCAGCGATTCCCGCGATCAAGACGCCGATGATCGTCAGACCGTTGGGTGAGAAGCCAAGTTTGACAAGCACGCCCGCGATGGCGTCGAGAACGGGAGTGAGGAGACCGCGGGCTCGGTGCATGGGTTAGGGACGTAAAACGTAAAACGTAAAACGTAAGAGACGAGAGGCGGACGGGTCGCGTTCCAAGCAAGACATTACGTTTTTCGTTTTACGTTTTCTCTTTGACACGTGTCACGCTAAAACAACGGGGTTCTCTTGGCGGGATGTGGGGCCTCGGTCGCGCGCTCGATACTCGCCATATAGTAGTCCATTACCCGTCGAGCTACGCGCTCCCAGCGGAACTCTTCGGCGCGCCGCAGTCCGTTTGCCGTGAGGCGCTTTTTGAGGTCGTGGTCTTTGAGGACTCTCGCTATCGAGTCTGCGAGCGCCCCGATGTCCTTGGGTGGAAACATGAGCGCCTCTACCTCGTCTCGCACGACGGTGGCGTAGCCGGGGATATCGCTGGCCACGACTGGCAGTCCTGCGGCCATGGCCTCGACGAGGACGATGCCAAAGCTTTCGCCTCCCGTCGCAGGTGAGCAGTATAGATCGGCGGTCTTGAAGTACCGTGCCTTGTCCTCGTCCGATACGGCACCCACGAATTCCACGTCCTTGAGGCTCCGCTCTGCGATGATCCGTTGACATTCGGGGTTTGGGTTGCCCGGCCCGACTACGATAAGCCGCAGGTTGGGCCAGTCCCACTTGAGCTTGCTATACGCCAGCAGCAGGTATTTCAGACCCTTGCGCTTGTCTGAACGTCCGAGAAAGAGGAGATTAATCATGCCGTTTTGGAGATGCGAAAAGGGGGTGACTTGGTTCTTGTACTGATCGATCTGCACGCCGTTGGGGATCAACTCGTAGTCGGCCTTGAATATCCCGCTAATATACTGCTTCGCTGGCTGAGACACCGCGATCTGGCCGTGCAGCCTTTTGAAGTATGGCTGGGCGATGCGGGAACCGCCCGCTTTGTAGAGCCGCGACCCTGGGAACGAGTGGAATGTCGCGATGTTTACGGCGTTCGATTGGCTTAGCATTCCGACACACACATAGCTTGCGAACGGCTCGTGCATGTGGATCACGTCGAACTGCTGCTCGTCCAGCATCCGCTTGATCTTGGGGCGGAGCCATATCGATATGGAGATGCGTCCAGTCGATCCCCTGCTCGGTAACGGGAAGGGCCGTCCCATCGGAATAAAACCCTCGTCCGTGACTTTGCTAGGGTCGGAGCAGGGAGCGACGATACGAACGTCGTGACCCCAGGCACGGAACTGGTGAGCTAGCTCGCGGATGTGGGTTTGCACTCCCCCTCGGGAAGCGAAATCGTATGCGCAGGCGATGGCGATCTTCAGAGGACGGCCCCGCCCGCTTGGCGCGACGCTGTCAGCGAAAGACGTTTTCGTTATGGCAGAAGTTTCGTTCATCCGCACCTGGTGTGAATCCTCAACCTGGCCCTCTCCTCGAGCGAGAAGGGGGAAACGGAGGTGAATCTCAGCGCTAGTCTCGCCCGGCGGTAAAGTCTTCGACCTTCTCGCGCGTCACGTCGTCGTGGTATTGGACTGGCGGTGACTTTATCAAGTAGGCCTTCGGGCCGAGAGTCGACCGGCCGTTGCCCCGATCATTTGCGATCTTAGCACATTGGACAGCTTCGATGACAACACCGCCGACCATCACAACGGTTACCGGAGGTTACGACCAGGAGATAGCCACTTCTTGACCAAATGTCTGCCCAGTGCCTCTAAATCCTCGGAATCTAAAGCCCTGCTGTAGAAGATAACTTCAGCGATATCTCCGTCCCAATACAGCGAAGGAGACGGCGAGGAACCGATGTGAAGGTCAATCGTGTTTGCTATGCTGCCAAGCCGCGAAGCGTCAACCGATGCTTTTCGGACACCGGGCTGCCAGACGAACGCCTCGCCATCCCTATCCACCTCGAATAGCATAACGCTAATTTGTTGAACCCCAGAGTGGCGGGCACTCACTGATGTGCGCCCGTCACCGTCACCGAGGCGGAACGTTTGACCAGAATCGCCGCCATCAGTGCCGTAACCTGGCTGTTCGTCATTCATCGCTCCTTTCGACATGAGTCTCAAGTTAGTCTTCGAGTTGTCATTGCGAACAAATACCAGCGCAATAGTGAAATCCGACCTATCGAACCGGATGTCCGAGTGGTCTTGAACTCGGAGAAAGTCATCGACGCCGTCGAACGAAACCATTGGTATACCCCGCGAGGTGCGGAACGTGGGTCTCAGGGCTAATTCTGGCTGAAATGCGTCATGGCCTTTTCCAGTACTGTCCGCCCATTTCTCTACCAGATCGCCGTCCTGGAGCCCGACAAGTTGCTGAGCGTCGAGCCACAGGTTGAGTTCAGGAAGCTCTTCGGGTGCGGTAGTCTCCGACCAAGGTGGCAAATATCCAGATACCACCAGGTGGTCGACCTTTGAACTTGCACGGTCAACCCATACCCCATTGGCCAATCGAATATATGCGTTTGTCGATTCTTCCAAGAACACCGGAGAGTCGCCCCACTCGTCTGCAATGAGATCGGGCCTTTTGTTCACTATGCCGTATCCATAGTTCCATTTGTTGTGACCTGGCCTAAACTCTGTGACTTGAGGCTGCTTCGCGATAATGGGATCGCTCTTTCCGAGCAAATCCACGGCGGTCCGATGAGAGTAGTACGACATCTGACCAGCGGCGTGGACGGCGATCACGGCGTCTGGCTCGGTTGATACTTGAATCAACACTCCTCTCTCTGCGCGCCATACGTCGTCAGCAAGCATTGGAATTTCACCCGAACGCCAGTCACGCAACCGGCCGACGCTATCGTTGAGGGACAGTGTTACGACGACAACCATGATGGAGACGTATGAAGCCTTCACCACGACACCGAGAGAACTTTGACTTTTCAAGATGGGCTTGATGATCCCGTAAACCGCGACTGCCATAGCGATGAAAAGGTATGGCGCACCAAGCGTTATGTACCGATTTGAACCGCCAACCTGGGCCTCTGCATAGTCTCCTCCGACGTAAACGGAGTAAGTGGCCGCAATGGCGACCATACCGATTAGAAACAGCACTCGGCGGTTGAATAGGCTGGGAGTCAATATGGCTCCCGTGACGATGAGAAGCACAGGTAGCCACAAATCTGGCACTGCGTTCTCGATGAAAACGTTCACTCCAACGCTCAACCGCTCACCGACGGTGACCCCGGTCATTTTCAGGAAAGCGGTGTTGGGGATTAGCTCGCCGAAATAGCTGAGCCTGAACAGTTCCAGGAGGACCATGGTGACGCCAGCAGTGACGACGATCGCATAAGTCTCAAATCGACCACGCCTCTTGAACGAATGAATAGCAATGTATGCGATAAAAAGGAGCACGGAGATGAGAGCCTCTGGCCGGGTTAACAACATCGCCGCGATCACTGAGCTCAGAAGTATCGTGTCTCGTTTCGTCGGCGACTCCGCTAGCTTGAAGGTGAGCAGGGTGCCCGCTGATGTCAGAAGAGCGAGAAGCCCTATCTCCATGCCCCTTAGACTCCAGAACAATAGCGGGAAGTAGAAGGCTGTCACGCCCACAGCCACTATGGAAACGAAGGGCGAATTATTCACAACCCGGTCTGCAATTTTCTTGATGAAGTAGAGGTTAACCAATAGAGTCGCTGCGCTCGTCAACATAATGACGAGCGATATTTTGGACTCTGGGAACGGGAACAAATGGACGACGCTCATGTACAAGGTCCAGGACAGGTTTGTGAACCCCTCGACTGGCTCTTCCCCAATATTCCACACAAGCCCGTGGCCCGCAGCCAGATGCATTGCGTAGCGCATGCTAATCATGGCGTCGTCAACCAACGTGAAGTACGTTTCGTGACCTACTTCAAACCTGGTTGAGTAGATCAACAAGGCGTAGACGAGGGCCGCGATTGAAGCAATGAGCACAAACGACGCCCTCACGTATTTCGCACTGATATCCAAAGTCGAGCCTTTACTAATGACCGTATCGTCTACACGCACTGTACCACGTGGTGCGAGTCTAAGACGCAGCAACAATACTACCTGCCGAAGGCAACCGTAAAGGTTGGGTCATGGGAAACATAAGTGGAGTATTGTGACAGTTGGGAGCTGCGTTAGTGACTACGACACGGAAATAGCTGCCGTCGCGTAGAATAGCCACGGGAGCTAGCCCATGCCCCTCGGACTGCCCAGCAAAAGCGTCGTGATCGAGCCGTACGACCCTGAATGGCCCCGGCTGTTCGAGGAGGAACGGCGGCGCATTGTTGCGGCCACTGGGCACATCGTCGCCGGCGTGCACCATGTCGGCAGCACGTCGATACCCGGAATGTCAGCAAAGCCGGTGCTCGATATCGCGGTACTGCTGCACGACTTCGACGACGGTGAACGGTGCATCGAGCCACTAGAGGAGATCGGATACGAGCATCGGGGTTTCTCAGAGGACATCCCTGGCGACCGATTTTTCCGCACGGGGAACCCGCGTACTTCTCAACTCCACGTGTATGCGGTCAACAGTCCCGTCTGGCGTGAACACTTCCATTTCCGTGACTATCTGATCGCGCACCCGGAGGACGCGAAGGAGTACGCGGACCTCAAGCTGGCCCTTGCGGAAAGGTACCCGATGGACCGGCCATCATACACGGCGGGGAAAGCCTCTTTCGTCCAGGGCGTCCTGGAGAAGGCCGCGACGGAGTTGCATGCACAGGACGACAGCTTATGAACCTGGACGGCATCGACTGTATCGTCTTCGACTTCGGGGGCACGCCGTCGTCGGACCCATACTTCAAGACGCTTGGCCCCGAAGGACTGCGACTCGCGAACGAGCTATTTACTGGACAGCACGACCCAGATATCGTATCGGACTGGATGGTGGGCAAGCTGTCGTCAGAGGGTGTCGCGGCTCATATGGCCGAGATACTCACCGTTGAGCCGAGCGAAATCCTCGCGGCGTTGCGAGATGGGTGCATCGACCTTGAATTCAACCAGACGGTCTGGGATTTTGCGGTAGAGCAGCACGACCTCGGACGAAAGACTGCGCTCGTAACCGGCAACTTCGACATCTTCACCGACGTGATCGTACTGGCCCACAATCTCAGTGGGCTATTCGACGCAATTGTGAACTCATCGGACTACGGTACGTACGACAAACGCATATTGTGGCCCATCGCCTTTGAGATGTTGGACAGTGATTTCGGATATGGCGACAGCCTGTTGATCGAAGATACGATTGAGCAAGTGCAGATTTTCCGAGCGAACGGTGGACAGGCCCACCAATATGTCGGCGACGAGGATTTTTGTAAATGGCTCACATCGGACTGAACATCGAGACGGTCGACGCGCTCTACTCTTTTCTACTGGAAGATTGGACGTTTGTGGATTGCACGCTCGACGGCGGGAGCTTCGCCGGGCTGCAGATTGAGCGTCTCGACATACAAAATTGCTCGATGCAAGACGCTGACTTCTCGGGCATGATGTGCGACGAGCTTCGGATATCGGGATCCGGCCTTCAGGGAGCCGACTTTCAGGGAGCCGACATTAAGGAGTCGCGAATTACGGACTCGAACTGCTCTTCGGCCAGGTTCCGCAACGCCAAGCTCAACCTGTCTCGACTGACGGGTTGTGACTTCTCGCTATGCAACTTCGACGGCGCGAACCTGTTCGGAACCGATTTGTCGAATTCGAGGTTCCGGGCAGTCAATTTCGGGGCGACGAAAATGGACGGCGTGACGGTCGATCACGCCAGCTTTGTAATGGCGTCTATCGGCCACAAGAATTTTCGCAAGTCGAAACTCGTCGGCGTCGACTTTTCCGAGACAGACCTGACTGGCTGCGACTTCACCGATGCGGTGTTCGAGGACTGCCGCATCGAGAACGCCGTCGTCAGCGCGGAGACGGTATTCGCCGGAGCCGACCTTCGCGGCGCACGGTTATCGAACATGCGCCTGGACGTGACCCGCGCGAAGGGGGCTGTTATCTCGCCATCGCAGGCAGAAGGGTTTTTGTATGATAGGCTCGGTGTGATTGTTGAGGAGGGGGCGTAAGACGCAAACTCAAGACCACAGAGAGAATGGAGACTACCGAGGCTAGCTAGGGCCCTTTTCGGTCTCTGTGCTCTCTGCGCTCTCTGTGGTCAATATCGGGATAGTTGCCAGCCAGTATCGCGCGAGACTACGCCGCTGCCGCTTCCACCAACCCTTCCTCTAGGCGCTCAAGCGCCGTGTCGATTTCCGACTCGGAGACGGTAAGCGGCGGCATGATGCGGATGAGTTGTGGGCGCGTGAAGTTGAGAAGGAGACCACGGGCGTTGCAGGCCGTCAGCGTTGCGGCGGCCATCTCGCGGTCGAATTCCACGGCGTTCAGCAGGCCCATGCCGCGCACGTCGATTATGAAATCGTGCCTGTCCTTGATCGCGTCCAGGCCCGTCCGAAGATATTCGCCCATCTTCCCAGCGTGGGCAGGGATGTCGTTGTCGATGATGTACTTCGTCGAGGCGTAGGCTGCGGCGGTCGTGAGGACGTTGCCGCCGAAGGTCGAGCCGTGGTCACCGGGCACGAGCGCGATAGCGTGGTCCTTGAGCATGAACGCGCCGATAGGCACGCCCCCGCCGAGACCCTTCGCCAATGTCATTACATCGGGCTCGACGCCGAACGCCTCGTAGCCGAACAGGGTGCCGAGGCGACCGAAGCCGGTCTGCACCTCGTCGAAGATGAGCTGCAGGCCGTTGTCGTCGCACCACTGCCGAACGCCTTGCAGATACTCCTTCGTCGGGATGTTAACGCCGCCCTCGCCCTGTACCGGCTCGATCATCACGGCTGCCGTCCTGTTCGTCGTGGCCGACTTGATCGCGTCAAGATCGCCGTACTCGACGTGTACGAATCCCTGCGGCACCGGGGAGAAGTCGTCGATGGGCTTGTCGCCAGCGGCCATCGTATTGAGTGTCCTGCCATGAAAGGCGTGGGCGACGGTGATAATTTCCGACGCACCGTTGCGGTTTTGGCGGCCCCACTTGCGGGCGTTCTTGATGGCACCCTCGTTAGCCTCCGCGCCGCTGTTGCCAAAGAAGACCTTGTCGAGGCAACTGTTCTCGACGAGCAGTTCCGCAAGCTGTAGCTGGGGGACGGTGTAGAACTGGTTCGATGTTTGGATGAGCGTCTTGGCCTGCTCCGCGATAGCCTCGGACATGACGGGGTTTGAATGCCCGATATTCGTCACTGCCCAGCCGGAGGTGAAGTCGAGGTACTCTTTTCCCTCGTCGTCCCAAACTTTCGTGCCCTCCCCGCGCACGAGGACGATTGGCTGGCGGTTGACGACGTGCAGGTAGTATTTGCTTTCGATTGCCTTCCAGTCGGTCATGTTACTGCTCTCCCTGAGTAAGTTCGTTTAGCGCATCTTCGAGGGCCTGGATGCTATCCTTGAGACCCTGAATGGCATTGTCGATCTGTTCGACCGCCGTTTGCGACGGGTCCGACGGAGTGGTCGGCTCGCCTGTATCAGGCCGTCCCGGCGGCGGTCGGGTGCCGGCGAGCAACGCCGTCACTGCCTCCTCGACCGAATCTCTCATCACCACCCTGTCAGCCGTTGCCAAGATCACTTGCTTGAGCTCCGGGAATTGGATTCCTTCGGCCTGAAGGTAGACTGGCTCGGCGTACAGCAGGCTGGATTGATCGCCAGACACCATCGGAAGCACAAGCAGGTTGCCCCGGATACATTCGGATCCTTCCTGGCAGCGAAGCGTGAACCACTCAGATATGTCCGGGTCGTTGTCGATCCTTGCCTCGATCTGCACCGGACTGTCGACCTGACGTTCCTTCGGGAATTCGAAGGCCACAAGCTCGCCCAGGTTTGGCGCGTCGTTCCGGGCCGCAAGCCAACCGGCCATGATGGGCGGGTCGTTGCGTGTGTAGGGGATGAGCAGGATGAACTCCCCTTCGACCTCACCAGGGAGCTTCATGATCGCGTAGTACGGCTCGACAGCCTGTATCTGCGAGGCTCCTTGCCCAAACTTCTCGGTCGGAATGTCCCAAATGTCTTCCAGGTTGTAGAAGTCCCGCGAGTCGAGCATGTGGTATCGCAAATACTTGTCGGACTGGGCGGCGAAGAGATCGATCGGGTATCTGGTGTGGACCTTCAGCGACTCCGGCATTTCCGCCATCGGAGTGAACAGTTTCGGGAACATCGCTTCGAAGGCCAGGATGATCGGGTCGTCCGGGTCTGAGACGTAGAACGTCGGTGTACCGTTATAGGCGTCGATCGCGACTTTTACGCTGTTTCGTATGTAGTTATACCCGACCGACGAGCCAGCCTGGTCTCGAACGGGGTCGGAATATGGGTAGTGGTCCGTGATCGTATAGGCGTCTTGAATCCAGAACAGACCGCCCTCAGCCGCCACGATATATGGATCTTCGTCGAGGCGCAGGAAGGGCGCAATGGTCGAGACGCGCTGGGCTATCTGCCGACGGTACTGAATCTTGCTGTCGCCGTTGATCTCGCCGGTAATCAGCACATTCAGGTCGCCGAACTGCCACGCATAAGCCAGTTGGTTCAAGAACGACCCGATGGGCACACCGCCGTCGCCATCGTAGCGGTTGTTACGAATGTCCGCGCCCTGGGCCTGGTAGTCCAACTCCTCGGTGTTGGAATCGACTATGATGAAGTCTTTTGTGAATTCCCCATAGTAGATTCTCGGATTGTTGATAACGGTCTCGGGTTCTGCTGTCTGTCCGTCTGACTGCACGGCTATTATCCCATCCGAGGGGATGTCCTTTGCGAAAAACTCGGGCCTTCCCTCGGAAGTGAACTCGGTCACGGGGCTCATGGCGATGCCGAAACCATGCGTGAAACGTAAGCGGCGGTTGACCCATGTCTGGGCGTCGACGTTTAGCTCATCCGGGTTAACCTCACGCGCCGAGACCATGACCTGGCGGTACTTGCCGTCCACGGTGTAACGGTCGACATCGGCCTCGTTGAAATCATAGTAGGGCCGTATCTGCTGAATCTGTTTGTAGACGTCCGAGACGGGACCGTGGTCCCACAGACGGATATTGGCGATGGTCTCGGCGTTGTCGAACAGCACCTCCGCTGAGAGGTTCGGATCCACGGCGTATGGCTGAGTCACCACGCCGTCGAGGTCAAAGGCCTTTCTCGTGAGATCGATATTTCGAGCGATGTACTGCTCTTCGCGAGTGAACTCGTTGGGGTTGACCGTGAAGCGTTGCACCGCGTTGGGCCAGGCGACGCTGAGGAAGATCGACATGACTACCCACAACGCGACCGCCCCGATCATGACTCTCAAACCGCGCTGGTAGGCATTGACGAACATCAATATGCCAGCGACAGTCGCCACGATGGTCATAATGAGCAGTGCGGGCATACGGGCATGTATGTCGGCATACCCGGCACCGTACGCTGCCCCACTGTCCGAAAGCACCAGTGCCCAGCGACCTAGCCAGTGTCCTCCGGCCAGGGTCAGCATAAGCACGGCCGCAATGACCGATAGGTGAACCTTGAAACCGTCGGTGAACAGGAACCCAACGCCCCGCAGATTGAAGTTGACGAAATAGACGAGCAAGGTCACTACAAGAACGGTGATCGTCGTTGCCAGCATCCAACTCTGAACCGTATTCAACAGCGGCAGGGTGAAGACATAAAAGCCCACGTCTTTGCCAAAGACGGGCTCGATCACGCCGAAAGACACAGAGTTCTCGAACTTGAGGAATAGATCCCACTTCGACGCCAGGATTGCTCCAAAGATGATCGATACGATAGCGACGATAGCGACGCTGCCCCACTTAATCAGCGATCTGAGAAAATCACGAGTCTGCGGTGGTAGATTCAGATCGTCAGGGCCTCGCGCCAGACGATTGGCGACGTACACGCTCAGGCCGCCCAGCAGTGCAACGAGACCGCCGCCAATGAAAAAGAGGACGAGCCGCGTTAAGAACATTGTGCGGAACACGCTCTGGTAACCGACCGAATCGAACCACAGCAGGTCGGTGTAGATCGAGCGCGCGAAGTTGAGTGCCGCATAGATCACGATGATCCCGATGATGACGGAACCCCACTTGACGCGGTTCCGCAGCTCCGGCGTGATGAAGTTACCGAGATCGAACGGTACGTTGGACTGGGTTGGAAATTCGTATGCCATTTATTCCTTTTTCTTCCGTCTAATCCTCTGCCGACTTCTTGTCCTCTCGCTTATACGGGGGAGAGTTAGAGAGGGGGTAACAGTGCTTGTGTTCTAGGATACCGCGTGTGCCGGAATCACCGCTATCCTAACCTACCCCCCGTCAAAGGGGGGAGGGATACGTCACCCCACTCGGGTTCCTAGCGTCTCACCTTCGACAATACTTCGAAGCGCGTGGGGCTTTCGGCCGTCGATGATGTGCGTCATACGTCCCTGCCCGACATTTTGCAAGCAGGCACCGATCTTCGGTATCATTCCTCCGGCTATGACGTTGGAACTCATCAGCGACTTGGCCTGGCGTTCTGTGATTCTAGGAATGAGACGCCGCGACGAGTCGAGGACGCCCTCGACATCGGTCATGAACACCAGCTTCTTTACACCGAGCGTCGCCGCAATCTCGCCCGCGGCAGTGTCGGCATTCACGTTCAAAAGCGTTGTGCCATCACCACCGAGCCGGACCGCCACAGGCGCGATGACGGGCATGAATCCAGCATCAACCACAGCTTGAATGGGCTCCGGGTTCACTTGTGTGACCTTGCCGACATATCCGAGCTCTGGGTCGAGGATCTCGCCCTGGAGAATGCCTCCATCGACGCCAGACATGCCGACAGTCTTGCCACCTAGAGAGAGGATCGCGGATACAAGTTGCTTGTTTATCAAGCCGGTCAGTACTGCGACGACAATGTCGAGGCTGGCCTCGTCGGTCACTCGCAGCCCCTTCACGAAGCGCGCGCGGACACCCTGCTTCTCCATCCAGTCGGTAATAACCTTGCCACCGCCGTGTATGACAATGGGCTGGATACCCTCGCGCTGGAGGGCAATAAGGTCTTCGAGGGTCGTGTCATGACTCCCGAGAGTGCTGCCGCCTATTTTGACTACGATCGCCCCATTTTTTGAGGGCTCCAGTTGGCCGACGGGCTCGGGCGAAGGGATGGGCTCGCTCTCGAAAAATTCTGGCCGGGATAGCATGTCGCTTGGGTAATAGTGCCGTGGCTGGGATTTTCACTCGACAGCGCTACGAGTGAAGATACCACACGCGGCACATCTTTGTCCCATTTAGCGCAGTAACCGTTCCGCCAAGAACGGCCCATTATCTGACACATCAGCCCACATACTCTGACAAAACCTCCCCTGCTCGATGCTGACTGGCCAATCGTCCGAGACGTGCCCGTCCTCCAGACTCCAACACCGGCTGAGCACACGGTCGACAAGTCCACAGGCTGCAATCGTTCGTCCGGAATAGCCTAATTCCGAACTGAATATGCGAATGCGCTCCCGCATGACGTCCTGCCAGCCTTCGCTCGGAAGCCGGTTATGTAAAAATCGTCCAACTTCCAAGCACTTTGGGCCCACGGCACCCTTGGGATCGATTACTGTCCACCCTGATTGATCGTCGAGCAAAATGTTTTCGTGATGCAGGTCTCCGTGCAGGACGACGAGGTCATCCCGCTGTCCCGTGATCTCTCTGAATGCCTGCTCCGCCGCATCGATGAGATCACGCGGCATTAGCTCGCCAGGGTCCCACTCTATCCTGGTGAGCCGGAATGCACGCTCGACCCACGCGGAGAACGGGGGCACACTGTGCTGTGCTGGGACGGGTACGTGAAGGTTTTGGATCACTGACGCTGCTATTGCGGTCTCTCGGCTGTCGTCGCCAAGCTCCCAGAGCATAGTGCCGGGCTGCAAGCGGCGCATCAGAATTGCGCCGAGATCGCGGTCCGCGTCGATCAGAGGTACGGTACCTCGTTCAGCGTAGATGCTCAGGGCTTCCATCTCAGTGAATAATTCCGGGTGAGGTACGCCGACCTTGAGGGCAACGGGCTCGCCATCGGGCGTCGCAGCAAACTCGATATAGTTGATGCTCATGAAGGGGGCCATTACGGTGTCGTGTAAATCCCACTTAGCCCGGCATCGCTCCAGAAGATTAGGAAGATCAGCAAGCCATGCCTCACCTTCGTCGCCGAAGAATCGAGAGACTTTTTCCACGAGTGCTGACGGGAAGTTCATAAGACTTTGATGGAGAGCAGGGCCGCCTACCTGACAGCGTGCACACAAGGCATAGCGACTTGCGCATACCAATGTTGAGAGGCCGTCATCGGCAACGAACAAACAGCGAAGTTGCGAGGTCCCACCGGACGTGGAGGGCGATCAGGTATTCTCAGCCAAGTACGGTAAAGTCTTCGCCCTTGCCTCGATCACGAGCGCGGGTGTACCAGTCACCCTCCTCGTCGTCACTGTCGTCTTCTTCGACGTACCCGAGCTCGCGCGCCAGATCGGGCTTGCCAAGTGTCTGAGACGTCCTGGCGAAGAACGCCACACGGTTCGACTCGGTCGGCGCTACTTTGATCGTAGCCCACACAGAGAAGACCAAGGCCGAAATGATGCCTGCGGATATGCCGACCGTTAGGCCACCAAGAACCGCCGGAGAAGTCGATATGTCGTCGATGCCAAAGGCGACTTGCAACAACATGCCGATGGCAAGTCCCACCAACATCAATATCATGCCCAGCACGGTCGAAGAGATCACAAACATAAAGATGAAGTGAATTAGGTAGTTTCCCGTATCTCGCAAGAATAGTGTCACTGTCATGCCTCCCCGTGCTCGTGTCCTACAGCCGCCGACACGTCAAGCTATTTCTTCATATAACGTTCAACGACCGCCGCCGGTTTCCTAACAATCGGCAAGTAAGGCCTGCCGTGATCCCAAGTCATACCGATTGGTAAAGGATATCAGGCGAAATAGACGCTACGTACTATATGCCGAATTCTCGATCACATACCCTTCTGTGAGGTCGCAGCCCCAAGCCGTCGCTGAGGCATCGCCTGCGCCGATGCGTACTTTAAAACGTACCTCGTCCGCGCTCATCGAGCTTACGACAGCGTCCTTCAAGTATGAGATGCCCATACCCTCGTGAACGATGTGAATCTCGTTGATAAAGATGTCGACGTTCGACTCCTCGAAATCGATGCCGCTCTTGCCAAGTGCCATCATGATGCGGCCCCAGTTGGGATCGCGCCCATAGACCATCGCCTTGACGAGGAGTGATGAAACGATCTCGCGGGCACCGATTCGGGCGTCTTGTAGTGTTCGCGCACCTTCCACGGTTGTCTCGATAAGGTGCTGTGCGCCCTCGCCGTCACGGGCCAACTCTTTGGCTAACTCAATGCAGACATAGGTCAGGGCTTCTTGGAAGTCTTGACCCGCAGGCGTACCGCTTTGAATCTCGTCGCCTCCGGCTTTCCCGTTCGCCAAGACCAAGACGGTGTCGTTGGTGCTCTGGTCGCCGTCCACGTCAATCATGTTGAACGATGTATCGACCGCATCCTTGAGGGCTTGCTGAAGGAAAGACTGCTCGACTGGGGCATCGGTCGTGATGAAGGAGAGCATAGTCGCCATGTTGGGGTGGATCATGCCCGAGCCCTTCGCGCAGCCGCCGATGACAATCTCGCGGCCCGCGATCTGAGCCGAGATGGCGGTCTCCTTGGCATGAGTATCGGTAGTCATGATGGACCGAGCGAATGCGTTGCCCCCGTCCTCGCTTAGCCGAACATTGCCTATGTTCTGACGTACCAGAGCCATGGGCATCTCGACGCCAATCAAGCCGGTGCTGCCAATGAAAACCTGTTCTGCATCGACGCCGACATGAGCTGCCGCTAGCGCCGTCATCTCCTCGGCGTCGACGAGCCCCTGATTGCCGACGGCGCAGTTGGCACATCCGCTGTTGGCGACGATAGCACGGGCGGTGCCGTTTGCGGCCCGCCGCTTGCTGAGTGTTACCGACGGCGAGACGACCTTGTTCGAGGTAAACGTCCCTGCGACGTTGGCAGGAGAGTCGGAGAGGACGATGCCCAGATCAAGGACATCTTCTCCAGCCGACTTGATGCCAGCGTAGGTTCCACCGGCGGTAAACCCCTTGGCAGAAGCAACGCCGCCACGGTGAATTAGTTGTATGACTGCTCCCATTGATTACACCCTCTATTCAAGCGCTCTGCCGCTTCGTACTGGGCTTTCGGCGAGTATAGCAGGTTCGGAAGTTTATATTACAGTAAAGCCCATTGTATACAGATCGTCACGACACCGGCTGCCGAGCGTGGTCCAGTACCGCACGATTCACCAGGTTCTCCGGCATCTGGCCGTTGAAGACGCGGATAACCTCGCCCGCCGCGCGCTCCTCTAGCTCAAGGGTTGCTTCTTGAGAGAAGAAAGCCGTATGCGGCGTAACGATCACGTTATCGAGTTGAACGATTTGGTGGTCGAGCGGCGGCGCGATATCCACCAGCACGTCAAGGCCAGCGCCCGCGATCTTGCCCGTCGTGAGGGCGTCGTGCAGGGCGTCCTCGTCGATCAGGCCGCCGCGCGCGCAGTTGATAAGGAACGCGTCGTCGCGCATCATGGCGAACTGTTCGGTGCTCATCATGTTCGCGGTCTGCGGAATCAGAGGCGAATGCAGCGTCACGAAATGCGATTGTTGTAATAGCTCGTCGGTCTCGGCCTTCTGGACGCCCACTGCCGCCATATCCTCGGCGCTGACGAAGGGGTCGCTGGCGAGCACGTCCATGCCGAACGCCTTCGCCTTCTCCGCAGCCGCGCGCCCGATGCGCCCGAAGCCCACGACGCCAAAAGTCTTGTCTCGCAGCCGCATGATGCGGAAGCCAAGACCCGCGTTGCCCCAGCCGTTGCGCTTCGTGTCGTCGTTGTGCATGACAATGCGCCGGTTCCAGCCCAGCATCATGCCAATGACATGGTCGGACACCTCGTCGACGCAGTAGTCGGGGACGTACGTGACGACGATGCCGAGCTCTGTGGCGGTATCGACAGCGATGTTGTCCACGCCCACCCCGTAGCGGCTGATGACGACGCACTTCTCCGCGGCCCGCACAACGTTCTCGGTCACCTTCGCGAAGCAGGTCATGATGCCGTCGACGTCCCGTGCCAACTCGATCAACGTGTCTTCGTCGCCGTTGGGCGCAACGATCAACTCCGCGCCTCCGGCCTCGATGACCGCGCGCTCCGGGTCGGTCGTCGGCCAAACATAGTCCGTTACAAGCACTTTCTTGGTCATGTGATACCCCCGTCGTGGACTTTTCAGTGATGCCGTTAGCTTATCGCAATGGAGTCGAGATTTCTAACCGCGTCTGATACCGTTGGCCCACCCCTGAATTCGAGGAGTTTCTTAAATCATGAGCAAGTCGCACGAGGTCATGTTCTTCACCGATGGTCGGCACACCAACACCTACATGTACGAGCCGCCGATGGATATACGCAAATACCTCGAACCGATTGACGAAGTAGCCGATCTCGGCATCGACACCCTGGTCTACGGCGTGGGCGATGGCAGCGTGCTGCATTACGCGACTGAGGCGGGCGAGCGCTGGGGTCAGAACATCGACCTGGTCGATACCGCTATCTGGTATCGGGCGGGTATGAACCTCATGTCGGCCATCGAGCGCGGCATCGATCCGCTGGACATTATCTGCGCTCGCGCTCAAGACCTCGGATTCGAGTTCATTCCCAGCTTTCTGGTGCCTATCGGCCACACTCCGAGGCAGCGCCGCACCAACGCCCGCACTGGCAATTTCGTGCAAGATCACCCTGAGTTCCAGGTCGGCCCTGAAGACCACCCCGATGCCGAGCACGACAGGCCGGAGCGGATGTCCTTTGTCCACCCGGAGGTGCGAGAGAACCGGATGGCCATCATCCGGGAGCTTGTACGAAAATATCCAACCGATGGCGTGGACGTGAATATTCACAGCGGTATTTTGCCATTGATCGCACGCCGGGACGTACCAGAACACACGCAGACGATCACCGACTGGATTGCAGAATGCCGAGCCGTCTGCGACGAGGCCGCGAAGGAGCAAGGCCGAGCCAAACGCCTGATCGTTCGTGTCGCGGCTACGATGCCTGGACTCAAAGCAATGGGAATGGATGTCGAGGCGTGGATCAAGGACGGGCTTGTAGATACGGTTATCGCCGTTCCGGTCGCTGGCGGCTTCGAGAGCGAGACCGACCTGCTCCGAGACTTTGTCGAGGCAACCGAGGGCACCGACGTGAAAGTCGTTGCAGGCATCAACTCCCAAGGGCCGGAAAACACTCGTGAGGTCGCCACCGCCGCCGCGACCAATGCCTACACCGCTGGTGCCAACGGCGTCTTCTTCTCGACGTATTACCCCAGTCCAGCGCGGTATCCCTATGACGACGCATCGCTCAGTCGCCTGCGGTTCATTGGGCGTCCGGAGATTCTCGCCCACAAGGACAAGAGTTTTCGTATAGGCCCGACTCCAGAGCGAAATCCAGGTGCCGTCTACGGCGAGACCGGCCAGTTGCCTGCCTATCCGGAGCCGGGCAAGACCGGGCCAGAAATCACCATTGATGTTTCCGACGACCTAGCCCCAAAGGAAGCAGTCGGCGAGCTGTGGCAGTGCGAACTGCGAGTAATGCTCCAGAACATGGTGCACCACGACAAGGTCAGGCTGTACTGGAACGGCGAAGAGGTGCCCGAAGCGTCGATGCGCCTAGCCGACTGGACATACCAGATCCGTCCGCGACCCGACCATGCCGTCCTCGGCTACCGGCTGCACGTCGACCTCAGGGGAGACAGGCTGCCGAAGCAGGGCACAAATACCATGCGCATCGACATTCTCGAAAAGGACGAGCACTTGATATTCCCTATATCCGTGGCCGAGGTGGAGATTTCCGTCGAGTACCTGCCGCACCGCAACGGCATCCGCGATGACGAGCGCTGGCCGGGGTATGAGGGATAGTCTCGGAAGTTACTCCCACTTCAGTACAAGTTTGGTGTGATGCTTTGGGACGACCATTTCTCGCCCCGTCGGAGCGTAGCTGGTATCCATCGGGTACACCTTGACATGGAGGCTCTGGCCGGTTGGTCTTCCGGCGGCGTCCCAGTCAGCGATACGCTGAAGCAGTCTGTTCGATGCACTCGCGTCCCCGTAGCTGCGGACGTACAACTCGAAAGGAAGGGCCTGGTCGGGGTCTCGGTGAAACAGCGCGAGACCGTTTTGTGCCGCGAGTCCCTCCGTCCAGTAGAACCGTTTGTCGGCATTCAAGTCTTCTTGAAAGCGTGGGACTAATCCACCGTTGGGCGAACCGTCGCCTTCGCCGAGTTGACAAATAGTCGGCTCGGTGGCTGCAATCCAGAAGCGAAGACTGTAAAGTTCTCTCATCGTGACCTGGACACCGCTTCGGTGGTCGATGGAGGGGCCGGCCAACAGCTCGTACAGGGCGTCGGGCTCGGTCGCAAGCTCATCGGCGGTCAGATAGATATTTTGGCTTGGGCCAATCAGAAGCTCTTGTATCGGACCCCGAAACGCCCCTCGGAGAGTAATGAATCCGCTTCCCATAGGTGTAGCGGATTCACTCACAAGGTGACCGATTTTGTTTTCGAGTGCGACGATGACCTGACGACCCGCGCGGATGGCAAGCGGAGCTACGATTCGCCCACCCGGTTTCAGTTGCTCGACCCAAGCTGGTAATAGCTCCCAAGCGCTCGTTGTAACGATGATGCGATCGTACGGCGCGTAGTCGGAGTATCCGTACCCACCGTCGGCGCAGAACGCCTTCACCTGGTCGTACTCGGCGTTCGACAGATGATCGCACGCGTCCTCGACCAGGTCGTCGTCGATATCCAGCGTCACCACCAGCCCGTCCTCGCCGACGATGTGTGCAATGAGAGCGGCGTTGTAGCCTGTGGCGGTGCCGATTTCGAGAACGCGGTCGCCGGATCCGACGTTGAGGTGTTCCAACATGTACGCCATGGCCGACGGCCCGGTCGAAGTGCTCAGCGTTATGCCACCCGATGCTTTGATCTCAAAGCCCTGATCCTTGTACACGCTTTCAATGGGAAACTGCGGCAAGAAAACGTGTCGTGGCACGGCTCTGAACGCGGCTTCGACATGATGGTCGTTGATCTGACCACTGGCGACAAGGTCGTCCACGAGGGCATCGCGTAACGTCGTTGCTTCGTCCGGCGATTGTGACAAGGCCAGCCATCTAGTTGATCGGTTTCCCGACCGATGATACCGTTCTGAGCAGAAATCAACCAGGAGCAGCAACATGAGCGAGGAATTCACGACATACGGGACTGATGAAGAACGCAACCAGTTTATCGTTCACTACGAGGACATCCCACAGGAGGAGTTGGCACCGGGCGCGTGGAGTCACCTCGTGGCGGGGGAAAAAGCCGTGGTGAGCTTCCTGACGATTCCGGCGGGGACCTATTTTCCGTTGCACCAACACGCCGCTGAGCAGATCATGATCGTGCTCGAAGGCTTCATCGATCAGATCATCGACGGCAAATTGTACCGTGTGAACAAGGGAGACGTCATCGTGATGCCCGGAAACATTCCGCACGGCGGCTACGTCCGTGACCAGGACTGCAAGATTATCGATATCTTTGCGCCCGCACGCGAGGATCTTGTCGCACGGGCCGCTACCGCCCGCGCGAAGATGAACTCATAACGACCTGTTAGTGCGAGCAGTAAGATGAGCATCCCGCCATACGATGTTGTGATTCGCGACGGTCAGGTTATCGACGGCTTGGGGACGGAACCCGTGTCGGGGGACATTGGCGTTCGGGGTGATCGAATCGAAGCTGTGGGCGACTTGAGTGGCTACGACGCCAAGTGCACCATCGATGCCAGCGGACAATACGTCATTCCTGGCTTCATAGACATGCACACGCATGCAGAACGAGGGTTGCCGTACCCGGAGCTTGCGGCCAGTGTTCACCACCTGACACAGGGAGTCACGACTGTTCTATGTGGTGCCGACGGCTACGGCGCGTGGCCGATCTATAGCGATATCGGCGCTCTGTCCGAGAAGCTGATGGCACAGGGCATCGGCACCAACGCTGCGCTGATGGTCGGTCTGGGACAGGTGCGCCGCCAGGTTATGGGTCTTGCCGACCGATTGCCGACCGGTAGCGAAGTCGAGGCGATGAAAGAACGTCTCCGGCTGGCAATGGAAGGCGGCGCCGTCGGGATATCGTCGGGCCTGGTCTTCGCTCCCGACCGCTACGTCGATACCGATGGGATTATCGACATCGCCCGCGAAGTCGCGCCGTACGGCGGCATTTATCACACTCACATTCGAGACGAAGCAGACGGACTGCTGGAAGCAGTGCAGGAGGCAATCGACATCTGCGAAGGCTCGGGTGTCACGACTGTCATCACACACTTCAAAGCCGTGTATCGGCGAAACTGGGGCAAGCTTCGAGAGGCAACCGACGTGATCGCTCAAGCCAGGCGGCGCGGTGTGAAAATCTACGCGGACCAGTTTCCCTTCGTTGAAGGTGGGCCTATGCCACTGATCCCACCAGACACCTGGCTTGGGGCCAGTGGTGTTGTCGAAGAACGGGTAAAGCGCATATCGTCGATTCTCGAATCCCTGCCGATGGACAAGTTGCTGCACCTGTATCTTGAGATGAAGACGGGCGGTCAATTCGACGTAGGCGAAAGGGAATTCTTGGGGACGAATGCACCTTTGCTGCGGCAGATGATCGCCGGAGGGATCGGCTATAGTGTTCCGCCGGTTGGGACGGCCCTCCACCATTTCTCCTCATGGCTCGGGACTCATCAGGGGCCCGGCAATCCCGACGAGCGTGCCAGGTTTGCAGCCAGATTGTCAGACTCCGATGACGGAATGCGGATACGGGCAGAGGTTGAGCGCCATATCGCGAACTTGGGCGGTCACGACAAAATATCGATAACTGGAGTCTCTGATAGCAACCTGAATATGAAAACTCTTGGGCAAGCCGCAGAGATACTTGGTCAGACTGAGGTCGAGACGGCGATAACCCTCGCGCTGCGAGGTGCCGAGGCGTTCGTGATCCTTCACTCAGAGGAGGATGTCGAGTACGCCATGCAGCAGGACTTTGTTGCAACTGGAAGCGATGGCGACTATCCGTACTTTGGCGAGGGCAAGGGCAAGCTTGGCGGGCCTCAGGCGGTTCGTGCCTACTCGACCTTTGCGACCAAGCTCCGCAAATATGCGACGGAGCGCAATACGATTACATTGGCGCACGCTGTACGAGCCGGCACCTCGCTGCCCGCATCAATTCTTGGATGGGAGGATAGGGGAGTCATACGCGAGGGTGCTGTCGCCGACATCGCGGTTTTTGATCCGAAATCGATTCGGCCGCGCTCGAATCTGAGCGACCCACACCAGTACAGCGAGGGCGTGAACTTCGTCGTCGTGAATGGCAAACTCGCGTTGGACAATGGACAGCCGACCGGAGTTCTGGCGGGGAGTGTGGTCGGACGAAGTGGTTAGCCGAAGACTTCGTCGACCTTTACCTGCAAGCCATCGACGCTGTCTGAGGTAATCGTCTCGCCGCGGCTCAGTTTACGTTCGTCTGCAAAGCCTGTTGGCCCCGGCTGTGAAAACACGGTAACGACCTCAGCCTGCACGTCGACCAGCCAGACCTCTGGGATCATGGACTGCGCGTAGCGAGGCACCTTTTCGTAGCGGTCGTAAGCCAGAGAAGAATCGGCGACCTCGATGATGAGCCTTATGTCGGATGGTCTTGGATGCGCCTCGGCATAGAAGTCCGGCCTCGCAGCCGCGACAGTCAGGTCTGGCTCCGGCTCCGTGTACTCGTTCAGGTCGACCGGGTCTTGAACACCAACTATGTGATCATCTCCTATTCGATTCATCAACAATCGATTGAGTCGTTTGACTGAAGCTGCATGTCGCGATCCGATTGGCGCCATGGTTATTACCTCACCGTCGATGAGTTCGACCCGGTTTTCTTTCTTGAGAATGCCGGTCTCAATCATCCGTCCATAATCCGAGACGGTGAACTTCCAGAGTCGTTTCTCGACAACAGGTTTGGTAGCTGTAGTCATTCCAGCCTCCTTCCCATGATCATAGCAAACGTTACGAATAGTTGCCTAAATCGTCACGTCCAGGGCATCGGCAACGGTGTTGATGTCCTTGTCTCCGCGACCGCTCAGGCCGACCAGAATGATCGCGTCCTTTGGCAGCGTCGGCGCAAGTTTCGCAACGTGTGCGATAGCGTGGGATGGCTCCAGTGCGGGGATGATGCCCTCGGTGTGGCAGAGCAATTGGAATCCCTCTAGCGCCTCGGAGTCGGTCACACTAGCGTACTGGGCACGCTCGATATCCTTGAGGTAACTGTGCTCGGGGCCGACGCCGGGGTAGTCGAGACCGGCTGAGATGCTGTGTGTCTCGATGACCTGTCCATCATCGTCCTGCAACAGATACGACTTGCTGCCGTGCAGCACACCGACCTCGCCTGCGACTAGGGTTGATGCATGGCGCCCGGTCTCGACACCGTCTCCACCGGCCTCGACGCCCACCAACTGTACGGATTCGTCACCGACGAAATCATGGAACAAGCCAATTGCGTTACTCCCCCCACCCACGCATGCGATAGCGTAGTCGGGTAGCCTACTAGCCGCATCGAGGATCTGGGCTCGGGCCTCCTGGCCGATGACCGACTGAAAATCCCGCACCATCATTGGGTACGGGTGCGGACCAACCGCGCTGCCGATGAGGTAGTGGGTTGTATCGACGTTGGTTACCCAGTCGCGGATGCACTCGTTGATGGCGTCCTTGAGGGTCTTGCTTCCCGACGTGACCGGACGCACCTCCGCGCCAAGCAGCTTCATGCGAAAGACGTTCGGCGACTGGCGGCGGATGTCCTCCTCGCCCATGTAGACGATGCACTCCTGGTTGAACATAGCGCACACCGTTGCGGTGGCGACGCCGTGCTGCCCCGCTCCGGTCTCGGCGATAATACGCTGCTTGCCCATTCGCGCGGTAAGTAGGCCTTGGCCGAGCGCGTTGTTGATCTTGTGCGCGCCAGTGTGAGCCAGGTCCTCGCGCTTGAGGTATATCTGTGCTCCGCCGAGCTCGTTGCTCAGATTGCTAGCGTGGTATAGCGGCGTCGGACGACCGACGTACAGCTTCGAGAGACGCTGTAACTCGGCCTGAAAGGACTCGTCCTCCGTGGCGGCGAGGTACGCCTCCTCAAGCTCGGCTAGGGCCTGCATGAGGGTCTCCGGCACAAACTTACCGCCGTAAGGTCCGAAGTGGCCTGTGGTGTCGGGCAGTGGTTGTCGGGTAGTGGTAGTCATGGATCATCCCCTGCGGAATCGAAGGTATTCCCAATTATACAGACCCGTGGATGCGGTCACAGGGATTCTCTTGACCCTAATCGCGATCTCAACCTAGAATGGAAGCGACCGACCCCAAGGGAGTCTATACAAAAATGCCGTTGTACGAATACACATGCGAGACGTGCTTGAATACTTTCGAAAAGCTACGTTCATTCGATGCGATTGACGATCCGGCACCTTGTCCGGATTGCGGCTCGAATTCCAAGCGGCAGCTTTCGGTCTTCATGTCGTTCTCGACCGACGCAATCGGTCAAACGACAGCGGTGGCGGGGGGTGGAGGCGGGTGTTGCGGCGGTGGCGGCGCAGGCTGCGCCTGCTCAATGTCGGCGTGAAATAATTCTGGCAGATTCACACGAAACCGCGAAATACGCAAGAGGCCCAACAATGAACAGCTAAGGGCCTCTTTTTCGTCGACTCCGGTATATGGTTGCGGGTTAGAAATTCGTGGACGACGGGCCAGCAGTGTTACTGATCCAAGTTGCAAAGATCGCCCCTGCCGCCACGAGAATGAGCACTGCCGCCATAATCAGGCCAACTACACCAGTAACGGCAAATATCTTCACAATGAACGTGATGATTGGGCCAATCACCGGGACAGGCTTTATGACCTCGTAGCCGTTTTCGATGGGTACGACGATGAAGTCGAGGGGTTCGAGCATCTTACGAATCTTGCCCCGCCCACTAAAGTCATGCTCTTTCTTCGCAGACTTCTCTAACGGTTTGTACTCAAACATATTGAACCTCGCATGAATCTGTATTCGGAGTCCCGAACCGCTCAGGTGTACATCGACACGGCAGACGTTGCTGTCGATTCACAACTATACTGTAGCGTCATTTTACCAGCTAGACAATAGCCGTTGACGACCTGTGTCTGATCCACTCGACCGCTTACGGAACCAACGTAGGACGAACAACCGTCACCTAAAAATCGTCGATGACCTGGAACTCGTATGGAGGTTTGTTCCCGAAGAAGTCAGTGAACTGATATAGCACCCCGGCGCCGATCAGGCCGATCAAGAGCATCGCTACGAGTATAATGCCCTCGATTTCGAGTACCCGCCACGACCACGCTCTGAATCGCCGAGGCCAGGTCTTGATGCGAGGCCTGCCCGGTCTGGGTAGCCGCAGCCGTGGCGCTTTCATGATCTTCGACACCATCTTTTGGTTCTCCAAACAATCTCGATAAAGTTTATTCCACTACAAATCCTACGTGCGCGTCAACTCAAGGGTATCGGACTCAGTCCTCTTCGGCGATTACCTCTTCGAGTGCGTTGACGAGGCCGTCGATGTGCTCGTTCGTCATGGGCGACGATAGCATTATTGTCATCGGAGTCGATCCGAGCGAGTAACCTTTGAGATGGGTACCCAAGCTGATGCGCCCGAGCAGTTCGTCATCGTGATTGGTGAAACTTCGGTAGTCACGAACTGGCTTGTCGGTAAAGAAAGGGTTGACCACTGACCCTGCGGCCAGTACTTGGTTAGGAATCCCGGCGTCGTTGAACACGCGCTTCATGCCCGACTGTGTGCGCACTGCGAGGGATTCGAGATGATCGTAGACCTCATCGGTCAGAGCGCGCAAGGTCGCTAGTCCGGCTGCCAAGGTGAAATTGTTGCCGGAAAAGGTGCCGCTTTGAGATATCCCCGATGGTGCACCCGTGTTGTCCAGCATGTCCATCAGTTCGGACTTCCCGCCCATGGCGCCGACGGGCATACCTCCGCCAACGATCTTACCAAAGATAGTCAGGTCCGGATCGATCCCTGCTTTACCCTGATAGCCCGCCCTGCCGGCGCGGTAGCCAACGACTTCGTCGACGACCAGGTACATCCCAAGCTCTTTGGTTATGTCTCGCAAGAAGTGGGCGAAGTCGTCGGGAATCTCCATCATGCCCGGCTTTCCGTCGAAGAAGACACCGGCAACTTCATCCTGGTGCTCCCGCAAAATTAACTCGACCGACTCGCGGTCGTTGTACGGCAACATGACGACCTCATCCTGGGAACCTCTTGACATACCTTTGTGCCCAGGCATAACAGCAGGCGAGTCCGCAGGGCCTGCCTTGTCGAGAGGCGTAGCGACGCTGTGCTCGAGGGCATCGTGGCTGCCGTGATACGCACCCTCAAACTTGGCGATCTTGGGCTTGCCTGTCTTGGCCCGAATCAGCCGCGTGGCATGCAGCGATGACTCGGTACCGGAATTGGTAAATCGTACTTTTTCGATGGACGGGAAGCGGCTCACAATCTCCTGGGAAATCTCAGCTTCGAGTTCTGTCGGGTTGCCCAAGCCGAAGCCGCGTTCGACTTCCCTTTGGACTGCCGCGACCACGTCTGGATGCGAATGGCCGACGATCATCGCCGAATGGTGATTGGCGAAGTCGACGAAGGTGTTGCCGTCAATATCTGTGAGATAACATCCTTCCGCCTTGTCGACGTAGAACGGGAACGGCGCACGCCAGTACGCGCCCTTGATGATACCGCCGGGCATCGTTGCCTTGCCCCGCTCCCATTGCGCCCGCGACTTCGGGTTCTTGGCTGTGAATTCTTCGTGTAACGACGCCAGCGATCTGACCATTTCTTCTCCTGTGCTTTTGCCCTCACCCTAGCCCTCTCCCGTGGGGAGGGGGAACAAGAAGGCATCCTCTTCCTTTGGGAGAGGACCGAGGTGAGGGTTCCTTACAATCCCAACAGCTTTATTGCGTTCAGTCCCAATATTTTGCGCTTCGCCTCGTCGGATATGTCGGCGGTTACTATTCTACCAAGTTGGTAGCGGGCGTCCAGTATCGGCATGTCCGAGCCGTACAGCACCCGGTCCTCGCCTGCCCCTTCGACCAGAAACTCGATGGTGCCGTGCTCGGACATCGAGGTGCAGGTCTCCAGGTAGACGTTTGGGGCGCTCTGAGCCGTCTCGACCGACTCGATCTGCCCGTTCATATCGTTGCCTGAGTGAGCCAACACCCACGTGATGTTCTGGTACTTTTCGGCCAAGCGGGCGAAGCGGTACGGCCGCGTCTTATGCTCGTACTGTGAGTGGCTCATGATGACGATGCCGCGCTCGTTGCACCAGTCATAGATAGGAAAAAAGTCCGGGTCGTCTAGCGGCTTGCCATAGTAAACAGGGTAGACCTTCAGAAACTTGAAGCCCAGTTCGCTGAAGCACCGTTCGAGTTCCGGAATCACCTCTTTGGGGTAGCGCGGCGTGACGTATCCAACGCCGATGAACCGGTCGGGATACGCTTTCAGAAACCGCGCGACCGCGTCGTTGCTGCGCCTGGCGTCTCCATAAAAGATGCAGTTGACGCTGAGTTTGTCGATTCCCGCAGCGTCCATGACCCGGACGAACTCGACGGGATCGCTTCCGCCGACCACATAGGTGCTCCACCGACCGACGTGGGCGTGGAAATCGATGACGGGCGTGTCGATCATTCGTCGAGTCCCAGGAGTTTGATCGCGTTCAGGCCCAGCACCTTGCTCTTGGCTTCGTCGGAGAGGTTGGCAGTGGTGATTTTGGCGATCTGATGGCGCGGCTCAATGAGGGGCATGTCCGAGCCGAACACAACTCGGTCCTCGCCTGCGCCGTTCACGAGGAACTCCATCGCCCCGTGTTCGCTGAACGAGCTACACGTTTCGAGGTAGATGTTGGGGCACTCCTGTGCCGCCGCGACGGCTTCTTGCTGGCCTCGCATGTTGTTGCCGGAATGACCCAGTACCCACTTGATGTTCGAGAACCGCTTGGCCAGCGGTACGAACTTGGGCGGCATGGTCAACGTGTCGTCGTCTGCCACGTGCGACGAGTGGCTCATGATGACGATGCCCCGGTCGTTTCCCCACTCGAAAATGGGCATGTACGCCGGATCATCGATGGGTTTTGTGAAATAGGTCGGATAGACCTTGAGGAACTTCACACCAATATCGTCGAAGCATCGTTCTAGCTCGACTATTGCCTCATCTGGATATCGCGGTGTGACGTAACCGACGGGAACGAAGCGGTCGGGGTGCTGCTGGACATATCGCGCGACGGTGTCGTTGCCGCGTTCGGCATCGCCGTAAAAAATACAGTTGATACACGCCTTGTCGATGCCGGAGGCGTCCATAAGCCCCAGGAACCTCTCGGGCGAGGCGTCCATGTGGTTGAGGCCCCACTGGCCGACGTGGCTATGGAAGTCGATAACTGGAGTGTTCATCCTGAGTTCACCCTTGTCGTTCGATTCGCGGAACACATCCTACTATAATCGACGGCAGTACATCTGTCGCCACTCCTGGCGGAGAACCACTTTACGCTTATGGAGTCTCCAATATCCAATATCTCCCCGCCGAGAAATAGAGCCCCAAAGCGCTTGCGACTCACCTCAGTTGATGTGATAGCTTACCTGTATCGCTAGTGAACGACGAGGTGATGCCAATGCCCGCAGCAATCGAAGCGAACAGAGGCGATGTGCTCCTGATGGTCGGGACGCGCAAGGGTGCGTTTTTGCTGTCCAGCAACAGTGCGCGCAAGAATTGGTCGGTCTCCGGTCCGCATCAAGCCGGGAGCGACGTATACCACATGGCTTATGACGACCGGGAGCGCGGCACCGTCTTCGTCGCAATCAACAACCCGGTCTGGGGTCCAGAAATTCAACGGAGCCACGATCTAGGTGCCACCTGGGAGAAGTCGGCGGAGAACCCAAAGTTCGGTGAAGGCACGGAGGTCACGGTCGAAAAGCTATGGCACGTCGAGCCGGGCAGGCCCAGCGAACCTGGAGTCCTGTACGCGGGCGTAGCGCCTGCTGCGCTGTTTAAGAGCGTGGACGGCGGCGATACCTGGAACGAAGTTTCCGGGTTGACCAACCACCCAACACGTGGCGAGTGGCAGCCGGGCTTCGGAGGTCTGTGCCTGCACAGCATGGTGCTCGACCAGACCGACGATGATCGCATGTGGGTCGGCATGTCGTCCGTTGGAGTGTTTGGTACAAACGACAGTGGTGTGAGTTGGTCGACAATGAACAGGGGCGTCCGTGCCGACTTCATGCCCGATCCGTTCCCCGAGTTCGGCCAGTGTACGCACAAGATGCTATCGCATCCGTCGATGCCGGAGCGCCTGTATCAGCAAAACCATTGCGGCTTCTTCCGATCCGACGACCGAGGAATGGAGTGGCTCGACCTGAGTGAAGGGATTCCTTCTCGATTCGGCTTCGTGATGGGCACACATTCGCAAGACCCCGACACTGTCTATGTTCTGCCGGAGGACAACGCTCTCGACGGTGAGGTCGGCGGCGGTCTCCGCTACGTCTCCGACGCCAAGTTCCGAGTCTACCGCAGTTGCGACGCAGGTGCCGATTGGGAGCCGTTGACCAATGGCTTGCCACAGAAGAACGCCTATCTGCACGTCATGCGCGAGGGCATGGCGACCGATTCCATCGACGACTGTGGGATCTACGTCGGTACGACTACTGGGCAGATATTCTACAGCCGCAACAACGGCGATTCGTGGGACTTGCTGATGGATCACCTGCCGCCGATCAACTCGGTCGACTGCGGACGGTGGTCTAAGGAGTTTGTCTAACGGCCGTTAAAAGCTCGTCGGGACTGTATACCCGAAGCGTGCCGTTTACGAAGCCGGTTCGATCTCTTGTGACGATACCCGTCGCACCGGCGTGGCGGCCCGCTTCGTGAAGCACGGCGTCTTCGAAGTCCGCGAAATCCAGGGTTAGCGCATCATTCAGTACACCCTTGTCGACAGGCGCGATCTCGAATATCGACAGCAATCTGCGGATGTGCTCAGTCGCACTGCGATCTCCAACTTCCTTTCTGCCAATGTAGTAGATCTTAGTCAGTGTTGTAGCGCCAAGAAGACCCGTTACGCTGCCATATTCAACGAGGGCGAACGCTTTAGATGCGACCGAAGAGTGGGGGAGACGGTTCAGAAGAACATCCAAGATTAGGTTCATATCGAAGAGGACCCTCACGAGTATTTCTCTTCGAGGTACTTGTAGTAGTCATCCTCTGTTACTTCGCCACCACCAAAAGCCCCTTTGAGTGAACGGGTGATGGGAGGCAGTTCGTCGTCCGGCTCGTCGGGTCTTTCGGTTAGCAGCGCAAAGTAGTCCTCGACCATTCGGGAGACGGACTTTCCTGACCCCTTGGCGTACTCCTTCGCGCGCTCGATTAGCTCTTCGTCCATCCGAAGGGTTAGCTTTTTCTGCATGAGAATGCTCCGATGACGTACATTACGCCCCTTTATTGTACGTCACCGTCTAAAAGGGCAACAAGGCTAGCGCTGGCGTAGGAACTTGGTCACCGCTGAGAGTCGTGACTGTCTGCTGGCTAAGCAGGGCACGGCGCACAAGCTAGATCCCGATCTCGACCTCGGCGATGCCCCAACGCTCTTGATGCGCTCGTTTTAACGCTAGCAACTGCTCTACGTACGGCGTCCTCTGGATGGACTCTGTCGTCATGATGATGGCGTCCTCGCGGTTGTCCGAGTAATACGCCTTGCGGACGCCACGTTCTGTGAAACCGTATTTTTCGTAGAGGGATTGAGCGGCCACGTTCGACTTGCGGACCTCAAGGGTCATGGTCTCGGTCTGCTTCGCTGTCGCATGTTCGATGCCTGCGATTAGCAACAGTTCACCGATACCTCGCCGCAGGTAGTCGCTGTGAACGCCAACCGACACGATGTGCGCCTCGTCCACGATGTACCAGATGCCGAGAAATCCGACGAGGTTGCCTCTGTCGACGTTGTCGCCGGCCTGACGACTCCAAAAGCTCCCAGCGCGTCCAAGAATATTTTGTATTAAGCCACTTCGATGTTCGTTCGACGTTGAGTTCGCTGGCGCGTCCTTTCCCTCGAACGTTTCTTTGGTCGTCGGGTTCTTTTCGGCGACCCAGTATTGGGCGATGCGGTTCTGCAACTCGCGGCGGAAGGACGTTGGCGGAAACAGGGTCGGGAAGGCGTTCTTCTCGACGACCTTCGCCTGAGAAATATCCCCTTCCCGCAGCGGACGCACCGCGAAGGGCATGGTCTTAGTTGAGGTGTCGCGAATGACTGCGCTCATAGTGTTACGAAAATTCTAGCACAGTGGCTGTGGTGTCTAGCCGTGGTTCTCGGCGTTCAACTCCGCGAGCTCGACCCACCGGCCTTGTTTCGCCGACAGCACCGCGGCATCGACAAACATCTGTACGCGCCAGCCATCGTCCAAGCCTGGATGCTCCGACTGGCCGCTATTTACACGCTCCCGCAACGCTGGGAACACGAAGTGCGAGAACCGGTTACCCATGCCGTGATCGTCGACCTTTTCCAGCAGGCGGGTCTCCTGCCCGGTTCGGGCGATGGTCAGTTCGTTCTTGAGTCGGTCAATGGCGAGGGACGCTTCGGTGCCGTGAAGCTCCATGTCGGGCGCGAGACCCTTGCGCAGAAACGGTGCGTGCGAAGACATGATCGAGCCGACGGCCCCGTTCTCGAACTCGATAGCGATGTCCCCGAAGTCGAAGGAGGTAGCTGCACGAACATCCTGTGAATCGCCCTCAGAGTGAGTCTCTCCCCACTGAATCGCCTCTCCAAGGTTCGGCTCTCCCATATCTGGCTTTGGCGGACTAAAGGTGCCTGCATGAGCAACCACGCGCTTGGCCTCGTAGCCGGTAATCCAGCGCGCGGTGTCGTAAGCGTGAGAACCAACGTCACCGATGCTACCCGCCGCCGAAAGTTCAGCGTTGTCTCGCCAGGTGAAGGGGATCGACGCCGGGCGGTTGTTGTGCCACCGGCAGACGATTCCCCTGATCTCGCCAAGCATTCCCGACTCGACGATCTCCTTCGCGCGGACGAAGCACTCGATGTAGCGAGTCCAGAAGGGCACGTAGTGACCCAGACCGGCGTCGCGGCAGGCGGCCCACATCTTGTACGCTTCCGCGGCGTTCATTGCCACGGGCTTGTCGCAGAACACATGCTTGCCCGCTTCAACGGCGGCCATGACTTCCTCATAGTGCAGTGCGTCCGGGGTCGCGACAACGATCAGATTCACATCGGGGTGTTCGATCACCTCCCGCCAATCGGAGGTGACGAGGCTGGCGCTGTCCTCCCTGCCCGCAGCTTCGAGCAAGTCGCGTCGCCGTGCGCACAGGGCGACGATGGTCGCGTCATCGGTCGCGTCGCGAATCTCCGCCCGATACGGTGTACCGATGTAGCCCGTCGCGCCGATTACTCCAACTCCGAATTTCATGAGAGGGCCTCCACTGGCGATAATGACGAATCTTACGGGCGGCCTACACTGTGGTCAACATTCGTAAAAACTCTCTTGACCTACATTGGGGGTACTGATATCGTCGTTGCCACTGTGAGATGGTGACCTGACATAGTGACTTTTGGGGACGTTGCTCCGTCGTCTTTAGTTGTCCTTCATTCGGAAAAGAGCAGAGCTTAAATGAGAACCCACACATGGCGAAATACAAGGCTGCGGTGATCGGGCTCGGACGCATGGGCAGCACGTTCGACGACGAGATGGCAGCGGGTGGCTCGCTGTTCCGGCCGTATTGTCACGGACCGACCTACTTCTATCACCCTGACATCGACCTCGTAGATGGCGCTGACCCGCACGACGAGCAACGCTCCATATTCGGCGACCGTTGGAACGTATCCGACGATCACCTGTACACGAGCCACACGGAGATGCTCGAAAAGGAAGACCTCGACATCGTCAGCGTCACGACCACGGCGCGTATTCGTCCCGACATCGTCAAAGACGTGGCACGAGTTGGCGTGAAGATTATATGGGCGGAAAAACCCATATCGCTGAGCCTCGAAGATGCCGACGAGATGGTCAGGGTTTGCCGCGACGAGGGCGTAACTTTCGCCGTCAATTGCGCTCGACGCTGGATGGACGGCTACAGCGAGGCCCGCAAGCTCATCGACACGGGCCAGATCGGCAAAGTCCTGCAAGTCACGGCCCACTTCCCGACCGGGCTGTCGGGCAACGGCAGTCACCTCATCGACACCGTCCGCTATCTCGCTGGCGGCGACGTTGAATGGGTATTCGGCGAGATGGAGTCGGACGAGGCGGCGGCCACAGATGGCGACATAAAGTTCAACGGATACCTGGCCTTCGACAACGGCGTCCGCGCCTTCATGCGTGCCTGGGACAGCGGCGATGTGGGAGGTTCCAATTTCACGGTTCTTGGCGAGCACGGGCAGATTTACTGCCAGGAGCACCCGGCCATCTTTGACCTGATTCGTGCCGGTGCACCCATGCCCTTCGGCGAGGGATATCGTGGTCCATCCACCCGTATGGAAGCTCCTATGCCCGCACGCTATCCCATCCCTCAGCCGCCAAGGGTTCAGGGAACGGGATTTAATATCATCGAAGACCTGATGCAAGCTCACGAGAATGGCACCGATGCCAAAGTATCCGGCGAGGACGGCGTGAAGGCTCTCGAAATAGCGATCGCGTTGCGTGAGTCGCACAGACAAGGCGGCGTGAAGGTCCACCTCCCGCTGGCCGACCGGTCGCTGAAAGTCATCGCGGGCGAGTCAGTCAACGACGACATGCCCAAGCGCGTCCGAATGGAGATGGGTCTGATGCCTCAGCGTCTGCCGAGTAAGGCGTAATCACATTCCAATCAGGTGGGTGCCATGAACACAATCGAAGACATCGTTCTTGACCGGGACGGGCGCAACATTTCGGCGCTCCGTCCACACTTGCCTGAAAACTTCTGTGATGACGCAGCCGCCATGGTGTTGGAGAATCCCGGCACGGCGGTCATCGCCACGGGATTCTACATCCTGGCGGCGGGCGCGACAGAGACCGACGGCCCACCGGGCGCTATCGTGATTGGCGACGCCCTGCAGAAGCTGGGCTATGAGGTCGTCTACGTCACTGACCGCTTCACCGAGCCGGTTATGGGGCCGATGGTCGGTGACAAAGCACGTATCGTCGACTTCCCAATCGTCGATCATGACCAGAGTAAAAAAATCGCCGCCGACCTCATGCGCGAGATCGACCCTTCGGTGCTGATCGCCATTGAGCGGTGCGGATTGACCGCCGAGGGGGACTACCTGAACTTCAAGCGCTTTTCCATCGCGGAGTACAACGCCAAGGTCGACTACCTATTTCACGACTTTCCGTACTCGGTCGGCATCGGCGACGGCGGCAACGAGATTGGCATGGGCAACTGCGCCGACGTGATCCCGAATTACGACCGGCTGTCCGTTCCGCCATGTGTGACCACAACGACCCACCTGATAATCTCCAGTGTCTCCAACTGGGGCGGCTACGGCTTTGCGGCGTCGTTATCGAAACACAGCGGCAAGAATCTGCTGCCCTCAATCGAAGAAGATCAGGCGCTCATCAAGCAGATGGTAGACTTGGGCGGCGTCGACGGCATGGAGAACGCACCGGTCTACAAGGTCGATGGATTCACCCTCGACGAGAACTCCCAGACTTTGCAAATGTGCCATGACTACTTGGCGGCGCAGGGGATTGGCTAAGCCTCAGCCGCCGCGTTCCTGCCGGCGATCTCGCCCGTAGCAAAGGCCCAGACGAGGGCGTGGCCGTGCCCGGCAAGCAGCGCGCCGGACATGGCTGTCGCGCCTGCTCCGAATAAGCCGACGATGACGTTTCCCTCGGTGTCGAGAACGCGCATGTCGGTGTTCACCTTGATACCGCCTTCGGAGCCGCCGATGCCCGGACGAAGCGGCCCGACGGCGTAGAATGGCTTTCGCGAAATGCCTGGCCCAACGGGGTCATGCCGGAACTCGTCGTCCTGCTCGCCGTTTGCGGCGCGGTTGAGCGAGGTGATGCTGTTCATGAGACTGTCGGCTGGAATGCCCATATTATCCGCCAACCCTTCGACAGTGTCGCTTTCAAAAAAATAGTCCGTTCTCTCGCGGTAATCGGCGATGTAGGCGTACGCGATCTCAGGGAACGTCGAGAGAAACAATTTTTTCGTGCGGTGCCAACCGTTGCGGATGCCGTCGGTGTCGTCATCGGCTGTCGCGATTTTCGCGGCAAGCCTATCGTCGAAAACCATATACGCGACCTGGTCGCGCTGTTGATTGGTGGCGAGTTCGGGCTTCGAAAGCTCGTTCGTGAAGCGGCGGCCATCGCGGTTGACGAGCACGGCACCCTCTCGAAAAAGCACTGGCTCTGGACGGGAGTGCGGTCGAGTTACCGTGCGGAACGTAGGGGTTCCACCGGCGTACATGCCCGCCGTCGCAGCGCCTACAGCCTCGGCGGCGGTAATCCCGTCGCCCGTGCCAGATGGCACCATCAGGTCGAAGTCGGAGACCTCCGGCGAGCGGCCAAACCGGCGGGCCATCTCATCGTTTGCCCCGAAATAGCCGGTCGTCAGGACAACGGCCTTGACACTGGCCTCGCGTATCGTGTCGCTTTCTCGCAGCGTGACGCCAACTATCTGCCCATCGTCCGACTTGAGCAGCCCATCGATGCCGATGCCCGTCTCGATGGTCACACCCTTCGACTCGGCGACCTTGCCTAGCGTCGCAATAAAGGCCGATGCGTCGGGGACTACGTTGTGCATCCGAGGCACGCGGTGCGGCGACTCAGGGTGTGGGCCGGTGAATTCGAGTCCGAAGTCGATCAGCCGCTGGAGGACGTACGACGCGCGATCGATAATGATTCGCGTCAGCTTGAGATCGTAGTCGTCGACGATCCGACCGGGCGGGATGAGCCCCAGGTAATCGGCAAGATGACTATCAACGTCGTCGATGATGCCCGCTACCTTTTGCATCTCGGTGCCGGACGCCGATATTGACCCGACCGCCATGCGAGTCGCGCCGCCCAGTTCAGGGAACTTTTCGATCAGCAACACACGCGCGCCAGCCTCAGCCGCCGCGATGGCCGCCATCAGCCCCGCGCCGCCCCCTCCGGCGACGATCACGTCGTATTGTTGGTCGAATGGGTTTGCCACTATACAAAACCCTCCACTTTCGGTTCAGGGTACATCAATGGTATAGTATCAGGCGATATGCACCATAATGGAAATATAATCATTCCATGACCTTCACCGGCCTCTGGCGAAACGTCAATTTCATGAAGCTGTGGTTCGCGCAGACTGTTTCCGAGCTGGGCTCGAAGATGGGCGCGCTCGGCTTCGTGGCGGTGCTTGCCCTGGCGGCTTCGCCGTTCCAGATGGGCCTGATAGGGGCGTTTAGGGTTCTTCCGGCGCTGATGTTTGGATTGGTCGCAGGGGTATGGGTCGATAGACTGCCTCGTCGTCCCATTCTTATCCTAGCGGACTTCGGCAGCGGCGCGTTGTTGGCCTCCATTGTCGTTGCCTGGGCTATTGACCGACTGACCATCGAGCACCTGTACGTGGTGGGATTCGGCACCGGCCTGACGAGCGTGTTCTTCCAGGTCGCATACCGGTCATACCTGCCTTCACTGGTGCCCAGGGGCGATCTCATCGAGGCAAACAGCAAGCTCTCAACCAGCGAAGCGGTCGTCGAAACAACAGGTTTCAGCGCGGGTGGATGGATCGCGCAGATACTGGGCTCCATTACGGTCGTGGTGTTCGACGCAATAACGTTCTTCGTTTCGGGGATCGCGTTGCTGACGATTCGTAAGCACGAGCCTGTCCCTGAAAAGACTTCGGAGCAGCCGAGCATACGGCGCGAGATCGTCGAAGGTCTTTCGTTCGTGTGGAAGGACGGCATCCTACGTGCTATCGCCGGAAGCACCATATTCTCTGGGATTGGGATGGGCATGGTATTTACGCTCTGGCTGCTATTCGGTGTGGAGGAGCTAGGCATACAACCAGGTGTTTTGGGGACCATCGCCGCCGTTGGGGGTGTCACATCACTCGGCGGCGCGGTATACGCTCAGCGGGTCACAAAAAAGTTCGGCATCGGGCCAACGATGGTCGTCACACACGCCTTAGCTGCAGTCTCCTTCTTCTTGATCCCGGCCGCCAGCGGGCCAGTCTTCATCGCCGCCACCTTCCTCGTGATCAACCAGTTCGGCGATGCTCCGGGTGTTATTTACGGTATCAACGAGACCAGTCTGAAACAGGCGATCACACCCCTGAATATGCTTGGCCGCGTCAACGCGAGCAGCCACGTCGTTGGGCTCAGCGGAACGTTGGTCGGATCGTTGGCCGCAGGGATTCTGGGTGAGATGATCGGCTTGCGGGCAACAATAGTTGTCGGCGGAGTATTCGTATTGCTGGGGGTTGTCGTACTCGTCGTATCGCCCGTACTTAAGACCAAAGAGCTTCCAGAGGCTGTTGAGGACAGACTGTAACAACTTTCCCACCCGCGCCTAGCCTGCTATGATACGAGATGCAGCCAATCCACTCGGAACGGTGAGCACCAACCGAATAGTTTTCCGTAGTGACGATATTGTCGTCGTGATGTCTACTATTCTGCGGCCTCCCGAGTCGGATTAGGGAGGTTTTTTGTATTGGGTGGAATCACGGACGTAGTAGGCATCAAGGTCGGGCACTACACCGACCGCGAGCACGGCATGGGCTTGCACGGTTGTGTTGTGTGAGGCAGGTGCCGTCGGGGGTGTCGACGTTCGCGGCTCCGCGCCCGGCACTCGCGAGAACGACCTGCAACTCTAGCAATACGAAATACGGTATAGGTTCCGCCATGATCACACGAAAAACTAGAATAGGATTCATCGGAGCCGGGAACGTCGGCAAAACGCTGGCGGTCTCTCTGATGAACAAGGGCTACATGGTCAACGCGACCGCCAGCCGTAGCTTCGAGTCGGCCAAGGCGCTGGCGAGGCTCGTACCGGGGTGCGTGGCATACCCGAACATACAGGACGCCGCCGAAGCCGCGGACCTGATCTTCATTACCAGTTCCGACGACGCCATCGGCCTAATCGCGTCCTCAACCACGTGGCATGAAGGCCAGACCGTCGCCCACTGCTCTGGCGCGGCGTCGCTCGACGTGCTCGAAGCCGTTCGTGAGTACGGGGCAATACCGGGGGCGTTCCATCCCTTGCAGACCTTCTCGTCCGTCGAAGAGGCCGTCAAGGCGCTTCCGGGCTCGACATTCGGCATCGAGGGCGACGAGGAGATTCGGACGGCGCTGGCGGCGCTGGCCACAGAACTGGGCGGTACAGCGATCTTCCTCAGACCAGAGGACAAGCCGCTGTATCACGCAACCGTCGTGATGGCGGGCGGGGTTCTGAACACCCTGATTGGTGCTGTCGCGGAGCAGTGGAAGCACTTCGGCATTGAGCGAAACGACGCCCTCAAGGCGATCACGCCTATCATGGCGGGGACAGCGACCACGCTGTTTAAGAACGGTCTGCCCGACGCCGCTGCAGGGCCATACGTTCGCGGTGATGTTGGCACCATTCGCAAACACGTCGAGGCCATTGGAAAGCACTCGCCCGAATTGCTATCAGTCTATTGCAAGATGGCGCTTGCGGGACTGCACATTGCCGCCGAGAAGGGTGTTGCCCCGAAGGAGAACATAGAAGAGATTCGCCGGATATTGACCGAGGCCGCAGACCGTTAGGGAGGTCCGATCATGCGTGTCACCATCAGAAACTTGCAAGAGATGAAGGATCGCGGCGAGAAGATCGCCATGCTCACGGCGTACGACTACCCGATGTCACGCTTGCTCGACGAGGCTGGCATCCCGATCATCCTCGTGGGTGACTCCGTGGGCGACAACGTTCTCGGCTACCAGAACACCGTGCCAGTGACGATGGACGACATGGTTCATCACCTGCGCGCCGTTGTTAGAGGCACGAAGCGAACGCACATCGTCTGTGACATGCCCTTCATGAGCTACCAGGCCGACACCACCGAGGCGATGCGCAATGCCGGCCGACTACTAAAGGAAGGTGCACAGTCAGTCAAGCCCGAAGGCGGGCGTAGGATAGCCGATACGATTCGACCGATGGTCGAAGCCGGTATCCCAGTGATGGGACACATCGGGCTTACTCCACAATCCGTCAATCAACTGAGCGGATACCGTGTCCAAGGACGTGATCCCGAGAATGCAAAGAGCCTTATCGAGGACGCGCATGTCCTTCAAGATGCCGGCGTGTACGCGCTCGTGCTCGAAACGGTCCCTGCTGAGCTCGCCCGGGAGATCACCGAGAAGATATCTATTCCGACTATCGGCATCGGCGCGGGCGTTCACTGCGACGGGCAGGTGCTCGTCTCCCACGATGTCTACGGCATCGGCACGGGACGCAAGAAAAAACACGTTCGGAAGTACGCCAGTCTGGCGGAGATCGTCACGAACGCCACTCAGGAGTATATGGCGGACGTTCAGTCCGGGAACTTCCCCGGTGACGAAGAGAGCTTTTCAACGGTCAGGCAGGTGGTCGAAGAAGCCACGGCCCGCTCTGGCGAGTAATGAAGGTCATCGAGACGGTTGCAGAGTTTAGGTCACGTGTCGCAGCAGTGCAGCGACCTCTCGGCCTAGTTCCAACTATGGGAGCTTTGCATGACGGGCACCTGTCCTTGGTGAACCGTGCGCGGGCCGACAACGCTACTGTTGTCGCGAGCATTTTCGTCAACCCCAAGCAGTTTGGTCTAACCGAAGATCTTTCAAGTTACCCGCGCGATAGAGACCGTGACCTGTCGATGCTGGAGGACGCAGGCGTCGACCTCGTCTTCGCACCGATGGCCGATGAGATGTACCCCCACGGTTTCGACACATCTGTCGACGTTGGGCGCATCGCCACGCGATTGGAGGGCGAACACCGTCCGGGGCACTTCCTCGGCGTAGCAACGGTCGTCTGCAAGCTACTCACCATCATACGACCCGACCGGGCGTACTTTGGACAGAAAGATGCTCAACAGAGCCTCGTCATCAAGCGGCTGAACACCGACCTGAACCTGGGCGCGGAGATCGTGGTGTGTCCGACTATCCGGGAGCCGGATGGCCTCGCTCTTAGCAGTCGCAACCGCTACCTCAATCCGGCGGAGCGAAAGGCGGCGACGGTGCTACTCTGTTCGCTCAAGCTCGCCGAAGGCATGAGCACGTCCAATGCCGACGAAATCCGACGACAGATGCGCGAGCTGATAGGAGCCGAGCCGCTGGCGACCATCGACTATGTCAGCATCGCCGACGCCGAGACACTCCACGAACTCCACCTTGTAGACCGTCCTGCGCTCGTGTCCCTCGCCGTACGTATAGGCAAGACGCGGCTGATCGATAACGTGCTGTTGCGCCCAGGCGCTTGAGGCGTACTTGCTCGGCGGGTATGATCCACAAGGCCGTCGGTTGACGGTCTAACTTTTCCTAACGGAGATATAATGAGAATTCTCGTAACGAACGATGACGGAATCAATTCCGAGGGCCTCTGGTCTCTTGCCGAAGCGCTCACTGAGGTTGGGGAAGTATTCGTCGTCGCGCCGGACCGTGACCGAAGCGGCGTTGCAGCGGCGATGACATTGCTCGACATAATCCGAGCGGAGAAGATACGTGCTCCAATCGATGGCGTTGAGGCGTACGCCGTGCAGGGTACACCCGCGGACTGTGTGATTCTCGCCAACGAAGCCCTGTTCGACGCACCCTTCGACATCGTGTTCTCAGGCATCAACCAGGGCGCGAACATGGGCGTCGACGTTCTGCTATCGGGCACTATCGGTGCGGCAATGCACGGCTATCTACGCGGTATTTCCTCCATCGCGGTGTCGACGTACTTTCGTCCTGATGGCCCGATTCGCTACGCCGCCGCGTGTCGCGCCGCCGTAGCTATCGCCAGAGAACTGGACGCTGCACCCGTCTCGGGGCCGCTACTACTGAACGTCAATCTGCCGGATGCCGAACCCAGCGATGTAGAGGGTGTAGAGGTCACGGTGCCTGGCGGCCGAGCGTTTCTGGAAAACGTTGAACGGCAGGATGTCGGGCGCAGGACGCACTATTGGATCAGGCACAACCGCGTAAACGACTCGACCATCAGTGACCCTGATGTGGGCACCGATGTCTGGGCTGTCTGGGGCAAAAAGGCCTCGATCTCGTCGATCGATCCACTACGCCGCAGTGAGATTTCGGCTGGCCGTATGGCAGAACTCGCGGACGCCATAGGCCGAGAACTCGACGGCTCAAGCAGTCTAACCAGTTTGTGACTGCTTCTCGCACAGCGTACGCAGCATGTCGAAGGGGTAAATTCCCGTGTAGTGTCCGTCGCTCCAGAGGAACTGCACGGCGTACTTGCCGACCATTAGGTGGTCCTCCGCCTGGATGTTCGTCGGCACCGTCGCGGGATCCAACAGTTTGCGGTTCGTCCACTCCTCGACGCACTCGGCGCAGGCACAATTAAGACGCAGGTACTTCGCGTCCATATTGTAGATCTCCCCATCGCTCCACTTGATAGTGATGGTACCGTCGTTGAGCGCAATAGTGCTGATCGTGTGGTCGGTGGTCATCGCATTCCTCTATGTGTCTTTCTGTATATTAAGGTACCACCGAAGCGCTGACCACCGAAACCTATTGTCCTTGACGGCCTTCGTCAGCGAACGTATCCTGTGGCACACCTTGGCAGGGGCGCATTACCGATGCAGCGTCTAATGAACATCGTCATCATAGCAGCCGTGGTGGCGACCGCCGTCGGAGGTGTTGTGCTCGCTTTGCGCGACACCGGCGATGGTGATCCCATCCAGATCATTCCTCCGGCCACGACTCAGCCAGCCATCGCAGCTCAGTCCTCCGAGCTGAAGGTCTATGTCACCGGAGCTGTCCAAAGTCCTGGCTTGTACGCTGTGATGGAAGGTGACCGGCTGGCAGAAGTAATCCACCTCGCGGGCGGGACGACGGAGGAAGCAGACCTTCTCGCTGTGAACCTAGCGATTCGTGTCAAGGACCAGGACCATTGGCACATCCCGGCAGTAGGCGAGCAGCCACTTATTCAGTCAGCCGGCGCGGAGACTGTTACATCGAATGGCAAGATAGACTTCAACTCTGCCGGTGCCAAGCTGCTAGAGACCTTACCGGGTATTGGTGAGGTACGCGCACAGGCCATCATCCAGTACCGCGAGCAAAACGGCCCATTCAAACGAATCGAGGATCTACTCGCCGTACCGGGCATCGGACCGGCGATCCTCGAAGGCATCCGCGACCTCATCGAAGTCCGCTGACTCGACGCGGTGAGGTCGGCCTGCGTGGTAGAATCGCAGATATCCACACCCGACGGATGTGAGCCAGGAGCAGGTGCGTGTAACGTGAGTAACTTACGATTCTACCTGGTCTTCATCGCCATTGTTCTGCTGCTCGCGCAGGTTTGGGCACAACGGCGCGCAAGCGAGATCAGCGAGTGGCTGTGGATGTTTCTCATGGCCGCAGTGATCGTGGGCATCTGGATGGCGACGAGGCGTCGTCGACCAGGCGGATGGCGGCACACGCGCCGGTTTGCCGTCCTGCTCCTGGTTACTGGACTGGTCGGCTCGACGGCCCTGCTCTGCACGGTCAATCCCGGATAGTTCTTTTCCTTACGGCTCGATTACATGATACTTTTGGCCGTAGCCTCGGCGTTCCTACTCGGAGTTCTTCTCGGCGACCGGTTGGATGTGCCCGTCCCGTCGCTTTTGCTGTTCTCCTCCACGTCGCTGCTTGTAGTTTTGCTATCCAGGCGAAGCGGGCGCTCCGTTTTTCCTGGTGTCCTCCTTCTGTGCATCGTACTCGGCTCTCTTCGAGTAGCAACATCGGACGAATCGACGATCGCCCTCGCTCGATATCACAGCTTGCGTGCGGCCCAGGTCGAGGGACTCGTGTTGGCCGACGCCGAACCCGCTGGAACGGCAATGCGATTCGGCCTGCGAGTCGAGCGGATTCGACAGGACAACGGTTGGGTTGGCGTTGAAGGCGATGTCCTGGTGACGACCCGGCAGACGACCCAACTGATCGAACTTCGTGATGCGCCATACATACGCTACGGCGACCGCTTGCGGCTAGACGGTCTGCTGACACCTCCTCCCGATCTCGACGACTTCGACTACCCGGCATATTTGGCGAGACAGGGTATCGAATCGGTCATGTCCTTTCCAAGTGTCACGCTCTTGAACCAGGGCGAAGGCAGCCAATTCAAGAAGTGGTTGTTTGGTGTCCGGCGGCGCATGGCGGATTCTCTAGCAAAAGCGGTGCCAGAACCTCAAGCGTCGTTCGGACAGGCCCTACTGCTCGGTATCCGCGACAACATTCCTGAAGACGTAGTCGAGGACTTCAGGAGGACGGGCACATCGCACTTGTTGGCGATATCGGGACTGCATGTCGGTGTCCTGCTGTTAATGGCACTCGCGATCAGCACCCGCGTGTTTGGGCGTCGACGGTATTACTATCTCATTGCGCCCCTAGTGGCGATCTGGCTGTACGTACTTCTGGCTAGCATGTCGCCGTCGGCACTGCGCGCGGCCATCATGGGCACGGTCTACCTTGCGGCGCTTGGACTTGGACGGCCAAGGAGTATTCTTCCCTCGCTTGGTCTTGCCGCCGCGGTTTTGGTGGCGGTTAACCCGAACGTCTTATGGAGCGTTTCGTTTCAGTTGAGTTTTGCCGCCATGGCGGGAATCGCGACTCTGGCCGAGCCGGTGAGCTTTTGGCTCCAACGAACCTTGGGTGTGTCGGACAGAGAAAAGTCAGTGACCAAGACGCTCATGATCGGTATTACCGGCGCAGTCGGTGTGAGCGTCGCGGCCATCGTCGCGACTATGCCGCTGACAGCCTTCTATTTCCAGCAGATCTCGCTCGTCGGAATTCCAGCAACGCTGCTGACGCTGTTCGCACTCCCATTCGCGCTCGTATTTCATGGGCTGGCAAGCCTTCTCGGCCTAATATTCGCGCCGCTTGGCATGGTGGTTGGTTGGCTGGCGTGGGGTGTGTCGTGGTACATCATAGGTGTCGTTGGCGTCTTCGCGGATATTCCGATAGCTTCTTTCGAGACAGGAAAATTCGGTCCGCTGCTGGTCATGACCTACTATGGCGTCGCTGTTGGAGGGTACATCACACGCCGGAGTCGGTTCTTCCCGAACATACGGAGTCAGCAAGGAACACGAGCCCCAATCCGGTTCCGCCTGCCGTCATCGAAATGGATTGCAGGGCCAATGACCTTGGCTGCGATCCTTGTCTGGGCTGCGGCTTTGAGTAGCAACGATCGGCAACTGCACGTCATCTTCGCCGATGTCGGTCAGGGAGACTCTGCCTTGATCGTTACACCCTCGGGGCGACAAGTTCTGATCGACGGTGGCCCCGACCCGCTGGACGCGACGCGATTCCTTGGAGGCAAGTTGTCATTTTGGAACCGATCGCTCGATATGGTTATATTGAGTCATGGTCACGCCGATCATGTCACGGGCCTGGTCGAGGTGTTGCGGCGCTACGAGGTCAAGCACATCGTCGAGCGTGAGACGGACTACGGCAGTCCTGTCTACCTGGAGTGGAAGGAGGCCGTTAGCGATGAGGGTGCCGTTGTAACGCAGGCCGAGACCGGCCACACCATCGACCTCGGCGACGGAGTTGGTATCGAAGTTTTGGCCCCGCCGGAAGCACTTCTCGTCGGCACCGATTCCGATGCGAACAATGCTTCGGTGGTACTACGGGTTGTTTACAACGATGTCAGCTTCCTCCTCACTGGCGATATGTTCCAGGTAGCCGAGCGAGATATTTTGTCCCAGGGAGTACCGATGCAGAGTACCGTACTGAAGGTTGCCCATCACGGCAGTCGCACCTCCTCACTGCCAGAGTTCATCGAACGAGTCGGCCCGTCGGTCGCCGTGATCTCGGTCGGACAGGACAACCGTTTTGGTCATCCGCACTCTGAGACCATCGAGACTCTACGGCAGCATGTTCCCGAAGACCGGATATATCAAACGAGTGAGCATGGCACCATTGAGTTCATCACCGACGGTACAACACTGCGCGTGAAGACAGAGCGGTAATTGCGGCCTATGCTATACTGCCCCAGCATCGCACACGTGGAGATTCTGACATGACCCGTACTGACGGACGCTTGCACGACCAGCTTCGGCCTACGAGCATAAGACCCGACGTGCTGATGTTTGCCGAGGGGTCGGCGACCATCGAGACGGGACAGACGCAGGTGCTATGCGCCGTTAGCGTCGAGGACGGTGTGCCGCCGTTCTTGCGGGACTCGGGACAGGGTTGGATTACCTCCGAATACTCGATGCTGCCGCGTGCGACACTTACCCGGACTAGCAGGGAGCGCAGTGGCCCGAAGGGGCGCACCCAGGAGATACAGCGGCTAATCGGTCGTTCGCTCCGGGCAGCGGTCGACCTCGATAAGCTCGGTGAGCGTACGATCACCATCGACTGCGATGTTATCCAGGCCGACGGTGGTACGCGCACGGCATCAATTACTGGGGCGTATGTCGCGTTGCATCGGGCGCTGTCGGGTTTAGTGGACGACAATCTGCTGCCGGACCTGCCGCTCAAGCATGCCGTCGCCTCGACCAGCGTCGGTGTCGTGGATGGAGAGGTGCTGCTTGACCTCAACTACGAGGAGGATTCGCAGGCGGAGGTCGACTTCAACGTTGTCATGACGGACCTGGGCGAGTTCGTCGAAGTGCAGGGTACGGCAGAGGACGGCTCGTTTTCGCGGGAAACTTTGGACGAGATACTTTCAATCGCGTCCAAAGGCATCGAGGAGCTGTTCGAGATTCAACAACGGGTCTTGGGACTGGGCACTAGGAGCCTGAGCGATTAGTGATTCTCGTCACGTGAAACTCAAAGGTCGTGGGCCGGTAGTGAAACCGACGGATGCCCATTGAATGGTTGGTCTGATGAATCGCACCGCGAGACT
>Ga0209501_10000407_pt1 | contig 52163 bp, 57 predicted proteins | sample ArcticOcean_MG_C_4_FD_187434 | JGI IMG/M metagenome (GOLD analysis project Ga0209501, IMG submission 187434) | Marine microbial communities from western Arctic Ocean - ArcticOcean_MG_CB4_134 (SPAdes) (version 2) | ecosystem: Environmental > Aquatic > Marine > Oceanic | place: Arctic Ocean...
TTTAGAGTATTAGCAAGACTTGATGCAGAAAATAGGCAAATGAATGCATTGCGTCAAGCAGTTGTAAATAAAGAAATTCGTGCACTAATGGGTATGTTTATTGATAAACCACCTGCGTTGTTTGATACACTTCCGAGAGTTATAAGAACTTTTCCAGATGTAGATTTTCGTGATGCTTTTTCTCGGGGACAAATTTTAAGTAAGAAATGGCTTGCCGATGAATTAATAAAATTAGATATAAATCTCGGCACAGTATTTTTATGTGCAGGATGGTATGGGTCATTGGCATTATTATTATTTGAATCAGGGTTAAAAATAGAAAAGATTAGATCTTTTGATAAAGATGCTGAATGTTATAAGATTGCTGATACTATTAATAGACCATATGTAATGTCTGAATGGAAATTTAAAGCACAGACTGCAGATATACATTTAATTAATTATAGAGATGGCCATACGTATGATACTATAAAAAATAATGGTGAACCACAGGAATTATATGATAAGCCTAATACTATTGTTAATACAAGTTGTGAACATCTAACTAGTTTTGTTTTATGGTATAATCTAATACCAAAAGGTACATTAGTTGCTTTACAAACTAATAATTATTATGAAATAGATGATCATATAAATTGTGTAACCGATATTAATGAATTTAAAAAAATGGCACCACTTGACAATATTTTATATGAAGGTACATTAAATCTTGAAAAATATAATAGATTTATGTTAATAGGATATCGTTAATGTATAGTTATGATGAGATTAGAACAGTACATTTAGAAATTACACAACGTTGCCAAGCTGCATGTCCAATGTGTGATCGTAATATGAATGGTGGTGATGATAATCCTCATATGACTGATGCTGAATTATCAGTAGAAGATTGTCAAAAAATTTTTAGTGTTCCTTTTATACAACAATTAAAAACAATGTATATGTGTGGCAACTTGGGTGATCCAATTGTTGCTAAAGATACATTAGAAGTTTTTGAGTATTTTAGAAAGCATAATCCTAAAATGTGGTTAAGTATGAATACTAATGCTGGAGCACAAAAAGAAGAATGGTGGCAACGTCTTGCTAATATATATGGACGTATGGGCACAGTTATTTTTAGTGTTGATGGCTTGCGAGATACAAATCATTTATACAGGCAGAATGTAAATTGGGATATAGTAGAACGTAGTATGCGAGCATTTATTGGTGCAGGTGGCAGGGCACGATGGGATTTTTTAATTTTTGAGCACAATGAACATCAGGTAGAAGAAGCAGAAATGCTTGCCAATGAATTGGGGTTTGAACGATTTACTAAAAAGAAATCAGGAAGATTTATTAGTAGTGCAACAAGTAAAGCCAAAGAAGAACATCAAGCAGTAAATCGTAAAGGACAAGAAACACAGAATTTAGCAAAGCCAACTAGCGAAGAATATAAAAATAAAGCATTATTAAAACAAGAACAGATAGTTAAACAATACGGTAGTATGTTAGATTATTATAACTCGTGTAAAATAGATTGTAAAGTTGCTGGTGAAGAAAAAAGTATTTTTATAACTGCTGAAGGATTACTTATGCCTTGTTGTTGGACTGCTGGACGTATGTACAAGTGGTGGCACAAAGATTATAAAGTTGAACAAGTTTGGGATTTTATTGACCAAGCCGGCGGTAAAAAAGGTATAGATGTGATTAATAGTAGGTTAAGTGATGTTATTAATAATAGTGGCTTATTACAAAATATTACAAATAGTTGGGAATTAGATAGTCTTCCAAATGGTAAGTTAGGTGTTTGTGCCCAAAAATGTGGCACAGAATTTGATCCATTTGGAGAGCAGTTTATTTAGAATTAGTTCTATTAAGAATTAGACTAAGTTTTTTAATATTGTTTTTATTTTGTAAGATTAATCTAGTACCAGCATGTAATGGCCTTGGCCATGTTCCTATGTTAACCCACGCATAACCTACATGTTCGTCATTTAATTCTGGATGGAATTCATCTGTAATAATGCTTACAAAACTAGCATAATTAAAACCGTCATCGTTACTAACAAAATTATCTAATGGTATTGTTTTAATAATTTCAGGAACATTTATTAGTTCTTCTTCTAATTCTCTTTGTAGTGCGCTACCTAGAGTTTCCCCTTCTTCGACTTTTCCACCAAAGAAACTCCATGTTAATGGATGAGAACTCGTTGTAGAACGGAGACCGAGTAATATACGGTCAGTCTTAAGACTTAAAAAAATAGTGCCTACTGCTTTTATCATGCTAATACCTTATGGCTTATGTATATATTTACATGATTTACAAAACCACTTATTTTTTTCGTCGTTAAAGTATAATTCTTTTTTACACTTCGGGCATTGTATTAATGTATGCCTTGAAGTGTCTTTTGCTACATCACTATCCGCCAAAACCCTGGATAGTATCTCCCCTGATAAGAATCCATCCACTGCGTTCCATTCCATTTAAACTGGTCTCCAGTAAAATTATTTTGTATGTAAGTTGTGTCTGCTGTTGCTGATGAATCAAAAAATACTACCCACGTGCTACCATTGTATTGGATAATGTCGTTTTTATTTGCTACAAGATTGCCCCATGCATCTGTAACATTAGCTGCACCAACAGCACCGATATCGTCGAGTATTAAATATTTTTGCCCTGTTGCCGCTACTGGTAATGTGCCATCATTTGGATAACTTTTATGAGGATTAATAATTGCATTAACTGTAAAAGCTGTGCCAGGTAATGTGTCAGTGTCGACTGTATAATCGACTACATTCCCAGTTCCAGTTGCCGCAATAGTGCCTACTATATCATTTGGGGTTGTGCCATCTTCAGGATCTGCATTAAGTCGTAATCTAATTTGGGTAACGTTATCTTTTAAGCCACTATATTGATCAAGGTATCGTGTCCAGTCCATTGTATTACCGTCATCGTCTTCATTGATACCAGCATAATTTAATAATTGTATTTGCCCATTTGTTACATTAATTGATGCGTTAAGAGGTGTAATAATATCTCTAGTTAAGAAGGTTTGTCCTCCAAAGAAATCATAAGCATCAGGATCCCAATCAGTTGGCATATCATGAAGTCTGTCTGTAATTTGTTGAATAACACGTTGTTGGTATACTTTTGCTGGAGGACTAATCCATACAGGCATTGTAAATGTCATTGAGCCAATATCAATTTGTGTATCAACCCCTTGTGGAACGCCACGTGAACTCCAACTTATGTCTGTTAGTTCTACAACAACAAGAGATGTCCAATCAAGTATATTAGTGCTACTTTGTAATTCAATCGAAGGATTAAATAATACAAGAATTTGTTCCATTAATTGTAGTTTTTGATCTGCGTTGCTAGTCCAAATATCTGTTTGCATAGTTAATGTATATGGTGTAGGCATTAATCTTTCTACACTATATCTGTTTCCTATTTTATCTGTATATTTTCCAGTTTCAGGATCAAATGCCCGTTCATTAATTTGTTGTTTATCAACATATAATGGATCTAATGTTCTTGATCGGTCTGGTTGTAGTGTTAAAATATGTGATGTAATAAAAGGGCAAGAATTAATAATATTTTCACTATTATTTTTTAGTATATGCCCAACCATTCTTTGCATATCAGCATATCTGCAAGGTACTTTAATAAATTTTTCAATGCCGTCTTTGCCCTTACCAGTTTTAACTAATAAGCCGCCAAACAATCTCATAAATTGCAGAATATATCTGCGAAATTGTTCATCATAAAAATAACCTGCTTCTCTGTATCTACTTGCCATTTATTTTCTCTTTAAAAATCCGATTTTGGTTTTATTGCTCTACTTAATCCTTGCTTCGATGAAATAGTGTTATTAGTGTTGCCATCTGTAGTTGAACCAGTATTTTCAATAAAGGTTGTAAGTATTGTATTAGCTGCTTTCCAAATTGATCGATTATCATCCTCAACTTTAATCCATCTGTCACCCTTCTTAAGGAATAATCTGTAAGGATTAAAATCTGTTCTTAAGTAATATGCACCTTCGGTTGCACTAGAAGGAAATGTATTACCACTTCCGACTACTGCTGCCCCGTTAGGTGGCGTTGCATCCGATGTCCATACAGACGGTTTATGCGTCTTAGTATCAACATAGAGATGACCAGCCTCAAATCCGTGTTTAGGTACTTCATTTTCGCCCTGTTCGAGAATAGCTTCACTAATATCAAGTTCATTTTTATATGTGCTTAGAATATGTTTTAAATCGCTCGCTTCATCACCATCACCTAGTATATCTCGATATTCTACGGTATCAACTAATGCTTGGCATTTAACACGAATTAAATGTGGCCACCAGTTTGCATCAAAACCAGCTGTTTCTCTTACTACATCCTCAACTACATAAAATTTTCTCACTGGGCCTGCGGAGTTATCAAGGCCTGTATCATCGAGCAAATGGGGAAGTTCTAATACATCACCACTCATAATTTTGCGACCCAATATAGTCATAGTATCATTTAAATGTAATGTCATAAAGATACTATCATTTGCTAAAAATAAACCAAATTGTGTTAAATCAAGATCATTATCTGCTGGTTGATAAACACCACGCATGTTGTATATATCTTCGTCATATTTACGATCTCTGTTTTCAAGAAATAGTAAATCTTGTATTTTTGTTTCTGCAATAATATCTTCTGTAGATTTTTTCTTACCATAATTAGGTTGTGTTGCATCTGCTTTTTCTATAGAGCCATCCTCAAGAATTTTTTCACCTTGGTCATATATACCGATATATTTGTGAATATATATACCTGTACCGCCAGCATAAATATGTTCGCCCACGATTCGGTCAATGAATTTGTAATCATTTCCTTTTTCGGGTTTCCAGAGTGATAATCTAGGCATAGTTAAGTCTCTTTATTGTATTTATCGGTTTGTATAGGTTGACAAGGTTCATAAAATATTATAGTATAGCAAACATGGTACGAAGAAAAATAAAAACAGCAACAGGTAATCCATTTGGAAAACCATCATGGGAAGAATTTCAAGATGAGCATGTTATTGATGTTGATAAAGTAGCAGTTCGAAAACAAGTGTCAATGGGTTCTCGATATTATAATTACAAGTATAAAAGTAAAGATGGTAAAAAATGGTTTGTTGATTACTTAAAGAACGAAAAAGTAGATAAGGATAAAATAAAACATGTAACGCTACTGCCAGATTGGAGAGTTGGTATTACATATGGTGCATTGGCAAAAATGCTAATGGATGGATGTCCACCCTTAGAGGAATATACTGTGGCACTTGAGAAGCGGCTTGAAGAATGCCTTCGGGTAAAAGTTGAAAATATAGAAATTGAAGAGAGTAAAACTTTAGCACCAGTTATCTCAATACAAGAGCGTATGAAATTAAATCTTGATGATTTCCTTGGCAAGCATGTGGAAGGTGAGATTGATGATTTCTTTCAAAATAAGTTTAAGAGTAAATTCAAGTTAATAAATGCGTTACAAGTAAATGAAATAACGGGTAAAGCCGCTGGAATGATTTCCAATTTATATTCCCAAGAAATATCTGATTTAACCGAATTATTAAATCCTCCAAAAGAACCGGATGATGAATATGAACAATTAAGTGAAGGTTACCCATATAAAAAATTGGAATTAAAAAAGATTTTAGAGTTTTATACTATGCTTGCTGAAGATGCAGATCATTATGCAAATACACAAAACGCAAATCGTAAAATTAGAGTTAAAAAAGCACCAAGTTTAGAAAAATTGGTTGCTAAACTAACATATAAAGCAAAAGATGATACTTATAAAATAGTTTCAATAGATCCTAAAAAGATTATTGGTGCCCAAGAACTGTGGATATTCAATACAAAAACTCGTAAGTTGGGCAAATATGTTTCTACAAATGGATTTAGTTCTGGTGAATTGAGTGTTAAAGGCACTAGTATTACTGGATTTGATGAAAAGAAAAGCATACAAAAAACAGTTCGTAAGCCAGATGTAACATTAAAAGAGTTTCAAAATGCCGGGAAAGTAGCATTGCGTAAATTTCTCGAAGATATAAAAGCAACTGATATAAAGTTAACCGGCAGAATCAATAAAGAAATCGTCCTTTTAAAAGTTAATTAACGGCCAAATAAACACTAAATAGCATAGTGTTTATTAAACGGGTTTTATTAATATTCTTGTATTAGGAGATATTTAATGGAATATAATACTGATGATTTAAAACGGAAAGACATAGATCATAATATTCATCCGTGGACAAATTTTGCTACATTTAAAGATGAAGGCTCTTTAGTGATGGCACGGTCTAACGGCAACTATGTATATGATACAGAAGGTAACAAATATTTAGACGGTATTGCTGGCCTCTGGTGTGTTAATATTGGATATAGACACCAAACAATGGTAAAAGCAATTGTTGACCAGATAAATGAGATTGCATATTATACAACATTTGGTCATGTAGTTACACCTCCCGCCGCGGAACTTGCCGCAAAGATAGCAGAATTAGCACCTGGTGATTTAAATCATACATTTTTTGGCACAGGTGGATCAATGTCAAATGATACTGCTATACGTATTATACATTTTTATTTTAATCGTTTGGGTAAACCAAACAAAAAGAAAATTATATCACGAGTAAGTTCGTATCATGGTAGCACATATCTAGCAATGACATTAACAGGTGAAAAGGCTGATCATATTGGATTTGATTTAGCAAAGGATTTAGTGTATTATGTCTCAGCACCTAATTGTTATAGGCGGCCAGACGGAACAACGTTAGATCAGTTTTGCGATCAGTTAGTTGAGGAATTTGAAAATAAAATACTTGAACTCGGCCCTGAAAATGTGGCTTGTTTTATTGCGGAACCCATTATGGGTGCAGGTGGTGTTATTGTTGCACCTCCAGGTTATCATAAGAGAATGAAAGAAGTATGCGAAAAATATGGTATGTTGTACATTTCAGATGAAGTAGTAACTGCATTTGGACGATTAGGACATTTTTTTGCATCAAAGGAAGTATTTGATATAGTACCAGACATTATTACAAGTGCAAAAGGTATATCGTCTGGGTATGTTCCTTTATCAGCAACTATACTTTCAGATAAAATATATGATGTAATTAGTGATGGACCGCAAGAAGAAGGTGCATTGTTTACACATGGTTTTACATACGCAGGACACCCAGTTAGTTGTGCCGCTGGCCTTGCTAATATTAGAATTATGGAAGAAGGCATGTTATGTGACCATGTACAACAAATAGGACCTTACTTTAAACAACAGTTAGAAACATTATCAGATCTTGATATTGTTGGCGATGTGCGTGGAAGTCATTTTATGCTTTGTGTTGAAAATGTTAAAGATAAAAAAACAAAAGAATTGTTTGATGCTAGTGTTAATATTGGAAAACGAATTGCAGTTCATTGTCAAAACCGTGGTGTAATTGTTCGTCCAATTGGTCATTTGAATGTATTGTCCCCACCATTAACATTAAGTCGTGATGAAATTGATATATTAGTTAGTACATTACGTGAGAGCATCGAAGCAACAATGGATGATCTTGCAAGAGAGTAATGTTTAATTTAAATGACAAATATATTGAAATAGATGGAGAGTTCGTTTTATCAGGTATACAAGCAATTGTTAAGTTGGCATTATTGCAAAAAGAACTTGATTGCAGAAGCGGATTAAAAACTGCTGGCTATGTAAGTGGCTACAGAGGTTCGCCACTGGGGATGTTAGATAAAGAATTTTTATCGCAAAACAAATTATTAATAGAAAATCAAATAAAATTTAAAGCTGCTGTTAACGAGGATTTAGCAGTAGCGGCAATACAAGGTACACAACAACTAGGAATTATTTCGCCGTCAACAATAGACGGCGTTTTTAGTTTTTGGTATGGCAAAGGCCCGGGTGTAGATCGCAGTGGCGATCAGTTTAAACATTCTAGTTTCTTTGGTACAGCAAAAAACGGTGGCGTGTTAGCATTTGCTGGCGACGACCACGCAAATAAAAGTTCTACAATTCCACACGAAACAGGTCCAACATTTGCTACTTGGCATATACCAGTTATAACACCTGCAACTGTTGAAGATGTTATGCGGTTAGGCGTGTTAGGTATACAAATGTCTCGTTATAGTGGTTTATTCTCATGCATGAAAATTATTACTAATGTTGCTGATGCATACCAATCTGCTGAAGTAAATCTAGAAGCATGGCGACCAGTTATACCAAGTGCAGAGTTTGATGTAAATGCACGCTGGCCTGATGATAAGTTTGCTGGTGAGGATAGAATCTATGGGCAAAAATTACCTGCTGTGCAGGAGTTCTTAAAGCATAACAGGTTTAATGAAGTTACACATAATGCACCGGATAAAAAATTAGGTATAATTGCAGTTGGTAAAAGCTATGTAGATGTACTTACAGCATTACACCGATATAACATAGTGCCAGAAGAACACGGAATTAGTATACTTAAAATAGGTTGTGCATTTCCATTAGAAGAAGATAAAGTACAAAAGTTTTGTTTTGAGCACAGTGGTGGTTTTAGTAATCCATCTGCATTAGGAATACTTGTTATTGAAGAAAAAACTCCATTTGTAGAAGATCAACTTTATAAAATGCTTTATCGGTTTTCTAATATGCCAAGGATACATGGTAAAGATTTATTGTCACCATGTTTAGATTTTGACGGTTATGATATTGCAAGAGCAATATTAAAGTTATTAAGAAAGAAATTTGAAGATAATTTTGATATTATTCCTACGATAGATGCAAGAGAACCATATTATTGTAGTGGGTGTCCTCACAATACAAGTACGGCATTGCCTGAAGGAAGTAAAGCATTGATAGGGATTGGTTGCCATTATATAGCACAATTAATTCCAAGTAGACCAACTGTTACATTAGCACCTATGGGCAGTGAAGGAATGAACTGGGTTGGCCAGCACGAATGGAATGAAGCAAATCATGTATTTGCTAATTTAGGCGATGGCACATATTTTCATAGTGGTATATTGGCTATACGTCAAGCAGTAGCATCTGATGCTAATATGACATATAAAATTTTATATAATGATGCTGTAGCAATGACTGGTGGGCAAAAAGTAGATGGTGAATTAAGTGTGCCACGTATATGCGAGCAAGTGTTAGCAGAAGGAGTTTCAAATATTTCATTAGTGTCTGTTAATCCAAAACAATGGAAGGGAAAAATACCTAAGGAAATAAAGTTATACCCTAAAGAAAAATTTACTGAAGTGCAAACAGCATTAACAAAAGTAAAAGGTATTACTGTATTAATTTATGAACAACAATGTGCAACTGAAAAGCGTAGAGAAATTAAACGCAATGTACAAGAAGCACCCGATGAACGGGTTTGGATTAATCCAGAAATATGTGAGGATTGTGGTGATTGCTCAACCCAATCTAATTGTTTAAGTATAGTTCCTGTAGAAACAAAACTCGGACAAAAGAGACAGGTAGATCAAGACAGTTGCAATTACTCATTTGATTGCTTAACGGGATATTGCCCATCATTTATAACAGTTAAAGGTAAACGAGTTTCAAAACCATTAGTTAATGTAGAGTTGCCTGAATTTTACAAAGGATCTAATTTAGGTAATTGGAAGTTTAGAACAGGTAAAAGATATAATATTTTATTTGCTGGTATAGGTGGTACCGGTATTATTAGTTTAAGTCAAATGTTAAGTGTTGCGGCACATATAGATGGTATGAAAGTTGTTGCTACTGACCAAACAGGATTAGCACAAAAATATGGAGCAGTAACATCTATGTTAAGTTTTGGGAAAGATGCACATGGTAGAATGTATCCAGGTACAGCAGATTTAGTTATAGGTGCAGATCCTCAAGTTTCTACAAGTGTAGATGCAATGCGATATATTGGAAAAAATACAACTACATTGCTTAATTCTAAACCTTCAAATACTGGAGAGTATATACAAGACAGAGATTGGAAATTTGACGTTAGTAAAGCAGAAGCACTGTTAAAAGAACATAGTAAAGAATTGCATTCGTTTAATGCATCTGACTATGCTAAAAAATTAACCGGACATAGTTTAATGTTAAACATGTTGATGTTGGGATATGCATATGAAAAAGCATTGCTACCAGTACGTGAAGCATCAATGATGGAAGCAATTGAAGTTAATGGTACTATGGTAGAAGTTAATAAAAAGACATGGGAATTAGGTAGGCATCTTGCTACCACTGAAGGTAGAGGAACTATAGAAAGAGAAATAGGTAAAAAATTTAATGTTATAAAAGAAACAAAATATAGTGGTATGTATCATAGAGTTAATTTATTAAAAGAATATCAAGATGAAGAATATGCACAGCAATATTTTGAGTTAGTTACTCAAGCAAATGTTAGAGATACTTTATTAAATAAAACAGAATTTTCAGAAGCAGTAATGAAAAATTTGTATAAGTTAATGGCATATAAAGACGAGTATGAAGTTGCTCGTATTTGGGATAAAACTATAGATGGTTTTAATAATGACTTTTTTGAAATTAAAGGAATTAGTTTTTATATGAGTTTACCTTGGCAACGCAAGTCTAAAAGTAAAACAAAATTATCAGGGCATACTAAAACATTTTTTAAATATTTAAAACATGGTAAAAAGTTACGTGGTACAAAATGGGATCCAGTAGGATACTCATATGAAAGGAAACTTGAAAGAAAAGTACGAGATCATTATATTAGTTTAGTTAAGGAATGGTCTAATAATATAAATTTAGATAATTATAGTAGTATAGTGGAGTTAGCAACGCAACCTGAAAACATTAGAGGTTACGGGCATATTAAAATAGAAAGCATAAAAAAATCTTCATTATTTAAGAGTTTACTATGAAACTACAACGACTACATCATTTTGCATGGAAGTGTAAAAACGCAGACGAAACAATAGAGTTTTATACTAATGTATTGGGGTTACCCCATGTTCACACTATAGAAAAAGATCACGTCCCAAGCACAGGAGCATATGCTCCATTCAAACATATATTTTTTCAAATGCCAGACAAAAGTTGTATTGCATTTTTTGATTTAGGCGACGGAGAAGCAACTACAACAGATTGCGATGACTGGGTAGTACATTTTGCATTTGATGTTGGTAGGGTAGAATATGTTGATGCATGGTACTCAGTTTTAACTGATAAAGGTATCGATGTAGTAGGACCTACTAATCACGATGATTGGATCTATAGTATATACTTCTTTGATCCAAACAATTTACGACTAGAAATAACATGTAACATGCAAAATGAAAATACAACACACACTAACAAGTGATCTAAACATAACACAATTCTGTGACGGTAGTGCATATCTCATACATATGGAAAGACTACGTGCGGCTCGTGGAGCAAAACTGCCCGATAGTTTTAATTGGGATCCATTGATGTATCAAGGTGTAAGTGATAAGTTTTTATTATGGAATGAGAACATACATCCGTTTCCTGAGGAGTATGGAATAGACTTTGAAGCAGAAGTTGGCGTTATTGTTAACGAAGTGCCATTAGGTACTACTGCTGAAAATGCATACAAGTATATTAAGTATATTACTATTATAAACGACATAAGTTTACGCAAACTAATACCACAAGAGTTGGCAAAAGGATTTGGGTTCTTCCAAAGTAAACCTCATAGTGCATTAAGTAAATGTTGCCATCCAAAACTTTTTATAAAAGGAAAGTTTCATGTAGATTGCAAATTACATGCAAATATGATTATTGAATTAAATGGCGAACGTATGGGTAAAATAAACACTGCACAAGAAATGAAATTTGATTTTGCTGACTTAATTGCACACGCATCTAAGACAAGAGCATTAAGCAAAGGCACATTAATTGGTAGTGGAACAGTAAGTTCTTCTGTTCGTATGGATGGATTTGGTTGTTTAATGGAACGCAATGCAGTATTCAATGATAAGCCAGAAATATATTTAAAGCATGGTGATAGGATTAAAATGTATATCGAAGGGTTTGAGGACACATTAATAATAGACCAAATAGTGCAATAATATAGGTAAATAATACAAGCATTCAGGAGTAACACAGTGATTAGTGATCGTGAGATGTTTGATTATTTTGTTCAACGAATAAAAGAAGAATTGTTTACACATCCAGTTATTACAGATAATTCATATTGCAATTGGTTTGCTAATGCAGACTTAACAAAAGATAATGTAATATATTTTACAAAGCAATTTTCTGTTTTTTCAAATCAATTTACAATTGCACAACTTAATAAAGTTATTAATGCAGGTTCTTTAGAGGAAATGCATGATGCCAAAGAAATTTTAATGAATGAACTTGGCGTTATTTTTAGAAAAGATGATAGTAAAATAACTGATGATGTAAATGTAGATCCGCAATATGTGGGTATCGAAGGAACAGTAGAGAATAGTAAATTTAAATTTAAAGCAGCCCATTTTGAATGGTTGCTGGAGTTTGGTAAACCGCTTGGTTTAGGTTTTAATGACATAGGTAAACGGTCACATGGTTCTCCGCATACCTTACATTTTTGTGATGAGTTAGTTCGTTTGTATGGTACTGAAAATCATATAGTAGGTGCTGGTGCAAGTTTTGCAGTAGAGAACTGGGCAGCCGCTGGTTTTTGGAAACAACTAATACAGGGATTAACAAACTTTGGTGAGAAAATAGATGAAAGGCTACCTTTAGCCTTTTTTGTTTGGCATGATAAAATTGAAGAACAACATGCAAGTCACACATGGCATGAATTAAAAGAATTGTATTTTAGTGGAGAACACTTTGACGAAGATACATTTATTATGTCTGGTTATACGATGTTAGATGGTGTTAAAGCATTCTGGGATGGTTTAAATTTAGAAAGGATTGCTCAAAATAGTATAAATTAACGGAGATAATTATGGACAAGATGATAAATCCTAATTCGTTTAAGTTTTTACAATGGGCCGCAGAAGATAATACATACTATGATGATTTGTTTTATAGTTTAGGACTTTGTAAAATTGGTGAAGTACAATCTTCACACGATGTTATTTGGAAGGGCAGTGGTATATTTTTCTTTGTAACTACACGAAGAACTGATTTTGTAGAAGTACACGGACCTGGTGTTTGTGGTATAGGTCTTAATGTTGGTAATGCAAAAATAGCACATCAACACGCAGTTGAAAATGGCATGGACGAAGACATTTCTATGCTCGGAATTGAATATGCAGGTTATGGCATAGACGGTGTTAAAATGTATTTTGTTGATTTCCCATTGTGGCAATCGTTTAGACGTTTGTGGATACCGTACAGTAATACATCAGAAAGACCAACAGGTGTTAATTTTGTAGATCATTTAACACATAATTGCCATCCAGGTAGTGTTGATATATGGGCAGAAAATTATAAAAATTGGTTTGGTATGTATGAAAACAAATATTTTGATATTGATGGAAAAGAAACTGGTTTAATAAGTAAGGCAATGATGTCACCTATTGGCCAGTTAGCGATCCCTTTAAATGAAGATAAAAATAACAAAGGGCAAATAGCAAAATTTATTAGAGATTTTAATGGAGAGGGTGTACAGCATATTGCTTTACACACAGATGATATTTATTTTACAGTTAAACGATTAAGAGAAGAAGGTATAGAATTTTTAGACATACCAGACACTTATTATAATATGATTGATGAAAGAATTGATGTCCATGAAGAAGATATAAATGCTATGAAGGAATTGGGTATTTTAATTGATGGTAGTAATGAAGAAGGTATTTTATTACAGATTTTTACTAAAGAAATGGTAGGACCTGTGTTTTTTGAAATTATTCAGCGTAAGGGTAATAAGGGATTCGGCCACGGAAATTTTCAAGCATTGTTTGAAGCAATTGAGAGAGAGCAACTTATAGATATAAGATAAATAGTATTATAGGATAACAGAATGGCACGAAAACCTACATCAGCACGTAATGAAGTAATAAAAAATTTGCAAACTCGACTTGGTAGTGGTATGGTTGATGTTGAGTTAGACCCTGATCATTATAATTTAGCAGTTGATAGGGCAATTACTCGTTACAGACAACGAGCATCTAATGCTACAGAAGAAAGTGGTATGTTTTTAACATCGCAAGCAGATGTTGATGAATATTTTTTGCCATCAGAAGTACTTGAAGTACGTAAAATTTATAGACGTGCAGTTGGTAGTGATTCGGGTACAGGAACAGGTATTGATCCTTTTGATTTAGCATTTACTAATCTTTATATTCTACAGGCAGGACGCATTGGTGGTGTTAGTTTATTTGATACATTCAGTCAATACCAAGAAGTAGTTGGTCGTATTTTTGGCTCAGAATTAAATTTTACTTGGCATCCAAATACACATAAGTTAGTATTACTTCGACGTATTAAAAACGCAGAAAGTATTCTTTTACATGTTTATAATGAAAAGCCAGAGAATGAAATATTACGTGATCGACGTAGTCGTATATGGCTTGAGGATTTTGCTTTTGCTACATGTAAAGTTATATTAGGTGAAGCAAGAGGCAAGTATGCTTCTTTACCAGGAGCAGCCGGTGGTATACAATTGAATGGCGATGCATTAAAAGCCGAAGGACAGGCTGAATTAGACCGTTTAGAAATTGAATTACAACGATACACAGACGGCAGTGAACCTCCTACATTTATTATTGGATAACTTGACATTATAGTTTAAATCGTTTATAATGTTTATATGATTATAGGACTTGTTGGTCTTAAAGGCTGTGGCAAAGACACAGTAGCAAATTACTTTATTTCACATTATAATAACTGGATTAAGGGCAGTTTTGCTGACTCCCTTAAAGATACCTGTGCTTGTGTATTTGGTTGGGATAGAGAATTACTCGAAGGCAGTACACAAGATAGCAGAGCATGGCGTGAAACAATCGATACATGGTGGTCTGAGAAGTTAAATAGACCTAATTTTACTCCGCGTATAGCCTTACAACTTGTAGGTACGGAATTATGGCGTAATCAATTTCATGATGATATTTGGTTGTTAAGTTTTGAAAAGAAGTTGTTAGCAATTCAAGAAAATGTTATTATTACTGATTGTCGATTTTCAAATGAAATAGAGTTAATTAGACGGTTAAATGGTTTAATTGTTAGAGTTAAACGTGGTGTAGATCCACCGTGGTGGGATACAGCTGTCGAAGACAATAAAGCTCGTGATGATGAGCTTGACTATAATAGTCCTATGATGCCAAAGGTGTATCCTGAAGTGCATCCTAGTGAGCATTCCTGGCCAGGTTGTGAAGTAGATTATACAATTTATAATGATAGTACGTTTGATGATCTAGAAAATATTGTTAAAAATCTGGTACAAGATCCCCTTGCTTCCAAGGTATTCCAAGATCTGAAATCATTACAAAGCAATTAGAGCATACGGTTTTTAAGTTTTTCCAGTCGTTGTTATTTCTATTTCCGTCTATATGATATACATTTAGCTGTATAGGATGTTCTGCGGTAAAGTTGCATCGCTCACATTTTTTCTTTTTTTTATAGCCACTTTTCCCCCAATTAGTAAATGGTGTTGCATCTAACCCCTTATCTAGCCGTAGACATTTATCACATTTTTTGCGATAATATGTTTTATTATTTTTTACATAGTTGACTGCAACTGGGCGTTTTTTGCAAGTGCAAAGTGGCCTTTTTGTACTCATACTATTATTTACGACGAACCCTTTTAAAGGTGGTTCTATATCAGTGTTATTTGCCAAGAAACAAATAAATATGTGTATATTGAATTTAGCCATTAAGGCTAAAGAACAAAGGGGAAAGGAAAATGGCGACATTAGTTTCACCGGGCGTATCGGTTAGTGTAATCGATGAGTCCTTTTATGGTTCTGCTGGAAGCGGTACTGTTCCTTTGGTTGTGTTAGCAACAGGTAAAGATAAAACACATCCAAGTGGTACAGGTACAGCATCCGGAACAACAGGATCTACAGCAAAGTTAAGTTTAATTACCTCACAAAGGGAATTACTACAAACATATGGCAATCCTTCCTTCCGTAAAGTTGGTGGTACATTAGTACACGGCGATAATATGAATGATTATGGGTTATTAGCAACTCATAGTTATTTAGGCCTTGCTAATCGTGCATACGTTCTTCGAGCAGCTGTTGATGTATCAGAACTCGAAGCCGCAGGTACAGCACCAACTGGCTCTGCTGTTAATGGTACATACTGGTTAGATCTAACATCGTCAATGATGGGTGTTTTTACTTACAATGCGTCAACTGCTACATGGGTAGTAGCCACCGTAAGTGAGATAAGCGCCGCTACTGATTATGATTCAGGCACCGGTGCACCTCTTAACAGTGTAGGTTTGGATGGAAATTTTGCATGGGTAGCCGTAGCAGGCGGTAACTCACATAATAGAGTCTGGCAAAAAGTTGGCGGCGTATGGTATCATTTAGGTACAAATACGTGGGCAACAGCGGCCAGTAAAGATTTTCAATTCGCGGCACATACCGCAGTACCGACTTTAAAGTCGACTGCTGCCGCATTAGCAACAGGTGACGTTTGGATTAAAACAACGTCATACAATAGTGGTACAGCGCTTAAAGTAAAACTTTATGATTCAACTGCAAAAACATGGACAACAATTACTAGTCCAGTATTAGCAAGTACAACGGCAGCCTGGACAAACTACACAACTCCAGTAACTGGTAACATTTTTGTCAAATACAATCATGAACAGGGCGCACATACATTAAATGTTGCATCTCATCAACTTTTGAGATTCAACGGTAGTGCAACCTTGGCAGTAACCGGTACAGTAACAAGTCCCTCATTAACTGCAACACATACAATAGTAGTTAATGGTACAACTATTACATATACAGCAACATCAGATACAGCAGTTATTAGAACAGCTGCATTGATTAACTCAGCAGGTATTACAAATATTACTGCAAGTGTATCAAGTAATAAGATTGTTATTACAAACACAGCAGGTAAAGATATTACACTTGCCGCAGGTTCAGGTACAATGCTTGCAGACTTAGGTCTTACAGCAGCTACATCAAGTAATTGGGTAGCATTAAGTTATGAGCCAAATACAGTAACACCAACAGGCACAGCAGTAAATGGTACATTATGGTATGATAGTCGTAATACTACAGTTGATATGTTAGAAACATATGATAACAGTGGTACTACAGCATGGCGTACATTTAGTGGTACAATGACAGCAGCTGCATCAAAGCCTGGTTCACCAGCAAGTGGTGATGTATGGTTAGATACAGTAGCAGTAGATGCATACCCTTCATTGTACAAGTGGAATGGTACATCATCAACATGGGATGCAGTTGATAACACAGATCAAACAAGTAACCAAGGTATTGTCTTTGGTAACTTCCGTGCTACATCATCAAGTGCATTAGAAACTGTTACAACAATAAGCCCAAATCCAGCAACATACCCAGTAGGTACTTTGGGTTGGAATTTTATGGCATCAGGTTATGATGTTAAGAAATATAACTCAACAGCCGTTAAATGGTATAATGAGTCAGGACTTAAAACAGATGGTTCACCTTATATGGGTCGATTTGCACAGAAGAAAATTATTACCACTTCAATGGCAGCTGCATTATCAGCCAGTGAAGAAATTCGAGCAGAAACTCGTTTCTTTAATTTAATTTGTGCACCTGGTTTCCCAGAACTAATTGATGAAATGAAGACACTTAATGTTGATCGTAAGGAAACAGCATTTGTTATTGGTGATACACCATTTAAGTTATCATCAGATGCTACATCTATTAAGAATTGGGCATCAAATACCGCTGTCGTTGATGAAAACGGCGAAAATGGTCTTGTATCAGCCGGTTTTGATATTGGTGTATGGTATCCAGGCGGTTGCATGACAACTAACGTAACAGGCGATAGTGTTGTACAACCGGCATCGCACATTGTACTACGTACAATGGGTTACAATGACCAGGTAGCATACGAATGGTTTGCACCAGCTGGTTATAATCGTGGACTAGTAAACAACGCTACAAGTGTTGGTTACATTGATGGTGAAGGCGAATATAATGCAGTGGTACTAAATCAAGGTCAACGTGATGTACTTTATTTAAATAAAATAAACCCAATTGCACACATGCCTAATAGAGGCTTGGTTGTTTGGGGACAGAAGACATTACATACTATTACAAGCGCATTAGACCGCGTTAATGTTGCACGTTTGGTTGCATTTTTACGTAGACGGTTTGACGATATGTCACAACCGTTCTTATTTGAACCAAATGATGAATTTACACGAAGTCAAGTACTTTCAGTTTTTAATCAGTTCTGTGGAGATATGGTTACTAAACGAGCATTGTATGATTTCTTAGTTGTGTGTGATGATAGTAATAACACACCAACTCGTATTGATCGAAATGAACTTTGGGTCGATGTAGCAATTCAGCCTGTTAAGGCAATTGAATTTATCTACATTCCAATTCGTGTGAGAAATACAGGAGAGTCCTTGACTATAGCAGGATAAGGATTTTTCATTAAAACCCGAGTGAATGGGGGTATAAGCCCCCACTCATTCTTGGGTTGGATTAGATAAATATTATAAAGAAGGGAGACATGAATTATGACCAAATTTGGTATTGATATATCAGGCGATGATGCTAGAGGAATTCTACAGCCTAAGTTAAAATATAAGTATAGGGTTCAGTTTAGTGATATGGGTGGTATTGCCGGCGTACGTGAATTTACTCGTAATGTCGTTACATGTGATCGTCCTAAGATTTCTTATGAAGAAGTACCAGTACATTCGTATAATTCACGTGTTTATCTAGCAGGTAAACATGAGTGGACTATGCTCAATGCAGTATTTCGTGATGATGTACAGAACAATATTGTAGGATTAGTTGGTAGGCAAATTCAAAGACAAGTTGATCATCATCTACAAACTTCAGCATTAAGTGGAATTGATTATAAATTTGAAATGACTGTTGCTATTTTAACAGGTGCTCAAGGTGGAGCAACTACAGAATTGGATAAATGGCATCTTGAAGGTTGTTTTATTCAAAATGTTGATTATGACCAAGGTGATTATGCCGCAAGTGAACCTGTAATAGTAACATTACAAATTCGTTTTGATAATGCATTACATTTTGCAGGTGGTAGCACATTAATGGCTGGCACTACAACGCAATCATCATAATAGAGTAGTACACATATGGCAAGGTACATTCAAAATGCACATATGGGCGAAGTTGGCCCAGATGAATATAAAGATTTTAGAACTGTATTTCACGGGGCGTCCGAGGCGCCCCGTGTTCACGGTATGCTTGGCGATACGCTCGATAAGTTACCGCGATTTAAAAATCATTATTTTGTTGCCTTTCATTATACAGACTTAGGTCCAACTAATGCAAATCCTAAATCCTTAATAGATGTAATGCACAGAATTAAGAGTGTTGATGCACCAAAGTTTGATATTGATACTGAAACACTTAATCAATATAATAAACCACGAATTGTTCCACTTAGAATAAACTATCAACCTATTACGATTACATTTCATGATGATAAATCTAATTATACAACTGATTTTTGGAGACGAATATATCAATTTTATTTTCTCAATGGGCAACGACTAAGCAACAGTCAGTATAGTACACGTGATTCAGATGTAGTTATTGACAACGGCGCAACTATACACAAACAATATAATGATTATGGTTATTATGTAGGTAATAAAGAAAATAAAAAGAATTTATTTTATCATATGTCGTTATATATGCTTCAAAATGGTATGTGTACTCGTATGGATCTTGTTAATCCTCAGCTACAATCAATGCAACATGATCTATTTTCACAAGATATGTCAGGTGAATTAGCACAGAATACTACAATTTGGGGTTATGAAAATGTTGTTTATTATAGTTCTCGAGCTATAGATGCTGAACAAACGTTAGGAGCCCATGGGTTTCATAGCGGAAATTCCACGATATTTCAACCTGCTCCAGGACATTATGACGAAGAGACTGGCAAGACTGTGTATCGTGAAACGTATACTACTACAGCAACTGGTGAAAGTACAGCACCAAAAGGTAATAGTGGCGGCTTTGAAGATGATATTATCTATGATGATGATTTCGAATCAGCGTTTGATTACTCAACAAGTGCCCAGCCTGTATATACGTTAGCAACAAAAACACCAGAAGTTGGTTTTATGCCTAAAAGTGGTTTAGATTCTGAAATATCACATTTTTATTGGGCATTAGCAACAGGAAGGGAAGATCTCCTTTTGAATCCTATTGAGGCTGCGGCGGCAAAGGCAGCAGAGGCAACAGCCACTGCTGTTGATGATTTTTCCGGCCACACCAAGTTTGGAGACCAGCAGGCAGCAAAAAATGTTGATACTTTCGGTGAGACCAACGTAGGTCATGTTGATGATTTTAGTGCAGTTCCTAAAAATCAGACTGGCTTGGATAAAACAAAAACAGAAAGTGAAGCAAGTGGACAAGCAATCGGTACTAATTTTCGTCCAACGACTCTTTCGAATACGGATCCAAGTGTATGGACTGATCCAAATACTGGTAAGAACATTGTAGTTCCAATTGTTGGAGGGACTATGGCTAATTTGGTTCAGAAGTCAAAGAATTGGTGGGCTGGATTGACACCAAAAGAGCAAGACGCTCATAATAAAGCAAAAGCGGCCGACCGGGAATACAAGGAACAGAACGCTAGCGGATAACATTTGGTCATAAATACTATTATGACCAGTACCTTAACTACAGCACAAACTAAAACCGAAGTAACTAAACTAGTAAAGACGTTTGGTAAAACCACCAATATAACGCTTGATAGTACTATTATAGCAGACGTTAATTTACCAGTATTACAAGTTAATGGTGATAAATTAGATATTATAATTGGAATGTTTGATAGAGAAGGCGTTATTGCTAGTAGAGAAGTTAAAGAAACGTTAGCACTACTGATGTTAGAAGCATCAAAAGCATTAAAAATGGAAATTGAAGATTTGGTTAAATTTTCTAGTACTCAACCTGGTAAAATTTCTATGACTGCATTGGGTGTAGGAATGATTAATTTATTACGACCAAATACAAGTCAAATGGGTTTTAGTATTCCTTCAGCTACACCTGCTAAAACAGAATTAGTTAATCGTAATATTATTGCATAATGGCTAAGTTTTCACAGGGAGTATTTACTCCTAAGAATGTAAGTAAATATCTCGGAACAAAGCAACCTCGGTTTAGATCAGGTTGGGAGTTAGCATTTATGCGAATGTGTGATGCACATCCTAATATAACTGGTTGGGCAAGTGAAGCAATTAAAATTCCATATATTCATCCATTGACAGGGCGTAGTACGCGATACGTACCTGATTTTATTATACAATATGCTGATAAACGTGGTAAAACTCATACTGAAGTTATTGAGATAAAACCTTATAATCAAACAACAGAAGAACGTGCTAGATACCCAGGTGAGAAAGCACAAGCACAAATAAATAAAGCAAAATGGACAGCCGCCGTTGAGTGGTGTAGTAAAAAAGGAATGGTATTTCGTGTATTAACAGAGAATGAAATTTTTACAAATCCTACTACACGTAAGCGACGATAATATTTTATTAATAAATAATTAAGTGAGTAGTTAATTATGACTAAAAAACTTGAAGAAGAATTCAATTTACCGCCATTAAAAGAGGCGATAGAGATCAATCAAGAAGAAAATGAGGAAGTTGAGACAAAATCTGAAGCACTTACAGTAGAACGTGAGGAAATTTTTACAGCATTAAAAGCTGCTGATAAAATAGATTTAGCATTGCCAACTGTAAGGGGTTTAGAAGCAAATGATGTTGATATGGATTCATACTCTACTCAAGCAGAACAAGCATTTAAAGATTTAATGGATTTAGGGATGAATGTTGAGGCACGGCATGCCGGAGATATATTTGCCGCCGCACAACGTATGTTAAAAAATGCAATAGAAGCAAAAACAAGTAAAACAGATAAAAAATTAAAAATGATTGAGTTGCAACTAAAGAAATTAAAGTTAGATCAAGATAATAAAACATCTGACGATACAATCGAAGGTGAGGGTTATGTTATTGCGGATAGAAATGACATTCTTAAAAGTTTTATAGATAAAGAAAACGATAAATAGTTAAAGTTAAAAACTCTGTAAGAGGAAAAATGATGAAAACATTAAAAGAATATTTGGCTGAATCTGTAAAGGAATATAGTTATAAGGTAAAGATTTTAGGCGAAGTTGAAGATGGTATGATGGATACTATTGAAAATGAACTAAAAAGATATGACCTTAAAACAATTAGTTCCCCGACAAAAACAATATTTCAAAAACAACCTCTAGATTTTGACGAAGGTGTATCAGGTGAAGTAAATATTGCTAGTTTTACAACTGGCTTACCTTTATCTAAAGATACAGTTCGTGATAGGATTGCCCATCAGTTAGGCATAACAGAACGTTATATTAAAATTCGTTCTGAAAATGATCCTTTAGAATATGATCTAGTTGATAACAATGTTGATACGGAAATTGTAGTTGGTGAGAGCAATCCTGAAGACGCAGCTTTAAACAACGATTATCCTGCAGATGAACATAAAGCAGAAGATTACCATGGTAACGAATTTAACACAAAGTTCATGAATGAGTTAATGAAACTTGTTAAAGATCGAGATACACATGTAAGTAATTACATGAAGGAAGAATAAAATGCGGCACGGCCAGGGCACAAGATATAATACTGATGTGCATAATGCAGTAAGTACTATAAAAAAGTATAATGCTGATCAAGAACTTGATGAAGCACCATATAAGTTAGGTGGTGCTCGTGCTAAAGACTGGGCTATATCTAAATTAGGTGGTAAGATGTCCAAAGGCCGACACGGTGCTGGTAAACTTTCCAATCAAGTTAATGACGAATGGCAAACATTTATGGGTACAAAAGGCTATAATAATGCAGAAGAAGCAACAATAAAAGATTTAAGTGATTTTATTCAGCAAATGAGTCCTGGTACGGATAGTAAAGCGTTTTTTGATAAAGCAGGATTAACAAATGTTGGTCCGCAAACAGCATTAACAACAGATCAGCAAGATACTGTTGTTGGCGAGCTAGGTGCGGCATTAACAGCGCAAGGTGTAGGACAAGCAGCTGATGATAGTAGCGACACTGGTGGTGATACAACTACTGGAGCAACCACTGGAGCAACCACTGGAGCAACCACTGGAGCAACAACAGGCAGCGCCGCATCTTCAGCACGATCAGCAGCTGATATTGCAAGAGCTGCGTCGGGTGGCACCAGCACAGATAAGCCAGCTGGTTCAAGCGGCGATTCATCAATACCAGCAACATCAGCAACATCATCTGCTCCAAAAACTGCACAAGTAGTAGAGTACTTGCAGAATATGAAAGATGCTGGCTTGGCTAATTATCAAATTAAAATAGATGAATTAGCAAGTTATGTTGTGGCTTGGGCAAAGAAGCAAGGTAAAACATAATGAATATTAAAGAAATGAAAATAGTCGAAGATATTCAAGCAACAGACTTTGAACCCATACTAACCCGTGCTGTTCAGGTTGATGTAGCAGCTGGAAGAATAGACGATCCGAGATTCAATTGGAGTACTATAAAGTATAATGCCAATAAGGCTTGGAAAAAGTCAGGTAATAAGTTAGATACTGATAGTATAAGAAATATATTAAAGAATGCAGCTAAATTATCAGATGAAGCAATTGATGATGCTTTGACAGATTATGAAGTACGTACTACAAAATCAGGTACAGGTAGTATACCAAAAGGTGCAACATTTAAACATACTGATGTATCATATATGTGGGACGGTACACAATGGGCTGGAAAAACAGACAGCGGCGAATGGCGCAAAACAGATCCAACGTCAACTGATCCTATACTTAAAGCATCGGATGATGAAATGTATGAGCGATATGTTGAGGCAGCCAAGGCCAGTGAGATTACAAAACCAGACGGTACACCTATGAGAGTTCCAGCACCAACAGAACCGGTGTCGTCGAAACCTGATTCTCCTTTTGCAGATGATATGGAAATGCAAGAATTAGCAAAAACGATAACAAATTCAGGTATGGTATTAGCTGTACCCGGCGAAAGTGCACAAATTCCTAACAACGACTTGCGAGAGTTGTTAAATGATAATAAGAAGAGTTTTGTTTTCGAGAACGATAACCCAAGTGCACCAGAAGCAACGAAAGAACAAAAAACAAATATGGAGAATGAAATGAGAGTAAATGAGATGTGTGGTAGTGGATGCGGCGACGAGATGGAAATGCCAAAAACAAACTACAATCTAAGTGTTACAAAAGATGAAGGTAGTACACATAAGACAATGACAGTTACAAGTGATCAACCAGATGAGTTAATACGAGTATTACAATTATCAGGTATGGACACTGGACATTCAGAGCCTGATGGCGATGAGATTGCTGGTGTAGATATGGATCATGACGAACCAAGTCCAGTTTCCTCAATGAAGGATTTAATTTCAAAAGTGTCACATCCTCCTGTAGGACATGATGAGGCAGTTGAAGAAGTTGAAGATGTTGAGCAAGATCATTCAAGTGATGCAAAAACATTTGGTCTTAAAGATTTAGTTGTTGGACTATCTAAGAAACAGCCAAGGCAACGACGTGTTGCTGGCGGCGACAACCCTTATAAGAATGCAGGGCAGTTAGAAGAAGATTATACTGCCGCGTATGACAAATATAAGACTGAATAATGAGATTAGTTGAGCTTGTTGAAGACTATAACGACATTGCAAATATGCCAGGTCGTCGTCGAGACACCAGGCCGCATGTCGGTGACCATCGCATCTGGACTGGCGTAGGTGGTGTAATAAAGAAACAAGCAAAACGACTAAGACATATAAATGATGAGTTAGATGATGTTGATTTTAACGATATAATAAAAAAAGCCGAAGCCGATGATGATAAATTAAGCGAGCCATTGAGACAGTTAGGGAATGAGTTAGCAAAACTTAATCAAATAACAGGACATAGATACAATGCGAGCGCATGATTTTATATTTGAAAGAACAGGTTTAACAAAAGGCGATATTGCTGAAACCTTTTTTGGCGCAGCCATGGCAGCAGCTTTTTTAAATTATCCAAGACAAGCAGATGAAGCAACTATGCTTTCAATTGCTAAACAATTAACACCAAAGACAGGAATGAGTTATTCTGTTAATAATGCAGGAAAACCCGCTGATACTATACAAGTTAAGAACGTAATTAAGAATCAGTTACATCTCAATGCGTTTAGTCCAAACGAGTTTAATAATACTGTAGAATTCATCCGTCATAACTTCCCATCTGTATTAGCGGCCGCGAATGGTGAACTTGAAGCAATAGATAGTAAGATAAGTGCTAAAAAGATTTTAGAAAATGGAATAGCAGATTTGGTTGTTATATCAGCAATTGGAGGAGAAGATCAAAGTGCTACTAAAGTAGATGTTAAGATTGTACATAGTAATCCCGAAATGATAGGAGCAGCGACGGCGGATACTACCCTTCCCTATGAAATAACTCAATTATATAGTTTAAAATATGATGAAGGTGGTAAATTAATACCAGTAGGTCAAAACCCAGCAGTTGTAAAAAATACGACTTATAATAAAGATGGAACTATAAAATCTAGAGATCAAATAACTTTTTGGAATGATATTGGTGTAACTATTGATAAAAATTCTATTCGGGATGATTTAGATAAGGTTAATGCAAGTATTAAAACGAAAAAATATCAAAGTGAGAAAGATACTGACTTGATAAAAAAACGTCGCGAGTCAGATGCTTTTAAAGAAACAGTATTTCATATGAAAAACGCAGCTGACCAAATTAATCAAAATATCAATACTAATAGACAAGAAGCACTGTTTCTTACTAACCTAGAAAATTTTTTAAAGATACACGTATCAAAGGGTGATGATTTAAAAGTACTTGGAATTACTCGAGGTTCGGGCTATAAAATCGGGCATCTAAATAATATTCGTAAGAATGTAGATAAGATAAATCTTCATGCAATAACAACTGTAAAAGCAGGAAGCCCGCCAAATTTACGTGTTATGAATACCTTTAAAGATAATGAAGAAATTGTTTTTGAGATAAGATTAGCAACGGCTGGTGGTAACTGGAAGAAATCCAATCGATCTGGTAAGATTGAGTACAGGACGGTAAGATATACGCTTAAGATTTCTATAGGCCCTGGTTTTAATCGTATTACAACTTTAGATCGATAATATAAATATTTACATGCCACACGGAACAGACAGTCATTTAGTTAAGACTGCTCATAAAAAAACAAAATATAGTAAACAGCAAGTAGAGCATTTGGAAAAATGTCTCAATCCTGATACTGGACCGTTGCATTTTATGAGTAATTTTATATACATACAGCATCCTGTTAGAGGAAGAATTGAATTTAAGCCATATAATTTTCAGCATGATTTAATAGATAACTATCATAATTATCGTTTCTCAATTAATATGTGTGCTAGGCAAATGGGTAAAACCACTGTTGCCGCAGGATATCTTTTGTGGTTTGCAATGTTTAAAGCAGATAGTACTATATTAATTGCCGCACACAAATATACTGGAGCTGCAGAAATTATGCAACGTGTTCGATATGCATATGAGAGTGTACCAGATTTTGTAAGGTGTGGTGTAGTTAATTATAATAGAAATAGTATAGATTTTGATAATGGTTCACGAATTATGGCAGCCACAACTACTGAAACTACTGGACGTGGTATGTCCTTGTCGCTAATTTATATGGACGAGTTTGCATTCGTACAACCAAGAGTAGCAAAAGAATTTTGGACAGCATTGTCACCAACACTTGCAACAGGTGGTAAATGTATTATTACTTCAACGCCTAATAGTGATGATGATCAATTCTCTACAATTTGGCGAGAAGCAAATGCAACACATGATGAATATGGTGAGCCTACAGAGTTAGGAAAGAATGGCTTCTCAGGATTAAAAGTAGTATGGGATCAGCATCCAGAACGAAATGAAAAATGGGCAAAAGAAGAACGTTCGAGAGTAGGTGAAGAACGGTTTAGACGAGAACATTTATGTGAATTTATTATATATGATGAAACTTTAATTGATGCACTAAAGTTAGTAGGTTTAAAAGGCCGCGAGCCTCTTATGAGAACAGGCGAAGTACGATGGTTTCATAGGCCAAAGAAAGGTAGAATTTATTTAATAGGACTGGATCCAAGTTTAGGTACCGGTGGCGACTACGCGGCCATTGAAGTTTTTGATGGAATAACTATGGAACAAGTAGCAGAATGGCAACATAATAAATCTCCAGTAAAACGCCAAATAAAAATAATGCAAGACATTATAGGTTATATTGCAAAAGAAACAGGTTATACAGAGACAGCACATACCGAAACAGAGATATATTGGAGTGTTGAAAACAACACACTCGGTGAAGCATGTTTAACCGTTATAGAACATACTGGCGAGGAAAATTTTGCTGGAATGATGGTTAACCAACCAAAGACTGGTAGTGGACAACGACGATATCGTAAAGGATTTACAACAACTGCTAAAACTAAATTATCAGTGTGTGCAACATTAAAAAATTTAGTTGAAGCAAATAAAATGGAAGTTAATAGTAGACGTTTAGTTAAAGAATTAAAGAACTTTGTTGCTAATGGTTTAAAGTTTGAAGCAAAAGTAGGTGAAACAGATGATTTAATATCTGCAACTTTGCTAGTTTTACGAATAAGCAATCATTTGGCAAAATATGATGATAGAATTCATGAAAGGTTGGCACAAAATGCAGGCGATGACGATGAATTTGGTTTTGAAGAGCCATTGCCGATGGGCATAATTTAATTAAATTGATAAATATGTATTATGGGTATAAGCATAGAGAATGTGGCCTCTGAGGTCCGTAAAGTTATAAAAGGTTCCGGTTATCGATTAGAGATGTTCACTGAGCAAGGTGATCAAACATTAGATGACAGGGAAGCACGTAGATTTTTTCTAAAGCCATCGAATATAATGGTTACTATAAGTGAAGAGGATGCAATCCTTAAATTACATAAACCAGATACTGTTGAGCTAGCAGAAATAGAAAATTTACATTCAACTTTAAAAAATTTATCACGCAAGTATAGATTAAATTTTGATTTTAAATCATTTGGACATTCTTTAAAACCAAAAGACTATGTGCACCAGGCAATCAAATCAATAAACGATGAGGAATTAGCAATGAAACAAATGGCAGAAGGTATGTCTTCAATGGCTGGCAGTACAAAGTCAAGTTACCAATTGGTAGATGACAATGTAAAGTTAATTGTGAGACATTTAAAACCAGTAGACGAAACGGTACGTGGATCCCGGAGTAGGAATATTAAGGCTTTATTTATAGAAAATGGAGCCGGAGAAAGATTTCAATATCCACATATACATTTAGCAGGCGCTAGAGCAATGGCACGCCACGTAAGTATGGGAGGTACTCCATATGATTCAGTTGGTAGTCATGTTGCAAAGTTGTCTGAAGATTATAAAAAATTGCAACGCTTTATGCGATATGCAAAATCTAATAATGTTGTCAACGAAGAAACATCAAATATTATTGAAGCAATCAAAGATCGCTATCAAGATATTAGAAAGAATTTAAGTCGTCTAACAAGTGTTAGAGGATACACAGAACAAGTAAGTGCTATTCAAGAAGATGCATATGAAGCAACTGATGATAAAGTTACAGAACTTCGTAATATGTTTACTGCCAAAACATTTGATGAATCACTAGAAGAAACATTGCCATTAATTTCTCAAATTCTTGAATATAGATTGTCAAAGGATGCAAAAAGATCATCCGGTGAAAAGTTAAAAGATATACCATCGCTTATACAAAAGTCAGAGAATGTATCATTCCATGAGCCTTCAGGGGCACAAGACGAATATGCAAGTGCTAACATACTTAATTTTTCAGAGCCAAAGTATGAATATGGATATAAAGTTAGAGAACTTGCAAGCTTAATAGAAGATGATTTGCTATCTTCGTTTTTAAGTAACATTTCAAATAATGATGATGCAATGGAAGCACTTTCAAAACTTGAAGAAAAGGGTATTAACTCCGAATCAGATGCTGGCATCATTGTACAAAATATTATGACCCAAGCAAATGAGCAAGGTATTTTTGGTAAGGCTGATTCAGCAGATGCTGATGATTCAGCTGATGAATTTACACAACAGGATACAGAAGACATGCCAGATGAATTTGATCCACCTGAGGTGGAAAGCAAGATATTTAATGACTGGGTAGAGTCTGTTGCTGATGATAAAACACTATTTGAAGAAGTAGTAGTTTCAGAAGATACGTTCGTAGATTTTAACCGTGCATTAGCAACTGCTAAAGAACGCATGGGTACATTACCTCGTATGGGTGATGGATCACCGTTAATCCGTAAGATTAAGGGCATGTGTGAAGAAGTTGGACTTGAATACGATGTTAAAGCAGAAGATCTTTATTCCGCATTAAGTGGCGAAGATGTTATTAACGAAGGCGAACCACGCCAGTATAAAGGCGACGGCAGCGATGCTAAAGTTTATAAAAAGGATGAGGGTGTATTAGTTATTGATACAGCACAAGTAGATGAATATCTTGCAAATGGTTGGATCCTAGCTGAAGCACCTGCAAATGATGAGCTTGATCGTGTTACGCATTTAGCAGGCATAGAGCCAGTAATTGAAGATGACGAAGCCGACGACGAAGCAGAGCAAATAGACGAAGCACAAAGCGAAGCACAAAAAGCAGCTTTCCAAAAAATGCTTGATGCTAAAAATGGCGACAAGGAAGAAACTACAGAAGATGCTGATGCTGAAGAAGACGATGAAGTAGAAGAAAGTATAGAACTTGATCGTGTTAAGCATTTAGCAGGTGTATAAGGAATTAAACTATGTTAGTCGAAGATATAATATTAGAGGCTAACGTTGAGCCAAAAGGTTTAGACCTCCTTGACAAATGGATTCATGAAATGGGTGAGGATTTAGAAGATTCTAACCCTGGTATTAATCACACTGCTTTTCTAAAAAGATTAAGAAAAGATATCATTAATAATAAGCCAATTATGTACCCCGAGGTATCCACGCCACTAAAACCGTATAAACCTAAAGAAACAGATCCAGATTTTATTAAAAATGCCTCAGATGTATATACAGTAAATAAAGACGTATTAGATTCTTTCTATAACAATATGCTTGATCTTTTTATACCTGATGACGGTGAACCTACTAGTAATCCATTGTTTTATAAATTTCATAATTTAGTTAAAGATGCAAAAACATTAGATCCACATATTGCAAATAAACTCCTTCCTATTAAAAAGAAATACGAACAAGGTAAATTTGATTTGCCAGGCCTAGAAGACGCAATGAAAGTTATGACTCAATTAGGTGCTCAAAAATGGAAACACGATTCAGCAGAAAGACGGCGTGTCGAAGCCGAAGCACCAGTTATAATGAAGTTTAAAAATGGTTCTAAATGGGTAAGGTTAGACTCACAAGAAGAAATGAAACGCGAAGGCGACATGATGCAGAATTGCATTAGTGGTTATTGTCCAGTTGGCGAACAGGGAGATTTAACTCTAGGATTAAGAGATACATTTAATGCTTATGTCGACTTTGAAGATCAGACTGACGACTCGGCTTATGAGTGGCTTTTAGAATGGCTAGAAGAGAATGACACAGATGTTCAAGATTTTATTGCCAATAAAATAAATGATGGTGAGGTCGATCCTCAATTGTCGTACGCTCTGGAAGATATATTGGGTTATGAGGAAGAACACGCATTCGAGTGGATGGTAGATCAAATTAGAGATGCTGATGACGATGATGATGAAGAATTAACCGATGGTCATTTAGTTTATAGTTTGCGCGATAAACATGGAGAGTCTCATATATCTGCAGAATACGATCCAAATGTAGATATGAGTAATATAGAGCCAGATTCAGCATTAGGCAAACAAAACAAACCACCTGTTGAAAAATACGGACCATATATTGAAAAATTAAATGACTTTTTTACACAACATCCTGAAACATTTGGTCCTGCTGGTAACACAAAGGATATGCCATTCCACCCAGATTATGATGATGATCGCGAACATACCGAGTCTGCTGATTTAAATCGTATTAAACATTTAGCAGGAATATAAATATTATTATGAGAATTTTTGATTTAATAAACGAAGCAATTGATGTTGAGTTTGGTCAATATATTATTTTAGATCATACTAGACCTGGGCATCAATGGTCTGCTGATACTAAAAAAGATATAATTGATGCAATTATGGCCAATTCTATTAAAGAATGGCAAGTAGTTGAAGCAGATACACATGATATACTTGCTGACTGGCACAATGACTCAATTTTACATGGTAAGATTACGCCCAAAGATGAAACATTCTCTCGTATAAAAGAATTAATGTTTGATGTTAACGACGATATGCCCGATCATGCACCGTTTCCAAAGGTTAAAGCTGATATGGAAGTGGTTGAGTCGGATCTTGATTCGGAATAACACCGTATTCCATATATAATAACGCATGTCGCATAGGTACAGGCCTAATAATATTGCCATCTTTATCAAGCGATTGTGCTGTGTGTATTGCTTTGCTATATGCTAAATCACAATGTTGTATTATTGTATTATAATGTTTTTCGTATTTGCGCCACCAAAAGTCAGTACCAAAGTGTTGCATAAATTCTAAACCTACCCATACATCTGCAATATTAACATATTTAAAATCATTCATTAAAAGTATAGGTCCATTTTCTCGTTTTCGAGAATAACGCAATCCTATACGATGTAAATTCATCCCAAATGCTTTACTTAACGAAAATGTTACTGTTTTAATAGCAGGATGATCTACATTAAAGTTAATATCCTTACAACAAGAATACCATGCCGCATCAATGTGTACGGGAATTTTTAGTTGTAAGCATTTTTCTAAAATCTTTGTCATTTCAGGATGAACATCGTTATTATAGAATGTAAAAGGTGTTGCTATAACTAATACATCACCAGTTGCAAGTGTATCAACTGTTCTTTTATTAATACTAGGGAACAATCTACGATGGTAAGCATAGTCACCATCAAATATTACTATTTTTTTATTGTGCATCATGTGGAGTTCATCTATTTGATGTGTTACTCCTAAGCATATATCTCTATCTGGAAAGGCATCTAACCCTGTAAATGATATTAGTTTGTGATCACATATCCATTTATGTGTTTTTTCTTTGAATAGTTCTGTTATTGTATTGTAATCTTCAGTATCGCCTGTTGTAATGTTTTTAAAATTGTCAAATCTCATAGTATTATGTAAAGTATTATGAAACTTATGTACTTCTAAATCAAACATAGGTCGTTTACGAGAACCGGGTTCTCTGTCTATTAGGCTATTTAATATTGTAATATCAGGTATTGGCATAATTCATTATTTCTCTTATGTACTGGTGTTCGTCTTGTATATTAAATTTACGAACAGTGTCCATCCAATTAGTAAATTCAACAAATGCTTGATGTTCATTATATGTATTTTCTTTTCTGCTCATTACAGGAAACGGATCTTTAACATTAAAAATTATATTCTCAATACTTTGTATTTCTATTGGACTAATTTTAAAAACATTTTCTTGTACTTCTTTTATTATGTTTTTAAATGTTACTTCTTTGTGTTCTTCTAATAGTAAGTTAGCAGACAAGTATGGTTGTACTGCTGGATATACATTTATGCTATTGCTATCAAAAATTTTATTTTGATACTTTGAAAAATAGTTAAAAGTATTAATCATGTTACCAACATTGTATATGCTTAATACAAAGTTAATACCAAGTAGTGTTATGTTTGGATGATTTAGTAATACTTGAAAGTTTTTGTCAATGTTATTAAAGTTTGTACCACGTATCCATTCGTATGTTCTATGTATGCCGTCGATGCTGGCAAAAATTTCTATATCTTTTAGTTTATCAAAAATTTCTAAAGTTTTTTTAGGTATGGATGTTATGTTGCTAACCATTCTTATTTTGAGAGTTGGTTTTACTTTGCTGATTTTGTCTAAGAAAGTTAAACAATTTTTATCGTACAAAGGCTCGCCACCTTTTATAATTAGTAATTCCAAATCGTTAATGTTATCTAATATTGACTCAAGTACTTCCTTTTGTAATACAACTGGTTTAAATTGGTTATAGTTGTAATGTGTTTTTAGTGCATTAACTGCTTTTGGCGGCATAGACTTTTCTTGTTGATGCCAATGAGAACTGTGAATGCTGTTGCACATAGCACAAGCAAGGTTACATTGATTACTAAAACTAATATCGAGATATTTAATTTTTGGTTCAATATCGGTTGGTAGGCGTATCCTCCCATTAGCATATTTTAGTCGTTTACTTTCTAGATTGTGTTTTTCTTTGCTATAACAATAATTACATGCGTCAATATATTCATCGTTAAGCATTTTTTCTCTAATCTCTTTTATACGATCACCATAGAATATGTTTTCTATTGTAGTACTTGATTTTGTAAAGTCATGTAGACTGTGGTCTGCCTCATCTGACCAGACAGGACATAATTGAGCAAGACCTCGCGGATCGATTGTAATACCATCAAATGGTATGTAGCAGAAATGTTTCTTATTCATATGTTGACATGTAAGATAAATACCTATATAATATTTATTGTTAATTTTGTTATTTTTTACTTGACATTTGTTCAATTAGATACTATAATGTATTTAATTAAGTTATACTTAATTTTAAAACTAATATTTAGGCTAATAAAGGAGAAAATATATGGCTACATTGGCAGAGTTAAGAGCAAAACTCGCGGCACAGGACCAGCGTCAGACTGGTACTCGCGAAACAGATAACGCAATTTATGCGTTTTGGAATATCCCTAGCGATACTACAGCAACATTACGATTTCTTCCCGATGGGGACGAAAGCAATACATTCTTTTGGCAAGAGCGCCAAATGATTCGTATGCCTTTTCCAGGTGTGAAAGGACAGGACGAAGCAAAACCTATTACGGTAAACGTACCGTGTATAGAAATGTGGGGCGAGACTTGTCCAGTACACGCAGAAATTCGTCCATGGTTCAAAGATCCAGCACTTGAGGATATCGGACGTAAGTATTGGAAAAAGCGTTCATACATCTTTCAAGGATTTGTTGTAAATAATCCATTGGAAGGTGACGCAACTCCAGAAAATCCCATTAGGCGTTTTGTTATAAATCCTTCGATTTATAAGATTATCAAAGCGGCATTAATGGATCCAGAAATGGAAAATTTACCAACTGATTATACAGCAGGAACTGATTTCCGTCTTACTAAGACACAAAAAGGTCAGTATGCTGATTATTCAACATCAAACTGGGCACGACGAGAACGAAGTTTATCGGAAGATGAATTAACTTCTGTTAGTGCACATGGTTTGTTTACTTTAAATGATTATCTTCCAAAGAGGCCATCAGCTGATGGTGTGAAAGTAATTTATGACATGTTTCAGGCATCTGTAGATGGTGAACTGTATGACCCAGCAAAATGGAGCGATCATTATCGTCCATATGGTGTCTCAGCATCAACGAAAACTGAAACTGTACAAGTTGCACAAGTTGCTCAAACTGAAACAGTGGCGGTTACAGCAAGCGATACAACTGAATCTGAAACTGTAACAGAAACAGTTAGTGAGGAAACATCTGGCAATAACAAAAGTGCAGATGAAATTCTTGCTATGATTCGTAATCGTAAAAAGACTGAAACAGAGTCGGCTTGAAAACATACAAGAGGGGGTTCGCCCCCTCTTATTTCACGGAGGATAATAAATGGTAAAACCCTATGATTTTTCTAAGTTAAGAAAAAGTTTAACAAAAAACATTGACGGTCTAAGTTTAGGCTTCAATGATCCTAAGGACTGGATTGACACTGGCAGTTATGCATTAAATTATCTTATTAGTGGAGACTATTATAAAGGTGTTCCACTTGGTAAGGTAACTATGTTTGCTGGAGAATCCGGTTCAGGTAAAAGTTTAGTTGTAAGTGGTAATTTGGCTCGCAATGCACAGAATTCTGGTTGCTTTGTTGTTATGATGGACAGTGAAAATGCACTTGATAATACTTGGCTACAGGCACTTGGTGTAGATACAAGTGAAGACAAACTTCTAAAAATTAATATATCTATGATTGATAGTGTTGCTAAAACCCTATCAGAATTCCTTAAAGGTTATCGAGAAGAAAACCAGGGCAATGACTATGCAGATTGTCCAAAAGTAGTAATTATTATTGATAGTTTGGGAATGTTGCTATCGCCAACCGACATTAAACAGTTTGAGGCTGGTGATTTAAAAGGTGATTTAGGACGCAAGCCTAAAGCACTTACAGCATTGATTCGTAATACAGTTAATAATATTGCTCCATATCCAATTGGGTTTATAGTTACAAACCATACATATGCTTCGCAGGATATGTTTAACCCAGATGATAAGATATCAGGCGGCCAAGGGTTTGTGTATGCAAGTTCAATTGTTGTTGCTATGCGGAAATTAAAACTTAAGGTGGATGCAGATGGTAATAAGGTTTCTGAGGTTTTAGGAATTAGAGCCGCAATGAAAGTTATGAAAACAAGATTTTCAAAACCATTTGAATCAGTGCAAGTTGAGATTCCATATGAAACAGGTATGAGTCCATACAGCGGATTAGTTGATATGTTTGAAAAATCTGGTGTCCTTGTTAAACAAGGTAATAGATTAAGATATATTGATAAAGATGGTGAAGAACATATATATTTTAGGAAAGGATGGAACGCAGATACATTGCCTGTTATTTTGAAAGAGCAAGGTGATGGTGTAGTACTTGAAACAGTTGTAGAAGACTCAGTATTAGAAGAAATTGAAGAGGATTAGGTAAATATCCGTTATTGTAATGAACATGGAGATAATTGATGGATATTAATCCTGATGTAATAGTAGAGATGTGGAGTCTGTTAAGACCATATATCCCTCAAAAAGAAAGAGCAGATGCCGCATATAGTATTATAGATTTTTATGATACAAATGGCGACATTGAAGAAATGAGAGATTGTGATACTTTAGATTCGCATCTTGCCAAGGCATTAACTGACCATTTAGAAGAAGCCGAAGACGAAGACGAAGACGAAGAGGAATATTAATGGCCAGTTGGTATCAACAGGTAGTTGAAAGTATAGCTGCCCTTCCTGATTGCATAGATTATTATGAAGGGCAGTTAGCTATAGCACGTAATGAAATTAAATTTACTGGAAGTATTGAAAAAGCCGCAAGTGCTATTCCAGCAATTGTACAATTACGTTTTTCTGAATTGCAAGAAATTGAAGCAATTCTAGAACATTTAAATATACATTTAAGAAAGCTACGAGCACAAACTTTTAGAATGTATTTAGAAAAGTATAATAGGCAATTAAGTTCACGCGATGCATCAGCATATGTTGATGGTGAACAAATAATTGTTGATCAAACAGAACTTATTAACGAGTTTGGTTTATTACGAAATCTGTTTCTTGGAGTGTTAAAAGCACTTGAAGCAAAGCAGTTTCAAATTAATAATATTGTTAAGTTGCGAGTTGCTGGTCTCGAAGATTCCGAAATCAATATGTTTTATGGTAATCCGAATAAGTAATAGAAATGGATAATTGTTCTTGACAGACCGATTGTCTATAGTGTATAATAATTACATTAATATATTGTAAAGGAGAATTGTAATGAGTATTAATTTACGCAAGGCCGCAACTTTACAGGAGCAAATTCGTCAAGCTATCAGTGATATAAATTTGGATACTGAGTTATCAAATGAATTACCAGAACGGTTAACTCGAGTAGAAGAATTAGAGTCGGTATTGTATAGTTTGCGAGATAAAGTAGGCAAAGCAAATGTTGAAACGGGTGTTAGTACTTTGTTGACAAAACGAGTACAGCTTAACACACTTATTGGAAGATATGAAAAATTAGTTCGTAATGGGTATGAAGAATATAAATCAAAGTTGTCAGACTTTCGTCGAGAAAGAGTAGTAATAAGTGAAAATATTCTTGAATTAAATGTTAGTTCAACTGTTGTCATTACAGATGCTGATTTAGACATACTTACTAATGAGAATATATTATAAATTTATAAATATATACGTGGTAGGGTATTGTAAAAATCGATAGAATAATAAAAGAAAATACTTGCTAAAATTGTATCAAGATTGGAAAATTAAATTAGAGAAGAAATACTCGACCATTTGATGAAAGGACGTTTCGGCGTCCTTTCTTTTTGAGTTATCATTGACAAATATACTTTTTTTGTTAATATAGTTATATGAATAATAATAAATCAGAAAAGCTAGTGCAAGAATGTGTTGATGCAATAGGTGGTGTTGCTATGAGAAATAATATAAATATTGTTGATGAGGATTTTGTTAAAGACATAGCACTTTCATCAAAATTTTTGAACGCAGCGTTTGAAAGGCAATTAGGCCAAGAAAATAATTTGCATGAACATATGTCTAAACTAACAAATTCTATATTAAAGTAATTTAATAGGAGTTAGTTGTGAGGTATAAGTTGTATCTTGACGATATAAGAGTTCCTGCACATGTTGGATCCGGACTTAAGAATACGCCAGGCTGGTTATTGGCTCGTACATATGATGAAGCAGTTAATATAGTAATAGATAAAGGTTGCCCTGTTTATATTAGTTTTGATCATCACCTAGGTGATGCAACTGCTAAAACTGGATATGATTTTGCTAAATGGCTTGTAGACCAGGATCTTGCTTACAATATTATACCTGTTGATTTTGAATTCAATGTACATAGTTCAGATCCGGTAGGAACTGCAAATATCATAAATTTGCTAGATGCTTACTTAAAAACCAGATAAAAATCAGGGTATTTCATAATGAGAATAATTCTTATTTAAAACCCTACTAAAACAAGTGGTTTTTTGTTGTAAAAAACCCACACTTTTTTAAGATTGACGAATATCCAATTCGTGCTATAATATATGTATAGAATGAGAAATTAAGGAAAAGATAAATGATTAGAAATCCCCTAAACTTCCCGCGGTATATCGAGTATGATGTTGTTTAAGATTGACAGATCTCTAACCCGTAGTATAATGTATACATAATGATAGAAGTTCTACTATTTCTAATCTTGCTTGTTTTGGTAGTTAAGTGTTTACCAGGATTAGCGAATTTTTTGGTTACTGCTATTTTGGCAATTTGTGCCATCATTGGTGCTATCGTGTTATGGGTAGCAATATTTTAACTTCAACATAGGTAACTATATGTCCGCTCAAACGTTAGTAAAGGTTACTGGCTCGTACCGTAACGAACCTGTACAAGATATGGTTTTTCCATTGCTCAAAGATTTTACTGTGGGCAAGAAGGGAAACTCAATTACGGTAGACTGTTCAGAGTTCTCTGGACATCCGTGGAACAAATCAAGCAACGGCAAGGCACAGATTAAGATTGTTGATAAGTCAGCATACGAATTTGTAACTGGCGACACGCCAGTTGGTCCAGCAGATCCAGCAAAACGGACCAAGCCAGTTGAAACAGATGAAGAAACGATTACGAGAATTCGTGAACGCTTTGACATTCTTGAGGAAATGACAGAAGCCACAATGGAAGGAACGGTACGTGGTATGATAGTATCAGGCCCTCCAGGTGTTGGTAAATCGTTTGGTGTAGAGAGCACTCTCGAAAGACGCCATACTTTTAATAAACTCGCCGGCAAGGACCCTAAGTATATGGTCGTCAAAGGCGCAATGACTGCCTTGGGTTTGTATTGCTTACTTTATAATTGGAGCGACAAGGGACGAGTGCTGGTACTAGATGATTGCGATACAATCCTCTGGGACGAACTAGCACTGAACATTCTTAAAGGTGCTTTGGATTCAGGTAAGCATCGCAGGATTTTTTGGAATGCAGATTCTTCAAAACTGCGGCAAGAGGGAATTCCGGATCACTTTGAATTTCATGGTTCGATTATCTTTATTTCAAACTTGAAGTTTGACAAACTAACGAAGGGTAATCGAATTGGCAAGATCAAGGATCACTTGGAAGCCATTATCTCCCGTTGTCATTATTTGGATCTGACACTGGATACAATGCGTGACAGAATGATGCGTATTAAACAGATTGTTGGAGACGGTATGCTTGATGAGCACAACCTTAAGGAAGGTGACGATCAGATGATCGTTAATTACATTGATGATAACAAAGATAAACTACGCGAAGTATCACTTCGAATGGTTCTCAAGGTTGCTGACTTGTATAATATGGCTCCTAAAGATGAGAAATGGAAACGACTGGTTGAAACGACTTGTATGCAAAGACAACCAACCGTATAAGATTTACACTGTCTGAGCGGATAGTGGCCGGGGGGCAACCCCCGGTTTTTACATTGACTTTTTTTCCGTTTTAGTATAAAATAGTATTATGGCTACAGCAAAATTAATCATAAAGGACGAGGTTAATATTAAGTTTGATCAAATAGATCCAATGACTCGTCGTAAAATGTCCGCCGCTCTTAAATTTATGTTGCCATATGCCTACCATATGCCTGCGTATAAGTTAGGACGATGGGACGGTATGATACGTTTCTGTGATGTAGGTGGTAGGACATACCTTAATTTGCTGGATACATTACTACCAATAATCCAAAATGCAGGCTATGATATTGATATTGAGGATCATAGGCAGACTTGGAACCTAAAGTTTGATGAAATTGATGAAAATTATTTAAGTAATATTAACTGGCCAAAAAAACATACGCACGAAGGGCAACCTATTGTATTGCGTGATTATCAGGTAGAGGCTATTAATAGTTTTTTAAATCACTTGCAAAGTTTACAAGAGATTGCAACAGCCGCAGGTAAAACAATTATTACTGCCACGTTAAGTAAGTTATGTGAGCCGTATGGCAGGACTATAGTTATAGTTCCTAATAAGAGTTTAGTTACTCAAACAGAGGAAGATTATATTAACTTAGGGTTAGATGTGGGTGTGTTCTATGGAGATAGGAAAGAGTTTAATTGCACCCATACTATTTGTACTTGGCAATCATTGAATGTCCTATTAAAAAAGAGCAAACGAAAAGAAGCAGACATTGACATAGAGCAATTCATAGAAGATGTTATTTGTATCATGGTGGATGAGGTACATCAAGCAAAAGCAGATGTGCTAAAAGAATTGCTTACTGGTGTATTTGCTAATGTACCTATACGATGGGGATTAACTGGAACAATACCAAAGGCGGAGTATGAGTTTGTAAGTCTTAAAGCAAGCCTTGGTGAAGTTATAAATCGTATAAGCGCACACTCGTTGCAAGAGCAAGGTGTGTTAAGTAATTGCGAAGTTAAAGTTTTGCAATTAAAAGACGATGTTGAATATCCAAATTACCCAAGTGAGTTAAAGTATTTGTCAACAGATGCAAATAGAATAGACTATTTGGCAAGTGTAATAAAGGATATATCAAGTGCTGGTAATACACTTGTATTAATTGATAGGATTAAAACAGGTGAGATGCTAATAGAAAGAATTCCAGATGCTATATTTGTAAGAGGAGCAACTAAAAATGAAGAGCGTAGAGAACATTATGATGAAGTGGCGACAAGTAACGACAATCTTATTATTGCAACATACGGTGTTGCATCTATTGGCATTAATATTCCTCGTATCTTTAATTTGGTTCTTATAGAGCCAGGAAAAAGTTTTGTAAGAGTGATACAGAGTATTGGACGAGGGATTCGTAAAGCACACGATAAAGACTTTGTTCAAATATGGGATATTACTAGTAATTGTAAATATAGTAAACGACATTTAACAACACGAAAAAAATATTATCGCGATGCACAATATCCGTTTAATATTGAGAAAGTTTCCTATAAATAAGTTGCAATTTGTTTTATGTTGTTGTATAATAATAAGAAGGTTATAAATGCAAATATTAACAATAGAAAATGAAGCATATAGTTTAAATAATTTACCAGATGTAATTGATGATGTACGGTATTGCGTATTAGATACAACAGATCCAACATTTATTGATTATTATTTTTTACCATTGATATTTTTAGAGAGTTTTAGTACTCCTGCGGTTGTATTGCAAATAGGAAAATATCAAGTACAAATGCCACTAGACTGGAGTGTATTAATAGGAGAACCAACCCAAGGTGATATGGAAATTATACCTTTGGTTAATTTAAATGATCGAGGGTTTGAAACGCTATTATATAATCCATTAAAAGGATATATGCCAACCTGGGCACCAATACAAATAATAAATGTGTTTGTTGAGGTTAAATGGTTTTTTCCTAAATTAAAATTTGGGCATATACTAGCAATGCCTATAGAAAATAAATTTAATCCTTTGTGTTGTTTTTTTGTAAAAGAGACAAATAAAATACCTGATGTAATTGATATCGGCGATCTTATTTTATGAAGGTTGACATGTTCAAAGAAATTCTTCCTGCAATAGGCAAGAAGGATAGAAGTTTTTATAACAATCTTCCAGTAGAATCTAAAAAAAGCAGTACTATGAATTTTTGGATGATACATCGTTGGGCAACTTGTCCAGTTAACAATAAAGAACATTATATTTTATTTGTAAATGAACTATGTAATCGCAACTATAGTGAAATTAGTACTCATCCAGAATTGCAATGGTTATTGTTAAGTGCTATTGGGTTAGGTAATGAGAAATATTTTCGTCAATGGGTTGGCACACCTAACAGTAAAGTAAAAGAAAATAAAATAGATAAATTTTTGTTAGCAGTGTATCCAACTATAAGCGATGACGAATTAAATTTATTAAAGGAACTGAATACAGAAGATGACTTCCAAGCTCTTGCAAAAGAAATGGGATACAACGACAAACAAATTTCTGATATCTTTGATGGAAAATCTAGAAATAAAAAAAGCCGAAGGGTTTAAATGTAAATTTTGTAATAGAGATTATAAAAGTGTTAAAACATTAGGTGCACATACCTGTGAACAAAAACGTCGGCATATAGCTCAAAGTGAAAAACAAGTGCAACTTGGTTTTAGAGCATTTCAACGATTCTATGAATTAAACTCAACTGCAATTAAACCTAAGGTTAAAACATTTGATGAATTCCGTCAATCACAATTTTATCTTGGGTTTGTCAAGTTTGGCAAATTTGCAAAAGATGTAAATTGTTTACAGCACGAAGATTTTGTAGATTGGTTAGTTAAACATGATTTAAAATTAGATGACTGGATCAAAGATGGTGCATATGAATTATTTGTTAGGGAATATACAAATAGTGAATCAGCCAACGAAGCATTAGAACGAAGTGTTAAGTTTATGCGACACTGGGAAGAAAAAGAGAATAGAGATTGGGTATTATTTTTTAAAGAGGTTAGTTCTAATGTTTTTACATATTGGATTAGAACAGGACGTATTTCTCCATGGGTAGTTTTTAATTGTCAATCTGGACAAACAGCATTGAATAATTTAAGTGATGAGCAAATGGCATTAGTAGCAGATGCATTGGATCCAAAATTTTGGCATAGAAAATTTGAGAATAACTATGATGAAGTTGCATTTGTTAAATCAATTTTATCAGAGGCAGGCATATGAAGTTACCTGATATTGATATTGATTTGAAAAACAGAGAAGATGTTTTAAGTATATTAAAACATATACCAGCAAGTCTTAATGGTGAAAAGAAACATAATACTGGTGTGTATTTCAATAATATACCAGTTAATCCATTTACTGGAGTTTCAAGTATAGATTATAAGGATGCTGAATCTCGTAATTACTTTAAATTAGATCTTTTAAATGTTAGTGTGTATAAAAATGTTAATAGTAATGATCATTTGGAAGAGTTAGTACAACAGGAACCTGTTTGGGAATTATTAGAACATAAAGAAATGGTAGAACAATTATTTCATATACATAACCATTATGATATTGTAAAACAATTAAAGCCAAACAGTATAGAACAACTGGCGGCAGTACTAGCAGTTATTCGTCCAGCAAAAAGGCATTTATTAAATAAGGATTGGGATACAATTAATAAAGAAGTTTGGATTAAGCCAACTGGTGATAGTTATTTTTTTAAAAAGTCTCATGCAATTGCATATGCGATTGCTATTGTGGTGCAATTAAATTCAATTATTGAGGATGCACTTGTTAGCGTCGAAGCCGTTGGTGGCATCAACCTGCGACGGTGTTAATTAGTCTTTGTCAATTTTTCGAACTAGTTGTACAGTTCTGCGTTTAACTCTTTTGCGTATAATATTATGAAGACTGGTAATAGGACCAAACAAAAATTCTACATCTTTACTAATAAAATTTCTTAAACAATAACGAAATTGTTCTATTTCTTGAGGTAAGAATAAGTTAATTGGTGTTATGCGATTACTTTCCCACCACCATGTTTCACCTAGAGTGAGAAATTTTTCTTTATCTTCGTCTTGTATTTTGTCATAGCAATATACACTTGTTATTTGTGTATTATGGTTTTGTATGATGCCTATAATTTCTTGCTTTGCGTATTTTACACCAGTTAGAAACGGATATTTTTCGATAATATTTGCTATGTCATCTATCATTGCTATTGTACTTATTCGAATAAATATAATAGAGTAATAAACAAATGGCTACAAGTAATCTTTATCTTTATAAACGAATACATGAATTAACGATACTTAATAACGGCCAACGATTGGAAGGACCCATGTATAATAATACAATTAAAATTCATAAAGGAATAGATGACAAGATTACATTTAATGTATATGATGAGAATCGTCGACTTGCATCTATTAGTCATTTAACATTAGCAGTTAATATTATTGATGCTAACACTGGTGCATTAGTTTTAACAAAGGTACCTGTTGTAAATGATAATGTAAAAGGTACATTAGATGTAACATTTAGTTGGGGAGACACTGCTAACATTGATGCTGGATTATACGAGTTTAGTATAACAACAACAGATACAGCAGGTGAGACAGGTGCATTGTATACAGATTTGTCACAACGTGCAATTGGTACAATTGAAATACTTGATAATATTTTACCAAGCCCGTCAGCTACATTAAGTGCCTCGTCATTTACATTAGATGGCGTACGTTATGAAAGTGATGCGATAAGTGCCTCACCAAATAGGAGTTATCAAACTTCATTACATACTTGTGCAGTTTATACAACAACATATACTGGTAAGTTTTATGCTGAAGGTAGTCATGATATAACTGCTCCAACAAATTGGTTTGTTATAGATTTACATCCAGAAAATCTCATTATGGACTGGAATACATATACAGCAACATCCGGAATTGACCCTTTTAATTTTACTATATCAACAAATTGGGTTAGATTTGTTCATATTCCTGATGCGGCCAATACTGGTACACTTGACAAAGTCCTAATTAGAAGTTAAAATATATTAGTGCTTATAGATAAGTTAAAGTCTTTAATTCTATCTCGACTATCCGGTCGAAAAGTGAATCCGAGTGGTTGGATGTCTTTAAATTGTCCAATGTGTATCAGTATGGGCGAAATAAGGCCTGATAAACGCAAGCGTGGTGGCTTTAATTTTACAACAACGAATGTAATTTCATATCATTGTTTTAATTGTGGTTATACAACTGGTTGGCATGGTGGAAGTGTATTAGGACATAAGTTTATTAATTTATTAACTAGTATTAACATAGAAGATAGTGTAGTTAATAAATTAAAAATAGAAAGTTTAAAGGAAAAAGATCAAGATATAGTTGTCGAGCCAGAAAGAAAAGTAAATTTAGATTGGGAGAGCATTGTTTTGCCAAACAACTCTATTCCTATTTCTGATAAAGTAGATAAAAAAGTTTTAGCATATTTACAATCACGCGGTAAAGGTATCTATGAGAATTGGGATTTTTATTGGTCGCCAGATACATATATGGATTTAAATAGCCGTATTATTGTTCCTTGCTATTTTAAAAATAAAATTGTAGGTTGGGTGTCTCGGCATATTAAACCAAATAAAGATACGACACCAAAATATTATGTTAATGTCCAACGAGATTATTTGTTTAATGTAGATCAGTTATATACAAAAGACAGAAAATATGTTATACTAGTCGAAGGACCTTTTGATGCAATAGGTATAGATGGCGTTGGCTTATTAGGTTCACAAGTAACAGATACACAAGCAGAGTTTTTGAATAGTTTTAATAAAAAAATTATATTAGTACCGGATAGAGACAGAGCAGGAAAGAAGTTGATACCAAGTGCAATTAAACATGGTTGGGCAGTTAGTTTTCCTGACTGGGATAAGAATGTTAAAGATGTAGCCGATGCAGTTAAAAAGTATGGCAGATTGTTTACATTGAGAAGTATTATAGATACAATCGAGGATAGTTCAATGAGAATAAATGTTTTAAAGAGGCAACTATAAATGTCTCATATAAGCGAGTTATATAAAAAAATTGAAGAGCTTCAAAAACAGATGGATGTTATAAAAGAGCAGAACGATAAATTTCAAGATATAGTTGATCAAGCAGGAGGTGTGCTTGATGATGCACTGCCAGTTAAAGATGCAAATGAAGATACTGGAAGTGCACCAGCAACTAACTCTGCAAAAGGATGTGGTGTGAAATTAAATTATAAAGAACAGACAGTATTAAAGTCAATAACAACGCAATTGCGTACCAAACGAATAGTAACTATTAAGTTATTAAATTTTATAGATAGGATGTTAAAAAATGATCCGCATTTTGTCCAGCAAGTGAATAAAGAGAAAACGTCATAATGCCAAAAGAGTTTACAGAAGATCTACAAAAATTATTTTTAGGTTTTTTAATAAGCGATAAAGATTTATATGTACGTATACAAAGTTTGGTTGTACCAACATATTTTAATAATAAGTTACGGCCAGCAGTTATATTAATAAATGAGCATTCAGAAAAATATAATAGTTTACCAACTATTGATCAGATTAAAGCAAAGACAGGTATAGAAGTTGAAATAGATAATGAAGTAACAGTTCGTCATAAAGAATGGTTTCTTGATGAGTTTCAAGATTTTGCAAAATTTAAAGCATTAGAGCAAGCAATTTTAGCAAGTGCTGATGATATTGAAAAAGGTGAATATTATTCAGTTGAAAAACGAGTTAAAGAAGCAAGTGAAGTTGGATTAACAAAAAGTTTAGGTACGGATTATTTTGAAGATCCTATAAAACGGTTAAGGTCATTAAAAGACAATAATGGGCAAGTAAGTACAGGTTGGACAGCAATTGATAAAAAATTGTTTGGTGGTTTTAATAAAGGTGAATTATCAATTTTTGCAGGTGGTAGTGGTACAGGTAAGAGTTTATTTTTACAAAATCTTGCATTAAATTGGGCTTCGATAGGTTTAAATGTAATATATTTTACTTTTGAGTTAAGTGAAGAATTGGTTGCAATGCGAATAGATAGTATGGCAACAGGAATGTCCAGTAGAGGTTTATTTAAAGATTTAGAAAAGGTAGAATTAAAAGTTAAATTGCTTGCTAAACAAGCAGGCGCAATGCAAATAGCATATTTACCAAGTGGTGTTAACACTGGACAACTTAGATCATATCTTAAAGAATATGAAATACAATCAGGTAATCAACCACAAGCAATTATAATTGATTATTTAGATTTAATGATGCCAAATGACAAGCGTGTAAGTCCAAGTGATTTGTATGTTAAAGACAAATATGTTGCAGAGGAGTTGCGTAATTTAGCAGTTGAGTTGGATACATTGTTAATAACGGCCTCACAGTTAAATAGAACAGCAGTAGAAGAAATAGAATTTGATCATTCTCATATTGCAGGTGGATTAAGTAAAGTACAAACAGCAGATAATGTTATGGGTATATTTACAAGTGCACCTATGCGAGAACGAGGTCGTTATCAAATTCAATTTATGAAAACTCGTAGTAGTAGCGGTGTAGGGCAACGGGTAGATTTGCAATTTGATATAGATAGTTTAAGAATTAGTGATTTGCCAGAGGGCGAAGAAGAGCAACCATCAGAAGTTTTATATAGTAATGTTGTTAGAAAAACTTCAGTAACAGATGATAAAGAAAATGATAAAGGGCAAACAACTGAAGTTAAAGCATCTAACTTGAGAAAAATGATTTCAAATATGAATAAATTGGATCGTTAAAAAGAACTTTAAATAGATAAATACTAGGTACGGAAATTGTTATGAAAATTAAAAGCATATTGAGCGAAATTGAAGATATTCTTCCTAAGAAGGATAAAGAATTAATTGTTGAGAATCGGGCAAGCCATGTTATTGCTAGTGCTAATAATATTATGCACTTATTAGAAGGTAATTATGATGCAGAAACAGCCGATAAATTACAAAAGAAATTCTTAAATGCAATTCGTACAGGAAAACTTGAAAAATTTAGTAATGCTTTAAGACGAATAAACGATGCAGATCACCGAACTAATTCTAAACATAAAACAGAAGCGTAAATTTCGAGGCCCTCGAATTACACGCTCACAAGGTGTAGGGTTTCATAAACTTTCCTATACACGCAAACCCATCACGGATGATGTTGAAATCGATGAAGGTGCAAACACTCATTTAACTCACTTTGAAGATAATATTTTACATGGTGGCTATAAAGGTGCTGAAGAAGCATTAAATATTGGAGCCGCTCTTTTAGATTTGTTGGACGGCCACACAAAATCTCCAGTAAATATAACAACAAAATGGGACGGATCCCCTGCTATTTTTGCAGGTAGAGATGCTACAACTGGTAAATTTATAATGGGAGACAAGGGTATTTTTGCAAAAACTGGTGCTCGTATAATGGATACGCCAGATGCAATTGATGCTAATAAACAAGGTGACGAAAAAAGCAATTTGCGTAGTAAGTTAAAAGAAGTGTTAGAAGAGTTGCCTAAGATTTTCCCACCCAATTTTAAAGGATTGCTACAAGGTGATTTACTTTTTGTTTCAGGAAGTAAAGAAAAGTCTTTATTGGATGATGAAGAAGCGATATTTTTTACTCCAAATACATTAACATATGCAGTTCCATCTAATAGCGATATAGGTAGAAAGATAGATAAAGCCAAAATAGGTATAGTGTTTCATACCAGTTATCCAGACTGGCCTGCAAGTAACGACGCTAAATATGGCGCCAGTGTTGAGGATTTAAATTCTACTGATGATGTTTGGTTTAGTGATGCTAATATAAAAGATGTTAGTGGTCAAGTGACATTCACATTAGAAGAAACAACTGCAATCCGACAAGCGATGAATGAAGCAAGAAAAGATTTAATATCAACTGGTAGAAAGTTTTTTAATTTTCTCGAAACAGATGCTTTTGGTAAAGAGTTTGGCAAGCAACTGGAAGCTACAATTAATGCAAGTGTTAGGCAAGGTTCTATCCCTGCTAATGCTGAGCAATTTGCTTTAAATTTTATTTCTCGTTTTGAAGAAAAAATAGAAAAAACAATTGCAAATTATAAAAAAGAAGATGCAATTAATAGAAAAACACAAGAATTAGAAACAGGTTTGCAGTTTTTTGATGCAAATAAAGATAGTTTTTTGCACATATATGAATTATGGTTTGGATTGTTTAGTATTAAAAGTATGTTTGCTAAAAAGTTAAATGGTATTAGAGCAATGGATACTTTTGAGGAAATGCCAGATGGCACATTTGAAGTTAGAGACCCAGAGGGTTTTGTAGCAGTTGATCATATTGGTAATGCTGTAAAAATTGTTGATAGATTAGGCTTTAGCGCCGCCAACTTCCAAAAGGTATATTAATAAATAGTATTATGGAATTAGAATTCATTAACGAGCTATGTGAAAGTAGATTAATTAGGCAGAAACGACAGTTAAGTCGTTATACGTCTAAAGATGCCGCTGATTTGGTATTTCTATATGCATGTATGTTGACTATTCTTAAAAATGAATTTAAATATGCACCAGTAGCAGCTCAATATGCTAAAAAAACAGTAATGTTTAATAATTTTAATGTGTTTCGTGTAAATGGAACAGATATGTATATATTATTAACAGGGTTGACTGGTACTGATGATACAAGTGATATGTTTGCAGATACAGAAGCAAGTAGTTTGTTTTTAGCAGATTTACGTGTAAATGTGCCACAATTAAAGGAATGGTTACGTTTAACTGCTAAAGGTGTAGCAAGAAAAAGTGTAGATTCTGCATTTTTATATAGATTAGAAAGACAATTAAAAATTAATAATTCCCAATATAAGTCTGTTCGTCGTCTTGTATCAGATTGGGGGAATTTAAAACATGGACAAAAGACATTAGTTATAACACGAATTATACAAGCATTGCGAGTAAGAGCAATGCGTTCAGAACTTATGCCGGTTATGATGAAATTAGCAAAAGAAAAGAAATATGTCCCTGTAGAGCCTGTAAAGGATATGGAAAAAGCACAACCTGCAAACACAAAAGGTGGTATGTCCGCTCGTTCTAAAATTGCCGCAGGTATAGGTCTTACAGGCGCCGCCACATATGGTGCATATCGACTTGGTAAGCATTTAACAACAAAAACAGCTAAAAAACCTGTATGGTATCGAGGCGGCAAGTAATTAACAAATATGTTTAAAAATGTTTCTGAAAGATAAATAAATGTAAGCATCGATATTAATGGTGCATAGAAAATAAAGGAGAAAATCCAATGGTAGCAAAAGTTAACGGCGCAGTAGCAGCTGGTTCATTCATAGGTCATGATATTGAGCACTTCTCAATCGGTGGCGTAGCACTAGGAACAGCAGCTAATGCAACACACGTAGTAGATACAATTGAAACAAAAGCAACAATCGTAATGATTGGTGCACTAGGTGATGGTTCTGCTTCACCAGCAGTACTAACACATGTTGGTGTTGAGTCCCCGAGTGCCTGGACAGCGGCAGCGCTGGCAACAGCATTAGGTGGTTCATACACTTGTGTTGATTTCGCATACTAATTTTGTTTTAAGCAAGTTAGAAAAAACCCCCTCTAGAGGGGGTTTTTTATTAGTACTAAATATTTTTATGCATGAGTTTAACCCAGATACAGCAACGTGGTTTACTGTTTATACTTTAATTGATATTACACAATCCTCGAGACGCAAAGATGTATCTCAGAAAAATTGGGATATGATTATTAACTGTCTAAGTATGGTTTGCCAACCCTTAGGTTCTCATTTACCTTTAAAGAAAAAAAGAAAACTTACAAAATTTAGTTTTGGTTCTGAATATAAAAATAAAATAAGAAATGTTTGGACTTGGTCATTTGCAGTTGAACATCAGGGTGTTATTACAATTGAAAAATTGGTTGAAGATTTAAATGGTGTACCTATGTTAGATGGGTTAGAATATATTGAAACAAAAGATTTAAAAATAAAAAATACGTATTTTTCTATAAAGGAAATAGGATAAATACTATTATGGCAAAGTCAGACGTAAACAAATTATCTGTTCATGCAGGCGATACTTATGATATTGAGACGGAAAGTCTTGATGCACATGTGGCTATATGTAGTGAACGATATTTTGCTATTCATCAACATCTACAAGAATCTGAAGTTAGATTATCACAAAAAATTGAAATAAACTCAGCACAAATTTCTCGAATAGAAAAAGTAGTAATTTGGAGTATGGGTGCAATTTTTATAACCCTTCTTGGCAGTATATTAGCTGTCATATTAAAATAATTTAAAAACTCTTTTAAGATAAATATAAGCATGAATCTGGGCGAACTACTGGGCGAAGACCCTATGCTGGAAGCACGGCGTGTTTGGGCACGGCGTGGTAATAAAGTTGTGCAAAAATTTCGTTGTACAGCAGGCTGGCGGAAAGGAAGATTAGTAGCAACACCGGCTAGTTGTTCAAAACCTCTAGATATTAAAAAGAGATTTAGTATTAAGAGAACAAGGGCACGACTAGGCCCTCGTATTGCTCGGAAAACAAAAAGGATGAAGCGGTTTAATCCAATTACAAAGCGTATTACGCAATTGAATAAAAGTACTCGACCAAAAATAAAGTCTGGTGGTTCAACTAAATGGTGGCAACGGAGTAGTTAAGTATGAGAATAGATGAGATCTTACCAGCAGTAGCTGGCATCGCAGCTCGAGCAGTAGCCGGGTTGGCGAAAACGGCTGTGAAAAAAGGCGCCCAAGTTGTTGGTAAAGCCGCTGGCGGTGTTGCACGGACAGCTGATACTGTTGCTAAAAACCTTAAGCCAGACTCAGGTGGTACAAATATGCTAGGTCGAACCGCGAACCAAAATAAAGGAACAGGTGGTGAATTTAGTGGTAATCCACCTAAAACACCCAAATCATTAAGCAGTATTGGTGCTATGCCTGGTGCTAAGACATCGAGTGTAGGTAGTACTGATAGACCAGGTACAACAGGTACAATAGGTACAACAAAGACACAATCCGCCGCAGATATGAGAGATTCTGCAAGTAATGAAATAGATACAGGATCTACATATTCAACAGGAACATCAACTATGCAAAATACACAAAGCAATGATGTGGAGCCAGATGACTTAAAAACTGGAGATACATTGACAGTTAAAGTAGAACCAGGTAATAAAAATCTTAAATTAGTTTATCCAGATGAGACCGAAGCAGAGGTTCCACGTGAACTACTTCGATTACAACAATTAGCAGGAATGCAATAATGAAACTTAAAGAAATAGGAGCACCAGTATTTGAAACAACATCAGCAGGTAGTATTGCTTCGGTTGCCTCAAGTCTTTTTACTCCAACTTCGGACGGCCGGCCGGCTGTGATTCGAAGAACAAAAAAGAAGCAAAATAAAAATCCTAGCATATATGAAGGCGATATGAAAACAGATCGCGAAGCAGGTATTAAATGGGTCGACAATCCAGAATGGGAACAGTTGCATAATATGGATTTAGATATGGTTAAGGATTTTCTTGAGCATAAAGAAGGTGTTTCAGAAGCAGTAGGTGATTCAGCAGAAGCATTATATAAACTACAAGATGAATTAGGTTTGGAAGATAACATCCTAGTTGATGAACTTGCTAGATATTTAGATGTTGATCAAATTGCTGACTTTGTAGCACATTTTCGTAGACATCA
>Ga0209501_10000408_pt1 | contig 52120 bp, 37 predicted proteins | sample ArcticOcean_MG_C_4_FD_187434 | JGI IMG/M metagenome (GOLD analysis project Ga0209501, IMG submission 187434) | Marine microbial communities from western Arctic Ocean - ArcticOcean_MG_CB4_134 (SPAdes) (version 2) | ecosystem: Environmental > Aquatic > Marine > Oceanic | place: Arctic Ocean...
CGCTGCCGCCGTTGTCGGCCGGCGCCGTCCACGACACCGTCACCTGCTGGGTGGCGGCGGGACTGGCGGACGTGATCCCCGGCGGGCCCGGCACCGTGCGTGGCGTCACCCTCGGCTCCGCCGACCCGTCGCTGTCACCGGCTGCGTTGGTCGCCACGACCGAGAAGGTGTATTCGGTGGCGTTGACGAGGTTGTCGACGGTGCATGACAACGGATCGGTGTCGGTCGAAACCGTCGTGCAGGTTGAGACCACCACGGAGGAGTCGACCAGGGTGGCGGTGACGGTGTAGCCCGTGATCGCGCTGCCGCCGCTGTTGCCCGGCGCCTTCCACCCCACCGTCACCTTCCCGTCATCGACCTCGGCGATGACCGCCGTCGGTCTACCCGGGGTGGTGCGCGGCGTCACAGTTGCCGCAGCCGACGTGGCTGCCTGGCTGTTGCCGGCTGCGTTGAGCGCCACGACCGCGAAGGTGTATGCGGCGCCGTTGACGAGGTTGCCAACGGTGCATGACAACGGATCGGTGTCGGTCGAAACCGTCGTGCAGGAACCGGCCGGGTTGGCGGGGTCGGCCGGGGTGGCGGTGACGGTGTAGTCCGTGATCGCCGACCCGTTTTCGTCCGGCTCCTGCCACGACACCTCCGCCCCCAAATTCTCAGGACTGGCTTTCACCGACGGCGGCGCGTCCGGCACCGTGCGCGGCGTCACCGGATCCGACGTGTCCGCCTCGCTGTCACCGGCTGCGTTGGTCGCCACGACGGTGAAGGTGTATGCGGTGCCGTTGACGAGGCCGTCGACGGTGCATGACAACGGATCGGTGTCGGTCGAAACCGTCGTGCAGGTCGCACCCCCTGAGTTGGCGCTGACGGTGTAGCCCGTGATCGCGCTGCCGCCGTTGTCGGCCGGCGCCGTCCACGACACCGTCACCTGCTGGGTGGCGGCGGGACTGGCGGACGTGATCACCGGCGGGCCCGGCACCGTGCGCGGCGTCACCGGATCCGACGTGTCTGCCTCGCTGTCACCGGCTGCGTTGGTCGCCACGACGGTGAAGGTGTATGCGGTGCCGTTGACGAGGTTGTCGACGGTGCATGACAACGGCTCGGTGTCGGTCGAAACCGTCGTGCAGGTCGTGGAGGAGCCGGCCGGGTTGGCGGTGACGGTGTAGCCCGTGATCGCGCTGCCGCCGTTGTCGGCCGGCGCCGTCCACGACACCGTCACCTGCTGGGTGGCGGCGGGACTGGCGGACGTGATCCCCGGCGCACCCGACGTCGTGTACGGCGTCACCCGCCCCGAAGAAACCCAATCCGACACCTGCGGCCCTTCGCAGGAGTTTCCGACATCGGGGTCGGTGACGTCGAGCAACGCCAGCTCGTAGTCACCAGGACCTTCCTCCCAGTAATACTCGTCGTACTGCGTGTCGTAGTAGACGCCGACGCTGATCGTGTACGTCCCGGTCGCACACAGATCCAGCGGCCGGGCGTTCCACCATAGTAAGCGATCATCACCAACAAGTTCTCCCATTGGGTCGAACACCCACACCCCGGGTTCGAAGTTTTCGGTGTTAAGAAGCCCGAGATTTACGCTGGTTCCCGCCATGCCTTCGAACGTCCACCTCTGACGCTCCCCCGGGGTCAGCGAACCTTCCACCGGGCTGCCGACCGCCAACGAACCCGACTCGGAAATCTGAATCTCTTCACAACTGTCTGCGACACGGGACTGTTCATCCACAATCGGGTGGAGCGACCCTTCGACGCCCACCATGTAGTCGGCAGAGTCGATGTCGTCCGCTAAGACGGTGAGTGTGTGCGTCCCGGTAGCACACAACTCCACTGACACCTCATCCCCCCCATCCTCCCCATAATCGCCGAGGTAGCGCTCGAAGAGCAGCTCCCCCGAAGGGCCAAACAACTGAATCGTCGGCCAGCTGATGTCGCCCTCTAACCAAATCTTCACCTTGCGCCCCTGCACGCCTTCGAACGTCCACCCGTGTCGGTCGCCCACGGGAAGCAGAGGTCCCTGTCCTTCGACGTAACCACATTCAGGGCATCCAAAGATGAGGTTTTCCGGCCCGCCGAAGGTGGACGCGAGGAGCATCGGATGGGACGACAACCTCTGCGCTCTGATCTCGAACTCATACTCCTCGCCGTTCGTCAGCCCCGTCGCTGTCGCCGATTCCGATCCGACCGTCGCGAAGTGGAGCGTTTCGTAGCAATCTGGCGCGACTGTGCATGCCGCCGACCGATACCTCACCGCATACCCCACCGTCCCTGCGTCGTCCCGGATGTCTGACGCCACCCACGACAGGTCCACCCGACCGTCGCCCGGCACCGCCTCGACCGGCGTCGGTGCACCCGGGAACACATGTGTCGAAACATCCTTGCCAGAGAATTCAAACAACTCTTCGCGCCCCTGCACGCCTTCGAACTTGTCGCCGGCCTCACTTTTCGCCGCAATGACGACCCGGTAGACCGAACCACTGACGAGGCCGTCGAACACGGCCTCCAAGGCGGCATCGGCGGCTACCTCGAGTTCAAACACCTCCTCGACACCGCTGACGATCACCGTGTACCCGGACACGGGACTGCCATAGATCCTTGATGGCTCCCAGGTCACCTTCACGCCCATCTCCCACGGCACAGCGACGAAGTCCGGTGGATCCGGCGGCTGGACCGGACGCTCGAACGACCACGGCGGCGTCGAAGGGTCGCTCCACCCGACGGCATTGCGCACCTGCACCTGCACCGTGTACTCGCCGTACTCCAGCTCCGACACCGGCCAGCGGCCTCCGGATCCATCGAACCAATACGTCTCGACGACCACCACCTTCTCTGGCGCCGCAATGGAACCGGGGCCGCCTTCGCCACCGGCCTGGCCGTAAGCATTGGCGCCCCAGCACCAGACGTCAACGCCCGCCAACGCACACGTGTGGATTCGACCGGCAGAAACCGCGGTGACGTCGACCTGGTCGCCGCTCGGCTCCAAAATCTCGACCTTCACTGGGGTCGGCACGTTCCACGTGTTCAGTGGTCCGGTCTGCCCGTGTCGGTTGATGCCCCAGCACCAGACGTCACCGCCCGCCAACGCACACGTGTGGGAACCACCGGCAGAAACCGCGGTGACGTCTACCTGGCCGCCGCCCAGCTCCAAAATCTCGACCTTCACTGGCGTCAACACAAGGGAACCCTCGTCACCGGTTCTGACCTGGCCGTAGTCGTTGTTGCCCCAGCACCAGACGTCACCGCCCGCCAACGCACACGTGTGGGAACCACCGGCAGAAACCGCGGTGACGTCTACCTGGCCGCCGCCCAGCTCCAAAATCTCGACTTTCACTGGGGTCGACACAGGGGAACCCTCGTCACCGTTTCCGATCTGGCCGGAATAATTGGCGCCCCAGCACCAGACGTCGCCATCCGCAGTCAACGCACACGTGTGGCCCCCCAAATACCCGCCTGACACATCCAGTCCCGCGGCGCTGATGTCGATGACGTTGTACCTATCCAGCGCCGCAACCTTCTCTGGCTCCAGCACCTTGGCGGGGCCCTGGGAAACCCCGGGTTCCCTTCCGGCTTGGCCGTAAGTATTGGCGCCCCAGCACCAGACGTCACCGCCCGCCACCGCACACGTGTAGGCAGCACCGGCAGAAACCGCGGTGACGTCTACCTGGCCGCCGCCCGGCTCCAAAATCTCGACATTCACTGGGGTCGACACACGGGAACCCTCGTCACCGTTTCCGATCTGGCCGTAGTTGTTGCGGCCCCAGCACCAGACGTCACCGCCCGCCACCGCACACGTGTGGTAACCACCGGCAGAAACCGCGGTGACGTCTACCGTGATCACCGGCGCGTCCGACACCTCGAAGCCGGCGCGCTGACCGTAGTTGTTGCGGCCCCAGCACCAGACGTCACCGCCTGCCACCGCACACGTGTGGTGACCACCAGCAGAAACCGCGGTGGAGCAGAACCGAACTGTGGTTTCAGACACCTCTGCCGGCGCCGAATCCGTCGCACGAGTCGAAGTGATCTCTACCCGGGCGGCACAGATCGGCAATCCGCCATCGCCGGCACTCGACCACTCCACGTACGCCTCGCCCGGAGTCCCCTCTTGCTCACCCAGTTCAACATCGGTGATCGTCGGGGCCTGCGGCACTTCGGCCGGACCGATCGGGTCGCTTTCAACCCTCTGCCCGTAGGCAGAAACGCCTTCTCCAAACGAGCCATCGTCGACGTCTGCAACCAGGTCCTCGTCTAGGACCGTCGCCGACACCCAGAACACCCACTCGCCTGGCCCGACCTCGACAAAGGCAGACGTCGCCGCCGAGAACCCGTCGTCGAACACCTCCCAGGCTGCGGCGCCTCCGGCGTCAGCCTCCCGATACTCGACCCGATAGTCGGTGACCTCGACACCCACCGGTGCCGTCCACTCCAACGCCACCCCATCGACCCTTGGCGACGCCTTCAGGCCGGTCGGTGCACCCGGCGGGTCAGGCAACACCAGGAAGTACTCACCCTCCGACCAGTCGCTCCACCCGACGGCATTGCTCACCTGCACCTGCACCGTGTACTCGCCGTACCCCAGGCCCGACACCACTACGGCCCCTGCGGATTCTTCGATCCGATGCCAACCCTCCACCCTCTCCACGCAGCACGCGAAACTCGTGGTGCCATATCCGATCTGGCCCTTGTTGTTGTTGCCCCAGCACCAGACGCCACCATCCGCAGTCACCGCACACGTGTGACCGCCGCCGGCAGCGATTTCGGTGACGTTGTACCCATCCAGCGCCGTGACCTTCTCTGGATCCAGCACAGGGCCAACCTGGGTACCGTCTCCGATCTGGCCGGAGCCGTTGTCGCCCCAGCACCAGACGCCACCATCCGCAGTCACCGCACACGTGTGGGGATCGGCACTGATTCCGGTGACGTTGTACCCATCCAGCTCCGTAACCTTCTCTGGCTCCAGCACAGGGCCAACCTGGGTACCGTTTCCGACCTGGCCACCCCAGTTGGCGCCCCAGCACCAGACGCCACCATCCGCAGTCACCGCACACGTGTGATAGCCACCGGCAGCGATTTCGGTGACGTTGTACCCATCCTTCAAGGCGGCATCGGCGGCTACCTCAAGTTGCGGGACATCCAGCGCCGTGACCTTCGACGGCACCAGCACAGGGCCAATCTGGGTACGGTTTCCGACCTGGCCGTAGTCGTTGTGCCCCCAGCACCAGACCCCACCATCCGCAGTCATCGCACACGTGTGGGCATAACCAGCAGTGATTCCGGTGACGTTGTACCCAACCAGCGCCGTGACCTTCTCTGGCTCCAGCACAGGGCCAACCTGGGTACCGTTTCCGACCTGGCCGACGCCGTTGGAGCCCCAGCACCAGACGCCACCATCCGCAGTCACCGCACACGTGTGATAGCTACCGGCACTGATTCCGGTGACCACGACCGACTCCGGAATCTTGGCCTTCACCGGCGTCAACACGTCGTCACCCGAGGTACCGTTTCCGACAAAGAGCCCGCCGGCGCCCCAGCACCAGACGCCACCATCCGTAGTAACCGCACACGTGTGATAGTCGCCGCCAGCGCTGACCTCGGTGAACTCAACTGAAACCGGTGTCTTGACCTGCTGTGGCCCCAGCACAGGGTCGTCGCTCGTGGTGCCGGTGCCGATCTGCCCGGAGTTGTTGGCACCCCAGCACCAGACGTCGCCATCCAAAGTCACCGCACACGTGTGGAAATTACCGGCAGAAACTGCGGTGGCGCAGATCCCAGCTGTGGTTTCAGACACCTCTGCCGGCGCCGAATCCGTCGCACGAGTCGAAGTGATCTCTGCCCGGGCGGCACAGAGTGGCAATCCGCCATCGCCGGTACTCTCCCAGTCCACGTCCGCCTGGCCCGGAGCCTCATCTTGGTCGCCCAGTTCAACATTGGTGATCGTCGGGGCCTGGGGCACTTCGGCCGGACCGATCGGGTCGCTTTCAACCCTCTGCCCGTAGGCAGAAACGCCTTCTCCAAACGAGCCATCGTCGACGTCCGCAACCAGGCCCTCGTCGAGGGTCGTCGCCGATACCTGGAACACCCACTCGCCGGGTTCGATCTTGACAAAGGCAGACGTCTCCGCCGAGAACCCGTCGTCGAACACCTGCCAGGCCTCGGCGCCTCCGGCGTCAGCCTCCCGATACTCGACCCGGTAGTCGGTGACCTCGGCACCCTCCGGTGCCGTCCACTCCAACGCCACCCCATCGACCCTTGGCGACGCCTTCAGGCCGGTCGGTGCACCCGGCGGGTCAGGCCATAACAGGAAGTCCTCAACCTCCGACCAGTCGCTCCACCCGACGCCCTCGTCGACGTCCGCAACCCGGTCCTCGTCGAGGACCGTCGCCGACACCCGGAACATCCACTCGCCGAGTTCGATCTCGACCGAGGCAGACGTCGCCGCCGAGAACCCGTCGTCGAACACCTTCCAGGCCTCGTCGTCTCCGGCCTTTCGGCCCTCGACCCGGTAGTCGGTGACCTCGGCACCCTCCGGTGCCGTCCACTCCAACGCCACCCCACCGAGCATTCGCGACGCCTTCAGGCCGGTCGGTGCATCCGGCGGGTCAGGCAACACCGGCGGGCCATACTTGATGACGAACACGTCCTGGCTGTCGTTCGAGGTGAGTTCGGGGATGCCCTCTTCATCCGAGTCGAAGTCGAGTGTTCCTCTGAAGTTCCCGGTGACGTACACGTTGTCGGACGAGTCGACCGCCACCGATATGCCCTTGTCCTCAGTGGTGTCGCCGAAACTCTTGGCCCACACCAGGTTCCCCGACGGGTCCATCTTCGTCACGAACACGTCCAATGAGTCGTTGTTCGACGTGAGGCCGACGAAGTTGGCTGGGTCCGGGTCGAATTCGACCGTGCCTCTGAAGTTCCCGGTGACGTAGACGTTGTTCTCCGAGTCGACCGCCACCGAAAAGCCCTTGTCCTCAGTGGCGTCGCCGAAACTCTTGGCCCACACCAGGTTCCCCAACGGGTCCATCTTCGTCACGAACACGTCCAATGAGTCGTTGTTCGACGTGAGGCCGACGAAGTTGGCTGGGTCCGGGTCGAAATCGACCGTGCCTTCGAAGGACCCGGTGACGTAGACGTTGTTCTCCGAGTCGACCGCCACCGAAAAGCCCATGTCCTCGTAGATGCCGCCGAAACTCTTGGCCCACACCAGGTTCCCCAACGGGTCCATCTTCGTCACGAACACGTCTGGCCTTCCGGACCGATGCCCACAGCAGTGGACATCGACCGACGGATTGCGCAACGGATTGAGCGTTGCCGTGTCGGCTCCGTCGTGGAATTCGAGTTTGCCCCCGAACCACCCGGTGACGTATACGTTGCCCGACGAGTCGACCGCCACCGAAGTGCCATAGTCATTCAGATGGTCTTTCGGCTCAGGTTTGGAGTTGCCGAAACTCTTGGCCCACACCAGGTTCCCCAACGAGTCCATCTTCGCCACGAACCCGTCCCACGAGCCCCGGTATGAGATGAGGTTGGTGGTTCCCGTACCCGGGGTGAAGTTGGCCGTGCGCTGGAACCTCCCGGTGACGTAGACGTTGTCCGGCGAGTCGTTGTCGGACGAGTCGACCGCCACCGAAAAGCCCTCGTCGTGGCCGAGGCCGCCGAAACTCTTGGCCCACACCAGGTTCCCCAACGGGTCCATCTTCATCATGAACACGTCCAATGAGTCGTTGTTCGACGTGAGGTTGACGATGTTGTCCGGGTCCGGGTCGAAATCGACCGTGCCTCTGAAGCTCCCGGTGACGTAGACGTTGTTGTCCGAGCCGACCGCCACCGAATAGCCCACGTTCTTGCCGGCGCCGCCGAAACTCTTGGTCCATACCGGGTTCCCCGACGGGTCCATCTTCGTCACGAACATCACGCCTTGGAAGGACCCGGTGGTGTAGACGTTTTTGTCTGAGTCGACCGCCACCGAATAGCCCACGTCTGTGCCGGCGCCGCCGAAACTCTTGGCCCACACCATGTTCCCCGACGGGTCCTGCATCAAATCGCCTTCCGATTCCGGCGGCAACGTGGAACTAGGGAACGCACTGCCGAAGGCGGGAGCTGGTTCCTGCTGCTCGCCAGCTCCGCTTCCGCACGCTGACGCGATCAGTGCCAGCACGGTCAGCAGCGAGACAACTTGAACCGCTCGAACCCTGCCCCGATGCATCGGCTAACAGTAGGTGCACCATCTTGTGGAAGCCACCACGGTGAATTGTCTCGTCGGCCGCCGGTACGTGGCGTGAGCGGCAAACAGCCACCGGATCGCAATACCAGTACGGTAAGTGACCACTATGGGCAGGTACCGAAGACCTTTACCTGAGGTAACCGTGCCTCTTCGGCCAGTGGCGATCACAGCGATTGTCGCTGTGGTTGCTGCGACGCTTGTGTTGGCCACGCAGTCGCCAGTTGCGGCTGCTTCGGTGAATACCGTGAGCGCCGGCAGTAGCCATTCATGTGCCCTGTTTGCCGAAGGCAGCGTCAAGTGCTGGGGCGAAAACGGTTCTGGCCAGCTTGGGCAAGGAAGCACCACCGACCTTGGCGACGGCGCCGATGAGATGGGCGACAACCTCGACCCCATCGACCTGGGCACGGGCCGCACCGCCACCGCCTTCGCGACTGGCGGTGACTACACGTGCGCAATATTGGACAACGGCAACGTCAAATGTTGGGGTCTGGGTTCTGCGGGCCAACTCGGACAAGGCAACGACACAACCCTTGGCAAAGCCGCCGGTGAGATGGGCGACAACCTGCTAGCCATCGATTTGGGCACGGGCCGCACCGCCACCGCCATCAGTGCCACCAAAAAGCACACGTGTGCGTTGTTGGACAACGGCAACGTCAAATGTTGGGGCGAAGGTTCTTCGGGTCGACTCGGACAGGGCAGCACTAGCGACCTCGGCGACGGTGCCGGTGAGATGGGCGACGACCTCGACCCCGTCGATTTGGGCACAGGCCGCACCGCCACCGCCATCAGTGCCGGCGACAAGCACACGTGTGCGTTGTTGGACAACGGCAACGTCAAATGTTGGGGCGAAGGTTCTTCGGGTCGACTCGGACAGGGCAGCACTAGCGACCTCGGCGACGGCGCCGGCGAGATGGGCGACAACCTCGACCCCGTCGATTTGGGCACGGGCCGCACCGCCACCGCCATCAGTGCCGGTGAAAAGTACACGTGTGCGTTGTTGGACAACGGCAACGTCAAATGTTGGGGCGAAGGTTCTTTCGGTCGACTCGGACAAGGCAGCGTCACGACCCTTGGCGACGGCGCCGGTGAGATGGGCGACGACCTCGACCCCGTCGATTTGGGCACGGGCCGCACCGCCACCGCCATCAGTACCGGCCACAAGCACACGTGTGCGTTGTTGGACAACGGCAACGTCAAATGTTGGGGTCTAGGTTCTGCGGGTCAACTCGGACAAGGCAACGACACAACCCTTGGCAAAGCCGCCGGTGAGATGGGCGACAACCTGCTAGCCATCGATTTGGGCACGGGCCGCACAGCCACCGCCATCAGTGTCGGCCAGAACCACACGTGTGCATTGTTGGACAACGGCAACGTCAAATGTTGGGGCGAAGGTTCTTCGGGTCGACTCGGACAGGGCAGCAGCGACGACCTTGGCGACGGCGCCGGGGAGATGGGCGACAACCTGTCAGTCATCGAGCTGGGCGCCGGGTTCACGTTGTCGACAACGACAGCGTCGGTGACCGAAGCCGGCTCAACGGCGACGTTCACCGTGGTACTCGACACCCAACCCACCTCTGATGTGGTGTTGACGGTGGTGTCGGCCGACACCGACGAAGCAACCGTGTCACCGACACCATTGACGTTCACCAACGGCGACTGGGACACACCCCAGACGGTGACCGTCACCGGCATCGACGACTCCATCGACGACGGCAACCAGGACACCACCATCACCATCGCCGTCGACGACGACAACAGCGACAACGCCTTCGACGGCGTCGCCGACCAAACCGTCACCGCCACCACCACCGACAACGACACCGACGGATACACGTTGTCGACGACAACGGCGTCGGTGACCGAAGCTGGCTCAACGGCGACGTTCACCGTGGTACTCGACACCCAACCCACCTCCGATGTGGTGTTGACGGTGGTGTCGGCCGACACCGACGAAGCAACCGTGTCACCGACACCATTGACGTTCACCAACGCCAACTGGAACACACCCCAGACGGTGACCGTCACCGGCATCGACGACTCAGTCGACGACGGTGACCAGGACACCACCATCACCATCGCCGTCGACGACGACAACAGCGACAACGCCTTCGACGGCGTCGCCGACCAAACCGTCACCGCCACCACCACCGACAACGACACCAACGGATACACGTTGTCGACGACAACGGCGTCGGTGACCGAAGCCGGCTCAACGGCGACGTTCACCGTGGTACTCGACACCCAACCGCTCTCCGATGTGGTGTTGACGGTGGTGTCGGCCGACACCGACGAAGCAACCGTGTCACCGACACCATTGACGTTCACCAACGGCGACTGGGACACACCCCAGACGGTGACCGTCACCGGCATCGACGACTCCATCGACGACGGTGACCAGGACACCACCATCACCATCGCCGTCGACGACGACAACAGCGACAACGCCTTCGACGGCGTCGCCGACCAAACCGTCACCGCCACCACCACCGACAACGACACCGCCGCATACACGTTGTCGACGACGACGGCGTCGGTCACCGAAGCCGGCTCAACGGCGACGTTCACCGTGGTACTCGACACCCAACCCACCTCTGATGTGGTGTTGACGGTGGTGTCGGCCGACACCGACGAGGCAACCGTGTCACCGACACCATTGACGTTCACCAACGGCGACTGGGACACACCCCAGACGGTGACCGTCACCGGCATCGACGACTCCATCGACGACGACAACCAGGACACCACCATCACCATCGCCGTCGACGACGACAACAGCGACAACACCTTCGACGGCGTCGCCGACCAAACCGTCACCGCCACCACCACCGACAACGACACCGCCGCATACACGTTGTCGACGACAACGGCGTCGGTCACCGAAGCCGGCTCAACGGCGACGTTCACCGTGGTACTCGACACCCAACCGCTCTCCGATGTGGTGTTGACGGTGGTGTCGGCCGACACCGGCGAGACAACCGTGTCGCCGGCAACGTTGACGTTCACGACCGCCAACTGGGACACGACCCAGACGGTGACCGTCACCGGCGTCGACGACTCCATCGACGACGACAACCAGGACACCACGGTCACGATCGCCGTCGACGACGACAACAGCGACAACGCCTTCGACGGCCTCGCCGACCAGACCGTCACCGCCACCACCACCGACGACGACACCGTGTCAACACCAGGCGCCCCGTCTGCGGTGTTGGCGGTCGCTGGCCCTCAGAGCGCGCTGGTGACCTGGGAGGCGCCCGCCAGCGACGGTGGCGCCACGGTCACCACCTATCAGGTCGACTACTCGTCTGACGCCGCTATCACCTGGACCACAACAGCCACCGACGCCACCCTGTCGCACACCGTCGAGGGGCTCACGGCAGGGGGCGAATACGTCTTCCGTGTCTCGGCGACAAACAGCGTCGGGACCGGTGACGCCTCTGTGGCGTCGACGACTGTGACGGTGGGCCACTCGATCACCGTCGGCTACGGCGACGACCTCTACGCGGCACTCCTCGAAGCTGGAGACTCCATTGGCGACACTTCCGAAACATTCCAACGTCGAGCCATGGCCATCGCCGACTACTACCTCGACCTACTGACCTACCCCGATCCGATCGAGTCGGCCCCGGACACCAGCGGCCCCAACACCGTCACGTCGACCTACACGGCCGCCGAATACGACGACTGGGTTGTCGGAACCGCCACAGGCTTCAACGTCGACGAAACCAGCGGCCAGTACGTGGCGTCGTATCTGTTGGTGTTCCTTCTCACCCGGGTGACTCGATGACCCCCCTCCTGCGACACAGCGTCCTGCGGGGCATCGCCGTCATCACCACAGCGGCGCTGCTGGCAGCGTCTTGTGGTGGCGGAAACGGCACCACCAGCGTCGACAAGGCGGCGCTGGAGGGTGAGGCGTCCCTGGGCGGTGTCGACGCCGGCCTGGGCCTCGAGCTCGAGGCGCACTCGTGGACGTTCCGCAACTATGCACCAAGCAAGGCCGAAACGTTCAACGTTGCCGACGCGGTTGCCCTGTTCGGCGCTGACGCCGTGTGTGTCGAAGCACCCGTCGACGGCGCCTGTGTCCCGACTCCGGAAGCCACTGCCTGGATCGACATGGTTGCGGGCGCCATGGTGGGCGGCGCCTGCGAAGGCATGACAGTTTCGAGCCTCGACCGGTTCCTTGCCGGAACGACACCGTTTACCGGCGACCTGCCCCGCTCCGACGCCTACCTACGTCGGATCGCGCTGCTCTACGCCACCCAGTTCCTCGCCGACGTCATCGATGCCACCCAGTCGTGGCGTTCGGCAACCCCCAGCCAGATCCTCGGCGAACTCGAACGGGCGCTGGCCGACCCGGCACACGAGCAATACACACTCGGCCTCTACCACGGCAACGGCGGCCACAGCGTGCTCCCCATCGCCATCGAATCAGTCGACGCCACCCGGTCCCGCATCGTCGTCTACGACCCCAACTGGCCACAGGCCGACCGGTGGATCGACGTCGACCTCGACACCGAGGAATGGGTGTTCTCCTACGCCGGCACCAACCCCGACAACCTCGAAGATGCCTGGAGTGGCGGGGCACGCGAGATGGTCCTCACCCCCGTCTCGGTGCGCGAAGCACCGTTCCCGGAACCGTTCAGCGGGTCGGGTACCGGCAGCGACCTGCTGCTGGCGATCACCAGCCGCAACGGCGCCTGGACAGTCACCGCCGCCGACGGCACCGTCACCTCCGGCCTCGACGCCACCCCCGGCACCGATGGCGTCCTCGAAATCGCCCGCGGCGCACTCGGCCGCCAGACCATCCTCGTCGCCATCAACGGCACGAGTGCTGAAGTAGCAGGCGACCTCGAACGCCTCGCCTTCCAGAGCGCCGCCTTCGACGGCACCATGGTTCTCGAAGCACCCGACTCGCCTTCGGAACCGGAATGCGAAGGCCCCTGTCCTTCTGGGACTTCACCTTCGACGGTCGATCCCAGCGACGATGAGCCCGAAGGAACCCGGTTCACGATCGTCGTCGAACAAGACAACCTCGTCATCGAAGCCGCCCCCGAGACGAATGCGGTCGTCAGCGTCGCCACCGCAAACGAATACGTCTCCGTGGAAGCCACCCCCGAACTCGAAGTCGAGATCACGACGGACACCGAAGTCACGCAGGTCGCCTGGACCGATGAGGTTGGCGAGGTCGTCCAGGCCGTCGAGATCCCGGTCGCAGAAGCCCGCGTCGACGTCGCCATCACCGTCGACGGGACCATCACTGCAACCGAACCCGAACCCGAATCCGTCGAACAACCCGAAGAACCCGAAGAACCCACCTTTGCCCGCGGCTCACTTCTCCCCACGACAACCGAAGCACCCGAAACCACCACCACGTCGACTGAAGCACCCGAAACCACCACGACTGCGACCACAACCACGACAACGACGACCGAACCTCTTGAAACCACGACGACTACAACCACCGAACCGCCTGAAACCACGACAACGACCACGACCACGTCGACCGAACCGCCTGAAACCACGACCACGTCGACCGAACCGCCTGAAACCACGACCACGTCGACCGAACCGCCTGAAACCACGACCACCACGACGACGACCACCACGGCTGCTCCGATCACGCCCGCCGACCTCGACGGCCCCAGCATCAGCGACCCCGACTCCCGCTTCGACATGGTCCTCGTCGGCGGCTACACCCCCTCTGACACCCCAGACGGCTGGTACGTCGAGATCACACTGGACGACGGCACGACCACGACCACCGGGAACGTCGCGACACCATCCGAAGGCGACCCCTGGGTGATCTGGTTCACCGACGACGTGGACCTCGACCTTGTCTGCGGCGGCACCTACACAGTCACCGCCCGACTCTTCGACCCCACCACCGGCCTGACCGGCCCGGCCGCGACCACCATCCACACCCACACCTGCTGATCTTGAGGTCGTACAAGGTGGGGCCTCCGGATGCCGGTGACCGGTCACCGGTCACCGGTCACCGGTCACCGCAACGCTAGACGGGCCGACGACGCAACGATCGGTCCGGGAGTCGAACCGGGGTCCGGCTTTCGTCGGCTAACCGTGTTTCGGGTGTGTTGGTGGTCAGGGTGTGGTCGGGTAGTCGAACCAGTTGCCGAATTGGGTTTCGGTCCAGGCGGTGAGGTCGGTGATGAATACCAGCAGGTAGGTGGCGGCGTATTGGGTTTCGGTCGTCGAGAAGCCGACGGAGGAGGCGGCGGCGTTGAGGGTGGGACCTCCGGAATGTGATTGCCGCAACGTCAGGTGGACCCGACACCGCAGAACGAGAAAAACCCCCGCCGAAGCGGGGGCATTAGGGTCAAGTGATACCAAGAAGACTACAGAAAGTTGGAGAGGCCATCATGGCTGGCAAAGACAAGGGTGATCGGGCCAAGAAGACTCCGGCCTCCAAGACCGCCAAAGAAAAGCGACAGGCAAAGAGGGACAAGAAGGGAGCGAGATAACGACGTCCGACTCCGACTGGCAGCCGGGTGTGAGCCTCAGGCTTTCGGTCCTGGACCAGTCGCCGGTCCCCGAGGGCACGACGCCGGGCGACGCCCTGCGCAACACCATCGACCTGGCCCGACGCTGTGAGGCCATGGGATACCACCGCTACTGGGTGGCCGAGCACCACGGCATGACCGGCCTGGCCGGATCCAGCCCCGAGGTCCTCATCGGGTCGATCGCCGGGGCCACCCGGCAACTAAGGGTGGGCTCCGGCGGGGTGATGCTCACCCACTACGCGCCACTGAAGGTGGCCGAATCGTTCTGCGTGCTGGCCTCCCTGCATCCCGGCCGCATCGACCTCGGGGTGGGACGGGCGCCGGGATCCGACCACCTCACAGCGGCTGCCCTAGCCCGGGGCGGTGCCCGCACGCCGCTGGAGTACTACCCCAACCAGTTGGAGGAACTGCTCCACCTGCTGGACGACACCTTGCCCGCCGACAGCCCCATACAGGGGGTGCGGGCCACTCCCCGACCCGAACAGCCCCCCGAAGTCTGGCTACTGGCCTCTAGCGCCGACTCGGCCGCCTACGCCGCCCACTTTGGGTTGCCGCTGGGCTGGGCCGACTTCATCGCCCAGGTCGACGGGGCACAAATCGTGGACGCCTACCGTCGGCAGTTCCAGCCATCGGACCGCTGTCCGGAGCCACGGGTCCTGCTCTGTGCCAGCGCTCTGGTCGCCGACACCGACGACGAGGCCGAATCCCTGGTGGCCGCCGTCCGCGCCTGGCGGGCCTCCGGCCTCCGGGGCCCCATCCCCGCCGCCCCAGAAGGGTCGACCTCCCGTCCCGTTCCCATTCAACCCGGCCGCCGATCGGTCGCCCACGGTTCACCCACCCGGGTGGCAGACCGCCTACGCCAACTGGTCGACGGGTTCGGCGCCGAGGAGTTGATGGCGGTCACCATCTGCCACGACCACGAGGCCAGGGTCCACTCCTACGAGCTGCTGGCCGCCGAGTTCGGCCTTCCGACCGGCACCGTGGAGGAGACCGGGTAACCGACACGACAAAGCCCCCCGCCGAAGCAGGAGGCTCATCGCAGCATGGTTTGGCTGTGGAGAGGCTAATTGGCCACCGTGTTCACCTCGGTTCTGTCCTGAACCGGTTCGGAAAACCAGTTCAGGACAGCGGGAACCATTGAACTATTTCCACTCCCAAAGTTCCCACGACGCGTCGCCGCTGGCATCGACCTCCCAGTCGTAGACAACTGCGACGCCGTTTAGGGAAGAAAGCGAAGGAGCAGCGGATTCGAAGTACGCAACCCCCCTGAACGAGAAACCGCCATCAACTGTTGGGGATCCGATACCAGTAGCTCTGAACGTAGCTACTCCATCTGCTGCCATGATCACGCCAGAGTTCGGGCACTCGCCGTAGAACGAGCCGTCAGCCGTCAGCGTTGCTGAGTATGTTGCGAAACTGGTCACTTCAGTACCAGCAAGGGTTCCGGACAAGCCGGAGGCGACCGTTTCAAATGAGGGACTCCCATTTACAGCTGGAAGAGCTTTCATCGAGGTGGGACCCGAAATGGAACCAACTTTTTCACCCAACATCATCTGTCTCCTTCATTGAGTCTGTTGCCACGAACTTGGACACAGTACGAGACGCGACCAGTCAACTGGCTAGCCGAAGATGTGAAGCGCCAAATCCAATGTTCCAGGACGCCTTCACAGTCACCACCCGACCCTTCGACCCCACCACAGACCAGACCGGCCCTGCCGCTACCGCCATCCACATCCACACCCACACCTGCTGCCGGCCGCAGCCACTTCGACCTGATCGAAGACTTGTTCCTAGGATCGTCGCCATGAGCAACCGCCTGCTGCTGTACCACAACCCGGGTTGAGGCAAGTCCCGTAGCGCCCTCAGCATCCTCGAGGAGCGCGGCGTCGAGTTCGACGTCATCGAGTACCTCAAGGAACCCCTCGACCGGAAGACGCTGGAGGGGTTCCTCGCCATGCTGCCCGGCGAGCCCGCCGACCTCATACGGGCCGACGACGAGCTCTGTCCGGACCCCGGCACGCTCGACCCCGACGGCGTCGTCGACCTGCTCCTCGCCCACCCGCACCTGATGCAACGGCCGGTTGCGATCCTCGAGGGCCGGGCCGTCATCGCCCGACCCTTCGAACTGATCCTCGAACTCCTCGACTGAAAATGGCCCGCCACGTACCGCCCAACGCCGAGGACCCCGTCCAGGTCGTCGACACCGGACGCCCGACCCGGCCGTCGCCGCGCTTCTCCATCATCCACGAATCCGACGTCCCCTGGCAGGAGGTCCGCGCCCAACAGCACGGTGACCGCCGGGTGTCCGTCCACGAGAAGTTCCTCGAATGGTCCGGCGACCGGATGGTCGTCCTCGGCCACTACGACCCGGGCATGATCATCGAACGCCACGGCCACCGCAGCGACCACCTCGTCTACGTGCTCGAGGGCTCCGTCGACATCGGTGGCCGACACTGCCCGTCCGGCACGCTCATCGTGCTCGAAGAAGGCGCCGCCTTCGGACCTCTGGTAGCCGACGAGGACGAAGGCTGCATCATGTTCGAGACCTGGCTCGACGACCCCCTCCCCGTCCCCGCCGACGAAGACGGCTTCCGGTCGCTGCTCGCCGAACACGGCGTCGAACAACTCCCCCACCCACCCTTCGACGCACCCGACCACCTCGAGGACCAATGACCGCCACCCGGCCGACCGCCCTCGTCACCGGCGCCAGCCGCGGCATCGGCCGGGCCACGGCCATCGCCCTCGCCGAAGCGGGCTGGGACGTGGCCATCACGGCACGCACCGTCCATGAAGGCGACGCCGTCCACCAATCCGTTGACGGCGACGTGGCAATCCCCGGCAGCCTCGACGACACCTCCGCCCGGATCGAGGCTCTCGGAGGACGCGTCGTCCCGATCGTCATGGACCTGCTCGACCGGGAATGCCTCGCTCCTGCCGTCGATACCGCCATCGAAGGCCTGGGCCACCTCGACACACTCGTCAACAACGCCATCTACGTGGGTCCGGGCAACGACCACCGCTTCCTCGACATCGACTCCGACATCCTCGATCGGCGTGTACTCGGCAACCTCACCTCGCAACTCGACGTCACCCGGCGGGCACTGGCCCACATGGTCGAGCGTGGATGCGGCACCATCGTCAACCTGACCAGCCCGGCCGGCTACGCCGCCCCCTTCGCCCTTCCCGGCAAGGGCGGCTGGGGAATGCCGTACGCCGTCTCGAAGGCAGGATTCCACCGGATCGCCGTCCAGGTCGCCTTCGAGTACGGCGACCGGGGAATCGTGGCCCTCAACGCCCAGCCCGGCATGGTCGCCACCGAACGGATCATGGCCGTCGGCCGAAGCCGCGAACTGATCGCAAAGTACGGAGCCGCTCCAGAAGTCGTCGGACGGACACTCGCCCACGTCGTCGCCGCAGCAAACGACGGCCCCGAAGGCCTGCCGTGGCCCAACGGCGACACCGTCGAACTCCAGGACCTCGCCCACACACTGGGTTGGCTCGACAGCCCGGGCCGCTTCCCCGACCCCACCTGAGCCGGTGCTGGCCACGACCGTCGCCGAGGCGGGCGACCGCTACGGCGACCGCATCGCCTTCCGGACCTCGGACGGCGACGAACTCGGCTACCGGGACCTGGACCGGGCCACCGACGAGGCGGCCGTCGGACTGGCAGCGCTCGGGATCACCCGCGGATCGCTCGTGCTCCTGTCCCTTCCGTCCGGCCTCGACTACATCGTCGCCTACGTCGCCGCCGCCAAGCTGGGCGCAGCCACCGGAGGCATCAACCCCCGCCTGAGCGCCTCCGAACGCGGCGACCTCGCGTCCGGGGCCGCACCGGACCTGGTCCTCGCCGCCCCCGGGCTCACCGACGGCCTCCCGAACCACCTTCACATCGAGACGGTCAACCCCGGCTCCGGCCCACCGCTCGCCGAACTCCGGTCGTCCGGCGAGGCGCCTCCCCCGGTCGCCCTGGACCCGGACGAGCCCGTCTGCCTGTGCTTCACCTCGGGTTCGACCGGCCGACCCAAGGCCGCCTGGTTCGGAGGGCGCCAACTGCTGGCGGCCGCCGACCTCGACACCGGAGGCGCCTGGGGTGACGGGCACCTGATCGCCGGCACGGCCATGGCCCACGTCGGATTCATGACCAAGATCCCTTGGCAGTTGGCCGCCGGTGCCACGATCCACGTCATGGACCGCTGGTCGGCCGGTGAGGTACTCGAGCTGGTCGACACCCACCGCATGCCGGCCGTGAACGGGGTCGCCGCCCAGATCGCCCTCATGCTGCGCCACCCCGACTTCGACGACCACGACTTCTCGTGCGTCCAGGCGATCGTCGTCGGCGCCGGGACCTCACCGCCCGACCTCGTCCGGGAGGCACGCCAACGCTTCGGTGCCCCGTACTCGAATCGCTACTCATCGACCGAGTCCGGAGGCACCGGACTCGCCACGGCCCTCGACGCCGACGACGACGAGGCCCTCCACACAGTGGGTCGGCCCCGACCGGGAATCGCCGCTGAGGTACGCGACCCCGAGGGACGGGCGCTACCCGATGGCGACGTCGGCGAACTCTGGCTCCACACCCCGACGGCGATGTCGGGCTACTGGCGCGACCCGGAACGGACGGCCGATGCACTCGTCGACGGCTGGCTACGGACCGGCGACCTGGCCCACGTCGACGACCGGGGCTGCTTCCGCCTGACCGGACGCACCGGCGAGATGTTCATCCGGGGCGGCTACAACGTCCACCCCCAGGAGGTCGAAGCCGCCCTCGGCACCCACCCAGCCGTCGCCCAGATCGCCGTGGTGCCACGAGCTGACGACGTGATGGGAGAGGTCGGCGTCGCCGTGGTCGTGCCGACCGACCCGACGGACCCGCCGTCGCTCGACGACCTACGGTCACACGGCGCGGCCCACCTCGCCTCCTACAAACTCCCCGAGGCGCTCCGCATCGTGCCCGAACTCCCCCTCAACAGCGGCGACAAGGTCGACCGGCGGCGACTCACCGCCGACGAGCGCAGCGACTGACGACTGTTCAGCGGCGGCCCCGCCGGGACCGACGCCCACGCTCCTCGTCCCGGGCCCGCTGCTCGGCCAACTCGGAGCGAAGCGCCCGGTAACGCACCACCCGACGGGCATCGACGGATCCGTCGCCCACCGCCCCGGTCACGGCGCAGTCCGGCTCGGTGTCGTGGGCGCAGTCGGCGTAGCGGCACTCGGCCGACAGGTCCTGGAGGTCGCCGAAGACCCGATCCAGGGCCTCCTCCGTGTCGAGCAGGCCCACCGCCCGGATACCCGGCGTATCGATGACGAGGCCGCCCCCGGGCAGGTGCACGAGTTCGCGGCTGACGGTCGTGTGCCGGCCCTTCGCATCCCCGCCACGCACCTCGCCGATGGCGAGGCGATCCTCGCCGAGGAGTCCGTTCACGAGCGTCGACTTGCCGGCGCCCGATTCACCCAGCAGGGCGACGGTCCGACCGGGCCCGGTCCTGGCGACGACGGCATCGAGGCCCTCGTCTCCACCGACCACCAGCACCGGCGTCTCCGGCGCCACAGCCCGGATGGTCGCCGCCACCTCGCCGGCGGCCTTCCCTGCCCGGGTGTCAGCCTTGGTGAGGACCACCGCCACGTCGGCGCCACTGTCCCAGGCGATCACCAGGAGGCGCTCGAGGCGACCGGCGGGAAACGGCCGGTCCAGGCCGTGGACGATCAACACGGCGTCGACGTTGGCGACGAGCACCTGCTCGAGGCCCGCCTCCGACGGGTCGCGCCTCGACAGGGTGTTGGCACGCGGCAGCACCTGCGAGATCAGCGCACCGATCTCCGGGTCGTCGTCGAGGAGCACCCAGTCACCGGTCGCCGGAGCGAACTCGGACTGGGCCCGCTGTGAGTCGGACAGCGCACGGACTGGACCAGCTGCCGTCGCCACGTCGCACTCGCCGCGGTCGACCCGCAGGATGCGACCGAGGATGCCCCCCTCGGGAACAGCCCCTCCGGGCCAGCCGTAGTCGTCCAGGTCGATCGCCATCTTCGGCGATGCTACGGCGCAGGCGACGGACAGACGGGCGTCAGCCCAGGCGAAGCGTTTCGAGCGGTTCCAACCGGGCAGCCTTGTTCGACGGGTAGAGGCCGGCCACGACGGCGACACCGACGGACACCAACGCCCACCGGAAGAGCCCGGAGACCGAGAGGATCATCGTGTAGTCGCGCATCTCGGACACCAGCCACACGACGCCAGCGCCCACGCCGGCACCCATGATCCCTCCCAGGACCCCCACCACGAGTGCCTCGAACAGGAACTGGAAGGCGATCGTGCTCCGGCTGTGGCCGAGGGCGCGACGGATGCCGATCTCGGAGGACCGTTGGATGACCGAGATGGACATGACGTTGGCGATGCCGACACCGCCGACGATCAGGGCCAGTCCGCCCATCATCTTGGTCAGGTTGTTGAGGTTCTCGTCGACCTGGGACTGGGCATCGAGCAGGTCGGTCGGCACGCTCGTGTTCGCACCGTCCGGACCACCGAGGCTGACGACTGTCGGTATCTCTTCCGCCACATACTTGGTGTTGGTCGGCGCCCTGATGTAGAGGCGCGTGGGGTCGGGTTCCTCGATGTCCCAATCCTCGACGGCATTGGAGAAGGTGATGAAGACCGCCGAGTCCATCGAAGGTTCGAGCAGCACGTAGTCGAGCACCCCGACCACGCCGTACGAGATGCCGTTCAGCTCGATGCTCCTCGGCTCGTTGGCTATGTAGCCGTACTCGTTGGCCAGGTCCTTGCCGATCACGGCGACCCGAGCGCCACTGGACTCGTCGTACTCGTTGAGGAACCGACCACTCACGATTGGCACCTCGAGCGTCTCCGGCAGTTCCAGGGTCGTGGCGATGACGGGCACGGGGAAGGCCCGGTAGTAGTCGGAGGCCTCGGCGAACGGGAGTGTCACGATGTTGGAGAGCTGCAGGGTTGCCGACACCGACACCACGTCGGGGAGCCGCGCCACCCTCGCCGTCGCCTCCTCGGGGATGCGCGGATTGGCGCCGAAGCCTCCGAGCTGGTCCTGTGCGTTGGCGACGATCAGGTCAGTGCCGAGCTCGCGCAACTTCGCCTTCAGGTCTCCCTTGGAACTCTCGTTGATGCCGATCGCCGAGACGATGGCCGCCACGCCGAGGATCGGGCCGAGCATGATCAGGAACGTCCGGATCTTGCGGGCCGTCAGCCCGGCCAACGCCACACCGACGAGTTCCCGGAAGCGCCTCATGACACCGGCCCCTGCCACTCGTCCCCGACGATCTCGCCATCACGCATGGAGATGCGCCGGTCTGTGGCCCCGGCGACGTCGAGATCGTGGCTCACGAGGCAGATCGCCCTCTCATCCGACCGGAGGCCGGCGAAGATCTCCATGACGTTGGCGGCGTTCTGGGTGTCGAGCGCACCTGTCGGCTCATCGGCCAACACGACCAATGGCTCGGTCACGATCGCCCGGGCGATGGCCACGCGCTGCTGCTCGCCTCCCGACATCTGGACCGGACGATGGTCATGCCGGTGCGCAAGGTCGACCTTTTCCAGTGCCTCCATGGAGCGACGACGTCGCTCCTTGCGGGTCAGGTCCCGGTAGAGCAACGCCGTCTCGACGTTGCCGAGCGCCGTCAGGTGGGGCACGAGGTGGAACTGCTGGAACACGAATCCGATGGCCTGGCCACGGAGACGTGACCGTTCGGCGTCGGGCAACGTGTTCACCTCGACACCCTGGATCCTGATCGACCCGGACGAGGGAAGGTCGAGCACGCCGAGCAGGCCCAGCATCGTCGACTTCCCCGAACCGGACGGGCCGACGATCGAGAGGTACTCGCCGGCGCGGATGTCGAGGGAAACGTCCCGGAGGGCATGGACGAGGACCTCCTCGCCGTAGACCCGCGACACCCTCTCGAGCGACAACAGGGACTCGCCCATCGGGCTCGGGTTCATACCGGTCAACGCCGGTCGATCTCCAGGATCACGTATTCGCCGGGCGAGACCCCGGAAACGATCTCGACGTATGCACCGTCGAGCATCCCGGTCTCGATCTCGCGGCGCTCGATGACCCCATCCGGGGTCACGACCCGTGTCTGGTTGATGCCGCCCTCGGCGAGGACCGCTGCGATCGGCACCACGATGGCATCCACGACCTCCTCGACCACGACGTCGATCATCACCACGGCGCCGTCCACGCCGACCAGTTCGTCGACCGCCTCCACAACGCCCTCGTAGGTCTCGCTGCCGCCTCCCGTGCTGGCGGAGTCGTCGAGTTCGGTGATGACGCCCACGGACTCCTGGTCTCCGGCGTCGAGGTTGACGGTGACCACCTGACCGACGCTGAGCTTGGCCCGCTCGGACGGCGTGGCGAAGATCTTGATCGTGAACTCCGGCTCCGTGAGGCTGAGGACGTTGTTGCCCTGCAGGACGAACTGGCCCTCGTCCACGTTGACCGTGCCGATCCTGGCCGGCCAGTCGGCGACGAGCATGTCGGCCGGTTCGAACAGGACGTCGTCGTCGATGGTGCGGATCAGGATCTCGAGTTCGGTCTGTCCGGCGAGCATCAGGACGGTGCCCGTCAGCACCTCGAAGTCGACTCCCTGCTGGGCGCTGCCCGACACGCTGTAGTTGACGGACGTATCCACCTCGGGGGCCTGGTCCGCGACGATCGTCACCGAACCCGTGTTTCCCTCGACAACGATGTCGGCACCGTGGAGGGTGAGTTCGGGAAGGTCGTCGGATTCGATGGCAATCGTTGCCGTTACCTGCTCGCCCAACCCATAGGCCTGTTCCACGAACCCGGGGAGATAGTTGGGATCGGGCACCAGAGTCACGGTCAACAACTCGTCCACCTCGACGAGGTCATCAGAACGCAACGTGATGCTGATGTCCACGGAGTCGTTGCCCGTCGTGAGCGTCACGAACTCGTCGGGCTCGCCATAGTCCTCGTCCACGATGACGGTGCCGCCCACGACGAAGTAGACGTCGATGTCCTCGACGACCTCGACGGGTGTCTCGACGGTGAAGTCCGCCGAACCGCTCTCCTCGGTCGAGTCGACGTCGGCACGCAGGGTCAGGATCGGCAGGTCGGGGACGTTCGGGTCCATGACCGTGACCGTCGACTCGGACCGACCCCCGACGTTGTAGCGGGCGTTGTCGCCGAACAAGGCCGAGATCCCGACGTCGAGATCCTCGTCCGGCTCGATGTCGTCGTCGATGAGCGTCGTGATGACGAGCTCGGCGACCCCGATGCCCGCCGGGAACAGGATGGTGTCGTCGACCTCGTCGAAGTCGTCCTCGGCGGTGACCTCGCCACCCACGCTGATGTCGACGATCAGGTCCTCCTCGGGAACCGGCTGCGCCGAGAAGGTGAAGGTGACCTGCTCTCCCTCGATGATCTCCGTGGCGGAGGCCTCGACGGTTATCGACGGCGCGGTCGAGGTGGCTCCCGCCTCCGGACCTGCTTCCGGCGGTGCGGCGTCGTCGTCGATCGTGGCCGCGGTGACCGTCTGGTCGGCCAGGGAGTCGAAGGCGTCGTCCGAGGTGGCATCCACCACGGACACGGTGAGCGCCGTGCTCTGCTCACCGTCGAAGACGGTGTCGTCGACACCGGAAACTGTCACCGACTGTGCCGTCGACCAGTTGTCTACCGTGAACGTGACGGTGGCCGGCGACACGGTTGCCTCACCGGTGTCGGCACTCGAGATGGCGAGTTCCACGTCACTCGTCGGAGCCTGGTTGAGCACCACGGTGAACGTGTCGCTCGTCCCGTCCTCACCGACGACGGCGGCGGTGGTCCACAGCGTGAATCCGGGGGACTCGTCGTCGATCGTCGTCAACCGGACGGAACGGTCACCGAGCAGGTTGAACGCATCAGGGGAGGCAGAGGCGTCAACGGCGACCACGATCAATGAGGTCTGGTTTCCGTCGGTCAGCGTGTCGTCGATGCCGGTGACGGTGACGGTCTGGGCGGTGGACCAGTTGTCGGCCGTGAACGTGAGGGTCGAAGCCGACACAGTCGCCTCGCCGGTGTCAGGACTCGAGATCGAGAACACCACGGCCGACGTCGGTTGGACGTCGAGGACCGCGGTGAACGTCGTCGTCGAGCCCGCTTCCGTGACGGCCGCGCCGGCCGTCGAGATCTCGTAGCCGGCATTGTCGTCATCGGTGGTCGTCACCGACACAACGACATCGACCGCTTCGTCGAAGTCGTCGTCCGAGTAGAGGTCGAGCACGGAGAGCACCAGTGAGGCGGACCGGTCTCCGTCGAGAAGTCGATCGTCCACACCGGTGACGGTGACGGTCTGCTCGGTCGACCAGTCGGCCGATGTGAAGAGAAGGCCCGCCGGCGCCACCGCGAACTCGCTTGCATCGCCACTCGCCAGCGAGATGACGACGTCCGACTCCGGTGCGGCACCGAGAGCGACCGTGAACGTGGCGGACAGCCCGGCCTCCGTCACCACCAGCGAGGCCACTGAGGCCCGGAACGCCCAGGGGATCGACTCCAGGGAGAGGCCCCGGGACCGATTGGCATCGAGGTGAGCCGCCCGGGTGCCGGATCCGTAGGTCCCGTCCTGCTCCAGCCCGAGCACCTGCTGGAGGATCTCGACCCGTTCACCCCGTTCATTCCAGGTGAAGTCGGCGAGCAGGACGACCTCCTCGTCCAGCGGGGCGAGGGTCGTCGTCGGCATGGACGCGGCGATGGTCGTGGTACTCGTTGCCGTCTCCTCCGAGAACTCGTCCTCGCCGGGTAGGACCGCCCGGATCTCGAGCGTCGCCGTGTTCTGTGCGCCCACCGAATACCCGGCGCTGTTTCCTCCGAGCGACACGGTGACGAATTCGTCGACCTCCATCGTGGCCCCGCCGTAGTCGTGGTCGACCTGCCACACGGCCAATCCTGAACGGGTCTCCTCGGTGTAGTACTCGTCGACCTTGCCGACGTCGTAGCCCGCCTCGGACAGGATCGTCTCGAGTTGGAGGACGTCCGGTCCCTCGGAACCGACGTCGAGCCGTCGATAGAAGGCGAAGTCGCCGTTGACGGCGACCGCTCGACGGCCATCGAGGGCGAAGAGCACGTCGCCCGGCTGGACGGTGTCGCCGTCATCGACGAGGACGTCGCTGATCTTGCCGTCCACCGCAGAGTTGATGACCTGGAGTTCGTCGCGTCGGAGTTCACCGCGCACGGTGATTTCATCGGTCAGGGTCCGGATGCTGACCACCTCGGCGATGGCCCGATCGGTTTCGAGGTCGACCACCACGGTGTCGTCCGCCCAGGGTTGCCAGACGACGAGACCCGTAACGGCCAATGCCAGCACCACGAGAGTCGTCAGGTACCTCTTCATGACCGCATGTCCTCTTTCCCTCGACAAACCCTAGGAATCATCTGCGGCCAGGTTCAGTTCGCTGACGCAGTCCCGGATTTCATCCGTGTTGATTTCGCCGCCCGAACTCTGGAACGACCCACCGGGGCCCAGCAACCCGTTCTCGTCCGGCAACAGTTCACCGATCGTCCAACCCTTCTGGCGCAGGCACTCGGTCAGGAGGATGAAGTCCTCGTTGTCCTCTCGGATCTGTTGCGGCGTGAGGTCGCTCCGTGCGGCCTGAAACTCCTGGAATGCGTCGCCGATGCCGGTGCGGCTATTGCAGAGGCCAAGGGCCTCGAGGTAGTCGGGACTGTTGACGAGGGCACCCGCTCCGGCCTCCTCGTTGGGAAGGCCCATGAACTCGAACCCCTCCTCGGCGAGACAGGAGTTGAAGCCCCCGAGGGCATCCATGAGCTTGAGGCCGGGGTTGACGTCCTCCTCGGCCAGCGGGATGGTCTCCTTGGGGGGCTGCGTCGTGGTGGTGGTCGTGGTCGTCGTGGTCGTCGTCGTGGTCGAGGTGGTGGCGGCGGCCGTCGTGGTGGCCGAGACCGTCGAGTCCTCGGGCTCCGCTGCGTCTCCAACGGTCCCTTCGGTGGTCTCCGAGGGGGTGATCCCGGTGGCGGTGGGCGCCTCGGTGGTGGTGGGCGCCACCGTGGTGGTGGGCGCCTCGGTGGTGGTGGGCGCCACCGTGGTCGTGGTCGTGGTCGTCACGACCTCCTTCGTGAAGGCGTCGTCCGGCAGGACGATCTCGACGTCTTCGTCAGCGCTGAGCACCACGATCGACCGGGTGCCGGACCCGGCGCCTCCACCCGAGCAGCCGGCCAACAAGGCCAGCGCCACAAGCGAGCGCGTGAAGATCACAAGAGTTCGTGGGAGGGCCATCGAAATCAAGCGTAAAGACAAACTCTCGACAACCGGACATCGGGCCACCGACCCGCACCGTCCCCTAACAAAACCGGGCATCGTGATGGCGCACCTAGCCTGAGTCCATGGCCGACTTCTTCCAGAACGGCGTCATCACCACGCTCCACGACCTCGGCGACCGGCCGACCGACGACCTCGAGGCCGAACTCTCGTCGTGGGCGGCCGAGCGGCCCATGGCGCTCGCCATCCCCTGTCTGGCCTCCGAAATGGACGGACCCGCCCTCGGACCCATGGTCGACGAGATCGCCCGCATCCCCTACCTCGACGAGGTGGTGATCGGCCTCAACCAGGCCGATGCGAACGACTTCGACCGGGCACGTCGCCTCTTCGACCGTCTGCCCCAACACCATCGCATCCTCTGGCACGACGGCCCGCGCCTGTCCGCCATCCACGCTGAGTTGACGGCCCATGGGCTCGCTCCCAAGCAACCCGGCAAGGGCTCGAACGTCTGGTACTGCCTCGGCTACTTCCTGGCATCGGGTCGCGCCGAGACGGTGGCACTCCACGACGCCGACGTGCGCACCTATGACCGCCGCATGGTCGCCCGCCTGCTCTACCCGGTCGCGCACCCTTCCTTCGAGTACGCATTCAGCAAGGGCTACTACTATCGGGCCTCGGCCTCGGCCTCGGCCTCGGCCTCGGCCGCGTCCAGCGACTCCGACGCCTCCGCAAGCCAGGGTGGCGACCAGCTCTACGGTCGGGTGAGCCGCCTTTTCGTCACGCCGCTGGTGCGGGCGCTCGGACTGGCGTTCGGCCGCAGCGACTTCCTCGACTACCTCGACAGCTTCCGCTACCCGCTCGGCGGCGAGTACGCCATGCACGCCGACCTCGTCCGCACCCTACGCATCCCGGCCGACTGGGGCCTCGAGATCGGCCTGCTCGCCGAGGTGTACCGCCGCTACACCACGGCGCAGGTCTGCCAGGTCGACATCGCCGACCGCTACGACCACAAGCACCAGGGTCTGTCCCCCGACGACGCCGGAAGCGGCCTTCACAAGATGAGCATCGACACGGCCCGTTCCCTCTTCGCCCGACTCGCCGCATCGGGAACCGTCCTGACCCATGAGGGGTTCCAGAGCCTCGACGCCACCTATACGCAGGCAGCCCTCGACCTCGTCGACAAGTACGGGAACGACGCCGCAATCAACGGCCTCGTCCACGACCGCCACCGGGAGGAGGGCGCCGTCGAGATGTTCGCCCGGGCCGTGATCGAGGCCGGCGCACAATTCCTGGCCGACCCGAACGCCGACTCGCGCAGCCCCAGTTGGTCACAGGTCCGGACAGAGGTCCCCGACCTCCCCGAACGGCTAGTGAAGGCGGTCGAGGCGGACCAGGGCGGCTGACGACGGCGGACCGGGCCTGTGGTGGAGGTGATGGGAATCGAACCCACGACTTCTACGTTGCGAACGTAGCGCTCTAGCCGACTGAGCTACACCCCCGCGGAGGATGGAGCGTATCGGTGGGAAGGGGCGCGGGACGAGGTCCCGGAGTGGCTCAGTTCGCCTGGCGCCGGAGAACCGCCTCGTCCTGCATTCCCCCACCGGCGTTTACCAGCATCGAGGTCGACGGACGGAACTGCACCACCACCTCGCTGCTCTCCAACTCCCGTTGGTGGCGGCTGGTGACGAGGAAGGCGTAGCCCACCAGGGCCAGGTCGACGAGGAAGTGGACCGTCCAGACGATGCCGCCCACGGCGATCCCACCGAAGAAGGTGAAGACGGCCACCCCGGCGAGCGCGAAGAACACGTCGCGGCGACGTCGGCGGGCAGAACCGGGGTCACCCGGTACGGAAGTGGCCGCCCGCTGGATGACGCGGAGGCCATGGGCGTCAAGGCGACTGGAGGCCGACAGGGCGGCGATCGGACGTGGCGAGGCGGGTCTCCTCGTTCGTCGGATGATGGGTGGTAGCAGCAGTGCCGTCCACAACACGGCGAGTCCAAGCAGGATCAGCATCGGCCCTCGTCCTCTGGAATCCGTCGATCATCCATCTGGCGCTCAACGTAGCGCTCTACCACTGTGAAATGGTGGATTTACACGCGCGGGGTGCGCGAATTCACGCGCGTTACGCGCGTACCCGTACATTTCCCAAACTCAGCCGGCAGGCCGGGACTCAGGTACCGCGACGCCAGGCGCCCGACCGGCCCCCGTCCTTCTCCCAGAGGGCAACGTCGGTGATCACCATGGAACGGTCGAGTGCCTTGCACATGTCGTAGACCGTGAGAGCGGCCACCGTGCACGCCGTGAGCGCCTCCATCTCGACGCCGGTCCGCTCGACCGTCTCCACCGTGGCCACCACCACAACATGGGACTCCCCCACCTCGAGGTCGACGACCACTGAACTCAGCATCAGCGGATGGCAGAGCGGCACCAGCTCGGAAGTGCGCTTCGCCGCCTGAATGCCCGCCACCCGTGCCACGGCCAGCACGTCGCCCTTGGGGACGGTCCCCCCGGCCAGCGCCAGCGCCGTCTCGGGCGACATCTCGATGCGGGCACGAGCCACCGCCCGTCGCCGAGTGGGCTCCTTGTCGCCCACATCGACCATGCGGGCATGGCCGGCCTCGTCGAGGTGCGTGAACGTCCGGTCCCCGGCTACCGCATCCCCCGGATCGTCCACCTCGCTCCTCAGCCGCCGATCTGGGACATCGAGCGAGCCGGGCGGATGAAGTCGACGTGGCCGATGCCGTGGCCGGCCCACTTGGCGGCGACCGCACCCTCGAACACGTTGGACAACTCGTCGTCATCGGCACCCGAGCGCAACGCCGCCCTGAGGTCGAACTCGTCAACGGCGAAAAGGCAGTTGCGGAACTGGCCGTCGGCGGTGAGGCGCACCCGGTCGCACGAGTCGCAGAACTTCCTGGTCACGCTGGCGACGATGCCGATCTCGCCACCCCCGTCCGAATAGCTGAAGCGGGTGGCCGGTGCCGAGGTCCGTTCCACGACATCCAGCGGAAACGCCGAGTCGATGGCCGCCACGATCTCCTCCTGGCTGAACACCGAGCGCGCGTTCCACGCCTCGTCGGCGTCGAGGGGCATGAACTCGATGAAGCGGACGACGACGCCCTTCTCCCGCCCGAAGCGGGCGAAGTCGACGACCTCGTCGTCATTGACGCCACGGATCACGACGACGTTGACCTTGACGGGGTCGAAGCCGACCTCGATCGCCGCATCGATGCCGTCGAGCACCTTGGGCAACTCGTCGCGCAGGGTCATTTCGGCGAAGCGATCGGCCCGCAACGAGTCGAGCGAGACGTTGATGCGGCACAACCCGGCATCCGCAAGCCGTCCGGCGAGGAGGCGGAGTGTCGAGCCGTTGGTCGTCAGCGCCAGGTCGACCGGCAACGCCGACAACATCCCGACCAACTCCGGCAGGTTCGCACGAACGGTCGGCTCACCACCGGTGAGCCGAATGCTGTCGATGCCGTGCCGCTCGACGAGCACGCGGGCCACGCGCTCGATCTCCTCGAAGGTGAGCAGTTCGTCACGGGGAAGCCACTCGAGCCCTTCGGCCGGCATGCAGTAGCTGCACCGGAAGTTGCACCGGTCGGTAACCGAGATGCGCAGGTCACGGTGGACCCGGCCGAATCCGTCGACAAGGGGGCGCTTCACGTTGCACAGCGTAGGGGGAGACCGGGAAAGCGGGCCACCGGCCTCAGCGGAGCAGCAAGACCTCGACCTCATCGCCCTCGGCTACGCCGTCACCGTCGGGCAGCACGGCCAGTCCATCTGCGCCCGCCATGGCTGTCAGTTGGTGCGAGCCCTGTCCGCCGGCGGTGGATACCCGGTAGGCGCCGTCCCGGTAGTCGACCACGACCCTGGCGAAGTGGACCTTGCCATCGGGCCGACGTGGCATCCCGCCTTCGACGACGGCACGCACCAACGGCCGCTCGGTCCCCGCATGTCCCGCCATGGCCCGCAGGGACGGTCGCACGAACAACTCAAAGGACACCATCGACGACACAGGATTGCCCGGCAGGCCAAACACCGGCACCCCGTCAACCATCCCGAACGCCAGTGGCTTGGCCGGCCGGATCGCCACCTGCATCCAGCGCATGTCGCCGATCCGGTCGAGCACCACCTTCACGTAGTCGAAGTCGCCCATGCTCACCCCGCCCGTGGTCAGGAGGGCGTCGCAGGCCCCGACGCCGGTACGGAGGGCCGACTCGATGGCGGACTCGTCATCGGGCACGAGGCCCAGGTCGACGCCGTCGAACCCCGACTCCGCGAGCAGCGCCAGGAGGCCCGGGCGGTTCGAGTCGCGTATCTGGCCGGGGGCGAGCACACTCCCATCCGCCACGAGTTCGTCGCCGGTCGAGATGACCCCGACCCGAGGTCGTCGGTAGACCGGTACCTCGCCCAGGTTGATGCTCGCCAGCACGCCGACCTGTCCGGGGCCGAGTGGGGTGCCAGCCGGAAACACCACCTGCCCGGACTCGAGGTCCTCACCTGCATGTCGAACGTGGTTGTCCACCGGCACCTCGACCTCCACCTCGACCTGTTCCCCCTCGAGGGAACCGGACACGCTCGTGCGCTCCACCATCACCACGGCATCGGCGCCGGGCGGCATGGGGGCTCCGGTCATGATCCGGATGGCCTCGCCCGGACCCACGGCCCGGCCGGGTGCAGCACCCGCAGCCAACGTCCCGACGACCGCCAGGCGGACCGGCGCCCCAGCGGTGTCAGCCGCACGGACCGCGAACCCGTCCATGGCCGAGTTGGCGAACGGCGGCACCGCCTCAGAAGCGACCACCGCCTCGGCCAGCACCAGCCCGAGCACCCCGTCGAGCGCCGCCGTGGTGGCCACCGGCGCCGGACAGCAGCCACGCACGTGGGCCTGTGCCTCGTCGAGCGGAATCATCGGATGCTCCAGGAGAGTCGGGAACGGGGATCGGAGGAGTCGTGGCGAGGCTACCCAGGGGACCCGTCCGGATCGCCGCCCGGACCCGGCCCGCTCCATGTCGTCTCGTTGCCCGTGGCGAGCCGCCGGATGTTGCCCTCGTGTCGCACCAGGACGAGCAACGAGATCACCACCGCGACGCCCATCTCCCTCCCCGTGCCCCCGAATGCCCAGATGAGGATCGGGCTGGCCACCGCCATCACGATCGACCCCAGGGAGGCGGTACGGCTGAGGCGCGCCGCTACGACGAAGAGCGCCAGGTCGAGGACCGCCACCAGGGGGAACAACACGCACACGCCGCCACCGGCGGTCGCCACCCCCTTGCCCCCGCGGAGGCGACGGGTGATCGGCAGGACGTGGCCCAGCACCGCCGCTGCCCAGCAGAACAGGGCCCACGACCGCGAAATGGCCACCCACCCGAGGCCGGCGGCAATCGCTCCCTTCCCGGCATCGGCAGCGAGCACATACAGGCCGGACCGGCGACCGACCGTCCGGTAGACGTTGGTGGCGCCCGGGTTTCCCGACCCGGCCCTCGTGGGATCGACGCCGCGGCGCCCGGCGAACAGGTGGGCCGAGGGGAAGGTGCCGAGAAGGTAGGCACAGCCGAGGAGCAGCAGCGCAAGCGGGACCTGGTCCGTCATGCTCCCATGATCACCGCTAACTGTCCCCTTGCGGCGGATTTGAGCATTCAGGGACCGCCGCTAGACTCGACACCCGGCATCGGGAACCGTCGTCCCCGAGCGCCCAGCCATCCCCCCAGTCCCCCCCCAACCCGGATCCACCCAGCCACCGAGCGATGCCCACATACGAATACCGCTGTCAAAAGTGCACCACCGAGTTCGAGATCCGGCAGTCCTTTGCCGACGATCCGCTGACCCACTGCGTCGACGAGTCCTGCAACGGGACCGTGAACAAGGTCTTCCGAGGGGTCGGCATCTCGTTCAAGGGAGACGGCTTCTACAAGAACGACCACGGAGCGTCCTCGAAATCCCGACGCCCGTCATCGGACACCTCGGACTCCGACTCCTCGAAGGGCACCCCCGACTCCTCGAAGGGCACCCCCGACTCCTCGAAGGGCACCCCCGACTCCTCGAAGGGCACCTCCGACTCCTCGAAGGGCACCCCCGAGAAGGCAGCGACTCCGGCCTCCGGTTCAGACAGCAGGCCCTCCGACTGATCCCGCGGCCGGGGCCCGACCCGGTCGACACGACTTCCCCGCCATCCACTCCCAACGGGAGTCGCCATGGCCCACCTCCTCGCCCGCGTCCGCATGTGGGCCGCACACCACCGCATGACCTGGTGGCTGACCGCCGGAGTTCTCGCCCTGGTCACCGGCCTCGCCGTCGATGCTGCAGCGTCCACACCCCCCTGTCCGACGGCCGGCGCCCTCTCCACCGACGATCGTTCCACCCCGCGACCCGGGGAGCGAGCCATCGCCCTCGACCGGAGGTCCGACCAACTCGCCCTCGAGCCCGGCGACCGCGTCGACCTCTATGCCGTCGACGACCTCACGAACTCCGGCCGACTGCTCGTGAGTGCGGCCCGGGTGCTGGACCTCGACGACGGGACCGTCACGGTCGCCATCCCCCGCCGGGACGTGGGACCGGTGGCCACCGCCCGACGGTGGGGCGACATTGCGCTCGCCCTGGTGCCACCCGACTGAAGCCTTGCTCAGCGGACGACGAGGACCACCAGGACCGCAAGTCCGGCCAGGACCCGGTAGGCGACGATCCCGCCCACGCCACGGCGCGCCAGCAGTCGCAACATCCCATGGACGGCGAACCAGCCGCTCACCGCCGCCGCCAGTGTCCCCACAGCGAACGCCGACCACCAGTCCGACGGCACCCGGACGTCGAAAGCCGACACCAGGCCGGCCCCGGCGATCACCGGGAGGCTCATCAGGAACACCAGTCGGGCCGCCGCCACCCGCTCGATTCCGAGTAGCCGCGCCGCGGTCAACGCCGCACCCGACCGGGAGACACCCGGCTGGAACGCCAGTCCCTGCGCCGCCCCGAGGAGGAGCGCGTCGCGGACCCGCAGCGACCCGGGATCCCGGTCGCCGGGCCGCCGATCGGCAGCACCCAACAGGAGGCCGAAGCCGATCAGGGACACGGCAACCAGCCATGTCCGGTCACCGAGGTCCGTCGTCGAGGACAGCACCAGCAGGCCGATGAGGCCGGCCGGCAGGACCGTCACGAGGAGGATCCCTCCGATCCGGGCATCGGTCGCGTCGTGCGAACGACCGGCGACCGACGCCAGCAGCGCCGTGCCATAGCGCCGGATGTCGTCACGCAGGTAGGCGGCGGCACCGACGAGCGTGCCCAGGTGCAGCGACACGTCGAAGGCGTTCTCGAGGGCCGGATCGCCGGCGAAGTCGTCCCAGCCGAAGAGCCAGGGAACGAGCGCCAGGTGGCCACTCGACGAGACGGGCAGGAACTCGGTGATCCCCTGAACGATGCCCAGGAGAAGTGCATGGAGCAACGACATCGTCGTCCCGTTCGCCGATGTCCGGTCAGGCCCCGGAGACGGTCACGTCGCCGATGACCAGCGACACGCCGGCCGTGCGCATCGGCAACCACTCGAGGTCGCCACCGACCTCGAGGACGTCCTGGAGCATCTTCTGAATGGTCGAGGCGATCGTGAACTCGCGAACGGGCTCAGCCAGTGCTCCCTCCCGGATGCGGAGGCCCTCAGCGCCGGTGGAGAAGTCGCCACTCACGGGATTGACTCCGGAGTGCAGACCGCTCACGCCCTGGACGAGCAGGCCGTCGGCCACATCGGCCACAATCTCGGCCTGGGTCCGGGTGCCCGGTTTGAGCATCAGTGCCTGGATGCCCACCCCCGGAGTCGAGGCGTAGCCCCGAACGGCCGAACCCGTCGAGGCTCCACCCGAACGGCGGCCCGTGTAGTTGTTGTGCACGAAGCGCAGGAGGCGACCGTCCTCGACCAGCACGTTGCGGCGGGTCGCCAGGCCCTCCCCATCGGAGGCCGTCGCCGTGAACGCAGCGACATTGGTCGGGTCGTCGACGAGGGTCAGCGAAGAGGCGCCAACCTCCTCACCGAGCCGGTCGGCGAACAGCGAACGGCCCTTGAGGACGCTCTCGCCGTTGAGCGTGGACCCCACGATCCCGAGGAACTGTGCGCTCACCCAGGGGTCGAGGACGACCGTCAGGCGCGCCGAGTCAGGCTTGACCGCCCCCAACAGGCGGGTCGCCCGCTCGACGGCGTCGGCAGCCGCCCTCTCCGGGTCGAGGTCGCCGGGCTCACGGCCGATCGAGAACCCGAATCCGGTCTGGGTCTCACCGTCCCCGCCAGCCAGTACGTAGGCCGACAGGTAGCACCCGGTCTCCCTGCTGGTCGAGCGGATTCCCGTCGTCGTCACGACGGCCGACTCGGTGATCGAGTCGACGTACTCGGCGGACTCGACACCCAAGATGCGGGGGTCGGCGTCGCTCACCAGGCGTTCGAGCTCGAGGGCTGCGGCGACCTTGGCCTCAGTGGGGTGGTCGGCCAGAGATGCCCGATGGAGGTCGAGTTCGACGGGGGCAACACCATCCGGTTCGGCCACGGCGCACCACTCGTCCGGTGTTGCGAAGGCGACGTTGTCGCGGGCCTCCGCCAGCGTCTCGGCGAGGACGTCGAGGTCGAGGGTTCCGGCGTGGGCGAATCCCTGCCGGCCGTCCCGCACGACCCGGATGCCGATGCCCTGCGACTCGGCCACGGTCAGCGCCTCGACCTGCCGCTCGTAGGCGCGCACCTCGGTCTCGCGCTCGTGGACCGCACAGACCTCGACCTGCTCGCCGTCGTCCGCCCAACCGAGGACGTGGTCGACGATGTCGAGGAGTTCGGGCACCTCAGGCCGCCGACGTGTCCGGGAGGTGAGCCACCTCAGGCCGCCGTGCCACCGACCGTCAGACGGGTCACCCGCAGGGTCGGCGTGCCGTCGCCGACGGGAACCCCCTGGCCATCCTTGCCACAGGTCCCCGGCGAGCCCATGGCGAAGTCACCGGCGATGACGTCGATGTCGCGCAGCACGTCGGGGCCGTTGCCGATGAGGTTGCCCTCACGGATCGGCGCCGTGATCCGGCCGTTCTCGATCAGGTACGCCTCGGTCATGCCGAAGACGAAGTCGCCGGTGGCGGTGTTGACCTGACCGCCGCCCAACTGGGCCACGTACACGCCCCGCTCGGTGTCGGCCAGGATTTCGTCCGGGTCGGCGTCGCCCGCAGCAAGGAAGGTGTTGGTCATCCGGACCATCGGGAGGTGCTGATAGCTCTGACGTCGCCCGTTGCCCGTCGAGTCGCGACCCTCCTTTCGGGCCCGGAGGCGGTCCCACATGTAGTCGGTGAGGACGCCGTCCTCGATGAGGACATTGCGCCCGGCCGGCTGGCCCTCGTCGTCGATGGCGTAGAAGCCCCACTCCCCCGCCATCGTGCCGTCGTCGACGAGTGTCACGAACGGCGCAGCGACGACCTCCCCCCGTCGGCCGGCGAACACCGACGCCGACTTGGCGACCAGGTCGGCCTCGAGTCCATGGCCACAGGCCTCGTGGAAGAGGACCCCACCACCGCCCGGGCCCACCACGACCGGCATCTCGCCGCTGGGGGCGGGCACGGCGTCGAGTTTGGTGACGGCTCGGCGGGCCGCCCGACGGGCCAGGTCCGCCACGTCGACGCGGTCGAAGAGTTCGAAGCCGACGGTGTGGCCGACCGACTCGCGGCCGGTCTGCATACCACCGTCACCGACGGCGACGCACGAGACCGAGAAGGAAGTCCGAACCTGGTCGTCGCCGGTCAGGAGGCCGTCGGAGTTGGCGACCTGGATGAGTCGGCGGCTGTCCGCATAGCGGGCGGTCACCTGACGGATGGCGTCGTCCTCGCCCCGAGCGACCCGGTCGGCCTCCTCGAGCAGCGCCACCTTGAGGGCCTTCGGGACGTCGGCCGGCATCATGGCGACAGCGCCCGGCCGCGGCGCCTGACCGTCGTCGAACACAACGGTGCGATTTCCTCCGCCCCCATCCCGGGCGGCGGCGGACGCCGCTTCGGCCGACGACCGGAGGCCCTCGGGTGAGAGGTCGGCGGTGTGTGCGAACCCGGTGGTCTCGCCGAACACCACGCGGATACCCGCACCGCGGCTCCGTCCGCCCGTCAATTCCTCGACCCGGCCGTCGTCGAACAGGGCCGACATCGACCGGCGGTCCTCGACGAACACCTCGGCGAAGTCGCCGCCTGTCCGCAGTGCGGCGTGGATCGTGTCGCGCAGGAGCGACGGGTCGAGCAGGCTTCCCGGTCGAACATCGGTGCTTGTCATGCCTGCAGATCTCCTCGTAGTGCCCTGGTGGTCGACAACACCCGTTGCCTTCGCCTGAGAATCCGGTCATTCCAACGCTCCCGGCGGTTGCGTATGGTACCGGGGTGCCAGTGACCGCAGGACTGCAGGGACAGAGTCGCATGAACGTCGGTGACGCCGACACCGCCATCGCCTTTCGCTCCGGCGAGGTGCCGGTGCTCGCAACGCCGCGCCTGGTCGCACTGCTGGAGGAGGCTTCCGTGGACGCCCTCGCCGGCCACCTAGACGCCGGCCAGACGACCGTCGGCATGCGGGTCCAGATCGACCACCTGGCGCCGACCGGTATCGGCGCCGAGGTCCGGGCCACCGCCACCCTCGATGCGGTCGAAGGCCGGCGACTCACTTTCAGCGCAGAGGCGACCGACGACGACACCCCGGTCGCCTCCGCCACGATCACCCGGGTCATCGTCGACACGTTGCGCTTCCTGGAGAGGGTGTCGTGAGCCTCGACACCACCACCGCTTCGGCCCAAGCGGACCAGGACGACAGTCGGCTCGACGTCCGCCTCCGCCGCCTGAAGGAGGAGGGCGTCGGCACGGGCCTCTACTGGTGGTCCGAGGCACTGCTCGTGCTCACCTTCTACGTCGTCTACTCGTGGAGCCGCAACCAGTTCGGCTCCGCAACCGTCCAGCCCGACGAGGCCCTACGCAACGCCGTGCGCGTCATCGACCTCGAGAAGGCCCTCGGCCTGTTCCAGGAGCTCCGGATCCAGCAGTGGTTCCTCGACTGGACGTTCTTCCTCCAGTTCTGGAACCTCTTCTACGGCACCGCCCACTTCGCGGTCACGATCTTCACGCTGGCGTGGCTGTACCGCCGCTACCCGGTCCTCTACCCCCGATTGCGATCGTCGTTCCTCTGCACGACCGGCCTGGCGCTCGTCGGCTTCAGCCTGTTCCCGCTGATGCCGCCCCGCCTGCTGGCCGATTGCGGCGAGTTCGGGGGATGCCTCGCCGCGTACCCATTCGTCGACACCCTCTCCGAGACCGGTGGCCTGTGGTCGTTCGACTCCGGGACGATGCACAAGATCTCCAACCAGTACGCCGCCATGCCGAGCCTCCACTTCGCCTGGGCCGCGTGGTGCGCGCTCGCCCTCTATTCGGTGCTCCGAAACCCGTTCACCCGGGCGCTGGCCGTCGCCTACCCGGTCGCCACCCTCTTCGCCGTGATCGTCACCGGCAACCACTACTGGGTCGACGCCCTCGGCGGGGTCGCCGTGCTCGGCGCCGGCGTGCTTCTCGGTCGCACGTTGGCCGACGCCTGGCATCGCTGGACCTTCAGCAACGCCTAAGGCGCTCTTCTGCCACCGGGGACCATCTGCCGGGTGGGGCGGCTACCGTTGTGCGCTTCCCCGGCTGCGGAGACCCTTTCCTTGCACCTCGATTCGATTCGAACCCCGGCAGACCTGCGTAACCTCGGCCCCGCCGAGTTGCGCTCCCTGTCCGCCGAGATCCGCACCCGCCTCGTCGAGGCGGTCGACCGCTCCGGCGGACACCTGGGCTCCAACCTCGGCGCCGTCGAGTTGACGATCGCCCTGCACCGCACCTTCGACAGCCCCCACGACATCATCCTCTGGGACACCGGCCACCAGGCCTACGTCCACAAGATGCTGACCGGCCGCCTCGCCGACTTCGACACGCTGCGACAACCCGGCGGCCTGTCGGGGTATCCCTCCCGCTCCGAGTCGGCCCATGACTGGATTGAGAACTCGCACGCCTCGACCGTGCTCTCGTACGCGCACGGGCTGGCCACCGCCCAGGCCGCCAGCGGCAGCGGTCGCCGGGTCGTCGCCGTCATCGGCGACGGCGGCATGACCGGCGGCATGGCCTTCGAGGGACTCAACAACCTCGGGCACAGCGGCCTCGGCGTCACGATCCTCCTCAACGACAACGGCCGTTCCTACGCCCCGACCGTCGGCCGGCTCTCCGAGAGCCTCATCCGGATCCGGTCGAACCCCACCTACATGCGCCGCCAGAAGCGCCTCGAGGAATTGGCCGAGAACCTGCCCTGGGTCGGCGAGCTCGCCGAGCGGAGCATCAGCGCCACCAAGGCCGCCATCCGCGAGATGCTCGAACCGACGGCGTTCTTCGAGACCCTCGGCGTCCACTACCTCGGCCCGTTCGACGGCCACGACATCGGCGAGATCGAAGCGGCCCTCGACAATGCCAAGGCGTTCGACGGCCCCGTCGTCGTCCACGTCCTCACCCAGAAGGGACGCGGCTACGAACCGGCCGAGCTCGACCCGATCAAGCACATGCACGACACCTCAGGGATCAAGCCCGGCAGCTACACCGAGGCCTTCACCGAGGCACTGTTGAAGGCCGCCGAGTCGCGCCCCGAGCTGGTCGCCATCACTGCCGCCATGCCCGACTCGACCGGCCTGCTGCCGTTCCGCGAGCGGTTCCCGGACCGCTGCTTCGACGTCGGCATCGCCGAACAGCACGCCGTCACCTCGGCAGCGGGCATGGCGATGGGGGGGCTACGGCCGGTGCTGGTCCTCTACTCGACCTTCCTCACGCGGGCGATCGACCAGGTCAACCTCGACGTCGCCCTCCACGGGCAGCCGGTGGTCTTCTGCCTCGACCGGGCCGGAATCACCGGCGACGACGGCCCGTCACACCACGGCCTGCTCGACCTCGTGCTGCTCTCGAAGGTCCCAGGGATGACGATCTTCGCCCCATCGTCATACCAGGAACTCCAGCAGATGCTCGAGGACGCCCTCGAGCTCTGCGACGGACCGGCTGCCATCCGCTGGCCGAAGACCGCCGCTCCCCACGTGGACTGGGACGAGACCGGCTCCGGCCTCCGGGGACGACGCGTACGCGAGGGCACCGACGTGTGCCTGCTCGGTGCCGGGAAGATGCTCGCCGCCGCGTCCGGCGCCGCCGACCTGTTGGCCGCCGAAGGGATCTCGGCCACCGTCTGGGACCCGCGGGTGATCCGGCCCCTCGACCCGGAAATGCTGACCGACGCCGCACGACATCCGCTGGTGGTCACCGCCGAGGACGGCTTCTGCGAGGGCGGCTTCGGTACGTCCGTGCGAGACAGGCTCACCGAGAAGCCAACCGGGACCCGGGTCGAGGTCATGGGGGTTCCTGTGGCCCACCACGCCCACGGGAAGCCCGACGAACTGTTGGCGTCGTTCGGCCTCGACGCCGCCGGCGTGGCCGAACGCGTGCGCCGCTCGCTCTGAGCGACCCTGCGACTCAGCTGTAGAACGGGTTCTCGCCGGCCGAGTGGTCGGTGGCGTCGACCACCTCGAGGATCTCGGGAACCGCCTCGAGGATGGCGGACCGGATGCCCTCCTTCAGCGTGGCAGCGCTCATGGAACAGCCCTGGCAGCCGCCACCCATGGTGACGTAGGCAGTGCTGCCCTCGATGCCGACCAGCGTGGCGTAGCCCCCGTGGGAGGCCAGGGCGGGGTTGATGCGCTCGGCGATCAGTTGGCCGACCTGTTCGGGGATCTCGCCAGTGAGTTCGAGGGTGCCGATGTCGCCCAACGGGTTGGGCCGGTTGGGGTTGCGGATGACCAACCCGCCCTGGGTGGGATTGCTCGGCAGGTCGAGGGTGGCGCCGGCCAGCTTCTCGCGGTCCTCGGCCGGAATCAGGAAGGAGAGGTCGTCGACCTCCCAACGGACGTCGTCCTCCGGGGCGGCAGCGATCTCGAAGAAGGCCAGGTCGTAGACGTAGTCGACGCCCTGGGAACCGGTGATCGAAACGCGCAGGGCCAACCCGGCGGGATCGTCCTCCTCGTTCCGGACTTCGAGGACCTTGGCGAACGCTGCTTCGGTGACGGTCATCACCTGGTCGACTCGCTCATCGGGGTAGATGTCAGTTTCACTCATGCCAGAAGCCTACCGGTGCCACCCGGACCCACTTCGAAACGACCCACAGGTAGCCGGTAAGTTGCCGCCATGGCCGAACCGTCCCCCGAGGGAACCCCGTCCGACATCGTGACCGTCCGTAGCGAGGGCGACGTCGCAATCCTCGAGTTCGACGACGGCAAGGCCAATGCGCTCGGCAACGACACGATCGACGCCCTACTGGCGGCCCTCGACGAAGTCGACGGGAGTGCCGATGCCATCGTGCTGGCCGGTCGCCCCGGGCGCTTCTCGGCCGGGTTCGACCTGGGGACCATGAGGTCGGGTCCCGAGGCGGCCCAGGCGATGCTCGCACGGGGAGTCGACCTGTTCCTACGCCTCTACCTGTACCCCCGTCCGGTCGTGGCCGCCTGCACGGGTCACGCCATCGCCGCCGGGGCGATCATCCTGATGTCGTGCGACCTGCGGGTCGGCACCCGGGGCGAGTACAAGATCGGGCTTCCCGAGGTGACCATCGGAATGCCGCTGCCCTTCTTCGCCACCGAACTGGCCCGCGACCGCATCTCGAAGCGCCACTATGCCCGGGTGACCGCACTCGGCACCATGTACGACCCCGACGGCGCCGTCGACGCCGGCTTCCTCGACGAGGCCGTCGACGGCGACCCCGTGGCCGTGGCCGTCGACCGGGCGCAGGGCCTGACCGGCATCAGCCGCGGTGGACTCCTGCGAACCCGGACGACCGCAAGGGGCGCCACCGCCGAGGCGATTCGGTCCGGGCTCGAAGAAGACCTCTCCCACTTCGCCGTCGGGGACGGCTGACGTCGTCGCCCAACCGACCATGGGCCAAGAAACCGCCTACGACGCGCTGCTGCTGGTCGCCTTCGGTGGACCCGAGGGCCCCGACCAGGTCGGTCCCTTCCTTGAACGCGTCACGGCGGGCCGAGGGGTTCCGCCCGGGCGCCTCGCCGAGGTGGCCGCCCGCTACGAGCGCTACGGAGGCGTGTCCCCGATCAACGGCCGCATGCGCTCGCTGGCCGCTGCCGTCACCGACGAGTTGACGGCCAGACGACACGACCTCCCGGTCTTCTGGGGGAACCGGAACGCCCCTCCCCTCCTCACTGACGTCGTGGCTTCGATTCGCGACGCCGGAATCAAACGCGCCCTCGCCTGGGTGTCCTCCCCCTACAGCTCGTACTCGACCTGTCGCCAATACGGCGAGGACCTCGACGCCGCCTGCCGGTCGGTCGGCGCCGGAGCGCCCAGCATCGACCGGGTCCGTCCCCACCACGACCACCCGGGCCTGATCGGGCCCACAGCCGATCGGCTGGCCGAGGCCCTGGCCGAGTTCCCCGAGGAACGCCGGGCAGGCGCCCACCTGCTGTTCTCCGCCCACAGCCTTCCAACCGCCCTGGCGGCGACGTGTGGCTACGTGGACCAACTCCGGGACGCCGCCCGCCTGGTCGCCGAGCGGGTCGACCCCGACGGCGGGCACCCATGGGAGGTGGTGTGGCAGTCCCGGAGCGGATCCCCGCACGTGCCCTGGCTGGAACCCGACGTCGGGGACCGCATCGAGTCCCTTGCAGCCGAGGGCGTCCGGGCGGTCGCCGTGTCACCCCTCGGCATGCCGGTCGAGAACTTCGAAATCGCCTGGGACCTCGACCTCGAGGCCGCACAACGCGCCGAGTCCGCCGGGGTCTCCTTCGTCCGCGCACGTGCGATCGACGACGACGCCCGATTCGCCTCGATGGTGGTCGACCTCTTCGAGGAACGCCTGGACCCGACCGTGGAGCGGAAGTCGCTCGGCGGACTCGGACTCCGACCCGACTCCTGCCCGGCCGACTGCTGCCCGGCCCCCGCCCGATCCTGAGGGGCATCCCCGGGCCGCGAACCGACGAGACGTATCGTCGGGCTCGTGGGGAGCGCAGGAAGCCGGCTGAGCCGATGAACCACACCAGGATCGCCGCTGAGGTACTGCGCTTTCGCCTCGGCACCCTGGACAAGGGCATCGGCGTCCCCTTCGACCTGGACGAGGCCGCCGAGATCGTCATCGCCTGTGGCGACCCCGGTGCCGACCAGGCGCTGCGCGTGGTCGGCGAGACCTGGCGGGCCGCCGGACTCCCCCCGACGGCGATCGACCACCAGTGGTCGGCCGGCGACATCGCACGCATGCGCAACGTGGGCGGCGCCACACTCCTCGACGCCATCGACGAACTGGTGGCCGGGCTGGCCCGCTGCCGCTCCCGGGTCTGAGCCACGGGCGGCAGACGACGACCGGACCAGAGGGCATACCCCGGCTCCCCGGTGCCTCCGACTACCGTCGACGCGACGGCATGCGGGGCCTGTCACAGGGCCCCGGCATGCTGTCGTGAGCAGTTGAACGACGACGCATCCGCCCCCGAGCACACCCGAATCCGAGGATCCCAGCACGATGGCCCAGCAGCAGAAACTGCTCGACGACGAGGCTCCCTTCGCCCGGGAGGTCATCGACGTCCCGGTCGCCGAGGAGATGCGAACGTCGTTCCTCGCCTACTCGCTCTCGGTCATCACCTCGCGTGCGATTCCCGATGTCCGCGACGGCCTCAAGCCCGTACAGCGACGCATTCTCTACTCGATGCTGCGCATGGGAGTCCGGCCCGACACACCGCACCGCAAGAGCGCCCGCATCGTGGGCGACACGATGGGCCGCTACCACCCCCACGGCGACACCGCCATCTACGACGCCCTGGTCCGCATGGGCCAGGACTTCTCCCGCGGGATCACGTTCGTCGACCCACAGGGCAACTTCGGGTCCCTCGACGACCCACCCGCCGCCCCGCGCTACACCGAGTGCCGGTTGAGCGAGGCCGCCATGGCCATGGTCCGGGAACTCGACGAGGGCACCGTCGACTTCCGCCCCACCTACGACGGCGAATCGGAGGAGCCCGTCGTCCTTCCCGCCCTGCTCCCCGGCCTGCTGCTCAACGGCACCACGGGTATCGCAGTCGGCATGGCGACCAACATGCCGACCCACAACCTCGACGAGTTGTACGCCGCCATCAAGTTGGTGATGACCAAGCGCCGGCCCAGGCCGACGAACGATGAACTCCTGGCCCTCTGTCCCGGACCCGACTTCCCGAGCGGCGGCATCGTCGTCGACGACGGCATCCGCGAGGCCTACGCGACCGGCCGCGGCAGCCTCCGAATCCGGGCCCGGGCCGAGGTCGAATCGATCGGCCACGACAGGCAGGCGATCGTCGTCACGGAACTTCCCTACCTCGTCGGTCCCGAACGGATCATCGCCAAGCTCAAGGAACTCAATGAGGCCGGGCGCCTTGTCGGCGTCGACGACTTCAAGAACCTGACCGACCGGTCCACCGGACTTCGGATCCAGATCCTCGTGCGCAAGGGACACAACCCCCAGGCCGTCCTCGGTGAGCTCTACCGACTCACCCCACTCGAGGAGACGTTCGGCATCAACAACGTGGTCCTCGTCGATGGGGTGCCCCACACCCTCGGCTTCGGCGACCTCTGCAGGCACTATGTCGACCACCGCCTCGAGGTCCTCGTCCGACGCACCCGGCACCGGTTGAAGCGTGCCGAGGACCGGCTCCACATCATCGAGGGCCTGTTGACCGCCCTCGACGCCATCGACGAGGTTGTCGCCATCATCCGCGGCTCCGAGGACACGGCCGCAGCCCGCAAGGCCCTCATGAAGCGCTTCTCGCTGAGTCAGGTGCAGACGGACCACATCCTGGACATGCCGCTCAAGCGCCTCACCGCCCTCGAAAAGCTCCGCATCGAAGAGGAGCGCGACGAACAGGCGGCGACCATCGCCGACCTGCAGAAGTTGCTGAAGTCGAAGGACCGCCAGCGCACCACCGTGCTCCAGGAACTCGGTGAGGCGGTCGAGCGGTTCGGACGGCCCCGCCGCACCGAGATCGTCCATCCCGATGACCTCCCGGTCTTCGAGGCCACCGAGGTCGCCGACGATGTCGTCGACGAAGCCTGTGTGGTCACACTCTCGACGTCGGGTCAGATCGGCCGACTCCAGGTCGACGGCGCCAGACGGGCCACCCCCGGCCGGCACGACGTGCTGGTGGCGTCGCTCGTCACCCGTACCGCTGAACGGATCACGGCCGTCACCTCCGACGGCCGCGCCCTGCAGGTGCTGGCCGCCGAACTCGGTGAGGCCACCGGTCGCACGCGGGGTGGTGGCGCCGCCCAGGTGTTCGGCACCAACCGGGGTGAGTCCATCCACACGGTGGTCGCCGGAGGCGATGAACACCTCGTGCTGGTCACCGCCGAGGGCGTCGTCAAGCGCCTCAGCCTCGACGAGGTTCGCGAGACCAAGCCCGGCAGGACCCTGATGTCCCTCAAGTCGAGCGACCGGGTGGCCGCTGCCTTCTGCACTCCGGCAAACGTCGACGTGGTGATCATTGCCAGCGACGGCCAGGTGCTGCGAACCCCGGTCGACGGCATCAGCATCCAGGGACGCGGTGCCGGCGGAGTGACGGGCATGAAGCTACGGCCCGGCTCCACGGTCATCGGTGCCGGACCTGTGCTCGGCGACGACCTGCTCTTCACGATCGGCGACGACTGCAGCGCCAAGGCCACGCCGATCTCCGAATTCGAAAGCAAGGGCCGCGGCGGCATCGGCATCCGCGTCGGGAAGGCCGCGGATGGATCGGCGCTCGTCCTTGCCAGGATCGGGCCACCGCTCCGTCTCCTTGCTGTCATGGCCGCCGACGACAACCCGAAGAAGGCCGATCCGTCCCCCGTGCCGTTCCTGCTCGAGCCCACCCGTCGCGACCTCTCGAGCTCGGCAACCGAGCGCCAGGTCCTCGACCTAGGCCCGGCAAGGTGGTGACGATGGCCCCCAAGGCACCCGCCAAGAAGCCCACCAGGAAGGCCTCCTCGGCCAAGGCCTCCGGCAACGGCTACGACGCAGATGCGATCCAGACGCTCGAGGGCCTCGAAGCAGTGCGGAAGCGGCCGGGCATGTACATCGGCGGCACGGGCAGCCAGGGCCTGATGCACCTCGTCTGGGAGTTGATCGACAACGCCGTCGACGAGGCGGTCGACGGCCATGCCACCAGGATCGACGTCACCCTGCACCGCGACCAGACGGTCGAGGTCGCCGATAACGGCCGGGGCATCCCGATCGACGAGCACGCCAAGCGGAAGGTCTCGGCGCTCGAGGTCGTCTTCACCGAACTCCATGCAGGAGGCAAGTTCGGCGGTGGGGCCTACGGGGCATCGGGTGGCCTCCACGGTGTCGGCGCCTCGGTGGTCAACGCCCTCTCCTCGCGTCTTGTCGCCCAGGTCGACCGCGAAGGCCACACCTGGGAACTGGCGTTCCGCAACCGCGTGGCCGGCCAGTTGGACGATGGCAAGTTCAAGGCAGGCCATGGACTCCGGAAGGTCAAGCGGATCTCCAAGACCAAGACCGGCACCCGCGTCCGCTTCCTCCCCGACCGCGAACTCTTCGACGCCGACGCCGACATCGACGTCGACGAGATCTGCGATCGGGTCACCCGCTCCTGCTACCTCGTCCCGGGCCTGAAGGTCTGTGTCCACGACAAGCGCTCAGGGGGCCGCCGGGAGCCATTCGAGTTCGTGTCGCGCGGCGGGCTCACCGACCTCGTCAACGACCTCTCCGAAGGCGACCGGGCGTCCGAGGTGATCTCGCTCTCCGGCATCGAGACCTTCACCGAACGGGTGCCCGTCGACGGAAAGATGCGCGACGTCGAACGCGAGTGCACCGTCGACGTGTCGATGCGCTGGGTCAAGGGATTCGACACCTCGTTCCAGTCCTTCGTCAACACCATCCCCACCGACCAGGGCGGTACGCACGTAGCCGGATTCGAACGGGCCCTCACCCGTGCGGTCAACGACGTCCTCCTCAAAGACGCCCGCAAGTTGGCCAAGTTGGCCAAGGCGAACAAGCACCGTGCCACGAAGGAGGACATCCAGGAAGGACTCGTCGCCGCCCTCAAGATCGAGTTCCCCGAACCCCAGTTCCGCGGCCAGACCAAGCAGGAACTCGGCACGCCCGCCATCGAGAAGATCGTCTACAACATCGTCAAGTCGGGGCTCGCCGACTGGTTCGGGGGCTCGGGTCCCAAGACGCACATCAACGCCGTACGCGAGAAGATCGCCACGGCAATAGTGAACCGGGTCGCCTCGAAGCAGGTGCTCGAGAACCGTCGCAAGGCGGCCAGCATGGGTTCGACGGGCATGCCCGAGAAGTTGGCCGACTGTCGCGTCCACGGGCCCGATGCCGAACTCGTCATCGTCGAGGGCGACTCGGCGGCCGGCCCCGCCAAGTTGGGCCGCAACTCGGAGAACACGGCGATCCTTCCCCTACGGGGCAAGGTGGTGAACGCCGGCAAGGCCACACTCAAGCAGGTGCTCGACAACGCCGAGGCCCAGTCCCTGTTCACTGCGATCGGCGCCGGCCAGGGCAAGGACTTCGACCTCGACAACGCCCGCTACGGCCGGATCGTCATCCTCTGCGACGCCGACGTCGACGGCAGCCACATCCGCTGCCTCCTCCTCACCCTCATCTACGAGTACATGCAGCCGCTGCTCGAGGCAGGCCGTGTCTATGCCGCCCAGCCGCCCCTCTACAGCTGCCGGGTGGGCGACACCCTCCACCGGGCCTTCACCGAGGAGGAACGCGACGCCATCACCGCCGAGCTCACGAAGGGACGCCGCAAGGCGACGAAACTCACCTGGAACCGCTTCAAGGGGCTCGGCGAAATGAACGTCGACGAACTGGCCGAATGCGCCCTCGACCGCGACAGCCGTGTCCTGCGACGCCTCACCATGGAGGACGCCAAGCAGGCCAAGGAGGCGGCGAGTGTGTTCGACGTGCTGATGGGCAGCGACGTCGCCCAACGGCGCGACTACCTCATCAGGAACAGTGCGCTGCTCGATCCCGGCGCCCTCGACATCTGAGCAGCACAGGACCCCGAGACACGGCATGGCCGACCTCCCCCGCTACTTCTCGCAGACCGCTGCCGGCACCTACCGGCAGTGCCCGCTCCGGTGGAAGTACCGCTATATCGACAAGTTGCCCGATCCGCCCGGGGAACCAGCCCTCGTCGGCAGCTTCGCCCACCGGGTGCTCGAACTCCTCTGCGACGAACCCGCCGACGCCCGGACCACGGACCGTGCCAGGCAACTCGCCAAAGAGGTCTGGCCCTCGACCGCCGCCCAAGGCGACTTCAGGTCGCTCGACCTCGATGCCGAAGCCGAACTGCAGTTCCGCTGGAAGGCATGGTCGGCCATCGAGGCGCTCTGGCAACTCGAGGACCCTGCACAAGTGACGGTACGCGCCACCGAACAGCACGTCTCCACGGCCCTCGACGGCGTGCCGTTTCGCGGAGTCATCGACCGGCTCGACGACGCCGACGACGGACTGGTCATCACCGACTACAAGTCCGGCAGACCGCCCCGCCAGGATCGCCGCAAGGAGGCACTCGCCCAGGTGCTCCTCTACACCGCTGCCGTCGAGGCCGACACGGGCGAAAGGCCCGTCCGGGCCCGACTCCTGTTCCTCGGCGGCGATCGGGAAATAGTGGAGACCCGCGTCGACGACGAGCAACTCGTCGCCACCACCGGGGCCCTGACAGCGACCTGGGAGGCGCTCGGCACCGACTGTGCCAACGACTCGTTCGAACCGACCCCCGGACCCCTCTGCGGCTGGTGCCCCTACGTCGACCGGTGTGAACCCGGCGCCAACGAGGTCCGGAGGCGGGCAGCGGCGAACCGACTCAGAGACGATGCCCCCGCCCGTCGGCTGCTCGGGATCTCCACCGACTGACGCATCGTTCGGATCGTCAGCGCGACCGCCGACGCTTCCGCAGGGCCACCAACACCAGCAGCACCGCAGCCACGGCGGCCAGGACCCCAAAGCGGTGCAGGCGGTCAATGTGCTCGTCGGCCAGTTCGATGGGAGGCGCCTCGAACGGCCGCACCTCGCCATCCGGTCGGCCAGCAGTCGCCTCCGGGGCCTCGGCCACTTCGTCACCGGCCACGCCGCCTCCGACCGGTGGCGCCACAGAGTCGGACTCGTCGATCGCCTCGGGATCACCGAGAAGGGTGTCGATCGGACTCACGGCGGCGGGTCGGCTACGGGCACGCCGGGCCTGGGGGTCGTAGGCGTTCATGTGGTCTCGTCTCCAAGCACTCGGTCCAAGAGGACGTCGAATTCTGCCGCCGCCTCGGTGGCGCCGGGTCGGCTCCCCAGCCCGTGGATCGGCAGCGACTGGGCCGCTGCCTCCGCCACGGCTGCCCGGAGGTGGACGGGCGGCAGGCAGGCCTCCGGATAAGTCTCGGACAGTTGCTCGTGCCAGTACCGGGCGTCCCGGGTCCTGCCCAACCGGTTGATGGCGATCCCCACCAGGCGGGGGCTCTCGTCGATGCGTCGAAGGCGGATCCGTTCGATGGTCTGGAGCATCCGTGCCACCCCGTCCGCGGCCCAGGCGCCTGGTTCGGTCACCAGGAGTACCCGGTCGGCGGCGAACAGGGCATTGATGGTCAACAGACCGAGGGACGGCGGGCAGTCGACCAACACGAGCGGCCATGGCGAGCCGTTCATCGCCATCTGGAGCCGGTCCTGGCCACCCAACGGGTCGGTTGCGAGTTGGGCCTCGCGGACGGAGAGGTCCGGGGAGGACGCCGCCAAGAGAGGACTGCGTCCGCACTCGCGCGGCCATCCCGTGGACTCGACCGCCGAACGGATGCCGCCGGGCCGCTCCTGCTCGAGGACCAGGTCGATGCCCCGCGTGGGCTCGAAGACGCCGAGGCCCGTGGAGGCGTTTCCCTGGGGGTCGAGGTCCACGACGAGGGCCTCGATGCCCCGAGCCGCCGCCGCCGACGTCAAGCCGAGCACCACGGTCGTCTTCCCGACGCCACCCTTCTGGTTCACGACCGCGACCACTGGCATGTGGGCAACCTATCCGAACCCACCCGGCGGCAGAAGACCCCCGCTCAGACAATCGATACGGTGGCGCCATGCCCGAGCTTCCCGAGGTCGAGACCGTGCGGGCACAACTCGAACCGCTCCTCGTCGGAGCCCGAATCATCGACGGCGACTCCCATCCCTCTGCGAAGTTCTCCCAGGCCCCGAAGGCCGTGGGACACAGCGTGGAGGCGGTACGACGGCGCGGGAAGTACCTCCTCTTCGACCTGGTCCCCGAGCAGGGCAGCCGCCGCGAACTCATCGTCCACCTGGGCATGACCGGCGGACTCCACATGGCCTCTTCGCCCATCGACGACCCCTACCGGCGGGCCCGGTGGGGCCTCGACGACGGCCGACACCTGGTGTTCCGCGACGTACGACGGTTCGGCCGCATCGCAGTCGTTGCGTCCGGTGACCACCGCTCCCTGCCAACCCTCCACGAACTCGGACCCGAGCCATTCGATCCCCGACTCGACGCCGCCGCGTTCCATGCGCTCCTCGCCCGGAGCAGTCGCCGCATCAAGACCCACCTGCTCTCCCAGCGTCCCATCGCCGGGGTGGGCAACATCTATGCGGACGAGGCGCTCTGGCGGTCCCGTATCCACCCCGGTGCGCGTCGGGTTGGCCTCGAACGCTCGGATCGCCTGCTCGACGCCCTCCGTGCGGTGTTGGCCGAGGCCCTGGAGCACAACGGCACGACCCTGCGGGACTTCCGGACGGTCGACGGCACAAAGGGATCGAACCAGCACCGACTCGACTGCTACGGCCGCTCCGGCCTGCCGTGTGGACGATGCGGCTCGACGCTCACGAGCAGGGTCCTCGACCAGCGGACCAGCACCTACTGCCCGACCTGTCAGGCCCACTGAACGACCGGTAGATCCGTGAGGTGCCCTCTTTGGAGGAGAGTCGCCCTCTACGCTCGGCGCCGTGCATTCCCCCCCGCCCCGTCGACTCCTCGTCGCGTCCGTCGGCATCGCCCTCGGTGCGCTGGCGGCCGTCAACGTGGCCGGCGCAGCTCCGAACGACGGGGCGATCGCCGCGCTGCAAGACGAGATCGGAACCGAGGAAGCCGAGATCGGGACGATCGAGCAGCAGATCGGGACGATCGAGCAGCAGATCGGGACGATCGAGCAGCAGATCGGGACGATCGAGCAGCAGATCGCCGACCTCCGGGACCTCGTCGCCGAGGGCGACCAGGCAATCGTGAACCTCGAGGCCAAGGTCGCCGAGGCCGAGGCCCGCATCGCCTCCGAGGCCCGCGAACTCAAAGTGCTCCTGGTCCGGGTCGAACTGCTGGCCGACCTCACGATCGGGCACTACGCCGATCTCGAGGAACCCACGACGGTTCGACACGTCATGGCGATCGATTCGTACGTCAAGAACGACGAGCGCATAAACGCCGTCCTCACCCAGTCCGTCGAAGTCTCCGGCGAAGCGCTCAACAACCTCCGCACCCAGATGCTGTACGAGGCCGTGATCGATTCGGCAACCAACGACCTCCACCAGCGATACGCCCGCCTGCGCCTCGACGGCGACCGGGCGCTATCGCTCTACGACCTCATGGCGTCGTCCGAGGAACGGCACCAGATCGCCGTAGGCGACCGTGATGGGGGAATTGCCACCATCCCCACGGTGGAGGGCCGCATCGCCTCGTCCGAGGACGAAATCGCGGCGGCGCGGACCGAGATCGCGGCGGCACAGGCCGAGATCGCTGACGAGCAGTCGAAGATCGCGGCGGCACAGGCCGAGATCGCAGACATCCACGAATCAATCGCCGACGTGCTGGCGGAGATCGCCTGGCTCGACTCGTTCAACGTGTCGATGGCGTGGACGGGACTCCAGGGGAACGACCCACACCGCCCGGCGCTGACGGTGAAGATCGACAACGCATCGGCGGCTCGCCCCCAGACCGGCATCAACGAGGCGGACGTCGTCTACGAGGAGATCGTGGAGGCGGGACTCACCCGCTTCATCGCCATCTTCCAGTCCACCAGCCCGGGGACGGTCGGACCGGTCCGCTCGGGGCGGACCTCCGACCCGATCCTCCTCGAGGGGTTCGACCGACCGCTGTTCGCCTACTCCGGC
>Ga0209501_10000414_pt1 | contig 51739 bp, 45 predicted proteins | sample ArcticOcean_MG_C_4_FD_187434 | JGI IMG/M metagenome (GOLD analysis project Ga0209501, IMG submission 187434) | Marine microbial communities from western Arctic Ocean - ArcticOcean_MG_CB4_134 (SPAdes) (version 2) | ecosystem: Environmental > Aquatic > Marine > Oceanic | place: Arctic Ocean...
CAAGACGTTTGAGAAGATCTGGTTTTGTTCCAGGCATTATTTATGGTGCAGGAAAGGAAACTATAAGCCTAACTATTGATCACAATCAGTTGCTGAGAAAACTCAATGTAGATAATTTTTTATCCAGCATAATTAGTATTCAAATTAATGATAAAAAAGAGGATGTCTTAATTAAAGACATTCAAGTCCACCCTTCAAAACAGCAAGTAATGCATTTGGATTTTCTTAGAATCAAATCAGATGAAGTTATACGAGTTAAAGTACCTGTTATCTTCTTAAATGAAGAATCAGCAATAGGCGTTAAATTAGAAGGAGGTACAGTAACTCCCTTGATGAATGAGATTGAAGTGAGCTGTTTACCAAAAAATCTTCCAGAGAATCTTGAGATAGACATCATTGATATGAAAGTTGATGACATGTTTTATTTGGAAGATATTGAGTTACCTGATGGAGTTGAAATACCACTATTGACGCAAGAAGAACCAAATAATGAATTAGTGGTAGCGATTAGAGTTCTTAGGATTGCAGAAGAAGCCGTTGAAGAAGTAGAGTTAGAAGAAGGTGTTGAAGGTGCTGAAGATGAAGAATCAGAAGGCGATCAAGAGACTACAGAAGAGGAATCTGAATCCAATAGCGATTGATCATGTCTCTTGTTTATACCATTCCTAAGGTTTTTATTGGTTTAGGAAATCCTGGAGACCAATATAATAAAACCAGACATAATTTAGGCTATGAATTCTTGGATCATCTATCCAAACGTTATCAATTTACAGAATTTAAACATGAGAGCAAAGTACTTGGCTCACTTTCAAAATCGATATCATTGGAGCAAGAGGTAATCCTTTTTAGACCATCTAAGTATATGAATGAGTCAGGGGAATCCATTAGAAATCTATTAAATTATTATCGCATTGATCTTTCGGAAGTGTGTGTTATTCATGATGATTTAGATTTAGAGCCGGGTGTGATGAGAATTAAATATGATGGGGGGCATGGTGGCCATAATGGTCTCAGAAGTATTTTTAAATCATGTCAAGGGAGCGCTTTTCTCAGAATCAGAATAGGCATAGGGCATCCTGAATACAATAATGTAATTGATTATGTTCTGTCAAAGCCAAAAGCAGCAGAAGCAGTAACAATTCATTCAGCATTAGATTCTGCAATTGATGCAACGGATTGTATTCTCAAGGATGGAGTAGAGAAAGCAATGAGTATGTTCAATCAAAAAGTCTAATTGTTATTATTTATTAATTGAGTTCCTGCTCCTAAGGCTTTAATTTTAGTTATAGCTATTTCCTCAGAAAGTGGTGCCATGCCACAGTTGCTACTAGGTATAAGCCTTTCTCTATCAACAAAATTAAGAGCTGAAAGTATATTATTTTTAACGTCTTCTGCAGTTTCTATAATATCCGATACAACAGTAACCACTCCCACCATGATTTCTTTATCAGGGAGTAATAACATCAACTCAGGCGATACATTGGATCCAGAAAATTCAATCGAGACTTGATTAATATTACTGTCATTAATGCTTGGAAAAATTGTTTTATATTCCATCCATTGATTACCCAATGTTTGTTTCCATTGGATGTTTTCTTCTATCCCATAGCCGTAGCAGACATGAACTGCTGTTTTGCATTGCAAGCCTTCAATTGCAGCTTCCAATGCCTTAACCCCCCAGTCTATGGTTTCTTGATTAAAAGAGTTGAAGGCTGGCTCATCAAATTGAATGATATCAATGCCTGCTGTTTCAAGAGCTTTAGCTTCTGTGTTAAGGATTGCTGCAAAAGCAAAAGCCATTTCTTCTCTTGATTGATAATAATTATTAGCAATCGTATCGCAGATTGTCATAGGTCCGGGTAGTGTGAACTTGGTTTTCTTCTTTGTATTATTTCTTAAAAACTCTGCTTCTTTAAGGTGAATGATCTCGGGTCTGACAATGGCTTCTGTAACTGTAGGGACCTCAACTGTGTATCGATTATTCCTGATACCCATTTTTGTTTTCTGATCCCAGCTAATGCCTTTTATTTTTTGTAGAAAGCCGTGAACAAAGTGAATACGAAATTGTTCTCCTTCTGAGATGATATCAAGACCGGCTGATTCTTGAGCATGAATCCATTGAAGGACAGATTTTTTTTGTCCTTCCCATAAGCCTTCTTCTTTGATCTTCCATTTGGGCCAAAGTTTTTTAGATTCAGCCAGCCATTTTGGTTTTGGCAAACTCCCAGCTGTTGTTGCAGATAATTTTTTACTCATCTTTTATGGTTTTAATTGTTAAACTCGCCCTTTGAAATAGAATACAAAAGAAAATACATTAACTTATAAGGTTTCAAATTTACACAGGTATTATCATATGGGAATTCGTTGTGGAATAGTAGGACTGCCTAATGTTGGTAAGTCAACACTCTTTAATGCTCTGTCTAACGCTACTGTTGATGCACAGAATTATCCCTTTTGCACTATAGATCCAAATATAGGTAATGTTTCTGTCCCTGATCCAAGATTGAATGAATTAGCCTCTATTACGAAGACCAATACTATTATTCCATCCTATATAGAATTTGTAGACATAGCTGGTCTTGTTGCAGGTGCATCAAAGGGTGAGGGCCTAGGTAATAAGTTTTTAGGAAATATCAGAGAGACCGATGCCATCATTCATGTAGTTCGATGTTTTGAGAATAAAGACATCACACATGTTTCCAATGAAATTAACCCAGCGGATGATGTTGATACTATTAATACGGAATTATTACTAGCGGACATTCAAACGGTTGAAAATAACTTAGCTAGAGCGGAAAAAAAATCTAAAGCAGCCGATAAAGAAGAGATTCAGAAAAGGGACTTCTTAAAGGAGTTATTTGAACATTTGAATGCAATGCGACCAGCAAGAAAATTTATTGTAGAAGATGAGAACTGCATCATATGGATGAAGGAGCTTCACTTACTGACAGCAAAACCAATTTTATATGTAGCTAATATTGATGAGAGTGAAATACATTCTGAATCTAAATACTTAGAGCAACTCAAACAGCATCTAAGTGGAGATCAAGATTTTGATATTATTCCACTGTGCAGTGCTTTAGAGTCAGAATTATCTCAATTGCCAGAAGAAGAGCTCAGAGATTTCTTGAGCGACTTAGGTATTGCAGAACCAGCTCTTGATACGTTAATACGTTCTTCTTATTCACTCTTAGAACTGCAAACATACTTTACTGCTGGTGAAAAAGAAGTTAGATCTTGGTCTATTAAGAAGAATCTTAAAGCACCACAGGCAGCAGGCGTTATACACACAGATTTTGAGAGAGGTTTTATTTGTGCAGAGGTTGTTTCGTATCAGGATTATGTAGATTTAGGAGGAGAATTACCTTCTAAAAATGCAGGTAAAATGAAGTTAGAAGGAAAGGACTATGTCGTGCAAGAAGGAGATGTAATTCACTTTCGCTTTAATGTTTAGCTTAAGTGATTTTTTTGAATTCGCCTTGCAACTTAAGTCATTAATTTCTGCTTAAATCAGCAATTGAGTCTATGACTTCCCCATAAATCTCATAGAACTCTTTTGACTCACCGTCTTTTCTTGTATTTGGTGTCTTGAGATCATCAGCATCCAAGATTCCAACTTTTTCTAGAAAGCGGGTTAGTTTGAGCCATCGACCTATATTGTTGACTTCCACACGACTCAATCTTCCCCAATCTTGAATTGATCCAGGAGTAGGGTGATATTTAGTGATGCGAGTGAAAATGATATCATTCTCACGATCTACAAAAATATATTGTCCAAATTTACCACTGGCATTAAAAATACTTCCTTCTTCATCATTTTTTGATACCCACCAATGCAATGTGTAACCTCTTTTTGCATTAGTCCACCATTGCGGAGTAACGTCCCAATACTCTGTAAAGGTTTCATCTACAAAGTCTTTGGAGATCAATTGATTGCCATTCCAATTGCCATTTCTTGAAAAAAGTAATCCAAATCGTGAATAATCTCTAGCGGACATATCGATACAGCAATAGGCCAAAGGATTGCCTGTATTATCTGTCCACACGGTAGAGTTTTTAACTCCTATGGGATCCAATATTCTTTCATTTAGTAATAGATCAGCTTTCTTACCTGTAGCTTTTTCTAGAATATCTCCCAACAGCATGGAGTTAACATTATTGTATTCAAAGACAGTATTTGCCTCTTTCTCCACTCCTATACTCTTGGAGTATTCAAGATGATCATTGAGGAAAAACATATTTTCATGTTGATTTTCAGGGTATTCTAGGCCACTCGACATGTTGAGTAAATCCCTGATGGTAATTTTTGAACGTTCATCATTAAAGTAATCAAGATAAAGATTAACCTTATCATCCAAGCCATTAATTTCTCCTCGATCAATAGAGATTCCTATGAGTGCCGCATAAAAACTTTTTGCCATAGACCATGATGTTCCATAAGAATCTTTATCAAAGCCTTCGGCATATTGTTCTCCAATAAGAACACCATTTTTTATTAACACTACTGCTTGTGTAGCATCATCTTTAAAGGATAAGTCAAACAATGTTTTTACTTTTTTAGGGTCTACATTGACTTCAGAGGGGGCTTTTTGTTTCCAATATGCATCAGGGAATTCGCTTGAGTGTGCAAATGGAATAATTAATATGCTTAATAAAGCGGTTGTAATTTTTTTATATTTCATCTTTTTTCAGTAAGTAATTGAGTTAAAATAGTGAGTTAAACTTGACAGAATTGGATTTGCCATTGAAAATCCCACATTCATACACTTATGGTGATGTAGCTCAGTCGGTTAGAGCATCGCACTCATAACGCGAAGGTCGGTGGTTCAATTCCACCCATCACCACCAAGAGCATCAACCCATAGGGTTGTTTGCTTCCATGAAGTCACAACAGATGGTATCAACACCTTGTGCTTGAGCTGCATCCGTCATATGTTTGATAGCCATGTCGATTGCGAAATCAGGAACTTTTGTTAAAGTCTCGCAAGCACAGTCATTGAAACTGATTCCATCAGCTGCAGAATTTGCTTTTTCTTTTATAGATTCTAGATCGGCCATAATTATTCCTTTAAAGATTGATTGTTAATAGAAACTATTGTGTCAAACTTTCAGACAAACATGAAGGGAGAAAGTAAAAATATTTTATCAAATCCTATGAGTAAGTAAGCCATCCAAAAGCTTAGGTTCAAACCATGTAGATTTAGTAGGCATAACTTGATCTGCATCAGCTACACTGATCAATGATTGTATCGATGTTGGGAAGAATGAGAAGGCGATTTTCATCTCACCTGAATCAACTCGCCTCTCAAGCTCACTGAGACCTCTTATTCCACCAACAAAGTCAATTCTCTTATCAGTCCGTTCATCTTTTATGCCCAAAATTGGCTCAAGAAGATAATTATGTAAAATAGAAACATCGAGTGAGTCAACCGGACCAAGTGTTTTTGTTTCCAATTTAAAATTCAGCTGATACCAATGACCATCTATATAGATTCCAAATTCTTTTGAATGCTTTGGTTTAACTTGCTCTTGATTCATTTTTACATCAAAACACTTACCAATCTGATCAAGTATTGATTCAACACTATGATCATTCAAAGAAGAAACAAGTCTATTGTAATCCAGTATCTTCATCTGACTTGCTGGGAATGCAACGCTTAAAAAATAATTATAGTTTTCATTGCCATTATGATTTTGATTAGCTTTTTGTCTAGAAGCTTTGACTTTCGATGCTGCTGCTGAACGATGATGACCATCCGCTATAAATAATGCATCTAGAGAATTAATGCCCTTTAATATATTTTCTCTAATATTATTATTTTCAATTATCCAGATCTTGTGATTGCTTCCATTTTCAGAAAGAACATCATAGATGGGCTCGTTTTTAACAGTCACATCATTGATCAAGCTATCAATTATTTCATCATCTGGGTAAGTTAGAAGCACAGGTCCAGTTTGTGCATTTAGAGAATCAATATTTTTAATACGATCTTCTTCTTTTAATGGTTGGGTGTGCTCATGTTTCTTAATTAGATTATTATCATAAGCCTCTACAGAAGCCGCAGAACAGACACCAGTTTGAATGTGATCTTCAATTATTATCTGGTAAATATAGAGCGTTGATTCTTTGTCTTCAATTAAAATTTCATCATCAATAAGTCGTTTCAGATTCTCAGAACCTTTTTGGTAAACCAGGGGGTCATTAAATTTAGTATCTTTAGGCAGATCAATCTCTGGTTTTGAAATATGCAAAAAGCTTAGAGGTTTGTTTTCAGCAAGTATTCTTGCTTCCTCAGAATTTATTACATCATATGGAGGTGCAATGACTTCTTTGGCTTTCTCAGGTATGGGCCTAAGGGCTTTAAAGCCTTTGATAAGATTAATATTTTCTTTGTTATTCATTGCGATAAAAATTATTATTAACTTAACTTGATATAAATGAGTATAGCCTTTGGGCAACATAATGAATGATTTAAAGTTAAAGACAACCCTTATTTGTTTTCTCTTTTTGACCATAATCAGCAATGGTTTTGCTTTGGAAGAAATGCAGTTAAGTAAAGAGCAAACTTTTCTAATTAAAAATATAATTATCTACGATGGAACTGGAGTAGAGCCTTATGCTGGTGAAATAAGAATACAAGGAGAGCGAATTACTCATGTTTTTAGAGGAGAGAGTTCAAGCCAAGATTCCGATGTTGATATTATTGATGGAAAGGGATTAGCTCTAGCTCCTGGATTCATAGATACACATAGTCATCACGATATAGGGATAGATCAAGAACCCACTGCATCAGCGGCTATCACTCAAGGTATTACAACAATCATTCGAGGCATGGATGGATTCTCAGATGCCCCAGAAAATGTAAATGTTGTGTTAGATAATATGGATTATTTTTCAGTGAAAGAATTTAATGATTATTTTAATAAGATTCCAACTGCCATAAATATGGCAAGTTTTTCAGCACATAATAGTATTCGAATAGAAGTTATGAAAGAAGATTTTAAAAGAGAGGCGACTGTAAAAGAGATAATAGCCATGGCTTCTTTGATTGATTTGGATATGAAGTCAGGAGCCTATGGATTAAGCACGGGTTTGGAGTACGATCCTGGTATTTTTGCTTCAACGGATGAGGTGATTGAATTGGCTAAAGTTGCTGCAAATTATGATGGCAAATACAAAAGTCATATTAGAAGCGAGGATAGAGAGTATTGGAAAGCCATAGATGAGACAATTGAAATAGGACGACAGGCGAAAATCCCTGTTAATATTGATCACTTTAAATTAAATGGAAAATTTAATTGGGGTCGGACGAATGAAGTTCTCTCAATCTTGGATTCGGCCAGAGAAGAGGGGATTAACGTAACCGCTGATGTCTATCCTTATGAAGCATGGTCTAGCAGTATCACTACCTTATACCCAGAAAGAAATTTTAATGATTTAAAAGAGACAGAATTTATACTAGAAAATTTATCCTCCGCTGAAGATATTACTTTTACCTATCACTCCATTCATCCTGACTATGTTCAAAAAACAGTTGCAGATATAGCCTATGAGACTGGTAAAAGTGAAATTGAAATGCTTTCCCACTTAAGTGATGAAAGCTATAGAGCAAGTACAGCATCTTCGTCAGTAGAATCTGTCGTTGCTAAAGGAATGATAGACAGTGATGTTCGTCTACTTCTTAATTGGCCATTCAGTAATGTTACCAGTGATGGTGAACTGAGATGTGGACACCCTAGAGGTTGTGGGACTTTTCCTAAAGTTATTAATAATTATCAGGGCGATAATGGAATTGGATCTTTACAAAGAGTCATTCATAAGATGACTGGCTTATCTGCGACACAGATTGGCATCGAAGATCGCGGTATTATTAAAGAGGGAGCCTATGCTGATCTTGTATTATTTGATTCAGATAATACCAAGGACAACTCCACTTTTGCTAACCCAACACTGAAATCGGAGGGTGTACACTCAGTTTGGGTCAACGGTGTGAGAGTCCTGAATAATGGCAAGTTCACAAATAATTTTCCAGGTAAAATACTTATAAAAAATTAATAAGAGGTGCTCATGGATCCATATAAAAAAGCAGTTGAAGTGACAAATAGACCTGATGCGGATGTGTCAAGAGATCTTAATAGGAAGCCAGATGAAGTGCTTCGTTTCTTTCAAGTTCAAGAAGGAGATAAGGTGGGTGAAATAAATGCCGGTCGTGGTTATTTTTCTGCTTGTGCTGCCAATGTGGTTGGAGAGAAAGGAAAGGTTTATGCCCATTCTTCTCCTGTAAGCATTGAAAGATGGAAGGGTAATCCTATTGAAAAACGATTGAAAGAGTTTCATCAGTCTAATTTATTTACTGTAGTGGGAGAAATGGAGGAGCCTAATTTTCCTGATGGGTTGGATAAAATATTCAATATTATGACTTATCATGATGCCGTGTGGAGTAAAGCTGATAGAGAAGTCATGAATCAAAGTGTATTCAACACTCTTGTTTCCGGAGGTATTTATGGAATTCTTGATCATAATGCAAAAGATGGAAGTGGCATCGATAATTGCCATGACATTCATAGAATAGAAAAATCATTTGTCATAGAGGAAGTGGTTTCTTCAGGATTTATTTTTGATGCTGAGTCAACAATTCTAGAGAATAATTCTGATAGCTGTACTGCTATGGTTTTTGAAAAAAGTATTAGGGATCAGACCAGTCGTTTTTTACTGAGATTCAAAAAACCTTAAAGATAAATTCTAGTCAATAAATAAGTTATTTTCATCGATCAAAGAATCGCCAGTTTCAATACCAAGTAGATACCTACCTGTCGGTGTGGTTGCGTTATCCCAATGAATGCCACCATGAGTTGACATAGTTCGTAAGTCTCTAAAATGCCTTTGAGCTGGATTTCTTCCAGACTGGGCGCTAACCCCCATCATTCCTGACAAACGTGTTCCTGATTTGAGACATAACTGAGCCGCCATTGCAGATTCTCTTCTGATCTTTAATCGATCGGCGCCAATAATACTTCTTCCAGCTTGCCCTTCTTGATGAAGAAAATCAGATAGTGAATCAATAATCAAATCAGCTGTTCTTAGTTCTTCAAAAGATTCGCCAATCTTCTGTTGTACCGAAGCTTGTTCAGATACCTTCTCTCCAAACATGGCTCCAAAACGAGATCTCGTTTGATCCAAGTATTCCAATAAAACTCCATGTGTTGCTCCCAATATAGGACCAGTCAATAAAGTATTAAAATACATACCCATTTCTATTTTATAAATATAGCTGTCATGCAGTTCTGAACCTGGAGGATTTTTACCTCCAATTTCTAAGGCTTTTACTGTTCGATGACTGGGTACAAATTGATTAACTACTTTAATATCTTTGCTACCAGTTCCTTTCAAACCCTCTGCATGCCAAGTGTCTATAATTTCATACTGGTCAGGCATAATCAGAGCCATTCTGTAGTCTAAACCAGTTCCTGACTTGCTGTTTGCATTCTTATATTGACCGGCTACAATCGCACAATCAGAGTGATCCACTCCACTAGCAAACTTCCACAGACCATTGAGAATAAACCCACCTTCTGTTTCAGTCATTTCTCCACCGCCTGCAAAAGCTGTGGCTATGATTGCATCAGGGCAGTTGGGCCAGAATTCCTCCTGTGCTTCTGCAGGAAATCTTCCTAAATTCCACGTATGAGACATTACTACTGAGGACATCCAAGATGTTGAAGCACAACCTTTACCTAGTTCTCTGGCGACATCGACTTGAGTACCCCAATCCATTTCATAACCACCGTATCTTTTTGGTGTAAAAATCTTATGAATCCCAGCACTTTTTAGATCTTCAATATTTTGAGCGGGCATTTGCCTCAGATCTTCAGCTTCTTCTGCTCTTTCTCTGAGTTTAGGTATCAAATCTGATGCAGATTGGATGATTTCTTTTCGAGATGGAATATAGCTAGAACTTTTTCTTGGACTGGAAGATTTCATGAGTGATTAGAATGAGAAATTATTCTGCAAGCTCAACCGTTACTTTACCGTTTTCATCCATATCAGAAATTTTAAATTCAACACCTATAGCTTTACCATAGCCTAAATACCGTGGTCTCCACCATTGATCCAATATCTCTTCTTCAGTCAGATCAAATTGACCTAAGCCCTTTGCTGCATTTAAAACTTTTCTGAAGGGAAATGTGAATGATCTTTTGCCAGGTTCAGCATGAGCATCAAGGAACATTTGAAAGAAACAACCGGTTCTTTCAAAATTCATCACCAAAGCTAGCTCTCTATTGCCCGTTGCTTCAATCATTGCTTTTGTTCTTTCAAGTAATGGCAACATGGTTTTAAAATCATGAGCAACATAGGCTTCTAGCAAATCATTATCTTTTGCAAACTGTATTGCGTTTAAATGTGCTTTCAAAAGAGCATCATTCGTATCGTGGGGATAAGGCACTTTAATTTTTATCGTTTTAACCAAGGTTTGCATCCCTTTAGCTAGATCTCCTTCTCTCCCTTCCATCCCTGTAGGCGGAGCTAGATTTTCAGCAGTCATTGCTTTTAATGGAGGTCCACCTGATGGTTTTCCTTCATTTTTTGGTTTATTACTTCCTTGCATCATCGCCATTTTACTACCTCATATTTTTTTAAAATCTAAGATTTATCTTAATAATGTAGTCTACATTATCCTAATTAAATGTATTTGTGATTATTTACATATTTTACTCAATATGTATTTAGATTAGAATGACCTTTGCACATGAACGATTAAAAAAAATCTTTTGGAGAAATAAGCGTGTATATAAATTTTTGGTATCCAGTGACCTTGAGTGAGGAGCTCAAAGAAGAGCCCATCAGAGTTCGAATGTTGAGTCAAAATTTTGTAGTTTTTAGAGATTCTAAAGGAAAACCAAATACTTTGAGCGATACATGCGTCCATCGTGGTGGATCTCTTTCTGGAGGTGTCGTAAGAGAAGATTGCATTCAATGCCCTTACCATGGATGGCGCTTTAATGGCGATGGTGTCTGTCAGAGAATTCCTTCTTTAGGAAAGGATGCAAAAATACCCAAAAGAGCAAGGGTAGACGCTTATCCCACAGAAGAAAGGTATGGAATAGTTTTTGCATTTCTAGGCGATCTAGAAGAAGGTAAGAGACCACCCATCATGCCTATTAATGAGTTGGATGATGAAAAGAATTGGCGAGCCAATGTTTTGACCTATGAAGCAAATATTAATTTTGAGAGATCCATAGAGAACGGCTTGGATGCAGCTCACAATGAGTTTGTCCACCCCACGCATGGGCATGAGGGAGAAGGCGACGACTATAAGGTAGGTAAACTGGATTTTGTAGACAATATGTTTGGACCCAAAAAATGGGGTTTTGGTTTTTGGCATGCATTCAAATCACCAGGTTCAAAGAGTGAGGGACCCCAAATTAAGGAAGCAAGTGATGAAAGGATGGCTGGCTCAGGAATTGTAGGACCCAATCAGATGTGGACTTACATTGTTTTTAATGAAAACTCAGAATTCAGACAGTATATGTTTGAATGCCCAGTGGAAGAGAATCATGTGAAGATATTTTTAATCAATATGAGAAAAATGATGCTGGATCCTAATATGGATAAACCCATTGCTGATCGATGCATGGTCATTGCAAAACAAGATATCGTTATCCTCGAACAATTAGACCCTGTACTGACACCTCAATTCAATACTAAAGAGTTCTTAGTGCCCTCGGATGAACCTTGTATTAAGTATCGTAAGTTACTCAATGGATGGAAGAAAAAAGGGTGGAAAATTGACACCACTGAACTCACTACTAACCTTGGAAAGAAAGCCTATGCGATTCCTTCTCCTGCAAGGAAGAAACAAAAAGGCTGGGTTTTAGATCAAGTTCCTTTGTCTTAATCGTTTGTGATTATCCTCTGTTTAATTACGGGACTTGCCACTGTAGGTTTTGGTTTAGTTTTACCAACATTTCTGTTTTACGCAGAAAATTTAGGCGCTACACCAATGGTTGCTACTATTATCATTGGAACCTATTCAATGGGCCAATTTATTGGTACACCCATATGGGGAAGGATAAGCGACAGAATTGGCAGAAAGCCAGTCTTATTAATCAGTATTTTTGGCCAAGGCATTTGTTTTGTCTTATTGGCATTGTCCACCAATCTTTGGATGTTGGCTTTGGCAAGATTTTTTGGTGGTATGGTTTCAGCCAATATATCCACTGCAATGGCTTATGTAACTGATTCCACTGAAGAATCAGTTAGGGCAAAACATATAGGATTTATTGGTGCTAGTGTGAGTATTGGGTTTATGGCTGGACCAGCACTTGGCGGGTTATTAGGAGGACAAGATGCAAGTACAGCAAGTTTGTATTTGCCTGCTATGGTGGCTGGAAGCATTTCATTTATAACTGGTATATGTGCCTTATTCTTCTTGAAAGAAAGCTTGAAAAAAGAGAATAGGTCGGATAAAACCATTGAGTCAAATTCCCTTATTAAGAATTGGGGATTGGTTTTTAGAAGACCAATCTTACCTCTGATTATACTATTAGGACTTGGAATGATGTATGTCACTGGAACTTTTGAGACCATTTTTCCTTTGTGGACTAATGCACGGTTTTCATGGAGTCCTATGGATATAGGATTTTGCTTAACTTACATTGGTCTGGTAGTAACACTCATGCAAGCCACAGTGATTGGTAGGGTTGTTCCAATTTTAGGAGAAGCCAGAGTGATTCGTATAAGTTTTTTTGGTTATGCGTTAGGTCTTTTGATTATGTCACAAGCACCCAATTGGGAGATTATGATAGCTGGCTTAACCGTTTCAGCTGCCAGCGGAGCTGCTTTTAGCACCTCAGCATCAAGCCTTGTATCCAAAGTTGCAGGTAAAAAAGAAAAAGGATTTGTATTGGGTGTTTATCAATCTGGATGTTGGTTTGGGAGAATCTTAGGCCCATTGACTGCTGGCGCTCTTTTTAGCTTAATAGATGTTAATGCACCATTGTATGCAGGAATAGTAATACTCATTCCATGCATTATTGTAGTTGGCTTTATATCAAAAAAGATGAAACAACAAGCGTTGCATTCTTCCATTTAATTAATCAAAGACTGGACACCTTCATTCAATCAATATAAAAAGAGAACTGTACTATTAACTAATTTGGATGCAATTATGATGATCAATTCTTTCTTCCATCAAATAAAAATATTAACAGGAGCTTTTGTAGTGTTAGTCACGCTTATGGTGCCTTATTCATCCAATGCCAATGATGATGAGTATGTTCCGACAACATTGATTACAGGTGCTAATAGAGGCATTGGGTTTGAATTTACAAAACAATACCTGGCTAAGGGGTGGAAAGTAATTGCTACTTGTCGAAAGCCTGAAACAGCAGACCAATTAATTTTACTGCAAAAGCAATTTCCTAGTTTACTGATTATAGATCGATTGGATGTGACTGATCATTCTCAAATTGATCAATTGGCTGAAAAGTACTCAACTATCGCTATTGATGTGTTGCTGAATAATGCAGGCATTTCTGGCGATACAAAGAATCAGATATTCGGCACAATGAATTACGATGTTTATCATAAAGTTTTAGCAGTTAATACCATTGGGCCTCTTAAGATGGCTGAAGCGTTTTATCCGCATGTAAAAGCCAGCGAACAAAAAAAAATCATTACCGTTTCCAGTAGTGAAGGATCGATTGCAACTGCTGATAAAAGAGGTGGAGGGCGTTTATTCTTCTATCGTTCGAGTAAGTCAGCATTGAATATGGTGATGGTGAATCTTGCGCTTCAATTAAAAAGCAGAGGCGTCGCTGTCGGCATGGTAAATCCAGGAGCTACCGATACAGATTTTATGACAGGGTTGCCCATCCCATTAAGAAAAACAGAAGTAGCGGTATCCGATATGATTAGGAATATTGACTCCATTACAGTAGAAAATACTGGAGCTTATCTGAACTATAATGGCAAAACAGTGCCTTGGTAGAGTCAACCAATGAATTGAGCGATACCGGCTAAGGACCTTTCTACATTTGTTTCAGCGCTTGCAATCATCTCACCATTAGTTAAGTTAAATCTTCCCATTGTCCCATTGAAGAAGTTACCCATATAAGCACTTTTACCATCCATGGCTATGCATAAGGATGCCCAACCAGGTCCTGGTAATTCAAATTGTTCTGAAATACTACCAGAAGAGGGGTCGTGTTTGCACAAACTGAAACCAGCACGGAAGTTGGCTTTTATTGAATAGAAATCTCCATTTGTACTATGCGTTATAGCAATCACTAAGTCGCCACTTTCCGGCTCATAGGTAATCAAGTCATCGGCTTGCTCATTTTTAATCACGTCGTATTGAAAAATACGATTGCCTAATTCTGAAATATAGACAACTTTAGATTGATCAGAACCCATAGACGATGCTGTGACGCCAAGAAAGCCTGGCATACCACCATGCGTTAGAGTTTCATAAGTTTCTTTTAGTTCACCATCGGATGAGAATTTATACAAATTACCATCACCGTATCTTTTAGTATCAGGCATAAACGGTAGAACTGTCCTTAGTTTTCTTGGGCCTTCAAGTGCTTTATTATTGGATTCATCACCAACAAGATGTTCTCCAAGGAAGATATCGCCACTATCACTAAAGCAGGCATTTGAGAAAGAACGTGTTCCAAAATCAACTTGATTAATTTGTTCGCCTTTAGGAGATACTTTTACTACAGAGTAATTTTGACTGTCAAAGGCCCAGAGATTATTATCCTGATCAAACTTAAGACCTCCCACTAAGTGAGTAGTATTCTCAGTCCAAAGCGTTCCCTTTAGGTTAAGCTCACTATCAAACTGAATAATTCGTCCATCCCCAGCATGGTCATCTTCAGCATTATTCAAGACAGTTGCAGCAACTAGAACGTCTCCATTCTCGAAAGTTTTTAAATCAGATTCATTGGACATAGTAATCTCCTTATTATAATAAATGACCCCATTTTTCTTCAACCAAATCAAAGATTTCTGGAGCATGCTCAACCAGAAGTTCTCTATTTAATTTCGGATAAGGGGATGGACCATTTTCTTCTGGTAATTGTCTTGTCGCATCGATAAGTATCCTGGATGATCTTCCTCTTATCACTGCACTGGGGTCTAAAAAGAATCCAGCGGTATCTTCGATGATTTTAGCACCTGGATGTGGTTGCCATCTGGCTCCAACAGTTCTAAAAACTTCCTTGGTATCATGAATATCTACATCTTCATCAACGACAATAACAATTTTTCCTAAAGGCAAGAAATTGAATTTTTCAGCAAGCTCTATTCCCTGATTGGGTTTTGTTTTTTTCATGCTGAGAAAAAGGTACCCAACATGATCAATGGGGATATGAAACCCTGTCAGTTCAGGCATAAATTTAGAGAATCCTCTTATCGAAGCAGCTTCTCCAGGAGTGGTGACATAACCCCTAGTCACTCCAGTAAATTGATTAACTATCATTGGATTAACGCGATGTGTAATTGTTTTAATATTCATATAGAATTGCTCTTCATGTGTCTTGCCCATGTAACCATACATTTCTCCAAATGGTCCTTCTAGCTCAAAGTCATCCAAGGGAATTTCACCTTCTATAATCATTTCTACATTGGCTGGTACCAGTATGTCGCTGTTTTCACATTTGACTACTTCAATTGATTTACCCTTAAATCCGCCAGCAATTTCAAGTTCATCTTGTCCCGTTCTTGCAGTTTTAGAACTGCTCATAGCAAAAACAATTGGGTCTGTTCCTAACACAACAACTGCTTGTGCAACAGTTTCTCCATTCTCTTTTGTTTTCATCAAAGATTTCCAACCGTCTTGTTTTTTCTCTGGACTGATGCCAATCTTTCTTGGCCCCTTGATCTGCATTCGATAGGTACCAACGTTTCTACCTTGATCTGGGTCAACCGTGACAAGATTGCCAGTATTGATAAATCTTCCATTGTCTCCAGGGTTGGTTTGAAAGAATGGGAAATCCAAAATATTAATGTCATCTTCTTTAAGGATGACTGCTTTGCTTGGAGCATCAGCTTTATCAATTTCAGTGGTTTTGATAGGAGTAATTTCCCCCATCTGCATCATTTTATTAAGTGCTTTCTTATAATTATGAACATGTGCTCCTTCTTCAATTTCATCGAGTGGAACACCTATGGCCATAGCTTCATGTCCAGCCATTCCATATTGATTTACTATAATGGGTCCATCAACCCATTCACCTGAAATCTTTATTTTTTCAACTATCACTGATGGAGCACCAAGCCATCCATGTTTATCAAGTAACTTATACATAAACCCAGTTAGCTCATAAGCATCTTGATCAATTTCTTTTATTCTTATAACGTTTCCATGAGTCTCTATGGCTTCCATGTAATCTCTTAGTGAATCATAAGGACCAGTTCCATATTTACTGTTCTGCTTTAGAGCTTTTTTTGCCATGCGTTTTATTTTTGATGTAATTATCTTTGATAACTATTGTATCGAGCTATGAGAAATAAAAAAGACCTCAGTACAAATATACTGAGGTCTTTAGTAGTTTTTAAGACTTACCAGCGTTTGGTATATCTTATACCGATTTCTCTAGGACGATTGGTGTATTGCCTTCCATTTCCAAAGAAGAAGTCAAAGTACCAGTCATTCACAGCAATTTCTGCTCTTTCATCGGTTATGTTATTGATGAAGAAATCCATTTCCCAATCATCACCCATTACACCAACTTTCGCATCCATTATGGTGTATGATTTTTGCAAGAATTGAGATCCTGGTTGAACCGCACTTACCGTATCACCATTGTATGCGACAGAAGCTCTCATGTAGGCTTCATTTCCACCAAATGCATTTGTTGATACTGTTTTATCAATCCATAAACTTCCTTTGAACTCAGGAACCTGTGGCAATCTTGATCCGCTAGGAGCTGATCCATCTGCTAAAGCAGTTTCAGTTTCTGCAGTCACCCATTGTGAGTTAAAGCCCAGTTCTGTATTTTCTCCAATCGCTGCAAGCAATTCTAATGACAGTCCGTCAGATCCAGCATTACCTAAGTTTGCTACCACTTTCTGCCAAGGTTGACCACATTGTGGAGCAGGGTAGGAATTATCACCCCCACAAGGAAGGTTACTTGGATCGACTAGTTCAATTTGATAATCTTCCCAATCCATCGTGAAGTAGGTAAGGTTTAATCTTACTCGGCCATCAGCTAGAGTTGTTTTGTAACCGAACTCATAATTCATTAAGAAATCTGATTCATAAGTATCAGGGTAAATTGGTGCACTAGAGCGTCCACGATTCACACCACCAGGTCGATAACCTTCTGAATAAAGTGCATAAACCATGCTGTCATCATTAATGTTATATTTGATACTGACCTTTGGTACAAAGTCACTTTGACTCTCATTATCACGTTTGTTCCTAGGGAGCACTCCATCAGCTGTTAAAGCACCTTTTGGATTTTCTACCCAATATTTTTTATCTGCTTCACGATCAAAGAAACGACCACCAACAGTTAATTCCCAATCTTCATCAAATCGATAGTTCACTTCTCCAAAAACAGCCATTGTTTCCCAATTGGTTCTATCGTATGAGGCCCACCAAATATCGGTTGGCGCTATTGGTAATCTATCAGGAAGGTAGGCAGCAACTGATGCTACTTGACTGGCATAACCTGCAGAATCTCTATAACCAACGGTTTGTGTTTCAAAATCCCATCCTTCTTCACGTTCTTGGTAGAACAGCCCAACAAGCCAATCTAGATCATCTGTTTGATTGGAGAGTCTAAATTCTTGTGTTTTTGATGAGTTCCATTGAACCAAGGTATTAAATCCTGGTACATCATTATAAGCATAAGAAGTTCCTGCTGGTTGGAAGCAATACCTACTAGCGGATGCATAACCGTTATAGTAATAACAGAATGTTCCAAAATACATAGAATAGGTAGTTCTATCATTGACATAAAATACATCTCTATCAAAGTAAGAGGTTGCAGAAATTAATTTTGCAAAACCTAGATCTCTCTCAATGGTTAGTGACAATTGAGTCCAATCATCGTCTCTTGGTTCATCGTAAAATGAGACTCTTTGTAGGTCTCCAACCGTTGGATCAAAATAGTTATAGCCATCGGCTGAATTGCTTTGAGTGGCAATACCGGCCATAACATAACCATCATCTTGTTCCCATTTAGCAAAGATTCTTCCTCCAGTTGATGTAAAGGTATTAACATCTTCTCTTACAGCTGCAGGATTAAAATCGGTATTTTTATTGAGTCCAAAACGAGCACTGGTGCCCTCAATGACATCTACAAATCCACCGTCTTCAGCTGTAAAACCAACTGCTCTAATTGCAAAGTTTTCAGAAATTGGAACATTTACCATTCCACTGATATCCCAGCTGTCTTCATTTCTAGGGGAAGTTGCAGACGCTCTGAGTGTCAAATCAACACTGGCAGCAAATTCACTGGTATCGGGTTTATTGGTTATGATTCTAAGTGTTCCTGATTGAGCACTAGATCCGTACAAGCTTCCTTGTGGTCCAGCAAGTGCCTCAATTCTTTCAATATCAACCATTCTTACATCAACAGCCATACCCGCTTGAGTTACTGGTTGTTCATCGATATATAATGCAACGGATTCTTCAGAGATAAAAGTGCCGTTATCATCAGCAATACCACGGAAATAAATTTTACCAGTACCTGGTAAGTAATTTACATAACTCATACTTGGTATAAGCTTTGCATAATCTTCCATACCTACTACTTGTGCTTTTCTTAGATCGGATTCAGTAATAGCTTGAACACTACCAGCAATATCTTGAAGGCTCTCAGCCCTCTTGGTTGCGGTAACAACAATTTCTTCTAATTGAGCTTGCGACGTTGTATAGCCTGCTAAAGCAACTGTCACTGCAGCAGCAACACTCGTTATTTTTTGTGTACTTGTTAAAGTCGACATAATTTTAACCCCTAGTTAAAAATAATTTATATATACTAAAAAGAAGATTAAGTTGATTTTTAATAACCACTAATCCTCTTTAATATGAAAATACTATAGGAAAGAGATCATATTACAAGTCTAAATAGCCTTTGAAATGGTATTAAAATGGACATTGCGACAGTTATTTGTTGTCATAGAGCAACATAATTCATGCATTAGGTTTTCTATCCTATTGATTTAAATAATAAAAATAATATTTATAGTAGATATACATTGACAGTATTATCGTTTTTTTTACAATGAATTGGATATAGCAGTAACTAACCATATAAATGAGGTTCTAATAAAGTGAATATAGGACAACCAATAAGAGAACTAGGCGATATTAATCATGAACCTTTAAGGGATAAAATACTCTCATTGGAAGATAAGGCTTGGGATGACAATGCGGTTCGCCAGGAAACTTTCGATGTGCATAAAAATACAAGTTCTTTGATTATGATTTTTTGCGATGGATGGCCAGAGCTGACTATTTCAAAAGAAAGCGGTTGGAATCATTTGGCTGAGATAGCAATGCCAATGATGGAAGGCATTATTAAAAATCATTATAAGCCGGGCGGCACAATCATTAGAGCTATGGCTGCCAAGCTATTCGCAGGGCAAAGAATTACTCCTCATGTGGATAAGCATCCTTCTTTTCATATTGCACATCGAATTCACATACCAATCACAACCAATGACCATGTTCGATTTACACTAGCAGGAAGACCTTTTCAACTGGAGTTGGGTAAGGCCTATGAAGTTAATAATCAATCCACACACAGTGTTATGAATCGAGGCAAAGAAGATCGAATTACTTTTATTTTTGATTATATGCCAGAGGACATTCGCTCCATGGCAAAGAATCAAAATAATTAATTTATAACTCTTTCAATGACTGAGGTTTGGCATCATCAGTTAAATTCTTTAACAGAGGTTCCAATGTTTCAATCAATGGCTCTATGTGGCTCTCGTAATTCTTCCAAGCATACATAGCACCTTTGTATAAAGGTTGTCTCACTTGTTCTGAGCTAGCAGTATTGATGGATCTTTTCGTTTCATAGAACTTTAGGCATTGCTCTTCCCATTCTAAGCCACAATGCTCCAAAAGTTTCTTAGTCTCTGATTCTTGATTATCCAGCACAGATTCATAATGGAAATCCATTATCTCTCCAGGGAAAGCATCATGCCAATGTCGCATCATCCGATCGTATTCTAAATAGTATTCAGCTATCTCAAATAAATCGTAACTCCAGGATTGTCCTTTATAAAAGAGTTGCTTGTAAGAACTGATGCAACTGTCCAATGGATGTCTGCACGCATTAATAATCTTTGCGTTAGGAAGAATAAGCTTAAGGAATCCAATATTGGCAAAATTATTAGGCATTTTATCAATAAAATAGGGACTCCCTGAACGATGTCTTTTTGTAGTTGTTAAATAGCTTTCACCATACTCAATGAACTCATCATCGGTCATTTCCAGTGCTGCATTAGGGAATTTAATTCCTCTAGGCTTAGATTTTGTTAGCTTTCTGGTCAATAAAGAAAGGTCAGGCAATTCTTTGGTTCCTTCAACTTGGCTGTGACTCGCTAAAATTTGTTCAATTAAAGTCGATCCAGATCTAGGCAACCCAACTATAAAAATAGGCGCCTGACTTTGATGGCCTAAATTTCTTTTTTCATTAATAAATTCTTTATTGAACACTTCAATCAATGAATCATGTGTGGTCTGTGTTTGAACTGAATCATAGACTTCATCTTTTCTACGCATGAAGGCACCAGCATCAAAATGATGCCATGCTTTATCAAATAACTTTTCTTTCTCTTTTGCATTAGCAAGAGCAATGTGAAGAAAAGCTTTATTGCTGTCAGGAATGTCTGGATTTTCTATATGGTCTTCCATTTGAGCAATTTCTTTTTGATCAAATTGATATGTTTTTAGATTGGCTAAGCTCCAGTAAGCTTCGGCAAAAAAGGGTTGAAATTCGATGACCTTTTTATACGCTGATACCGATTCTTCATAGTCCCCGATGGTTTTTAATGTGTTGCCTAATCCCATGTTGCTTCCAATATGATTTGGCTCTATTTTTAAAGCTTCACGATATGCATTTATGGCACCTTCATGATTTCCTGATTGGCCTAATATGGTTCCACGAAGCATGAAACCAAAGGGTAAACTGGGTTGTAATTTAATGACCCTTTGAGCTGCATCAAGAGCTTTCCCAAATTCATCTGAATCCGATAATGTTTCTGCTAAATCTGCCCAAGCTCCAGAAAACTTTGGCTTTAGTTCGACTGCTCTTTGCAATAAAATAATCGCATCTTCTCTTTGCTCCATTTTAGATGCGATAGAAGCTAATAATTTAAGTCCATTGACATCGTCAGGCTTCTCTTGCAAAGCTTCTCTGCAAATCTTTTCTGCCTCTTCAATTTCTCCTCTGTAAAAGAGTTGTGTCGCCGAAGCCAATTTTTCTTGAATTGGGTCCAATTCCAAAACAGTTTGATAAATTTCTTGAGCTTCTTCTTTCCTGCCCAATGCTTTGTATATTTTCCCAAGTGTAATCAATGCACTTGCATTTTTTGGATTCAGATCTACAGCTTTTTCAAAACAAGGCAATGCTTTTTCAGGTTTATTTTGAGCCAAAAGTGCATTACCTAATTCTTCATGGGCAGGAGCAAAATCTGGAAACATTCTTAATGTGTGCTTTAATCGTTTAACAGCTGAACCTGATTTACCTTGCCTTATGAGTGCTACGCAGAGTAAGACTTGAGTATTTGGATCACCATTGGAGACTTGACTGAGTGCTTTTCGACAAAGGTCTTCAGCCATTTTTGCATCGCCAGCATTTAAAAATGCTTTGGCACGATCAAACGATGCTTTTAATGCTGAAAGTTCGTCATTAACCATTGTTTCCTCTTTATTGCTTAATTATGAAGATTTAGTTTTTATTTTTTTTATTGATGATTGCTGCAGCTATACAAACACCTATCGTAACTATTACTATCATAATAGTTGCTAATGCATTGATATCAGGTGCAACCCCTAGCCGGACTTTTGAGAATATTAACATAGGAAGGGTTGTTGATCCTGGGCCAGAGACAAAACTAGAGATGACTAAATCATCCAATGAAAGCGTAAAAGACAAAAGCCAACCTGAGATCATTGCTGGAAAAATAATAGGTAGAGTTATATCCCAGATAACTCTAGCTGGCTTAGCTCCAAGATCCATTGCAGCTTCCTCTAGAGACTCATTAATTTCAGTCAACCTGGATTGTATGATTACTGCTACATAAGCCATTGAAAAAGTAATATGGGCAATTGTGATTGTGTTCATGCCTCTCTGACTGGGCCAACCAATCAAATCTTGAAGGCTGACAAACAGTAGAAGAAGAGAAAGTCCTGTAATGACTTCTGGCATCACTAGTGGTGAAGCAATCATTCCAGTAAAGAGCATTCTTCCTCTAAATTGTTTTAACCTAGCCAGAATTAATCCAGCCATTGTTCCAAATATGGTTGCAAAAGTTGCTGTGATGGCTGCAATCCTAAAACTCAAGAGAGCAGCATTCAGAATATTCTCATTGTTAAATAGTTCTACATACCATTTCAGTGTCCAGCCTCCCCAGATTGTGACAAGTTTAGAATCATTAAAGGAGTAGATCATAACCAATGCAATTGGTATGTATAGAAATGCAAAGCCAAAACATAGCATTGAGAATATAAATTTAGACCTTTTATTGAGCATTAGGTCACCGCTTGTGATGAATTTTGCATGTTTTCCTGAGATTGTCTTTTTTGAAAATAAACAATCGGTAAGACTAAAAGCAGAACAAGAACAATTGCTACAGCCGATGCCACAGGCCAGTCCCTATTCAAGAAAAATTCATCAAATAGAACTCTTCCAATCATTAGAGTATCTGCGCCACCTAATAAAGCAGGTATTACGTATTCTCCGATCGATGGAATAAATACTAACAAACATCCTGCAATGATCCCAGGCAATGAAAGTGGAAGTGTTACATCTTTAAAAACTTGCCATCTTTTAGCACCTAGATCAGATGCTGCTTCAAGCAATCGGATGTCAAGCTTCTCAAGATTTGCATAAAGTGGAAGAATCATAAATGGTAAGTAAGAATAGATCATTCCAATATAAACAGCAGTATCGGTATATAACAATTCAAGTGGTTGATCAATAATACCTATCCATAATAAGAATCCATTGAGTAAGCCTTTTGTTTTTAGAATACCCATCCATGCATAGACCCTTAGTAAAAAAGAAATCCAGAAAGGAATTACAATCATTAATAGAAGAATGTTTCTAGTGGGTTGTGGCGATCTAGCGATTCCATAGGCAATTGGATAGCCAATGATTAAGGCAAAAAATGTTGAGATAAATGCTAATTTTACTGAACTCAAGTAAGTAACGAAGTAGAGAGAATCTTGGAACAAATATAGAAAATTATCAAAGGTTGCATATATGGAAAAAGATCCATCCACAGTTTCTTGAAAGAAAGGTGTGTATGGCGGTTGAGCAATAATTGGGTCGGCCAAGCTAATCTTCAGAACAATAAGGAAAGGTGTTAAGAAAAAGAGAAGTAACCACAGATAAGGTATTGCAATCACGAGATTTTTCCACAGCCTCTCTCTGAAGGAATTATCTAAATTGATGAGTAAGCCTGACATTATTTTTCCAATATTATTAGATTTTCATTTTCCCATGAAAGATAAACTTCATCTTCCCATTTAATGGGTTGTTCCGCCCTCATTCTGTTTTGTTTACTTACTTGGATGATGTCGCCATTATTTGTTCTAACACGATAAATTGATAGATTTCCAAAATAGCCAAAGTCTTCGACGACTCCTGATATGAAGTTTGTATCTTCATCACTCGGGGATTCTTTTTGAATTATCATTTTTTCAGGTCTCAATGCTAGAGTGACATCTTTAACATTTTGATCTTGAATACTTTTTTTAATTACAATCTCACCACCCAAAGCTTCGCAGTAGAATGAAGCATCATCATCATTGGTTGAAGTAATTTTGGCATTGAAGAGATTTATATTTCCAATAAAGTCAGCAACAAAATTTGAATTAGGGTTTTCATAAATTGAGTTGGGCTCTCCTATTTGAACGAATTTACCTTGCTCCATAATTGCTATTCGATCTGAAAGAGTCATTGCTTCTTCTTGATCATGGGTCACAATAATGAATGTGACACCAAGTTGAAATTGAATGTCCACCAATTCAAATTGAGTACTTTGTCTTAGTTTTTTATCCAATGCAGCCATAGGCTCATCCAGCAAAAGTACCTTTGGTTCTTTGATAAGCGACCTAGCCAATGCCACTCTTTGTGACTGCCCCCCTGATAGTTGGTTAGGCTTTCTCTTTCCATATTCTTCAAGCTTTACTAAGGATAATATTTTGGCTACCTTATCCTCTATGATGTCTTTAGAGAGGCCTTCTTTTTTTAAACCATAAGCAATATTATCAAATACCGACATATGTGGGAAAAGAGCATAATTCTGAAACATAATATTGACAGGTCTCTTATATGGTGGGACCTGAGTCATATCAATGCCATCAATCTTAATTGTTCCTTCGGATGGTATTTCTAATCCCGCCAGCATTCTAAGCAGAGTGGTTTTTCCAGATCCTGAAGCACCCAATATAGAGAATAGCTCCCCTTTATTTATATCCAGATCTACTTTGTCGACGGCTGCAAAGTCTCCAAAATATTTACTGATGCCTCTGATTTCTATATAACTTTTTTGTTGCTCATTCATAATAATTCTCGTTTATTACTCTCTTTTTTGATTGGTTTTGAATCTAGTAAATATCCTGGTTTTAATTCTATTATACTTTGGAGGATCTACTGGGGTAAGAGTTAAAAGGCTCATGATCTCAGGCGTCGGATATATTGCAGTATCTTCTCTGACACCATCTTTAAGGAATTTATCAGCAGATGGAATAGGACTGGCATAGTGTGTTAGATTGACAAAATCCGCACTGATTTCTGGTCTCATTAGGTAGTCCATCAATAGATAGGCATTCTCTAGGTTTGGTGCATCATTGGGAATGACCATGATATCCAACCACAGTAGACTGCCTTCTGAGGGCACGAAGTATTTAAGGTTAATTTTTTTTCCAGCTTCCTCAGATCTCATTTTAGCTGTCGCATAGTCTCCCGCCCAACTCTGGGCCATGCATAAGTCTCCGTTTGGTAAATCATTAAGCATTGTCGACGAGGTAAATTTTTTTATATAAGGCCTCACTTCTAGCAATAAATCTTCTACTTCTCTGAGTTCTTTTGGATCCAATGAATCATCGCGATAACCTAAGTATGCAAGAGCCGTTGGTATCACATCGGTTGGCGAATCTAGAACACTAATTCCACAGTCTGCAAATTTAGAGATTACCTCCGGATCAAACAGCATAGCCCCACTACCAATAGGTGCATCGGGGAATCTTTCAAGAATCATATCCTCATTATAGGTAATACCTGTGGATCCATAGCTGTAAGGAATCATCATTTCGTTGCCAGGATCAAACACGCCGAGCATTTCCATGAGTTTAGGGTCGATTAAGCCAATATTTTTTAATTTTGATTTATCTACCTTGTGAAAAATTCCAATCGACATTAATCTTTTGGAATACATGGCTGAATGCATAACGAGGTCATACCCAGTATTACCGCTTAAAAGCTTTGCTTCGACAATTTCAGAGGACTCATAAGTATCATAATTCACCTTAATTCCATATTCTTCTTGAAAATTTTCTATAGTGTCTTCGCCAATATAATCAGCCCAGTTATAAAAATTAACAACCTTATCCTGAGAAAAAGCAGTGAATGACTGCAAAAGACCAATCATGATGATGCAGGCAAGATTAATCTTTTTAAATTTTAGAGATTTCTTCATTAGTTTTATTATTGCCTATTAAATTAGTGAGGAGCACGCCAAAAATAATTAACATACAGCCTGTAATCATACTCAATGTTATCTCTTCTTGTAAAAATATATAAGCCCATAGCATTCCAAATATAGGAACTAGCATTGCTAAAATTGAGGTACTAATGGGTCCTATTCTCTTAACCAGAGTGTAGTAGGGTATATAGGCTAAGCCTGTACAAAAAACTCCAAGAAAGACAATACTTCCAACAATTTTATAATCATAGATATTAATGCTTATTGATTCTATAAGTAAGAAAGGACTGATGAGTATCGTTGCAGCTATCATTGTAACTGCAGACATTTGCTTCGCTTCAAGAACTTCATATTTATACATGTAGACCATCGAAACTCCATATAGTCCTGCACCGAGCATTGCCAGCATCAAAGGAAATAAATTAAATTCCAAAGACTCAGAGCCTACAAAAATAACTAACCCTGCTATACCTATGGTAATGCCAAACAATTGATTCACTCTAAATTTAAAACCAAGAAACAATAAAGAAAAAACAAAAGCGAAGAGAGGCGTGCTTCCATTTACGATGGCCATCGAACTCGCATTAATATATTTTGCTGCATAAGCAAAACAGAAAAAAGGCATGGCAATGTTTGCTGCACCGATGAAAAAAATATGAAATAAGTTTTTTCGAATGGTATTCCAATGTTCCTTTCTAAGGAATAAGAAACCTAAAATAATGGATGCAATAACTAATCTTAAAAATACCAGGCTAATCGGTCCCACTTCAGTTATGGCAATTTTAATGAAAGTAAAAGCACTGCCCCACATCGCTGAAAGGCTTATAATTATTAACCAGCTTCTAGGTGAGACGTATTGATTCATTAAAGGTCCTGCAGACCTTTTTTTATTAATCCTTGTGCAATGATTATTCTTTGAATCTCACTGGTGCCTTCCCAAATCCTGTCAACTCTTAGTTCGCGATAAAATCTTTCCGCAGCAAACTCTCTCATGTAACCTCTACCACCAAAAATCTGAACAACACGGTCAACTACTTTATTTGCCATCTCAGAGGCAAATAATTTAACTGCAGAACAACGATAATGCAGTGATTTTAGATCATCATTCCGATCGTGAGCATTTGCTGTTTCATAGAGCATTAAACGAGCAGCCCATAATTCTGTTACAGAATCAGCCAACATAAACTGAATGGCTTGTTGATCAGAAAGCATCCCACCTTTAACTTTTCTTTCTTTTGCAAATTCAGTAGCCTCTTCAATTAATCTTGCTGCAGCACCACAACATCTTGCAGCTATCATCAACCTTTCTCTTCTAAACCAGGCAAGTGAAAAACTCATGCCATCACCTTCATTGCCTATTAGGTTTTTATCTGGAATAAATACATCATGAAATTTATAAATCGGATGATGGCTATCAAAAGTATGAGAAAAAAGAGGTGTTCTGACATGCTCAATACCTTCTTGATCCATATCTAGAAAAAAAAGTGCGTCGCCAATTTCATTTCCTTCATTCTGAATGGCCGCCTGAATGAAAAAGAAGTCTGCATGATTGGCTCCTGTTACAAACCATTTTTCCCCATTAACTAAATATCCACCTTCAACTTTTTTTGCAGTAGCACTCACATCCAATTCTGATCCTGATTCCAGCTCTGTGATTGCATAAGTCTCATGTCTTGTGCCGTTCATGAGTGGAAGAATGTATTCATCGATTTGTTCTTGATTGCATGCTTCCAACATCCAAGTTTGTGGCTCTGAAAAGCACCATGTAAGAGCATTGGTACTTCGTCCAAGAACTTCCCAAACAGCTACTTGTTCTAAGTTGCTTAGTCCCTGCCCACCAATATCTTTTGGCATATCCATACTGGATAGACCTAAATCAATTGCCATTTGACGATGCTTCTGATCAATCTCATCAGGAACTTTGCCTGCATTCATCTCTGCTTCAACTTCCCAAGGTTGAGTTGTTTCAAGAAACTTCTCAGCTATTTTTATCCAATGTCTAGTATTCTCTGGTAAATTTATATGCATTCTATTACTCCATATGGTCAATCAGAAAAACTAATATTACTCTGAATAAAAATCAGATGTAATTAAAAAATTGTAAATCAGTCCTTAAGATCCAAATATTCTGGTATCGTCTCATTTGCAAGAAAAGCCCCAATCATTGCATTGACCTCATCAGGAGCATCCTGCTGAATATGATGAGAAATACCTTTAAAATAGCGTATTGTAAAATCTTCTACATGTTCTTCCGTTCCCTGTGTGGTTTTCATAGACAGAGCAATATCTTTTTCACCCCAAAGCATGAGTGTTGGCACCTCTATCTTTGGAAAGCCAAGTTTCCTCTGTCGATTGAAGCCACCACCGCGTAATAAGGCACGATAATAGTTAAACATTGCTGTTTGGTTTTCAGGGCGGGATGCATTTTCATCAAATAGCGATACAATTTCATCCGGATAATTACTGCGAGCAGCTGCACCACCCCTGATCAATCTCCCAGCTGAGATTATTCTCCACATCATTTCCGGAAGCCAAGGCAACTGGAAAAATAAGATATACCAGGACCGCATAAGTTGTTCAAAGCCTTTGGTCATTGAATTCATCCAAGGAACTGGATGAGGTACATTACAAATCACTAGACCACTGATGACATCGTTATAACGCATGGCAAAATTCCATGCAATCAGAGCACCCCAGTCATGTGCTAGAAGAGTCACCTGATTTGCACCTGAGGCCTTTATGAGTTCTGCCACATCATCCATCAGGATTTCTAACTGATAATGCTTCATTCCTTTGGGTGCATCCGTATTGCCATAGCCTCGAAGATTTGGTGCCCAGACTCTGTAACCTAAGTTGGCAAGGTAGGGCATCTGAAATCGCCAGGATATGCTGTGTTCCGGCCAACCGTGAAGGCAAAGTACTAATCTTTCCCCCTCACCTTGTGTATCAACTTCAAATTCAATTCCATTCGCATGAATTGATATCGTGTCAACTGTTTCGATTATTTCTGAAGTTCTTCGCATTAAAGTTTCTTAAGATTTTCCTTTGCAAGTGATTTTCTTTTGGATAACATATCAAAATATGATGTATCTACTAAATTCTCGTTTCAATATTATTTATACAAGAAACTAATCTGTATATCCACGACGCGGTATGCGTCCAGTAAAACCAAAAGTTCAATTAATCCTTAATAAAGGATAGATACAGAGAAGATATATGAGTAAACGATCGTTAGAAAAAAGTAATAAACATTTTAAAAAAGCCATCAAAAAAATACCCCTGGGTGTAACTTCCAATTTTAGATATTGGGGAGATGATGAAACCATTTATATTGATCATGCCTCCGGTTGTCGGCTATGGGATATTGATGGTAATGAATACATTGATTATCGATTGGCTTATGGACCATACATATTAGGTTATGCAGATCCAAGGGTTGATGAAGCAGCAAAGCAGGGTATGGAAATAGGAGGGGTTTTTGCTCTCTCAACGGAATTAGAGTATGAATTAGCTGAAAAAATATCATCGATGGTTCCCGCCGCAGAATTAGTTCGTTTTTCCAATTCAGGAACTGAAGCCGTGATGGCAGCTTTAAGGGTAGCAAGAGCTTATAGTAAAAGAGATGAGTTCATTATGATTGAAGGTGGATATCATGGTGTATCAGATTCAGTTCTATGGGATATTGATTTGGATGAATGGGATCCTAGTGTTGGTTCGCCCGTTCTTGCATCTTCCAGTCTTGGAGTTCCAAAACATAATGGAGAAATGCTCCATCTTGTTCCAATGAACGATGCATCACGATTAGAAGATTTACTAAAAGAAAAACATAATGATATTGGCGCATTACTTATTGAACCCATTTTGGGAAATTGTTGTTCCATTGCAGCAACGCAAGAATATATGAATGCAGTTCGTTCACTATGCGATCAATATAATGTTGTACTAATAATTGATGAAGTTAAGACAGGTTTCAGAGTGGCTAAAGGTGGCGTCCAAGAACTCTATGGTATTGATGCTGATTTATGTACCTACGCTAAATCCATTGCCAATGGTTATCCTATTTCTGCAATATGTGGAAAAGAAGAATTGATGAGAATCATTAAGTATGGCGGTGTGTTGCATGGAGGTACTTTCACAGCTCATTCTGTAGCGCTATCTGCCGCAAATAAAACACTGGATATTCTGCAAAATACAGACGCTCTTAAAACGGTCAATGATTATGGCCAGGCTCTCAAAGATGGAGTCAGTAAAATTTTGTCAAACCATGATATTCCTCATACTTTCACAGGGCATCCATCGATGTCTGGTTTATTCTTGTCTGATAAAGCACCCACTAATGCGAGAGATTTCAAGGCTTCTAATTATCCTTTTTATGAAAAACTTGCTGAAGAGATGCTCAACTTTGGGGTATTATGCGAGTTCGACCCAAGAGAACCTTGGTTTGTTTGCGAGGCTCATGCAAAAGATGCTTTAGAGCCTACATTGGATGCTTTTCAGGGTGCGTTAGAGAAAACTTTAGAAGGGGAAGGAATTGAGTAATTACGATGCAATTGTTATAGGTGCTGGTCATAACGGGCTAACCAATGCAGCTTATCTTGCAAAATCAGGCCTGAAGGTTATGGTTTTGGAGAAAAATGATTACATTGGTGGCGCGGCAGTCAGCAGAGAATTACATGATGGATGGACCTATTCTAATTGCTCCTATGTTTGTTCGCTTTTGAGACCAGAGATATACAGAGATTTAAATTTACAAAAACATGGGCTGCAAGTACTGGCTTATGGTGGCAGTGTTACTTTTATGAAAAATGGCGATATTTTTGGAGGCTACTCTGATCATGATGTTGCCAGAAGAGAAATCGGACGTTTTTCTAAAAAAGATGCTGATGCTTATGAAAGATTCTCCAGAGATGTTTCGAGACAATGCCGATTCATCAAACCATTACTGTTGAGAACTCCTCCAGATCCAACTTCTTTTAAACCAAAAGATTTAAGTGAACTGCTTTTTCTTTTCAAAAGACTCTATGGTCTGGGCGAGGAAACCATCTACGATACTATCCGGTTTTATACCATGAGTGTGGCTGAGTATCTGGAACAGTATTTTGAATCTGATGTGGTGAAAGCAGCATTATCGGGCAGTGGAATTATTGGTACCGGCTTAGGACCTTATTCTCCTGGTACCGCTTATGTGTTATTGCATCATTATATGGGCGAAGTCGATGGAAACATTGGTTCATGGGGATTTGCTAGAGGTGGTATGGGAGCAGTTTCTAATGCATTGGCAGGCGCACTGAAGGAACATAGCGGTGAAATAAAAACCAATTCTGAAGTGTCACAAATTATCGTTAAAAATGGCAGAGCAACAGGTGTTGTCTTAGCCAATGGCGATGAACATTATGCAAAAAATATTGTTTCTAATTTGGATGTTAAAAGAACGTATCAAAAATTATTCGATCAAAATGATTTGAATGAGAAAATTATTAAGCAAGTGGATAACTTCAAGATCAGAGGCTCTTCAGGTAAGTTGAATATTGCATTGGATGGTTTGCCAGACTTCCCTGCTATGGGTAAGAATAATCCATTGATGACTGCTGATATGCATTTCATTGATTCTTTGGAAAGAATGGAAAGAGCTTTTGATGATTGGAAAAATGGAAGGTGGTCTAGAGATCCATATTGTGACACATTGATTCCAACCTTAACGGATCCTACAATGGCTCCTCCGGGAAAGCATTACATGTCTGTTTTTGTTCAATATGCACCACCCAAACTAGCCACGGGTGAATGGACTGATAAGGACCGCGAAGACTTTGGAAAAACTGTGATAGATCAGATAGGAGAATACAGTCCAAACTTTAAAGATTTAATTGTTCATGCAGAAATACGAACCCCACAAGATATTGAAAATGAAGTTGGCTTAACCGAAGGAAATATATTCCAAGGAGAACTGACTATGGACCAAATGTTCTTTAATAGACCATTCCCAGGCTATTCTCAATTTAGGGGTCCAGTGAAAGGATTTTATATGTGTGGATCAAGTACCCATCCAGGAGGAGGGGTTATGGCAGCGCCTGGGGCTAATGCAGCTCGAGAAATGTTGTTTGATTTAAAACGAACGAATATAGTTCCGGAAGCAGAAAACGATGACTAAGAAAAATAAAAATATTGCTATTATTGGTGCTGGCCACAACGGCCTTATTTGTGCTACCTATCTGGCTAAAAAAGGGTATGTTGTTAATGTCTATGAAGCCCGATCTGAGATTGGTGGGATGGCATCAACCAGAGAATTTTCCAAAGGATACAAGGTACCAGGTGCAGCTCATTTGATTCATGTATTGGACGAAGGCATATCAAGCAAGCTCAATCTTGAAAAACACGGTCTTGAGTATGCCGCTACAAATTTAAAGACCGTTTCTTTGAACCCAGATGGAAATCCTTTAATTTTTGATGGCGATACCATTGCAGGCGATGCCATCACTCTTCGTGAACAAGAAGAATATAAAAGCTTTCAGCAGGAAATGCATCGATTGGCTCTATTCTTTAAAAAGACTTATCAAAATAAACCACCTCGATTGGCTTCAGGAGACAGTCAAGACCTTAAGGGTTTGGCTTCATTGGGTTTGAATTTAAGAAGCATGGGTGACGATTCAATGAGCAATATGCTCAAGTTTATCGCTATTAACATTTATGACACATTGAACGAGTATTTTAAAGATCCTTTCATCAAAGGATCGATTGCCCTGGATGCTGTTCTTGGAAATCACATGGGCCCAAGAACCAATAACAGCGTGATTACATACCTGCATCAGTTGACTGGAAAAGTGAATGGCTCGCAAGGGTCTTATGCAATGCCTAAAGGCGGCATGAGTTCATTGCAATTGGCATTACAAAATGCCGCACAAGAAGCAGGAGTCACAATACATACGGATTCACCTGTGAAGCAAATCAAGATCAATGAAGAAAATAAAGTTAGCGGTTTAATTTTTAAGGATGGCAATGAAGTTGATTCCGATATTGTTATCTCAGGCATAGATCCAAAAAGCACTTTCATGTGTTTGGTTGGACCCAAGCAATTGGAATATGACTTTGTTCATAAAATTAACAATATCAGAATGAGAGGGAATGCCTCTAAAGTGCATCTAGCTCTATCCACATTGCCTAAATTCAAAGGAGTCAATAAAGAAGATCTTGGTCAAAGGCTCATCATATCTCCAACAATGGAATATTTAGAGCAAGCTTTTGATTTTACTAAATACCAAACATGCTCAAATGACTTGCCGATGGAAATTGTCATTCCGACTATATATGATTCAAGTCTCGCACCAAATGGCCATCATGTTTTATCAGCAGTAGTTAATTATACTCCCCGTTCATTGGATGGCGGTTGGGCTTCAGAGAAAGCAAACATTCTTGATAATGTCATTAATACTTTGAATCAATATGCACCAGGTATTAAAGACAAGATTTTGCATTCCGAACTCTTATCTCCTGAAGACATTGAAAATGAATACGGAGCTACAGGCGGTCAATGGCATCATGGTGAATTAACATTCGATCAGTTTTTAATGCTTCGACCGGCATCAGGTATTGCTCAATATCATACCCCGATCGATTCTTTGTATTTGTGTGGTGCAGGATCTCATCCGGGTGGTGGGTTAATGGGCCTTGCTGGAAAAAATGCAGCAACTGAGATTATAGCGAGGGAAGGTTAGTATGTTAAAACAAGATCATTACAAAACTTCGGTTTACAAAACTCCATTTCATGAGAGAACCTCAGAATTGAATATATTGAATGAATGGTATCGATGGAAAGATTACACGGTACCTAATAGCTATTTTAGAACTGATTTGGAGTATTTTGCTGCTAGAAATAGCACAGCTGTATTTGATGTCACACCCATGACGAAGCATAAAATAACTGGTAGTGAGTCAGAAGCTTTTGTTAATCGGTTTTTCACTAGAGATATGAGAAAAGTTGCCCCTGGACGAGTTGCTTATGTGGTCTGGTGTGATGAACAAGGCAGTGTCATTGATGATGGGACTGTGTTTCATGTTCGATCTGGTGAATATTGGTTGTTGTGTGTTGAAAGACAATTGGATAATTTAAGCCGCTGTGCCATAGGTTTTGATGTTCAGGTTGAAGAGATTACTGATGAGGTTCCTGGCCTTGCAATTCAAGGACCTACTTCTTGCAGTATTTTAAAAGCTATGGGCTTTGAGGGTATTGAGAATTTAAAGCCATTTGATCTTAAGCATTACAATTTCAATGGTGAGGAGTTGATGATTTCAAGAACTGGCTTTACTGGGGATCTAGGCTATGAAGTATTTATGCCAACACATATTGCATTGCCATTTTGGGACAAACTCTTTGCTGAAGGTGAAATTTATGGAATCAAGCCAATGGGTATTGAAGCCCTTGATTATGTGAGAATAGAGGCCGGTCTTTTACAACCCGGAGTGGATTTTATTGTTGCTGATATTGCAGTAAGACCTGGCGTCACAAGATCGCCTTTTGAGATTGGACTTTCTTGGCAAGTTGATTTTTCAAAACCAGTATTCAATGGCAGACAAGCATTGCTGGAGGAAAAAAAGAGAGGGTCAAAATACACATTTCTAAAACTAAACATACAAGGCAATAAACCTGCACATGGAGCTTATCTGTATAACCAAGCTAATAAAAAAATAGGAACAGTAACCTCAGCTATGTTCTCTCCTAGTGCAAAAGCCAATATTGCTTACGCTTCAATGAATGATACTTGGCGTAAAGACAAAGATAAGATCATTGCAGAAATTTATTATCAGACGGAATTGGAATGGCAAAAAGTTATGGCTGAAGCGACTATTGTCACTAAACCTTTCTTCGATCCAGAGAGAAAAAGAACCACTCCAGCTGAGCTTTACTAAGCAGGTATGCCACACCGCCTAGACCCACTGTTAGACCCAGAAAGTATTGTCATCGTTGGGGCAACCACCTCTGGTGGTATGGGAAGTCGTTTAATCAAAAACCTCCAGCATGGAGGTTTTAAGGGTAAATTATTTGGTCTGCATCCCAAAAATAAAGAGGCATTTGGCGTGCCATGCTATCCTGATTTCAAATCACTTCCTGAAAAAGTTGATCATGCAATTTTTGCAGTCTCTGATGAGCGTTTAGAGGGTTTGATCGATGCTGCCATTGAGGCCGATGTGAAAGCAATGTCAATCATGTCGATGTTATTCATAGATGATGATGAGAAGCCATACTTAAAAGATCGGATACAGGCAAAACTGAAAAAAGCTGACGTCCTATTGTGTGGCGCCAATGGAATGGGTTTTTTTCATATTGAGAAAGGAGTTTGGGTAAATGGCCACTACACAAGGCCCAACCATGAACCGGGCGGAATATGCATTATTAGTCAATCGGGTTCAGGCGTCGCAGGAATCATTGATTGTGAGGAAAGGATCAATCTAAATCTTTCTGTCTCATCTGGATCAGAACTCACAGTGGGGGCAGAAGACTACCTCGACTATGTCCTTCATCAAGAAAGTACAACAGTGGTAGGTATGTTCCTTGAGACCATTCGTAAACCAGATCAAATGATCCAAGCGTTTCAATTGGCGAATGAAAGAAAGATTCCTATTGTCATATTAAAAACAGGCAGAACAGAACAATCTGCAGAACTGACCGTTTCACATTCTGGCGGTTTGGCAGGTGTTGATGATTATTACAATGCTTTGTTTGAGAAATATGGTATCCAAAGGGTTGCGGATATGGATGAGCTTGCTACAACACTCATCATGTTTGATCAACCGCATACATTGGCAAATGGAAACATGGTCTCACTTCATGACTCTGGTGGCGAAAGACAGCTCATTATTGATATTGCAGATCAACAAGGGGTTGAGTTTGCAGAGCTAGAAGATGACACAATTCAGAAACTCAAAGAGATTCTTGATCCTGGTCTTCCTGCTGTCAATCCACTTGATGCTTGGGGCAAAGGATTGGAGGATGCCGATCAAATTATGGCAGATTGTATTACAGAAATGCTGGATGATCCAAATGCTTCCATGGCCGCAGTAGTCATGGACAGAGGTCCGCTTGGAATCATTCATGAGGAGTATATAGATTACTACATGAAACAAGCAAATGATCGAACGGGAAAGCCGGTATTCCTCGTTACAAACTTACAGGGAACAGGCATCCATCCTCTGGTGGTTGAGGCCACAAAAATGGGGATGCCAGTTTTAGATGGCATCCACTCTTTTCTTGCAGGCGTCCGATGTTTGCATCAATACAGAGATTTCCTTAAAGCTCATGATGAAATGAATATTGATTTGGATAAGGAAAAAATTAAGTTTTACCAAGATCAATTGAGTACTGCTGATTTTTTTGGTGAAGCAGATGCTCTAAATATGTTTTCAGATTTAGGGATTCATGCGAATAAAAGCATCATAGTATCCAATCAAGATGACTTGCTTACTCTATCTAAGACATTGAGTTTTCCTGTTGTTTTAAAGACTGCAGTAGACAATGTTTTGCATAAGTCAGAACTCAATGCTGTGTATTTGGGTATTGAGTCACAAGAGCATCTGTTGGAGTCTTATCAAGAGCTTCAAAAAAATTTACCTGGTGACGCTTTGCTTGCTTCAATGATTGAATCAAATGGAATAGAAATGATTCTTGGTATGACCACAGATCAGCAACTGGGACCAATGATTACTATTGGTTTTGGTGGTTATTACGCTGAAGCACTAAAAGATGCCGTCACTCTGATGCCACCTTTTACAGCTGAGACAGCCAAAAAAGCCATTAAGTCTTTAAGGATGAAGTCATTGTTGGATGGTTATCGTGGGACCGATCCAGTTGATATCAATGCATTTGCTCAAATGGCTTCTGTATTCTCATTGATTGCAATTGAGTTTAAAGAGCAGGTATCTGAGATTGATATAAATCCCGTAATATTAGGAAAAGATAATTGTATAGCAGTTGATGCATTGATATCGTTGCATCAGCAGAAAAAATAAAACCGAAGGAGAATAAACAATGGATGCAAGAACAGCCAGAGGATATAAAAAAGAAGATTGGGTCAAATTAGCAAGTGACATTGAGGATAAAATTGAAGGGAAGTTATTCATCAATGGCGAATACGTTGATGCAGAAGACGGAGGAGTGATTGAAGTCATAAATCCAGCAACAAATGAAGTATGTGGAACCTGTGCTGCTGGTACAGTGAAAGACATCGATAAAGCAGTTGCTGCGGCTAAAGAAAGCTATAAGGCAAGAACATGGTTGAAAATGGCGCCTAGAAAGCGAATGGGCATCATGATGAAGTTTTCTGATTTGGTTAAAAAAAATACAGCTGAGTTGGCATTACTTGATTCATTGAACATGGGTAAGCCGATCAGTGATTGTGTCAGCGTTGATGTTCCGGCATCGGCTGTGACCATCAGATTTATGGCTGAGTGCATTGATAAGATATATGGGAAAGTTGCAAACACCCATGAAAAAGCATTGAATCTTTCCATTCGAGAACCTTATGGTGTGGTCGGTTTAATTTCACCCTGGAATTATCCCTTACTGATGGGTGTTTGGAAACTAGCTCCCGCATTGGCAGCAGGAAATTCAATAGTTCTAAAACCCGATGAGCATTCACCTCACTCTCTTATCAAATTGGCTCAACTTTTTGTAGAAGCTGGAGGTCCACCAGGAGTCTTCAATGTAGTCAGTGGTCATGGAGAAGAAGCTGGTCAAGCATTGGCACTTCATCAAGATGTTTCAAAAATTGGTTTTACTGGCTCTACAGAAGTAGGAAAACTTTTGCTGCAATATGCCGGTCAATCCAATATGAAAAAAGTCAGCTTGGAGACTGGTGGTAAATCACCCATGATTTATTTTGCTGATCTGCCAGACATGGATCTTGCTGTTGAAACTGCCTATGATTCTATTTATGCCAATATGGGCGAGGTTTGTAATGCAGGATCTAGAATCTATGTTGAACGATCCATTTATTCTGATTTTGTGGATCAATTTGTTGAACAAGGACAAGGTGCATATACTCCGGGTGATCCGCTTGATCCAGAGACTAACATGGGACCATTGGTTACTGCTCAAGCTCAGAAAAGAGTGCTTGGTTTTATTGAGTCTGGAAAGAATGAAGGGGCTTCCTTGAAATTTGGCGGCAATATACCATCCGGCTTAGACGGAGGGTTTTATGTTGAGCCAACGCTATTTTCTGATGTAAATAATGATATGACCATTGGAAGAGAGGAAATTTTTGGACCGGTTGCTTCAATCATACCTTTCGATACTCAAGAAGAGGTCACTGCGATGGCGAACGATACCATCTATGGACTCTGTGCTTCTGTTTGGACAAGTAATGTCAGTAGAGCACATAATATGGCCAAAGCCATAGAGTCAGGAATGGTTTATGTCAATTGTTATGATGTGGGTGATATGACTTTTGAGTTTGGTGGCTACAAGCAATCTGGTAATGCAAAAGATGCGTGTTTTGAATCTATTTTAGGCTACACTCAAAGCAAATCCATTTGGTACAACTTAGGGTAAAATCCATGAGTAATTCGCTAACATATGAGGTAGATGGGCCGATAGCAACCTTGACACTGAACCGTCCTGATAAACTCAATGCAATTAACAGCGATATGATTGAGGCCATCAATCTAGCCATGGACGATGCCGAGGATAATTACAATGTTAGAGCCATCATCCTTCAAGCTGAAGGCAGAGCTTTCTCAGCTGGTTTTGATTTGGATGATGAGGTTTGGGATTCAAAAGAAGAAAGTAATATTAGGCAGGCACTGGAGAGTGACTTTAATATGGTCATGCGTTTTTGGGATTCACCCAAACCAACTGTAGCCGCAGTCCAAGGGTATTGTCTGGGTGGAGCGATGGAAATGGCGCTTGCTTGTGATATTACAATTGCTTCGGATGATGCTTTATTTGGAGAGCCTGAGGTTTCAATTGCCAGTGGTGTTGTTGCCTTGATCTTGCCGTGGTTGACGGGTCCGAAACTGGCAAAAGAATTGCTCTTAACTGCTGATATAAAAATCAGTTCTCAAAGAATTTATGAAATGGGTTTAATCAATCGTATTACTGCACCTGAAAATCTCAGAGATGAGGCATTGACTATGGCGGAGACAATAGCAGCAAACGATCGATTATCGGTGGAGATCACAAAAAAAGCCATCAATAGAACCATGGAAATAGCCGGCATGAGAGAAGCTCTTTTAGATGGTTTGGAAGCCGATATTCTATTAGAGACATCCCAATCGGATGAAGCAAAACAGTTCAATGAAATTCTAGACAAAGAGGGCCTCAAAGCTGCTTTGGCCTGGAGAAGAAGTACAGTCTTAAAAAAATAATGGCAAACCTTTAATGTTATCTTTCAAAAACTACTTGGAAAAACACCCAGATCTGGAAAATCTTGAGCTGCTTGTTCCAGATATGAATGGTATTTTCAGAGGCAAGAGAATTGATTTGCATGAAGCCAAATCATTGTTTGATAAGGGCATGAATTTTGTCGCAGCAACACATCTTTTGGACTCAGGAGGCAATACGATCGATGGCCTGATTCTTGGAAGTGACGATGGTGATCCTGATATTTTTGCACATCCCATAGAGGGGACTCTAATGCCTGTTCCTTGGTTGGAAAAAGAAACAGCACAAGTCATTCTGACTATGGTGGATCAAGATCAAGAGCCATACCCATATGACAGTAGAATTATTTTGAAGAATGTCATTGATCACATTAATCAGGATGGTTTATTTCCAACGGTTGCGGTTGAACTCGAGTTTTATCTCTACAATGATCACGATGGCCTCATGGTGACACCAAGACACAGTCCAACGCCTGGCACCATATTGCACCAAGCTGGTCCACAAGTGTATTCATTGGAAGACTTACGAGAACTGGATCCATTCTTCAATCGACTAAAAGATATTTGTGAATTACAAAAAATTCCAATGGGAACGGCTATATCTGAATTTTCATCAGGGCAATTCGAAACCAACCTCCATCATGTCTCTGATGCCTTAGTCGCGTGTGATCAGGCTTTACTTCTGAGAAGGGCTGTCCGAGAAACTGCTAAAGAGTTTGGATTGGGCGCCACCTTTATGGCGAAACCTTTTCTTGAATCAGCCGGTTCAGGTATGCACATTCACATCAGTCTAAAAGACGCCGAGGATAATTTAATATTTGGATTGGATGATGCAAATTCAACGGGGTTCAATAATGGTATTCAACATGCCATTGGAGGGTTGGCTGAAACCATGAAAGAGGGCATGGCAATATTTTGTCCTAATGCGAACTCTTATCGAAGGTTTCAACCAGGATTTTTTGCACCCATCACTCCAAATTGGGGTCCCAATCATAGAAATCTATCGTTGAGAATTCCTCTTTCGGATTCTGAAAATGTGAGAATTGAACATCGTGCTGCAGGCGCTGATGCTAATCCTTATTTGGTAATGGCATCTGTATTATCAGGTATTCATTACGGTTTAAAAAATGAAGTGTCTCCTCCTACTATGATCAGTGAAGGAGAGGTGATAGACCCTGAGGTAACGCTCCCTGTTAAGTGGTATCAAGCTCTAGAGGCATTCAGTCAGGCTGAAGTCTTGCCACAGTATCTTAGTAAAGAGTATTGTGAAGTCTTTCACAAATGCAGAAGTTGTGAGATGGATCGCTTCACTTCTCAAATCAGCAATAAAGATTTTGAGTGGTATCTAAGGTCTATCTAAAGCTATAAACCTAGCAATATTGTAATATTTCAATACTTTTTATTAAGATGCATCTGCAATTGATGGATGCTGCTTTCTGAGGTATCTATAAAGTATCCAATATATGAGCATTGCCATCATAGCCGCACACCAACACATGATGAAAACACTTTGATAACCAAGGCTTAACCCCAATAGGGATGCGGCTAAATTTGGCCCTACTATTTGGCCAAGTCCCTGCGCAGCAGGCAAATAGGCAGCATAATGACCACCATTATCAAAATTAGCCAGTGAACCCATTTGATAAACATCAGTAAAAATCCATAGTAGATTAAAGGTGAAGACACTCATTAAGAACCTAGGTTCATTGATGCCAAATGCCAACATTCCCACACCCATTGCCATGGTAAATAATGCGATCAAAAGAGGTCTTAATAATCCAAAACGATTACTTAATAAGGTTGCAATTAGACAACCTAAAAGTGAGCACAAAGACGCCCAAACCAGAACTTCACTCACCAAGTTAGGATTGATATTACTGTCCAGAGCGGCAAGTTCAATGTATGTCCAGTAAGCTCCAATATTAATGTAGGTCAAGAAGATGGCAAAAAGGCAGACCCAAGGTAAAAATAGGGCATATCTAGCATTAGAATTATTTGTATCAGATCTTTCTTCTACAGCCCTAGTTTTTGGATAACTCTTAATCCATTTCAGAAAAGGTATTGTTGCTAAGAAGCATCCAATGAAAACCCAATAGATACCATTCATCGAAAGTTGAGGCAAAATCCTCATTTCCAGTGCTTGAGAGAAAGCAAAACTGAATAGCATTAGGTTGTAGGCAAGAGCAGGTCTGATTGACATTCCAAAAATGGCAACGGCCACAGCTGTATACATACCACTTCCAAATCCTGCTAAGAATCGAAGCCATAGAACAGTATCGTAGTCTACATACTTGAGGCACATTCCGTTTGCTACTACCGCAATAATGATACCTATAAATACTAATATCTTCCTGTTGATGCGGTTAATAATCCAGGCTGTAACAATTGCTCCAGCTGATAAACCACCAAGGTCCATGCCAGCAACTCTTCCAACTTCAACTTCAGTAAAACCTAGTTTTGTAACCCACGCGGTGCTTATCACTGGAATGCCTACAAGCACGCCATAACCTATAAGCACCATATAAAGAGCAACTGCTAGTGATCTCCAATCGTCATTGATTAATATTCGCCAATCTTCAAGTGCTAGTGCAAGCCCTGTCTTAGTATTTTCTATCATGATCAAAGACTAACAAACCTGTTAAGATTCACAATGCTTCGTTTTAGGTCTCAATATATTAATGTAGTATTAAACGATGACTAGCTTAAAAAAATAAAGGGTTGAGGAGAAAAATATGGCGGCTAATATTGGAGGATATATTTCAATTGGTACAAATAATCTAGAAGCAGCAAGAGAATTTTATGACAAGGTTTTTGAGCCAATTGGAGTAAAGGGCTTTAGAGGCAACGATAGAAGCTATTTCTATAAATTCGAGGAAACAGATACTTACTTTGCTATTTTTGTTCCTTTTGATGGCAATGAAGCAACTGTAGGCAATGGATCAATGACTGGTATTACGTTTGATTCTATTGAGGAAGTTGATCAGATATATCAAATAGCCATTGAATCAGGGGCGCTAGATGAAGGTGAACCAGAACAAAAAATGGATACATTTTATGGTGGTTACATTAGGGACTTGGATGGAAACAAGTTGGTTTTTTGTAAAATGGGATAACCATTAAATATATATCTGTATTTCGTTAGCATCTTAAAATTGGTTTTATCTTATTCGGACATCTAAATTGTTCTTTATCTCGAAGTGTGTTTTATGAATAGATATTTGATATTTGCTCTTATTCTTTTAATAAGCCCTAATGGGAAAGCTATGATTGTAGACAATTTAGAAAATCCAGATGCAAGAGAGTGGGCTTATTTCACAGATACTGTTATGGGTGGAGTTTCAACTGGTCAATTGCAGTATCTTGACAAAGACGGTGAAAAGTTTTATCGAATGACGGGCATTGTTAGTACTGAGAATAATGGTGGATTCATCCAATTTGCAACACGCATTAAAGACATTACCGATGATTATGATGGCATTAAAATTAGGGTCCGAGGCAATAATGAAAACTATCAAATCCATTTAAGAACTCGCTACACACCTGCACCATGGCAATATTATTCAGCAGAATTTGCAGTTGAGAATAACTGGAAAGAGATTGTATTGCCTTTCAGTGAATTTAAAAAGTCAAATTTCTATCAGACTAAAGCTTTCAGTCCATCCAGTTTAAGATCCATTGGCATTGTGGCAGTGGGCAAAGACTTTGAAGCAGAGATTGATTTATCTAGGATTGAATTGTATTAAAAGAAGTTATTCAGAAAATGCTCTTTTTCTCATGACTTCAATAAGAATCTCACAAAACTCATATTCGCTTTTTTTAGACTGTTGAATGGGTATGTCTAGGATTTGATAATTTTCATCTTCACCAAATTCCTTCCACGTTGGATTGTTAATAGAATTAGGCGTTCCTTTTTTAGCAAATTCCACCCAATATTCCATCATGATGTCAGTTAATTCTCTATCCATTTCATCTGTGAGTAACCAATCATCATGCGTGTCAAAAACATAAGGTATTTCAGCCCCATGGTAGGCTAGAATGCTTGCACTGTTCTCACGTTTTCTTTCAAAAACGTATTGATAAACATTGTTTCCTTTTTTGGAGAGCTGCCTGGCAATAAAAATTGAAGGGCATAGATAATCTCTGTTGCTTTGCAATTGATCCATAGCAAGAGCTGGCTCTTTATCAGCCATTAGATTGAGAATAGTTTCACTGTTTTCAGGATAAGTTGTCTCCACCCAATTAGTGACTTCTTGCTGAGTTATATTTGGATCGCCATACATTAGGTATTCATTTTTGTTGCTGCCAATGAGGAGGTCAACATTATTAATATTTTGATTCAGAAAGAGTTTAAATGGATCGTCAGGAATAATGTCTCCATCAACAGAGCCTTTGAAGTAAAGTTTAGACGAGCTTCTCATTTTGACGATATCAGCAGCGGAGATGTTTTTCATGGAGGCCAAACTTTCAGCACCAGATTTATTTTGTATTTCAATGCCAAGCTCTAAGCCCTCATCTCTTTTAACCCAGTCTGCAAAACCACCACTTTGTGAAATAGCACGTTGAAACAAACCTTGTGCTTTGGGGGTAGCTATAAGATAAGCAATGTCTTCAGCTCCAGATGATTCACCGAAGAGAGTTATATTATTAGGATCGCCACCAAATTTTATAATGTTGTTTTTAATCCATTCCAAAGCGGTCAGCTGATCCATTAATCCGTAGTTTCCTGAACTATTAGTATTTTCAGGATGTGGTAGATAGCCCAATGCATTTAATCGAAAGTTGATTGATACCACCACAACGCCTTTTTTAGCCAAGTTACTGCCAATATAGTTAGGTTCATGGGAGTATCCATTAACATTTCCCCCTCCATGTATCCAAACCATCACAGGTTGTTTTTTCTCTGTAGAAAGTGATTGAGACCAAATGTTGAGATAGAGACAATCCTCTGAAATTGAGGGTTTGTCATGCACCATTGAAATTGGATTACCTAACGATATCGCTACAGCACGATACCAATTGGTGTTTCCATTGTCTTGCATGCAGGCTTCTTTGAAAGATTGAGTGGCTAAAGCAGTTTTTTCTGTTTTGTACGGAACGGTTGGCATCCATCTAAGCTCATCAATTGGAGGTTTAGCGTATGGAATTCCTTTGAAGACATACTGATTATTTTCATCATCAAAGGAACCAATGTACTCTGTATTTTCTATTTGTATACGAGGAATCTCATCGGCATTTAGAAACACTATGGAATTAAAAAATAAAGCAAGAATAAGAAAAATAGGTTTCATTTGATTCAGTCTTGATCCAGATTAAAAACAATACCTTGAGCTAGTGGGAGTTCCGTTGAGTAATTAACTGTATTGGTCGATCTTCTCATGTAACCCTTCCATGCATCAGAGCCTGATTCTCTGCCACCACCCGTTTCTTTTTCTCCACCAAAAGCACCACCAATTTCAGCTCCACTCGTTCCAATGTTCACATTCGCAATGCCGCAATCACTGCCCATCGAGGAAGTAAAAAGTTCAGCTTCACGGAGATCATTAGTAAATATTGCAGAAGAGAGTCCTTGAGGGACATCATTGTGCAATGCAATAGCTTGCTCTAAATTCTGATATTTATAAACATAAAGAATCGGTGCAAAAGTTTCCTCCTGAACTGTTTGATCGCAAGGTTGCATTTCGATAATTGCAGGTTTCACATAAAAGCCATTTGGGTATTTATCTTGAAGCACTCTTTCACCACCGCTCACCTTTCCATTAGAATTTTCTATAGCTCTTCTCATTTGATTGAAGGCTCTCTCATCAATCAATGGTCCTACCAAGGTGGATGCATCCATAGGGTTGCCAATTTCAATACCCTCATAAGCTTTAATCAAAGCTGGCATCAGTTTTTCATAGATTTCATCGTGTACAAAAAGTCTTCGAGTGCTGGTGCATCGTTGTCCTGCTGTGCCTACAGCGCCAAACAAAGTTGCTCTAATAGCTAAGTCTAGATCTGCAGAAGGGCAGGCTATAATTGCATTATTTCCTCCCAATTCAAGAATGGTTCTACCAAAACGTGCGGCTACAATTGGGCCTACTTTACTGCCCATAGCGGTGCTTCCTGTGGCACTAATCACGGGCACTCTTGAATCACTCACCAGTTGCTCTCCTGCTGAAGCATCGCCAATAATCAGTTGTGATAAATGACTGGGAACCCCTCCAACTTCATTGATTGCCTCTAAGAAAATATGTTGACAGGCCATGGCAGTAAGAGGAGTCTTCTCGGAAGGTTTCCAAATCACACTATTGCCACAAACAACCGCTAATGCTGTATTCCAACTCCAAACAGCAACCGGGAAATTGAAAGCTGAGATTACACCAATGGGCCCAATAGGATGCCAAGATTCAGACATTTTATGTCCAGGTCTTTCCGAAGAAATGGTCAACCCATAGAGTTGTCTTGATAAACCAACTGCAAAATCGCAAATGTCTATCATCTCTTGTACTTCACCCAACCCTTCCTGATAAATCTTGCCACACTCGAGAGTGACCAGTTGCCCCAAAATCTCTTTTCGTTCTCTCAGCTTGTTACCCAATACTCTAATCAACTCGCCTCTTTGGGGAGCCGGTACTATTTTCCATTGATTAAAGGCATCAACCGAGTTTTGGATCATGGTTTCAATCTCAGTTTCTGAATGCATCTTTATATTTCCGATGCTTGCTCCATCGATGGGACTCTGAACATTCAATGTGCCTTCATTCAGTTCAAGTGAATTGATTCCCAGTTCATTAAAAATGTTCTCAATAGTATTCATTTAATTAATAGTAATGATTGTATTGCCTATGATTGAACCGGTTTCAACAGATTGATGTGCAGCCACCAACTCACTTAATTCAAACGTTTGGGCTATCTGATGACTCAATGCATTTTCATTCAATGCTTTGGTTACACCATTTACAATATTGTTTCTTGCTTGCTGCGAGACAATATAGATTAGAAAGGTATTCAATGTAATTCCTTTAAACATCAAATCATAAAATGGAATTACTGGATTGCCTTCAGTCACAGAACCATAAGCGGCTATAACCCCATTTGGACTCAATATATTTTGACTCACTCCTAGGTTACCGCCAAACTCAACTTCAACAATTCTTTGCACGCCTTGCCCTGCTGTGTAATCGTTGACAATGCTTGTAACATCATCATTCTTATAATTAATAACCAGATCTGCACCAGCGGCTTGTGCAACTGAAGCTTTATCATCCCCACTGACTGTAGCGATCACATTTGCTCCACCCCATTTGGCTAACTGAATGGCATAATGACCCACAGCTCCAGCACCGCCAGTGACTAAAATATTTTGTCCATCAACAGCACCATCACAATAAACAGCATAGTATGCAGTTGATGCCGGAACGCCTAAACATGCCGCTGCTTCAAATGAAGTGTGATCAGGCAATGCTACAGCCTGTTCCGATGGCAAACTAATCAATTCAGCACAAGTACCAAATGCTCTTGCAAAAGCTGCATTCCATAGCCAAACCCTTTCGCCAATCCGATTTTTATCAACGCCTTCACCGACCTCTTGGATCACTCCACCACCATCTGAATGAGGAATGATTCTTGGAAACTGCAAATCGCCTCTTGCTCCAGCTCTGGTTTTTACATCAGATGGGTTTACGCCAGAACTTTTTACTGCAACCAAGACTTCGCCAGAATTAAGCTTAGGGTCGTCCATCTCACCACAATTAATCACTTCTTCTGCTGAACCTATGTTTTCATACCATCCTGCTTTCATATGTTTCCATCCTTTTCTATTCTGATTTGACTTAAACCTTCTGTATGTCCATCAATGGCTATTATTTGTCCCGATACTTTTTTAGCAACAGGGGATAATAAGTAATCAATCATGCCTACTATTTCCTCAGCGTCAATAAAGGATTGCATCGACACTTGATTTAAATAAGCTTGCCTAACCGCATCTTCGCTGATGTTTCTATCCGTAGCTTCCTGCTTTATAACATTCTCTATTCTTTCACCATTAACGGATCCGGGACAAATGCTATTCACTCTTATATTGTCTGAACCAAATTCCATAGCCCATGTTTTGGTTAAGCCTGACAACGCCCACTTTGATGCAGAGTAGGCTGATCTAAGAGGTGTGCCAAACAATGAGGAGGTTGATCCAATATTAATGATAGAGCCTCCACCAAAATTTCTTAAAAGCGGAATAGCTTCTTTGCTGCAGAGAAAAGTACCATTGAGATTCACTGATAAAGTATTTTTCCAATCACTAAAATCAGTTTGGTCAAGATCTGATACTGGCCCAGCTATGCCAGCATTATTGATTAAAGCATCCAGCCCTTTGAATTCATTTTTTACCCAATGGAATAATTTCTTTACTGCTTGCTCATCTTGAATATCAGTTTCATGAGCATGAACACCAGGGTTTTGTTCTGAGAATGTCTTCAATTGCTCTTTATCGCAATCACAGATGATAATTGTCGCACCCTTTGATGCTAATTCTGAGGCCATAATAGAGCCAATACCACTAGCCGCCGCAGTTATCAAAATTGTCATTTCAGAGATATTTTTAGACATGTTTGTTTAGTCAAGTATGGGTTGAATTTTTGTTTTTAACCATTCAATTAGATCATCACCACTCATATTCCTAGCAGTAGCGAGTTCACCCGCCAATGTTGCAAACTCTAGATTTCCTTCTGCATCTAACACAACCAAAGACGGAATACCTTCGCTGATGGGATTTCCATAACGTTCAGCAATATCAAGGTTCTTATCCCATTCACCCACATCCACTGCGACAACTATGAAACGCTCATCCAACCAGGACTTGATGTCTTCTCTAGCAAAATATTCACCAAGAGTTCTACAATCAGGACACCAATTTCCTCCCATTTCAAGCAAAATATATTTATCAGTTTTTTCAGCAAGGTTTATTGCATCAGCAATATCATTCTGAGCATTGGCTGTTTCATCATACGGTTGATAGTCAGACAGTCCCCAGCCATTAAAGCTGAACAGCAGTGTTGATATAAGGATTAGTTTTTTCATTTAATTTCTCTGTTGATTAAATCTGATTGAAGGAATTTTAGTTTTAATTCCCCGTTTTCAACAACCATGTATACACTCTCCATCCAATCAGAGTAAATTGATTCATTGTTATTATTTTTGAATATGCCTTTATTGTAATAAGTAATATGGGCTGAATTATGATCAAGGGATACTATAAAATCAGACAAAGTCCACTGAGTTTCAATAATGGTTTCAGAGGCTTCCTTGATAAAAAGATCAAATGAATCTAAGTCAAAATCATTGCCGACTTCAAAGATATGGAAATCATAAGTAACAATTCTAGAGATGTTTTCTTTCTTATAATTATTGATGTCTAGCAATACGAAGAATTCATGTAATTTTGCAATAGCGGCATCTTCCGTTATTGCACTAGACTGACTGAAGGCATTAGACCAAAAGAGCAGTAGTGCTGATACGAGGATTAGTTTTTTCATTGAATAACTCCCTTAGCAATGACTAGATGAATATCCTGAGTATTTTTAATGGATTCTAGCGGATTTTGATTAAGGATCAATAGGTCTGCTAATTTACCTTTATCTATTGTTCCTATTTTATTTTCAATATTGAGGAATTCAGCTGGAGTTATCGTAGCAGAGCGAAGCACTTCTTTTGCTGTCATGCCTGCTTCAAAGAGCAATTCAAGTTCTTTATGCAAACTATAACCTGGTGTGAGATAGCCTATCGGTGTATCTGTGCCTGCAATAATCTTGACTCCTTCTTGATTCATTATATTGACAAGATTCAAGCTCCATTGATCGAAAATCAGATCATTTTCAGTGATTTCTTCTTTAGCTAAATTCAATGAACCTTCTTGCCAAGCTTCTCTCGCTTGTTCTGGTAAGTATTGATAGTTCTCCCTCCATTCTGGATTGGCATAGAATCTTCTAGAGCCAAAAGTATTGATGGTGAGGGTAGGGGTTTGAAAGACTTCAGATGCAGCTAATTTTTTGATAATTCTCAAGCATCTTTCTGAATCATAATTATCAATTGCATAGTACCTTTGAGACGAATGGATTTCAGTTCTTAAGGCTGATCCTGCAATGCCATTTTTATTGGAGAGTTTTTCTCTTCTTTTGATCAGTAATTCAGGGGCATCCAATGAGCACGCGAGATCCATATTTCTAATATGTTGCATACCGCCCAGTCCAGCTTCAATGGCTTCCTCAAGGTCAATGCTAAGAGGAATATGTCCCGTAACTCTGAGATTATTTTTCTTTGCAATTTGCAATAGCTCTAGGTAAGTTTCTTTTGAGAGCATCTCATATGATTTTAAAAAAGTGACGCCATTTTCTAGAAGATCATGTACGACATTATCAATGTCTGAAGTTTCATCAATACCAATTGATAACTCAGGGAAACCAGGTTCTTTTCCTTTGTAGACACGATCTTTGCCATCGATCAATGGGCCAGCATAAAAGAGTCTGGGTGTTTTATCTGGGTTTGTTTGTATGTAATTGAGAGATGGTTGGAGCTTCTTAATGATCGCTCCTGTGTCTCTGATGCTGGTGATTCCATTTTTTAGAAACAACCTAAAATAAGTTTCATGATCTATCTCTGGAATAAAAGTTAGATGCACATGGGCATCCCACAAACCGGGTATAAGAAATTTACCAGTTCCATCAATTACTGTGTGTTGATTTTGATGATTTTTAATGATTTTAATGGAATCAGTAATGGAGTGTATTGTCCCATTCTTTATGTGCACTGTTTGATTGAATCGAACCGGATTATCTGCATCAATGAGAGTAATGTTCTCAATTGTTACACTCGGATTAGCAGCTATTTTAAGACATAGGAAAAGACTTAAGAAAAGGGTAAAAATTTTGTAGTTCATAATCCTTCCGTAATAATAAAATCTCTATCAGCATTGGATTCAATAATTTTTAATGCCGTTTTGTATTCTTCACTTTCATAAGCCTGTTTTGCAATGTCTAAACTTGGAAAACGAACCATAACTGTTCGCTCATAATCGCCGTCTTCCATTTGAAACTGCTCGCCTCCTCGAACCAAGAATTCACCGTCATGCTTTTTTACAACATCGGTCGCTTTTGAAGCATATTCTAGAAATGCTTCCTGGTTGTTATAACAACATCTAACTATCCAATAGCCGCTCATAGGGCCAAACCTCCATACCATGAATTGCATTTCTGATATCCATACTCAAATTAACACTAGCAACTTTTTTCTTTTGATCAAAATCAAAAAGACTAATGGTGGATGGCGAAGAGCCAACAGCAATCAAATCTTTGTCAATAACACACAATCCTCTCGCAAAACCTTGACGAGCAATCCGACTGTCATCAAGATCAGTATGCGTTAGAGTATCTTCAGGATAGGTGGGTATAACGAAATGCGATTCTTCACCTTCACGGCTGAGCAATCTAATGCAGTCACTTTTTGTGTCATTGAATAAAACCCCATTGTTGAAAGGTCTCGCATTATGCGTTCCTTCAGGAAGAGAGCAGTATTCTTTGACATTAAGATCGCTATCCATATAGATCAATGCATTGGTTCGAAGACCGCTTGCAAATAGCCCTCTTTTGTTGCATCGGACATTATTCAAATGTAAATTATTGCCCATAGGTGGCCCTTCATCCGATTGAGGATCGAATAATTGAGACTTCCACCCTTTGGGATTTTTAGTGATGTAGATGCCTCTTGTGAATGAATCGGAATCCAAATCAAAAACCAATATGCTATCGAAACCGGTTGAGGCAACAAATAAAAGATTCTCAAATTTAAAAATTTCATGAGCATGCCTTAGAAAAGGATTTTTGTAAGATCTTTTAATCTCAAACGATTGATTGTAGACAAATAGCTCATCACTGGCCGCTATAAAAATCTCATCACCATGGTATTCAATTCCTCTAAGACCTCGATCCCAACCTCTGCCGCTAAAATCTATGCCTGAATCATTCCAGTCAACCATCATTTTTGCTGCTTGGTTTTCAAAGTCCACAAGATAGATGCCACCATGGCTTTCTCCTTGTTGGCTTCCTCTTACAACGGAAGTGGCTAAAATTATAGGTAGCTTTTTCATCAACCCATTGTAATGGAAAATAGATTCTTACAATAACCGTAAATTGATATATTTCTATGATAAGGTAGTTTTCATGCTCAAAAGCATCCAAAAAAATCTAATTTTATTCATGGTGCTATTTTTTAATAGCAGCAATGCATTTTCACAACCATCTAGCGTGATATGTGGTCATTTACTAGACGTTGAATCGGGCGAATACAATAAAAATGTTTTCATTGATTTTGATCCAAATACACAAATTATTTCAAGTATCGATATTAATACTAATAAGAGGCCTAATCCCCAAACAATCGATTTATCCAATTATTTCTGCTTGCCTGGGTTAATTGATATGCATACCCATATCTCTGAGG